>Ga0209607_1002151_pt1 | contig 15977 bp, 13 predicted proteins | sample AD_UKC117_MetaG_FD_184413 | JGI IMG/M metagenome (GOLD analysis project Ga0209607, IMG submission 184413) | Active sludge microbial communities of municipal wastewater-treating anaerobic digesters from Hong Kong - AD_UKC117_MetaG (SPAdes)... | ecosystem: Engineered > Bioreactor > Anaerobic >... | reverse complement strand
CAGCAGCCGTAGAAGAGCAGGATCGGCGTTGTTTGTGGTCACGGTCATTCGTCTTACCCCGGTGGCGATGAAATGACGGATCGCCGAGACAAGCCGGCGTCTTCCAAGCCAGCACGCAATTCGCCGGCCAGGGGCGACGGCCTGTGGGCGGTGCAAAAGCGCGGCGCGGCCGTAACCGCCGACACCGCTTGCTCCGGCGGCGGACTCGCGGCGCAAGCCATCGTCTGAATCAGTTCGTCTATCATGGTCGAACGCCTGTCATGACCCGAATCGTCGAGTTTTCAGGGCACAATCGGAACAGGGAAAATGACCATGATGGCGATCTTAGCCAATGTCCCCTTAACCCTCACAGTAACGAAAGGCATATCCGTGGTCACGATTTCACCCGACCCGGATCGATGGACGCCGAGGAGACACTCGTGAGCATCCTACAGCGGTTCGACCCGAGATTGCGGCTCGCCGCCGCCATCGGCTGGTCAGTATTCGCCATCATCCTATTGGCGGCGCTGGTGGGAGCGAATCTGGCCGCCAAAAAAGCCGAACACCGCGCCCGCGCCGATGCCGAACGCTTGCTGACCCAGTTCGCCACCCAAATCCGCCATGCGCTCGACATGGGCCTGGAAACGCGGCGATCCATCCTCCAGGCGACCGCCGCTCAGATCGCCGCTTCTGGCGATCGGGGGACCGATGCGCTCCGCCACCATATCGAAGCCGTGCAGGCGCAATTTCCCGAGTTCACCTGGCTCGGAGTGGCGGATGAGCACGGTCGCGTGGTGGCCGCCACCGGTGGCGGCCACCACGGCGAGAATGTTGCCGTGCAACCCTGGTTTCAGGAAGGACGACGGCATTCGTTCGTTGGCGATGCCCGTCACATTCCCTTGGTTGAGGGTGAGGGTTCGCCGTCTTCCACCCCAACCAGCCAGACTCCGGGATTCGTGCTCGCCGTGCCGATTTCGCAACCTTCGGGGCGCCTGGTCGGCGTCCTCGGCGCGCGCCTTTCCTGGACTTGGGTCGAACGCCACCAGGATGGCTTGTTGCGCGGGCTGGAAACCGCCCGCCCGCTGGAGCTGTTGCTGACCGTCGAGGATAACCTGGTGTTGATTGGCCCACGCAACTGGCTCGGTCGCACGCTGGCGGCGAATGCCGGTCTCAGCGAAAACGGGGCTTACATGGTCGGTCGGCATGTTGCGCACACCGAAAAAAAAGAGGGAGTGGATTGGACCGTGATCCTGCGCCAGGACGCCACCACCGCGCTGGCACATGCCCGAACGACTCGCCAAGCGGTATTTCTGGTGGTGTTTTTGGCGGGTCTGGCTTCGGCGATCGCCGCTGTCTTCGTCACTCGCGCGTTGACTCTCCGTCTGACCATGCTGGCCGATCAGGCGCAAGGGGTTCGCCAGGGCCTGCGAAAAAACCTATCGGTTCCCGTCGGAGCCGACGAAATCGGCCGTATCGGGGTCACCCTCTCCGATTTGGTGGGACACCTCCAGCAAGAAAAGCAGACGCTGGCGACCCTGAACGCCGAGCTGGACGCCCGCGTGGCCGAGCGGACCGCGCGTATCGAACGAATGGCCAAGGAAGCGCGCCATGCCGCGATCACGCGTGAACGGCTGCGTTTGGCGCGCACGCTCCATGATACGTTGGCGCATTCGCTGATGGCTTTGCTGACGCAGATTCGGCTGATTCGCAAGCTCCGCAACCGCCTCGATCCCGCCGAATTGGACGCGGAACTGGCGCGAGCCGAGGAGGTGGCCGCCACCGGTTTGGCCGAGGCGCGTGCCGCGATCACCCAAATGCGCCATAACGATGTCTGCGATGCGGGTCTCGGCGCGGCCTTGCAGGAGCTGCTGAGCCGTTTCGAGGAGCGCTCGGGCGTCGATGCCGTGCTGGACGCCGATACCCAAGCCGCCGGCATGGCCGACGAACGAGCGGAAACGGTATTCCGCATCGTTGAGGAGGCGTTGAACAACGTCGAACGGCACGCCAACGCCCAAACGGTGCGCGTTGCCTTACGGTGGACCGAATCCCAATCCGCCGAATCGCCGCGCTGGAGTCCCGACGATTCGGCCCGCGTGCGCATCGAAGTCGCCGACGACGGCGTCGGCTTCGATCCGGCGACGCCATGTCCGGGCCACTACGGCCTGCGCGGCATTCGCGAGCAGGCGGAGCTGATCCGGGCGCGCTTCGAACCGCGTAGCCGACCCGGAGCCGGCACCTGCCTCGTTCTGGAGTTCGAGGCATAAGGCGGAGCGGAGTCCTTTCGCACGCTCGAAAAATCGTGACGAATGACCTGTCCCATGCGTGACCGGCGGCACTGGGGAGGGTGGGGAGGCTCTCCTACAGTGTCGGTCGGCGGGTTGCGCGGATCGTGGAGTCAGCGAGGCTCCGCGCGGCGATCTACCATCCATCGAACCGCACGGGAGAAACGACATGAGATTGATGCGCGCTCCCCGTCGGGCGTTGCTCGGCGGTCTGTCTAGCGTGGCCTTGCTGGCCATGGCAAGTCTTCCGGTTCAGGCTCAGGATGAGTTAATCATCGTTGAACCGGCGCTGGCCACGATGTATCTCAACGGCGGCGTCGGTGAAAGCAGTGAGCAATACATGCGCAAGATTGCCAAGGACTGGCCGTTGCGCATGATTTTCTCCGAACGCAAGGACAACGAATTCGTGGCCGATATCAGGCTGCTGGTCACCGACACGCATGGCGTGCCCTACTTGCAACTCAGCGATGCCGGTCCAATGACCTATGCCATGTTGCCAGTTGGCAAGTACCGGATCACGGCTCAGTTCAGGGGTCGATCCGAAACACGGGGAGTCACGCTGGACGGCGACACCGGTCGCGATGTGTATTTCCACTGGAAGGGCGACGCTTAATAAACGCCCGCGACGATGAAATCCCAGCGGATGGTGCTGACCCGTTCGGTGGAGACATCCCGCGCGCCGCGCGGCGCCGGTGGTGGTCAACGGGTTTCTGAATCGTTGTGATCTCTCGTGCTGCCTTACGAGATGTCCGGCGCGTATTGTTCGCGCTGGATAGTCCTTGGCGCAATCTCCTGGTCGCCATGGGAGTGGGTGTGTTGGGCGCGCTGGCCGTGGAAGCGTTTCGCACGGTCCTGTTCGCGCTGGAAATGGGCTTGGTCGGCGCGCATGACGGGCATCTGGTGCCAGCCGCCCGAGAACTGGAACCCGAGATTCGCTTGCTGGTGCCAGTGATCGGTGGGCCGGCCGTGGGGATGTTGATGTGGTTTGCCGAGGGCGCGCACTCGACCAAGCCCTCCCGCTTCAGAGGCGATTACATCGAAGCGGTCGCCATTGGCAACGGCCGGCTCGACCTGCGCGGCGGCCTGCTCAAGATCCTGGCTTCGCTGGTGGTGGTTAGCACCGGCGGCGCCGTGGGTCGCGAGGGCGCCATGATTCTGCTTTCCGCCATGGCCGCATCCTGGATCGGCCGACTGGCCGGCGAGACATTGGAACTGCGGCTGATGGTGAGTTGCGGGGCGGCGGCGGGACTGGCGGCGGCTTATCACACGCCGCTGGCCGGGGCCGTTTTCGTCGCCGAAATCTTGCTGGGATCGCTGGTATTGGCGCAGCTCGGTCCGGTCGTGGTGGCGGCGGTGGTGTCGCATGGCATCACCATCGCGTTGGTTGGTCCCGGTATCCGATTTCCCATGGCAGCCGTTCCCACGCTTGGAACGTCGCAAGCCATGGTCATGCTGGCGTTCGCGCCGATCAGCGGAATCGCGGGCGCCGCCTTGCTGTATTGGCTGGAACTGGCGCGTCAGTCGTTTACCAAGCTCGCCTTGCCTTTACCCTTGCCGTTGGTGCTGGGCGGTCTGGTGATCGGGGTGCTGTCGTTATGGCGACCGGAAGTCTGGGGCAATGGCGATAGCGGCGTCCGCCAGCAGATCGACGGGTTGTGGCCTTGGCAAACCGTGGCGCTGGTGCTGGTCTTCAAGCTGCTGGCGGTGGCGGCGACCACCGGATCGGGAGCGCCGGGCGGTGTGTTCACGCCGACGCTGTTCGTCGGCGCCGCTTTCGGCGCGCTGCTCTCGGCCGCGCTGGCCGCGCTCGGTTACACCGGGGCGGCCGAGCCGGTGTATGCGGTGCTGGGGATGGCCACCTTACTGGCCGGCACCACGCACGCACCGGTGATGGCCGCGTTGATGGTGGCCGAAATGACCGGCCAATACGGCTTGCTGGCCGTATTCCTGCCGGCTTGTGTGGTGACGACCTTGGTGTCCCAGCGTCTGCATCCACGCTCGATTTACGGTCTGCGCGCACCGACCGAAGAACCCGAGTCGTGACCGGAATCACCAGCGGGTGTGACCGTCGGCACTGGTCGGGTGCTGGAATCGGACGGGAACGGCAACCCCGAACATGCCATGGCGGTTTTCGCGTGGTTCATATGGTCTTCGAGTCCTGGAAGGCGGGTCTGCCGGGCATGAACTCGATGCGGGCTCGGGGCTTATGGTGACGATCCGCACTCTGAAGTCATCGCCTTGTTTTGAATGATCTTCGTCACTGTAGGGAGCGGGGCATGGCATGACCACGTCGTGACCGTCGCCACTGTTGGAAACCGCGATGCTCTCCTAAAGTGCGCTCAACGACGGTCGCTATAGGAACCGTCGTCAATCACCGCAACTGACCAAGGAGCGCTTCCAAGTTTCTGGTGATCGTCCACGGCGGAGCTGACACCGTTCAACAAGCCCGTGACGTACTGGAAACCGTCGGCAGCGCCGATGCGCGGACCCATCCCGGAACTCTCCGACGCATCGAGTCATTCCGACTCTTGATCATTCATCCTCAACGACGGAGGCCATGATGAACATTCGCAAGACATTGCTCACCGTTACAGGCGTTGCCTTTGTGTCTTTATCGCTCACCGCGCTGGCCGTGGAACATAGTACCAACGAGCGCGCGTTCATGCGGTTGTCGGAAGATGGTTCCAAGGCCGCCCGTACCATCTCGCTGGCGCGCGTGGCCATTTTCGACGGGCAAACCCAGGAAGCGAAGACCCTGGTGGAACAGGCGAAAACCGCGCTGGGCGCCGCCGCCAAGGACGCCGATAAACTGGCGATCAAAGCGCCGAAGCACGACGATCTAGGGCCGATGGTTCCCATTGATGCTCGGCTGACGATGGCGGACGTCTATACCCTGACGCCCGAAAAGAAGGCTGAAATCGATAAGGTGAACGAGCATCTGAAAAAGGGTGAAACCAAGAAAGCCCTTGAAGTGCTGCGTCCGATTGATGTGCAGTTGACTCTGACCTCTTTGTTCATGCCGCTCGACCCGACCGCCAAGGCGGTGGATCAGGCCGGAAAGCTGTTGGCCGACAACAAATATTACGAAGCTAACCTGGCGCTCAAGAAAGCCGAGGATAGTTGGGTGACCGACTCCCAGAGCTTTGTGGATTATCTGGAAAAATTACCGGAATCCGGTAAGGGAACGGCCCATGCCGCGCCCGTCAATCCACCGGAAACCGCATCGAAAAAATCGGAAAAGTAACCGGGCGACCAGCGTTGCTTTTCTCGAACCCCTCCCGCCGGGAGGGGTACAACTCCAATATTTCCAGACGCATTTCATGCGTTGGCCTTGGAGATCTCCACCGGTTCAGTCATCGTTGCCTCCCGCTCCGCCAGTTCCGCCGCTTCCTCCGCGGTGTGGTGGGTCTTGCGCACCAGCAGCGTATAAGCCACCGGCACCACCGACAAGGTCAGCAGCGTCCCCAGCAGCAAGCCACCGACGATCACCCAACCGATCTGCTGACGGCTTTCCGCCCCCGCGCCCACCGCCAACGCCAAGGGAATGGCACCCAGCACCGTCGCCAGCGTGGTCATCAAGATCGGGCGTAGCCGCAGGGTCGCCGCTTCCAGTACCGCCGCCTGTCGATCCAATCCGGTCAGTCGCAATTGGTTGGCGAATTCCACGATCAGGATGCCGTTCTTGGTGATCAGTCCGACCAGCATGACCAGACCGATCTGACTGTAGACGTTCAGAGTGCCGCCGGTCAGGAACAGTGCCAGCAAAGCGCCGGTCATCGCCAGCGGTACGGTCAGCATGATCACGAAGGGTGAGATGAAACTCTCGAACTGGGCCGACAGCACCAAATAGATGAAGATCAGGGCCAACACGAAAGTCACATACAGCGTCGCACCGGACTCGCGGAATTCGCGCGACTGGCCGTCCAGCTCGGTCCGGGCGTGTTCCCCCAACACGTCCTTGGCCGTCTGATCCATGAAGTCCAAGGCTTCACCCAGGGTATAGCCAGGGGTGATGTTGGCGGAGATCACCGCCGCGCGCTGTCGATTGAAATGGTTCAGCTCCTTGGGCGCGACGGTTTCCCGTACTTCGACCAGATTCGAAAGTTGCACCAAACGTCCATCCTTGCCACGCACGAAGATCGCGGTCAGATCGGTCGGCTGCTCGCGGTCCTGGTCCTTGAGCTTCACCATCACGTCGTATTGCTGACCTTCGCGTTTGAAACGGGTCACCTGTCGACCACCGAGCAAGGTTTCCAGGGTGCGGCCGATTTCCTCCACGTCCGCGCCGACGGCGGCGATCTTGTCGCGCTTGAGCACGACCGATAGCTGCGGTTTGTTCAAGCGCAGGTCGGTATCCGGATTGATCATGCCGGGATAGGCGCGGACCTTGTTCATCATCGCGTCCACCAGTTTCTGCAATTCGGCGTAGCTGGTGGCCTGGATCACGAACTGCACCGCCGGATTGCGGAAGCTTTGTCCCAATGAAGGCGGATTGATCGGAAACGCCAAGACTCCCGGTAGCCCGCCGAACATCTTCGGCGCCAGTTCCTTGGTAATGTCCTGTTGCTTGCGTTGGCGTTCTTCCCAAGGTTTCAGGCGCACGAACGACAAGGCGCTGGTGACCGGATTCGGTTTCTCCAGCCCTGGCGCGACGAAGGAGAAGTAGGAAACCACCTCGGGAATGTTCTTGTAGAATTGTTCCAGTTGCCGGGCATAGCTGTCGGTATATTCCAGGGTCGAGCCTTCCGGGGCGACGATCACGCCAATGAACACCCCGCGATCTTCTAGCGGCGAGAGCTCCGACTTGAGGTGCAGGAACAGCCAGCCGGCCCCCACGCCGGTGGCGAAGAACACCAGCACGATCACCCAGCGCATCCTGAGGGCCTGGATCAACGCGTAGCGGTACCCACTGTTCATCGCCTCGAAAAAGCGTTCGCTCAATCTGAACAGCCAGTTGTGCCGGTTTTCGTGATGCAGCAGCTTCGAACACATCATCGGCGTCAGAGTCAGCGCGGTGAAGCCGGAAACGATGACCGCCGCCGCCACGGTGAAGGCGAACTCGGTGAACAACCGCCCGGTGTTGCCGGTCATGAACGCCAGCGGCGCGAACACCGCCGCCAGGGTCAGGGTCATGGCGACGATGGCGAAGGCAATTTCCTTGGCGCCTTGCAGGGCCGCCTTGAAGGGATGCAGACCGTTCTCGACGTGACGGTGAATGTTTTCCAGCATCACGATGGCATCGTCCACCACCAAACCGATGGCCAGCACCAATCCCAGCAGGGTCAGGGTGTTGATGGTGAAGCCCAAGGCATAGAGGAATACGAAGGAGCCGATCAGCGAGACCGGGATGGTCACGAAGGGGATCAGGGTCGCCCGCCAATTGCGCAGGAACAGGAAGATCACCGCCACCACCAGCACCAGCGCCTCGGCCATGGTGTGATAAACCGCTTCGATGGATTTTTCGATGAAGATCGATCCGTCGTAAGCGATCCTAATCTTCATGCCTTCCGGCAGGTTGGCGGTAATGTCCGGCAGCAGTTCCCGCACCGACCGCGCCACGCTGAGCGTATTGGCGGTGGACTGCTTGACCACGCCCAACCCGACCGAGGGATTACCATTGACCCGCACCGCGTTGCGGTCGTCCGCCGCGCCGATTTCCGCGTAACCGATATCGCGCAAGCGGATCGGATAGCCTTTGGATTCCTTGAGAATCAGGTCATTGAACTGCTCCGGGGTGCGCAAGTCCGATTCGGTCAGCACCGAGAATTCACGCTGATGCGATTCGATGCGGCCGGAGGGTAGTTCGACGTTCTGTTGCTTCAGGGCGTCTTCCACATCCTGCGGGGTGAGTCCGTAGGCGGCCATGCGGTCGCGATCCAGCCACAGGCGCATGGCATAGCGCCGTTCGCCGGCGATGATGACGCTGGCCACACCCGGCAAGGCCTGCAAACGATCGACGATGGTGCGGTCGGCGTAATCGGTGATTTCCAGGGCGCTGTGTCGGTCGCTGGAAAAGGCCAGCCACATGATGGCCTGGGCATCGGCTTCGATCTTGGCCACCACCGGATCATCGGTTTCGTCCGGCAATTGGCCGCGCACTCGCGCTACTCGGTCGCGCACGTCGTTGGCTGCGGCGTCCACGTCCCGCTCCAGCAGGAATTCGATCGTGATCTGGCTGACTTCCTCGCGGCTCACCGACTTGATGGTGCGGATGCCCTCGATGCCGGCCAGCGAATCCTCCAGTGGCTGGGTGACCTGACTTTCCATGATCTCGGCGCTGGCACCCGAATACACGGTGCGCACCGACACCACCGGCGCGTCGATATTAGGGTATTCGCGCACCGGTAGCCGTTGAAAGGAAATCACGCCGATCAGCACGATGGCCAGGCTCATCACCGTGGCCAGCACCGGGCGCTTGATGCAAAGTTCGGGAAGGAACATGGCGAACTAGCCCTTTGTGGCAGGCGCGGGTTGAGTCTCCGTTGGCGGTAGTACCTGTACCGCCGCGCCGTCGCGGATCTTCAATTGCCCATCGGTCACCACCAGATCGCCAGCGCTTAGACCTTCCAGGATTTCCACCAAGCCGGGCCGGCGCAGCCCCAGTTTGACGGGCGTCATGACCGCCTTGCCGTCCGCCACCCGGTAAACGAAAGTGGTCTGGCCCACCGGCACGATGGCTTGTTCCGGTACGACCAGGGTGTTTTCCCGCCGCTCCAGAATCAGGCTGACTCGGGCGAACAGGCCCGGTCGCAGCTTATTGTCTGGGTTGGGCAACCGTGCCCGCAGCAGCACGGTGCGGGTTTCCTCGTCCAGGGCCGGTTCGATGGCGTAAATGGTGCCTTCGAATCTTTGCTCGGGATAGGCATCCACCCGCGCCGCCAGCCGCTGGTCAACCGCCAGCCGTGCCAGGTAGGTTTCGGGTACCCGGAAATCCAGCTTCATCGCGCCGAGACTTTCCAGCGCGACGATATCGTCGCCCGGCTTGACGTAGGCGCCGGGGCTGATCTTGCGCAGACCGATCATGCCATCGAACGGTGCCCGAATCACGGTCTTGCTCAGGCGCACCCGATTGAGTTCCTGCTGAGCGCGCGCCGTATCCAGTTTGGCCTTGGCTTCATCGAGATTCTGCTGACTGGCGAGTTGCTGGCGATCCATGTCCTGCAAACGTCGGTAACTGCTTTGCTCCAAGGCGAGTTGCGCGGCGCTACTGGCCAGTTGTGCCTGGTATTCCTCCTGGTCCAGCGTCACCAGCGGTTCGCCTTGGCGTATTTTCTGGCCTTCCCGGAAATGGATGGTTTCCACCCGACCTGCGATCTCCGGGCGAACCATCACGGTTTCGTCGGCGCGTAGGGTGCCGACCGCCGTGACTTCGACATTCAGCGTGGCATGGGTTGCCGGCGCGGCCTTGACCGGCAACGGAGGCATGGCCTTCGTCTGGGCCAAGACTGCAAGAGGGCTCATCGAAACAATAACGAAGGCGGTGCCTAACACCGCCCGTTTCAGCCTAATGTGCATGACGGTTTTTCGCCTTGGAGGCCTGTGAGAGTGGATGCGGCGCGAAGTCTAGGGAAACAACAACGCGCCAACGATGGCATATAGCAACGCTGGCAGCAGGTTGCCCACATGAATCCGGCCGATTTCCAACAGATTGATGCCAATGCCGAGAATCAGCAGCCCGCCGGTGGCGTTGACGGCGTCCAGCACCGCCGGTTGCGACAGGAACGTCAGCTGCGCCGCCAACAGGGTGATGCCGCCCTGTACCAGGAGCACCGGCAAGGCGGAGAACATCACCCCGACCCCCAACGACGAAGCCAGCGCCACCGAGGCGACGCCATCCAGCAAGGACTTGACCAGCAGCACGCTGGGGTCGCCGATGGTGCCGTCCTGAATCGAGCCGACGATGGTCATGGCGCCGGTCAGATACAGCAGGGTGGCGGTGACGAAGCCTTCGACGAAGCGGCTGGAGTTGGAACGCAAGGTCCGGCTCAGGGTTTCGGCCAGGTTATCCAGCCGCTGTTCGATGCGCAGCAGTTCGCCGGTGACGCCGCCCAACAGCAGACAACCGATCGCCAGCAGGGTGTGTTGAGCCTCCAGCGCCATGCGCAGGCCGATGGCGACCACGGCCAGCCCCAGCGCCTGCATCAACACGATCTTGATGCGTTCCGGCAGTCGCGTTCCGGCCGCCAAGCCGATGGCACTGCCCGCCACCACCGCGCCGGTGTTCACCAGGGTGCCAATCATCATCTGTTCTCCCAGGTTGCCCGCGAGTGTTTGAGCACCGCCTTCAACCCAGCAGCATCTTGACACCCACCAGCGTCAGAAACGCGGCGAACACCTTCTTTAGCATTTCGGTGGGCAGGGTATGGGCCAGCTTCGCGCCCAGCGGCGCCGACAACATGCTGGTCAGCGTGATCCCGACCAGCGCCGGGCCGTAGACGTAACCCAGGCTCCAATCGGGCCGGCCGGCGGCGTTCAGCCCGGTGACGACGAAGCCCAGCGCGCCGGCCAGCGCGATCGGCAGACCACAGGCGGAAGAGGTGGCCACCGCCTGGCGGATCGCGGTATTGCACCAGGTCAGGAAGGGCACGGTCAGCGAGCCACCGCCGATGCCGACGATGGCCGAAACCGCGCCGATCACGCCGCCGGCGGTCAGCATGCCGGCCGTGCCGGGCAGCTCGCGATGTGGCGCCGGCTTGGCGCCGAAACCCATCTGTGCCGCCACCGTCAACACGAACACGGCGAATACCTTGCTCAACACCGCGCTGGGCAGGGCGTCGGCGATGGCCGCGCCCAGCCAGGCGCCCACGACGATGCCCGGTGTCAGTCGCCAGAAGATCGGCCACAGCACCGCGCCCCGTCGGTGGTGGGCGCGCACCGAGGAAATCGAGGTGACGACGATGGTCGCCAGCGAAGTACCGATGGCTAGATGCATGACGATGGCGTCGTCGACCTGCTGGTGATGGAAAATCCAGGCCAGGGCCGGCACGATGATCAATCCGCCGCCCACGCCGAGCAGGCCGGCCATGACGCCGGCGAACAGGCCCAGCGTCAGATAGAACAACAGCGTCGACAGGATCGCTTCCAAGATCGGGTTATCCTTGTTGCATCAATATTGCCGAGGAGGAGCGCGTCGCCGATCTATGCTAAATTTTGCCTCGAATCGGCCGCCGAACCCACATTAATGCGCGGCGCTATTGTAAGGGCGAATCATCGGGCATGTCCCCGCCCCGACAACGATCATTCCGTGGCGCCGGTCCGCCGCGGCGGCATAAGAACAGCGAGGAGCAGGCACAGACATGAAAGTTCAAAAAATCTGCGTGTTGGGTGGCACGGGCTTCGTCGGCCGGCATCTGGTCGCACGGTTGGCCAATCGAGGGTATCCGGTCAAGGTCCTGACGCGCTATCCGCATCGGCATCGGGAAATCGGGGTGTTGCCCGGCACGGAACTGGTCGAGGCGGACGTACATGATCCCACGGTACTCCAACAACACTTCGCCGGCTGTAACATCGTCATCAACCTGGTCGGCGTCCTGCACGAATACTCGCGGCAAAGCTTCCGCGCCGTTCATGTCGAACTGCCCGGCAAAGTGGCGGAAGCCTGCCATGCGGCCGGGGTCAAGCGCCTGCTGCACATGAGCGCGCTGGGTGCCGACGCCGCCAAGGGGCCGAGTCAATACCTGGCCAGCAAGGGCGAAGGCGAACAGCGGGTCATGCAGGCCCCGGATCTAGCCGTGACCGTTTTCAAGCCCTCGATCATCTTCGGGCCGGACGACAATTTCTTCAACCAGTTCGCCAACATGCTCAAGCTGGCCCGCATACTGCCCTTGGCCTGTCCAAACTCCCGCTTTGCCCCGGTCTATGTCGGCGACGTGGCGCAAGCGTTCGAAACGGCGTTGGAAAACGATGCGACCATCGGCCAGAGTTACGAGTTGTGCGGACCGCGCGTCTATACCTTCAAGGAACTGGTCGAGGATATCGCCCGGATGCTGGAACTGAAGCGGCGGGTCGTCGGCCTGCCGGATTCGCTGGCCCGGTTGCAGGGCAGGATTCTCGGCCTGCTGCCGGTGAAAATCTTTACCACCGACAATTTCCTTTCCCTGCAGGTGGACAGCGTCTGCTCCCGCAACGGGATGGAAGCGATCGGCATCGTCCCTCGTTCGGTCGAGAGCATCATGCCGATGTATTTTGCGCAGCAAACCCAGCGTCGCCGCTACGATGCTTTTCGTAGGACCGCTCGGCGCGGATAGAGCCGGGTGGCGGCGGTATTGACCCATCCCCGTCCTATTGGGACGGGGTATCCTGAGTCTCGACGAGCTCGGATTCCCGCCTCGATGAATTGAACGTAACCAGATAGTGCGGGATAGCCGTGCCGAGGTAGAAAGGCGTAGTGGGCGCCTTGCCCGGTTGGTCCGGGTGAAGGCAAGGGGTTAGATCTGTCGGCGCGCTTGCCGGAGTTGACCGGATTCGTGGCGGCCACAGTAGGTGATGGCCTGTCGGCGTACGAACTGGAGCGTGGTTTGTGACTGCGTCTGTTTGTCGCTGGGTCACGATCTGTAAGCGGCGTATTTTTGCCTTGGCGGACGATGAGGATTGCGGCGAAACCCTGACGTTGACCGACGAGCGAGTGATCAAACACTGGTCTGATCCCCATGGTTGACCCTGTCCATCATCAATATTTTGGCGACTTCACCCTGACACGGGTGACCTACGAGACGTGGGAAGACCAGCGGATCGAGGCGGTACCGCTGGATGCCTAGCTGAGATTACCCGAGGACCAGTGTTCTCAGCCGTCGCCACCCACGACCACACTCGGGAACCGAAGCCGGATTACAGACACGCAGCTACGCTATCATCAACTATCGGCTTGGGACGATACAGGACGGAGATCATGGTCGCGATCGTGATTAATGTCGTGTGGGGATCGATAAGCGCCGCGCTCATGCCGAGCTACTCTACGTTTGCTCCTTGGTGGCGGAGGCGGGCGCCTGTCGGAATCAAGAGTGCGACCATCGTAAGGTTCATCATGATGATTGCGCTGTTGGTTGCACCCACGACAGTATCCGCGCAGGCACGGGACAGCGAAAGCGCATCGCATCGCGTCGTCATCCTGAACACAGCCGACCCCTATCTGCCGGCATTCCTCGCGCTGGATCGCGGCTTGCGTGAGGCCATCACCCGCGCAGAGCACGGAGTGCCCACCGAGCTCTATGCCGAAACGCTCGATATGTTCCGTTTTCCGCGGACGTTGCTCGCGGAAGATGTAGTTGCGCTGCTACGCAAAAAATATCATGACCTGAAGGTGGACGTGATCGTCGCGGCCGGGTCGATCGCGTTCGATTTCGCCCAGCGCTACCGCGCGGAAATCTGGCCGGGCGCGGCAATCGTTTTTCACAGCGTGCCGGCCGCCTCACTGGAAAAACGTGGCCTCGATCCGCACATGATCGGTGTTCCGAGCCGACTTGAGTTCGGACAGACGCTCGATCTCGCATTACGTTTACGGCCCACGACGCGACGAGTTGTCGTTGTCGCCGGCATTGCCGAACCGGACAGCACGCACTTGTCACTCATGCGGACATTGCTTGAGCATTACGCGGGAAAACTGGAGATTCAGTACCTCACCGGTCTCACGCTCGCCGAGACGATCGCGGCGGTGGGTATGCTTCCTTCGGACGCAATAGTGCTCTATTTAACGATGTTTCGCGATGGCGACGGCGTACCGCTGGTACCACGCGACGTGCTGACGCAGGTCGCGGCGGTTTCGCGAGCTCCCGTCTTTGGCGTGCACGAAACCTATCTCGGCCATGGAATCGCCGCTGGCTCGATCGCGAGCTACGCGGCACAGGGTCGGCGCGCGGGCGAGCTGGTCGCCCGGGTGCTGAATGGCGCGGACCCTTCCGCAATCGGTGCCCAGGCGCCGGTGGAGTCTGGCTGTATCGCCGACTGGCGGCAGCTGCGCCACTGGGGCATCGACGAGGCTCTGTTGCCTGCGGACTGCGAGGTCCGGTTCAAGGAGGTCACGACTTGGGATCGTTATTATGGGCAGATCCTCGCCGCACTGGCTGTGATCCTGGTACAGACGTCGTTGATCGCGGCGTTGCTGCTGCATCGTCGGAGGCTGCGTCGAGCCCAAACCACCTTGGCGGACGAGTATGCCCGACGCACGCGAGCGGAAGGGCTTGCGGCCCGATTACGCGAAAGGCTGGCACGATTCGGCAAGGAGCGCAGTTTGGGTACCATGGCCACCTTGATCTCCCACGAGATCAATCAGCCTCTGATCGCGATCCAGAACTATGCGCAGGCAGCCAAGCGGCGCCTCCAGAACAATGTCGACGACAAACCAAAACTCATCGAACTTTTCGCGAAGATCGAGGAACAGGCGGAGCGGGCGGGGACCATCACCCAGCGTGTTCGGTCGCTGGTCGGCACGAGCGATGTGCGGTTGCTGGTAGTGTCTCTTCATCCCTTGGTCGAAGAGGTCATCCGGATGATGGAACCGGAGATCGAACACCGGGAGTGTCGTATCGCATACGAGCCTGCGAGCGATCTCCCCACGATTCTTGCCGACTCTTTGCAAGTTCAGCTCGTCTTGGTCAATCTTTTGCGAAATGCGATGCGAAGTATTTGCTCGAACGAGCGATATGACAAACGGATATCCATCGACGCGGACGCGATTAATGATCGAGAAGTACAGGTCAGCGTGATGGATTGGGGGCACGGGGTTCCACCGGACCGGGTCGCGGACATCTTCGAGCCCCTCTATTCCGGCACCAGCGGCGGCATGGGCATGGGGCTTGCGATTTCCCAAGCGATCATTGAAGCCCATGGAGGGCGGCTCTGGTACGAACCGAACCCGACTGGTGGCGCCATTTTCCGATTCACCTTGCGAGGGTCCGGTTCATGAGGAACGCACGGGAGCAAATGGTATTCATCGTCGATGACGATGCCGCGGTGCGTGATTCGGTCCAGGAATTGGTCGAATCCATTGGTCTGCGGGCGGAGGGTTACGCCTCGGCGTTCGCGTTTCTGGATAGCTTCCAGCCGCGGCACTCGGGTTGTCTGGTGCTCGACGTGCGGATGGCCGCAATGAGTGGTCTGGCCCTGCAAGAGAGGCTGAACGAGTTGGGGTTCAAAATTCCGGTCATCATGCTGACCGGTCACGGTGACGTCCCGATGGCGGTTCAGGCGATGAAGGCTGGCGCCGTCGATTTCATTCAGAAGCCCTACCGGGATCAAGCCTTGTTGGATAGCATCAACGCCGCCTTGGTTTTGGATGCGGACGCCAGACACTCGTCCAACGCGGCGGAGTCTCTCGAACACCAGCTTGCCACCTTGACGGAACGAGAACGAGAGGTGCTCAATCAGACTCTTACGGGCTCGACCAGCAAGGAGATTGCCCGCGAGTTGAGTGTCAGCCCACGGACCGTGGAGGCGCACCGTCAGAACCTCTTACGTAAGCTGAGAATCGGTACCGTTAAGGAGCTGATGCTTTATTTGATTCCTTAGAGCCTGTTCATGATCTTTTGAGGAGAAGAACGAGGAAGGCCAAGACAACCATGTTGAGGCTGGTATTGAGTTTGCGTTCACAGGTTTTCCAAAGCCTGCGGCATTTCTCCAACCAGGCAAAAGAACGTTCGACAACCCAGCGTTTGGGAATGACGGCGAACTTATGAAGTTCGTTGCGTTTTGCGATTTTGACAGACGCACAAATAGTGGACA
>Ga0209607_1002150_pt1 | contig 15989 bp, 15 predicted proteins | sample AD_UKC117_MetaG_FD_184413 | JGI IMG/M metagenome (GOLD analysis project Ga0209607, IMG submission 184413) | Active sludge microbial communities of municipal wastewater-treating anaerobic digesters from Hong Kong - AD_UKC117_MetaG (SPAdes)... | ecosystem: Engineered > Bioreactor > Anaerobic >... | reverse complement strand
AAAGGATCGGGAACGAACAAGGGCATTCATAGACAGACTCCGTGAGAACAAACAGAGTCCGAATTGCCCCGTATGGAGAAAACTCGGAACGCTCCACGCTTAGCGCGAAAGCTTCAGCCGGGCGTATGCGTACGGCCTAGAGTGCCCCTCATTTCGAGCACTGTCGTCAGTCTACGCGCGCACCCGATTAGGTGGCAACGGAGTGGAATCTTGAAAGTCTCCTGCCCTTCCCCACAGCAAGCATGCCACCGCGATCTACTCTCACAGTCAGTTGAGGAATCCGATATTTGGAGACCAAAGCCTGCCCACACGGCTGATCACGGTTCATCCCCGGAAGCATGGAACGTCCGCCCACCTATTGCTCGGTGCGCTGCCAGAGACGGGCATGGAAGCTGAGGAACGATGCTGAGTGGGCCGCGCACTTCGCCTTGCTACTAGCGACCGTAGGGGTGATACGGAAGTAACACCGGCTTTGCCGTCGTCCTGCTGGTCTTGGTGCTCGATCCGTTGCGCCGCTAGCCCAGCCACTCCCGAATCGTGTCTCGCGCCAGACGCCACCACGATCTTTGCCAAGGCCAAACTGAGACCTGGCGAACTTCGGTTCTACCTGGGTCAGGTGCCTTGCCTTGATGCTTAGCTGTCTTCCAAGCCCAATCGTAGGCGTGAATTGCAGCGACGATAGTTTCTGCCAGCATTCGCTGTAGGCTGTCCAACATTTCGATCCTTGCCGAAACACTGAGTGCGTGCACATCTTCGACGGTATCAGCCAGACGCTGCATCTCTTGAAGGTTCGCGAACAGGTACACGACGTACTTTCCGGCAACCGGACCAAGGTCGCGTGCCAGCGCAAGGTCGTTGTCGCCAAATGAGGTCATGCCCTTGAGGCGAAATATGATGGTGTCAAGGATTGCCAGAGGCTCTCCATCCCTCAGATCGGAAACAGCATCCATCGCATCCCTCGTCTGCCGCAGAGACGAGAGCACGTGGAGAATGTGCAGATACAAAGCCCCAGCAGCCAGCGCGGCTCGCCGCTTGCTGTTCGCCCATTGCGAGTAGATTCCCCACAAACCGAAGATCAGACCGGAGTAAGCCGCTATGGCTGTAGTGTCGACAGTCCAATCCGTGCATATCCAAGGCATGCCCATCTCCAAGCCTGTTCGGGTCTAGGAAAAATCCTACCCCACAACGAGCCTCAGACCGACTGACCTAGGACGGCGCAACGCCGATCCTGTCTCCATTCCCACGGAGGCAACGCCATGACCACCATCGATATCCTCAAGAACCTCGCCCGTATCGACCAGATGCTTAGCCTGCGCGACGAGGCACAGCGAGCCGGGGACCCAGAAAGCCTGCTAGTGGTCAAGATGATGGAACACGCGGTAGCGGACACGCGTCAGCGCCTCAAGGATGGCGTGCCGGGTTCCCGCTTCGACGAACTTTGCCGCCAGCACCCCTCCCTGATTCCGGCCTAAGCCAAGCGCAATGCTCAGCAAGCCCCGACGTCCCGAAAGGCTGGTGAGGCTTTTGCCTTGACGCGGTAAACACGAGATGGTGCATTGGGCTTCGGCTTTCTTGCATGGCTCCACGATGTGCTACTCAGCAATGATCTACGCCGACTGGCTCAAGTTCCTCCGGGTCACCGGCGCGGACATGAGCTACGGCGACTTCGAAGAGAAATACTGGCAACGTCGCCAGCGACCCCTCCTGAAGATCCCCAAAGGCGTGGATCTCGGGTTTCTGAATCCGCGGAACGATGAAGAGCGCCAGATAAAGGCGCTGATCGACGAATACGATGCCGAGCAAGCCGCCAAGTTCGAGACGGAGCTGTTCCAGCAGACCAAGCGCCTGAACGACGCAGAGCGATCGCTCAAAGTGAACGAAACCAAAAAGGCGCTCAACGACCAACGGATCGCCACCAACAAGATCGAGACCGCAAAGCGGAAACTGGCGGACCTGCGCCGAACCGAACCGAAGGACCGCGACAGCCGCATATTTCCGCAGGTGTACGCCCCTGTGATGATCAGCGAGGCAGGCCGCCGCACACTCAAGCTGATGCGCTATGGCTGCCGTCCTGCAGGCAAGCCGGCGTTCTACGACAAGAAGTATCCCGGCACCTACAACGCCCGCCGCGACAACCTCGAAGGTTTCTGGAAGGGCCAGTTCGGCTACTCGCACGGCATCATCATCGTGGAGACGTTTTTCGAGAACGTCGAGGGCGAGGACGGAAAAAACAAGGTGCTGCAATTCACCCCGGACGACGGCGAGCCCATGTTCATCGCCTGCCTTTGGTCGCACTGGACAGGTAAAGGCGAGCCCGACCTCGACTCCTTCGCCATGATCACCGACGAGCCACCGCCGGAAGTCTCATCTGCTGGACACGACCGCTGCATCATCAACATCAAGCCGGAGAACATCGACGCTTGGCTCAACCCCGCCCCGGCCAACCTGGACGCCATGTACGCCATATTCAACGACAAGGCGAAGCCCTACTACGAACACAGGCTTGCCGCATGAACATCCCAGCCGATGCCATACCTCTCACGATGGGCGACCCCGGCCCAGCGAATCGTAATCCACCGATCCTTGCTCGCATCTGGTACCAAAGGTGCGACGGTCTGGTTTTTCAGGCAGACAATTACGTCTACGTGAAGGCTCCGACCATGAGAGGGCCGCGCTGGGGCTGGTGTCGTGCCGGCTACGCCGACGAGCCGCTGCCATTCGAGGATCCGAGCGACTTCCCGGCTGCACCGGCAACCGCCTCGCTGCGAGAGCGAAACCGGATATTGGACGACCAGCACCTGCTCCGCTGCGAGCTGTGGGAGGACTACGAGAATCGGACCGGGCGTGTGTTTGGGGTGACACATTGGCTGCCGATGGATCAGATGGCGGCCGACTAGCCTGCCGGCAATCCTGTCGCGAATTGGCTGTGCCGCCCCGCCTGTCCCGACAGGCTGGCGGGGTTTTGTGCTGTCCGGCTGGGAGTTTTTGGACGCAACTACGCGCGCGCGATGAGCCGTCGCCGGGGCAGCCATGCTGTAATTGAGGCTGCCCTAATGCCCATACCGAAGACTGTGAAGCCCCGCACCCCATATCGATGGTTCATCCTCGTCGTAGGCATGGTTCAGCTAGTTGGTTGCTGGATGGTCATCGGTGACCACTTCTTGGCGGACGGATTTGACCGACCGTTCCGGCTATTGGGCTACGCAATTCTCTCTCTTACTGGGGTCGGCATGATCGCTAGTGCCTGTCGGGACGACCGGCCGAGCGAGTGATGCCGACCGTCCCTCACGCGCACGCGCGCGCGAAGGCATCGACGAGATGTGCGAGTCGTGGAAGCTGGGGGCGGGGGTAGCTGCAAAGCCGATGCCAACCAATGGACACCGTGTCGCTTCCGAAAACTCCCGCATCCACGATTCGAAGGACGGGGGGATAACCGCAAAGCCGATGAATGCCCATGGACACCGCGACCGATCCCGCCGCACTGCCAACCCGCAACAATTTCAGGAGCAGTACGCGCGCGCGAGCGTCGGCAATGTAGGGTTTTGTCAGTCCCTAAAAGGCCCGGAGTACGTCCCCGTGGTGTCCCCGTCCGAAATCACTGACCGTTCCGCGCGCGTACGCGCGCGCGATGGCATGCAAAACCTCGGAAGAAACCATGTCGCCCTCGGGGTTTTGTCGTTCTCTGGGATGCGGTCGGTGGAAATCTATGCCGACTGAATCAAATAGCGAACTGGATCGAGCAAATGCAATGGCTGAGGCTTGATCATCGCTGATAGAGTCGATGAATCTATTCGAGGCGTCAGGAACGCGAAGAAGGATCGGTTTTCTTCTTGGGCGGCGCCGCCGTGTTTCGCCGCACCAGACTCGTTGCGAGCGACTTCCCCAACAGTCTTGGACCTTGATTCAACTGTGCGCGGTCGGCTTCCTCCGATACGAAGGGAGCCAAGCCATTGAACAAGCCTTGATTGGAGCTGCTTCTCTTCACGCGCACAGCCTACTCCACGACGGTCACCCCCGCCCAGACCACTAGAAATCGTGGCCAGATTCCGGTGGCGTTCGGCGTCCCGCGTGTTGGCACAGGGGTTTTCGCTGTCTCAGCCGCGGCAGGAACGAGGATTCATCCCTAGCGGTTGGTCCACAGACAACCTCTTCCAGTGGATTCGCAGCGAGGATTCGGATCATTCTCATGCGCTGCTCCAAATCGTGCGGTGGGGCTTTTCCGGATCCAGCACACCCAGCTTCCGCGCTTCCTTGACCATCTCCAACGAAGGACTCGCCGGCCCAAGCGCCGATGGCTTTGGAGAATGGTTTTGCGGCTGTTTCGGCTTCATTGTCCTGGCCTCCTGCCCGCTACCTGCTCGGTAGAACCCTACGTTAGGAAGCGACGACGCAAATCTGCCACCCGCACGCGCGCGTGAGGCAACGTCGTCATCGACGTGATGAGTACCTATGAGACATGGAAGCGGGCCTTGAGCTGCTCAACGGTAGAACGCCAGGCCGGCGTCCTCGGTTTGCATACGGTGTTCTGGTTTCCGAACATCCCGACTTCATGGACGGCTTGTGCCTCAGGGACCGTATGTATCCACTCCACGGGTACAAAGTATTCCGCCCGTTCCGGATCATCGGCGGATTCGCGGTGGAAGCGGCCTTCCAGAACGTCGAGTGCCGGCTTGCCATCGATTTCGAAGTCGGCAGCCATCTGTCGCGGCCCGGTGACCCGGCCTACCCCAACGAAACCCTTCCCCGGAATTTTGACCCAGACACGGTCACCGACATCCAGCATTCGGAGCGTGTTGCTATACCAGGCACCCCCTCCACCACTGACAAAGCCGTAGCGCACGGCATCTTCCCAGCGTCGATCAGCTCCGACACCAAAACTCACGTAGAACTCGCCGTTCCATGGCTCCTTGTCGCTGCCCTGCCATGACCCGGCGCTCTGCGCCTGCACTTCGGCGGGGTCGACAAGCCAGACGCGGCTCAGGAGCAGCTCTTCACCGTGCTGGAAGACCTGGAAGAACAGTACGTTGATCGCCAACCCGCGACCATTCAGATAGGTCACGATTCGCTCGCTGGCGGCATCCAGCCGGGTTGCCACAACGACGACCTGGTGGGATTCGTTGATGGTGTCTTCGTCGAGCGCTCCACCAAAGCGCGCAGCGAAGTCTGCTGAAAGGCTTCTACCCGGCAGAAACCTGGAATAGATTCCCGCGACGTCATCCGCGTCCAGTCGCTCGACCCAGGAGGCGTAGTCGAGCGCTTGCGCGACAACCTCCCTCGGTGTCCGATCTCGCTTGAGCTCAACCACGACCAATGAGCCGTCAGGCGCGATAGCCAACAGGTCGATACGACCACCATTGCCCGTGTTGATCTGACGGCCAATCAGCATCCATTCGCCGGAAAGGATTCGCGGTTGGGCGACAATCATGTCTTCCAACATCTGCTCGCTGGGCAGCCGGCCTGAGGCCACTTCTACTGGCTGATCGCCTACGCTCCACAACGCATGATTCACGGGCATCGATGCAGTCGTCCTCTGGGTTAGGGGGAAACCACTGTCGCTTGGCTACCCAACTTCTGGAGCGTCGACGAGACGGAAGTTGACCTCGTAGGTCTTGAAGCTCAGCGATGGGACCGCCGATACGGCATAGGCCAGCTTATCGTCACCCTCATGAGCAACAATGAGCCCTTCCACAGACTCCCCTGGCTCCGCATGGTGGGAACGAATCCAGCCAACGTAACGGAGAATCTGACCGACGACCTGATCCGACGTACCGTGGCGCTTGAGCTCAATCACCAGCCATCGCGGTTCCCGGCGATGCCGAGCCAGTAAGTCGATGCGACCTACAGGCGTGGAGAACTCGTAGCCTGCATCAGGCTCACCTTGGCGCGTGAACAGCTCCCAGTCGGCTGCTAGCGGCAAATCGTCCCAGTTGTCGTACATGAAGTTCTGGAGATGGCGCTCCATACCAAACGACGTCTTCCCACCAGCACCCGGAGGCGCACCAGGAGTAGCTGGAGCGTCTTCCAACAACGAAGACTGATCTCCGTCCGCTTCGTCCAGCTTCCACCACAGCGCATCGAGGGTCCACAGATCCACGTCCAAATCACGCGCGACTGTGTTCAGCACCTCGTTGATTGCCGCATAGCGCTCACCGAACTTTGCCCCGCGGTCGAAGGTCGGCATCAAACCGAGCTCCGTCAGCGCGCCGTCCGACGTGCTGTTCCAGACGCCATACTTGTCGGGATACGCGACATGCAGGATCGCGGTAATGATCCCCTTCCCCATGCCCTTGATGGCGGTGCAAGCATCCATGCGCGACTGGATTGGCTGCGACTCATCGACCAGCGCTGCAAGAGCAGCCCGTGTCGCCGCCATATCCGCACAAATGCGGTTTACCTGACGATTGAGGCCCGTCCAATGCCGGTTGTTCTCGAAATAGAGGAACGACCGGAGCACGTCCTCACTGATGGAGGCAATCGCGCCCGGCTGGAAACTCGGCGAGTACCTGGCCAGCACTTCATCCCGCGCCTCGATGATCGGGCCAACATCGTTGTCCCCAAGGGCGGCAGCCTTGACGGCCCGGAGTTGCCCCAGTACAGATTCAGAAATCGGGAGTGGATCCGTCATGCTCTTGCTCAAGATTGCTCGGGCCTCAGTCTGCGCCTCGTCGCGCATACCTAGTCGCACTTCACGAAGTTGCCGTATTTGAAGCACTGCTTGCCGGTCTTCTTGTCCCTGACAAAGGACGAGCCAGCGGGCTGGTAGTACTCGTTTCCGTTCTGGTCACGAAGGGTCTGATCCTGGGGCACCGTGTTCGGCGGCACCTGGGTCACCCGGGAGCCATCTTGCTGACTGGGTGCCACGCATTTCACCTTGGTATAGCCGGATGAACCACTGAACCCGCTTCCTGAGCCAAAGCTGCTGCCGCCAATTGGCACCTGTCCGGGCGGACAAGAGTCATTGCCACTGGCAGTTTGCTGACCACCAGTTCCTCGAAACCCACGCCCACCACCGGAACGACGTTGCGTTGGTTGAGGCACTGAAATCACCGGAGCCTGGCGTGCCGGTTGAATACCCAGTCGCTGTTGGCGCTGCACCTCCAACGCCGAACGAAGCTCATCGGGCGTCATGCCGCGCTTGTAAGCCTCGGCGTTGAACTTTTCCTGCTCGGTGAGCGTGGCGGGGTCCGTGTTACGGACGACCTTCTTTTCCTGAGACTCCTGCTCCGGACAGTCGGTCTGCTGGTAGGTCACGTTTCCGTCGGCATCCGTGCATTTGACGATGCCCGCAATAGCGGAATGCGGCATGGCCACAAGAGCCAATAGAAATGCGATGCGCCCCATACGGTGTGTCCCAGCCCCCTGAAGCCCAACAATGGTTTGAAAGCGACTTTCATGCAAGCCAGCACGCCTGAAATCGACTCGTCGAAACTCTTGCTACTTGCACCGCCGCCTCCTCCTGAATTTTTTCCCAGTCCAACCTTCATGCTTTCGATTTGGAGCAGGCATACAGAGTTGCGCTCCGCGCTCATCAGACAGCGAGGCCAACATCAGGCTTATGGCTTCACCAACGTCAGCCCTGCGGTCTTAGGGTCGTACACGTAGTCGGTGATCGACCCATCCCGAATTCGCGTCACTGCCTCGTCAATCACCTGCAAAGGCACCAAGAACCACTCGCGTGGCTTCACTGGCTTACCAAACCGATCTTCGATGGTGAGGTCGAGCTGGGCGGGCGCGAAGATTCGGTGGAAGAGATTCTCCAGCTTCGTGCGGTTGATCTGCGCGAGCTTGTAGGTGGCGACGACACTAACGTCCGCTAGGAGAAAAGTCGGATCGTCCTTCGCGCCGGCGATCCGTGTCTCGACCTTCTTCCCGGTGACGCCGATCTTGTGGATCAGCTCGCGGTGCTCCGCAACGTACGGATGATCAGACTCGCTCCGCAGGACGTAGATCGTGCCGCTCTCGATATCGTCCGGCTCCATGGTGTCGCGAAACAGCGGGCCCGGATCAACCTTGATGACGCGGCGCCCAACTGGGGTATCGCCATCCGGGTATAGCGAGCGGGACAACGACCTGAGCAGCAAGTCGCTCTCGGTCTCGTTGCCGAAAATCACTCGCAAACGCGGGTTTTCTCGTCCGTCCTTGGTCTTCCCGCCGTCCTTGATCTCGGCAACGTAGGCCAACTGCCCGCCAATGATGAAGACATCACCGAGTTCGATGCTCGCATCCTTGGCAAAAGGCCGGGTGACCCACTTGGCCGTCTTCAAGCCAATCTCGACATCGTCGAAAATCGGCCGGAAGGTCTCGAAGTCGGCACAGGGCGTCCGACTCGCAATTTCCTCGGCCGCCTTGCGTTCAGCATATGTCGAAACGTAGCGCAGGCGAGTGATGTCGTCTCCTGCTGGCGCCTCTACATCCAACTCGGCCAGTAGAGCCTCGTCGTCGAGCTCATCGACATTGATGGCGGGAGTGGAAGTGGAACCACTGAGCAGGCCGGAAGTATCCAGGTCCGCCAACAGCTCGCGAGCCTCTGGCATCCCGCGCAGACGATCAAGCCGTACCGCGTAGAGCCGTTCGAAGATGTCCCGATCCTCGCCGTGCTGTGGCGCACGGCCGTTCGTCTCGACGAATCGCAGAATGTCCTCGAATCCGGCAATCAGACGCTGCTCCAGCGCCGTATGGCCGCCAGACTTCTTTGGCGCAGCCTCGACGCCGAGCGCTTCCAGCAGGTCGTCGTCATTCATCTCAGCCAAGACGGTCGGCCTCCCTGGCCTTCTCGTCAGCCCGGAACCTGGCCAGAGCGGCTACGCCCTCGGCCATACGCTTCTCCCAGGCATCCTGTGAATTGATATCCGGCAGGCGGCCCTTCTCCGTTTTGAACTGCAAAGCCCGCTTCGCCAGCTCCCGCGCCTCGTCCAGCGGAATGCTCACGCGCTTGGCCGAAATGCTGGCCTGCACCTGGCGCAGGACCTTCTCATCCATCGCCTTCGCCAACACCGAATAGGCCGCTTCGAAGGGATTGATTCGATCGATCAGGTCGATATCCAGGTCGCGGACATTGATGAACTTGCGAACACCGTCAATCAGCGCCGTGTTGCCGAGCTTCTCCGACGCCAAGCCATCGGCCTCGGCCTTGGCCAGCGCCTGCTTGGCTTGCTGGGTGATGTTGAGGGCAGCGACCGCATGTTGGCGAATCGCTTCCTGATCGGACTCGCTCAGCTCGGGATAGCGATCACGCACGATCTTGCCCATCCGCACCTGGGTCAGTTCCTCGGGCAGCGTCTGGTCGTTGAACAACCCCTGCTCCAAGGCGGGCTTGTCCTGCACGAAAGCCGTAACGACCTCGTTGAGGTCTTCCTTGCAGATGCGCTTCGCCTCCTGAGTCCCCGGCATGGCCAGACCACCGATCTCGACATGGACCTGTCCAGTCGTCGCATTGACGCCGATATTCGTCCCGCCCTCGTTGTAGCCACCCTCGTACTCGAAGCCTTCCAGCTTGCCCTGGTTCTTCGGGGTGAACTCGAACCGCGGCGCCAGCACCTGTTCCATCAGCAGGCTTGCAGCGATGGCCTTCAGCGTATCGTTGACGGCAGCAATCACCTCCGCCTCGCCAGCATCCGGCTCGGCGATCAGGTTAGTGAATCGAGAACGCTCCTTCCCCGGCGCATCGCGAGTGGCGCGACCAATGATCTGGACGATTTCGGTCAGGCTGCTCCGGTAGCCAATGGTCAGCGCGTGCTCGCACCAGATCCAGTCGAAACCCTCCTTAGCCATGCCTAGCGCGATGATGATGTCGACATGGTCGCGATTGTTCTTCTGTGCCGGGTCTTTCAGCGCCGTCAGCACCTTGCCCCGCCGATTGGCGTCGCTATCGTCAACCAGGTCGGCCACCTTCAGGACGGAGCCATCAGCCCGCTCAACCAGGTGAAATCCAGTGGCGCTATCCACACCCTTCCAGGTTCCCAGCGCCTCCAGAATTTCCTCAACCTCCCGGTACTTGTCCTGCAAGCTCTCCCGAGAATTGACGTTGGGGATGTGGACAATCGTCTTGAGCCCCGGATCCAGCACCTTGGTGATCGCGTCCAGGTACCGGCCTGTGTAGAAGAAATAGCCGATCTCCAGCGACTTCAGGTAGGTGTAGCCGTTCAACTGCTCGTAGTACGTATAGGTCACCGTCTCGAAACGGTTCTCATCCTGAGGTGCCAGAACAGCCACCGTGTCGCCACGGAAATAGGAACCTGTCATTGCGACGATATGAGCCGAGCCGGCGCCAATTAACTGGGTGAGTTGGCTGCCCAGCACATTGTCCGGATTGCTGCTGACATGATGGAACTCATCTACCGCAATCAGGCGATCCTTGAACGCGGCAATGCCGTATTCCTCCACGGCAAAGCGGAAGGTGGCATGCGTGCAGACCAGCACCTTGTCCTCGCTTTCCAGGAAGCGACCCACCGCCCGCACCTTGCTCTTGTCGACCTTCACCTCGTCGTCGCCGGGCGCGTTGCACAGATTCCATTGGGGTTCGACCTTCCAGTCGGCCCAGAACCCATGCTGCTTCAGTGGCTCATCGGAGAAGCTGCCGCCGATGGATTTCTCGGGCACCACGATGATGGACTGCTTCATGCCCTGGTTCTGCAGCTTGTCCAGAGCGATGAACATCAGGGCGCGCGACTTGCCGGAGGCAGGCGGCGACTTGATCAGTAGGTATTGTTCGCCGCGCTTGGCGTAGGCGCGTTCCTGCATGGGGCGCATGCCCAAGGCATTGATCTTGCTCGATGCGCCCGTGCGGGCAGTGGCAATCGAGACCGAAGGGACTGCCTTTGTTCCTTCCGATGTCATTTCGCCTTCCCCTTCTTTGGACCGGCCTGGCCTATCGCCATCTTGGTGTAGAGGTCGAATAGCTCTTCCAGCCGCTCTGTATCGTTCTTGAATTTCCGACCGATGTAGATGCGCTCCAGAACCTCGTCGTTCTTCTCGTGCGCCCGCCGCAGGTCCTCCGGCATGATGTCCGGTTCGTAGAGGTCCGCGATAGTAGCCGGGAAGTGGTTTTCGCGAGCCAACAGGATTTCCTTGGCGCAGGCTGTCAGGTCCGTCTTGTTCTGCTCCGTTAAAGTCGGGACCGGGAAGGTGTTCCATCCTAGAGTGTTGGAATATCGGTAGCGCGTTTCCAGCTTTCCGCAGACAGTGGCTACCCAGACGAGGTGCATCCGCGAGGCGATCAAAGCCATACTCCATAGCGGAGCGTCGTATAGAGCGAATGCGAGACTAGAGACGATGTTCTCCTTTGGGAGGACACCTACCGGCAGGAACTCTCGCCTTTCAGAAGACACGCTCGGAACAATAACTGTGTATCCAATTGCGAGGCCTTGAATCTGCTTGAACCTGTGAGGCCTATTCGCAAAGTCCCGAGTAGACTTTGCCGGACTCTTCAGCCGCATCTCGGAAACGCCTTGCAATCGCTTAGCAATAGGCGCTATGGCATTCGCGGACTCAACCTGATCGTCCTCAATCCACAAACAGTATCGATGAGAACCATTTATGAGCTCATTTGACCCATAGAAGCCGTAAATGAAGCGTTCGGCATCAGGAAATGTATGTCGCAGAGCCTCCGCTTCATCGCAATTCAGAATGAGATTCCCTCCATCCTTTGGCATGTTTCCCAACAGCATTTGCTGCAATCCGGCAATGGATCTGGCTGCAGCCACCATTGGAACAGGATCGCCCTCGAGCAAGTATTGGTTGATGTTCGAAACCTTGCGTCGATGCTCTCCCACGTACAGATATTTTTCACGACCGTTCTTCGGACTCAACCCAACAATGGAAACGGTAACAGTTGCGTTGTTTGCAGCATTGTTCGCCCACCGAAAATTGGCGACACCGAAATCAATTTGGAGTCCCTCGGAGAACAGGATGGGCCAGAGAATCGCTGCATGCTCACCCTGGCAGGCGGAGTTTGTCGTTACGAACGCCGCTGAGAATCCGTGCGATGCAATATCAGAAAACTTGCCAAACCAGCCGGAGATGTAATCAAGCGAGCGCCAGTTTCGCGTCCTTGCTTCGAAAATCCTTCGTAGATCTTCCTTCTGCTCATCAGTTTGCTTGTTGTAACCGATGTAGGGAGGATTCCCACAAATATAGGTCTCCCCACCCTCGTTCTCGAAGTCAATTTCGGCTTGGTCCAGCGGTGTGTTGAACAGGTCATCTCCAAGCAGTTTCACGCCCGTACCCGTTGGCGGGCAGATGGCCAGCCAGTCCAGACGCAGCGCATTCCCGCAGGCGATCCAGTTTTGGCTATCCAGTGGAAGCACGTCTTTCAAGGCTTCCTTCTGGCCGCGATACAGCACATCGCATTGAAACTCCGCAATGATGAGCGCCAGGCGTGCAATCTCGGCCGGGAAGTCGCGCAGTTCGATCCCTCGGAAGTTGTTGATCGGGATTTCCGACGGCAGATCCGCTTCGCCACGCAAGCGGTTTATCTGTGCTTCGATTTCTCGCATCTGCTTGTAGGCGATGACCAGAAAGTTGCCACTGCCACAAGCCGGGTCAAACACGCGGATGCGCGCCATCCGCTTTCGCAGGTTCAACAGCTTGATCTTGTTGTCGCCGGCGGTCTCCAGTTGCTCCCACAGATCGTCCAGGAAAAGTGGATTCAACACCTTCAGAATGTTCGGCACGCTGGTGTAGTGCATACCCAATGTACCGCGCTCTTCCTCATCGGCCACCGCCTGGATCATCGAGCCGAAGATGTCGGGGTTGATTTCCTTCCAATCCAGTTGGCCCGCCTGGTACAGGTAGGAGCGCGCCGTTCGCGTGAATGCCGGCACCTCGGTGCTGCCCGAGAAGAGCCCACCGTTGACGTAAGGGAACTCGGCTGCCCAACGCGGGATCGCAGCGGCGGCCCGGTGCTCTGTCCTGGTGTTCATGGCCCGGAAGATCGTTTCCAGCACCTCATGGACATTGGAACCATCGCGCTCGCTCATCCGGTCCACAGTGGCGGTGAACAGGCTGGCGCCGGGGAAGATGTCGGTGTCCTCCGCGAAGAAGCAGAAGACCAAACGGGCCATGAAATGATTCATGTCCGGCCGGCGCTCGAAGGCCGCCCATTCCGGGTTTTCACGCAGCAATTCCACGTAGAGCTTGTTCAGGCGTCCTGTGGCCCGAACGTCAATCGGGTTGTCCTTGATCTCCTTGATCGGGGAGATACCCGCTAGCGGCAGGAAGAAGCCGAAGTGGTCGGGAAACTGGGCGTAGTCGCAGGCGATGGCGTCGCCCGTAGCCAGTTCCTCTGCTTCCAGCGTCGTGCCATCCGTGGCCAGGATGAACTTGGCCTTGGCCTGGATCGTCTTGGGGCTGGCCTTCAGTGCCGTGAGCGTCCGCCCCACGGTCCCGGGCTCAGCCACGGCCATGTGGATGTGGTTGCGCTGCAGGACACCACCCGGCACGTCGGAAGCGTTGCTGTCGCCCTTGCGCAGGCGCTGGATCGTCGTTGCCTTGTTGCCGAACGCCGCCAGGAACTGGAACGGAAACTCCGCGCCCCCAAACTCCTGCTCGGCCAAATCGGATAGCGCCTGCTCAATCTCTACGGCATTCATGTACGGGAAGCTTTCAACCAGTGACGCGACTCACGCGGGCCGCAAAATGGCCTTGATTGTCCATCGTGCCGTCACGAAACATCAACTCGCCTGGTATCTCCCTTCACAATTGGTCGAGACGGTGGTTTTTGGTCAACAAAAACCCGACGATGCAGGTCCGCTGCAGAGGTTGCTGCGCGATCTGGGTCAGGGCGGATCGGTCGAATCCATTGGGAACGACCCCACCACCTTTTAGTTCGCGAACCGCTTTCGAGGAAAGGAGACCGCCCCATGACGACCGCCTTTGAGTTTGAAGACCGCGCCGTTGCCTTCATCGATGTGCTGGGCTTCCGCTCGCTCGTGCAAGGTGCTGCTGCCGACAGAAAACTTCTGGAGCAACTCGCCGACCTGGTGGACCTGCTGGCTCAAGCCGTTCCGGCCCAAAATCGAAAAGTCTCCAGAGATGTCGCGCCTCACCTCATTCCGAGACACATTTACGTCTCGGACTGCATCATCCTGAGCGCCCCTCTCAGCGACGCCGGTCGCACAAACTACGATGGCCTCGAAATCGTGGTGATGCGAGCGATCCAGCTAACCCACTATTTTCTTCGACAGGGCTATCTGATTCGCGGAGGCATTGCTGTTGGCAAGGTCTGGCATAGCGATTCGAACATTGTGGGGCCCGCCTACCAGGAGGCGTACTGCCTGGAGCACACCGGGAGCGAACCCATGGTCCTGCTGTCGGCGTCCGCTGCGGCGCGCTGCCGGCCCGGATCTCGGATGTGCATTCGGAAGGACGGAAAGACCTTCGTCAACGGGCTACACGACTACTACATTCCCAACAATGATGTGCATGGTGAGATTGAGCGTACCTACGGCGGGTACGCAGGACTCGCGGCGGAAAGACTGGCCGCTGACCTGCAGAGCTCCGCACATGCGAAGTGGCTTTGGTTCAAGGAGTATCTTGCGGCTGAGTCAAGCGACGAGTTGCGCTGGCCGGGAGCGGCGGACATCCCAACAAGCCCGGTGCAGGATCCATCAGATTGAGTCGTTCCAGCTTCCACGAAGCGGGCACGCGCAACTACGGCGGAACGATATCTGCGAATACCGCATTGGAGCGGACCGTTGGGACCTGCTTCGATGTTTCCTGAGATGATGGCGGCCATGGACCGTTCAATGCAGCGTTAGCCTGCTCAATAAGATTTAGCGGCAATCCAATGCGCAAGATCATCTTCCTGGACTTTGACGGTGTTCTACACCCAGACGGCGTCGCCAAATTCTCTCGGCTTCCGATTCTTGAGCGATTTCTTTTGGAAATGCCGGACGCTGAGGTTGTGGTCAGCTCGACTTGGAGAGAAGACCACACTCTTGACCAGTTGCGGGACTTCTTCTCACCGCCCCTGCGGAGCCGAATCACCGGCGTCACACCTTCGTTGGATGATGGCTACGATCTCGGAGGGAGGCAGAGTGAAATCTTGACCTATCTTGCGAACGAAGGACTTTCCGACACCAACTGTTGCTGGATCGCGCTAGATGACAACGCCATGTTCTTTGAAGACTCGTGCCAGAATCTGGTCCTCACTGATTCCAGTATTGGCTTCACTGAACAGGAAGGCGAACAACTCATTGCGTGGTACAAGCGTGCAGGATCCGCGGGCTAACAATTCATGCCAAGCCCGCTTCGCGATCTCGGGCGTGACCAAGCCGCATCAAGCGGACTGAGTCGCCCCCCTCTTTTGAGACCGCCGATAGTCCGTCTTGGGTTCGCTACGAAACACGCGGAGGTAGACATTTGAGGCGGACTGCCCAGATTCAATCGGTCGAGTGATACGTCTCCCCGGTGCACGCAGCAACGCCATCCACACATTGGCGCTGACGATTAATTGCCCACTGGTGGAGGCAAGAGGTACAGTCGTAGCGCCCCCGGTTGAACCCTCAACGCCCTCTGCCTTCGGTATGGCTTGCTACTTGGCGCCGGGGGCATTTGCTATTGAGTCAACGTGCCTCCGGTGAACCCTGGGTGCCCAACTTCCTTCGGGATGCGGCCCCGGACATGGCGCCGGAGGTACTCCAGTCGACTCGGAAGCCGCCGTTGCATCTTCGTTCGGCCTAGTAATCAGGGAGCGTCAAAACCCTTTGGCGGTACATTTGACGGTACAGCCAAGAATAAGCAAACAACTATCTGATTACTTACAGCAACATAGCCAATCTCTTCGGTTGACCTCCGCCCACCAACTCAGCATCCCGGAAAATCCCGAGAAGCCCTCAAAACCCCGTTATTGCGGGGTTTTTTGTTGCCTTTTCGACTGGAATCGCACTTCCTGTTCGATTGTCCATTCGCTATCCGGGCACTCGACCATCGTGCCCTGGCTCCAGGGCCATGGCGCCGACGACGAGGTCGAGTAGTTCGGTCGTGATTTC
>Ga0209607_1002148_pt1 | contig 15997 bp, 15 predicted proteins | sample AD_UKC117_MetaG_FD_184413 | JGI IMG/M metagenome (GOLD analysis project Ga0209607, IMG submission 184413) | Active sludge microbial communities of municipal wastewater-treating anaerobic digesters from Hong Kong - AD_UKC117_MetaG (SPAdes)... | ecosystem: Engineered > Bioreactor > Anaerobic >... | reverse complement strand
GACGGAAAACCTTTTTCCCCCGCCGTCCCGGATGCGGACAGGCTCTTTGACGGAAACCCGAAAGCTCTCCGTCAAAAAACAAAGTAAAAAAACAGCCCTTTCGCATGTCTCTCCGCATGTGAAAGGGCTGTCTGATTCCTGCCTTTAAATGGGTTCCTGTTTTCAGACAGGCTCCTGTGATCTGACAAATGTCTATGATGGAAGCCGGGGTTTGGGGGCGTAGAAAAAAATCCTCCCCCTTGGCCGCGGCCGAAGCCGTTTTTTTGCGGATTTTCGTGCGGATTCGACGGAATCTTACAGTAGGCCGGCGTACCCGGTCTCGCGTTTTCCGTTTACGCCTTCCGGATAAATCTCCGGACAGACCTGAGCGGCCGGGGTTCCCTTTTCTTCCGCCGGATCGGCAAAATACTGCATGATTGCCTTTCTGGTGACAATTCCGATGAAAGCGCCGCGCCCGTCCACGACGGGGATAAAGTTTCGGTTCATCGCCTGCGCCAGAAGCTCCTCGACCGTCACGGTGATCGGCACCGGCGGGTATCGGTCGGGCTTGAGGATATCCCGCAGCAGCAGGTCTTCCATATCCTTTAGCGAGATCCCGTCCTCCGAATCGGCCTTCCCCACCAGGTACCAGAGGAAGTCGCCCTCGCTCACCGTGCCGATATAGATATTCTCCCTCGTCGTCACGGGAACGGCCGTGTAATGGTAAAAATGCATCTTTTCCAGCCCCTGCCGGATCGTGCTGTCCTCATACAGCGTTGCTACAAAGAGCTTCGGCGTCAGAAAATGCGCGATATTCACTGGCATCCCTCCCGAAGAATTTGGTTTTCTCTCATGATGCCGCAAAGCAAATCGGATGCGGCATCCCCGGCTGCCGCAGTCAGGCGGCCGGGTAACGGCATCGCAGCCGTTCCACAAATATTATATCATCCTGCCGGTGCTCCCGTCCATACGAAGTCCCTCTTTTGCAAGAAAAGAATCCGGCGGCGCAATTTTGGCCGAAAAATTGTCATCTATGCCATTTCATCCTATTCTTCAAGGGGCGTTTTCTGCTTGTCCCATGGATTTTTCCCCAAAAAATTATTTTGAAGTGCCGTCTTCTTGCACGAAACCCTCACCTGGGGTATACTGAATCATAACTTATAAAAGAGGGAGGCTTCCCATTGGAGCAGAGACATCGTCCGGAGTGCCGGTATGCGGAGACATGCGGCGGCTGCCAGCTTCAGAATCTGACCTACCCGGAGCAGCTCGCCTTCAAGCAGCGGAAGATGGAGGCCCTGCTGGGGAAATTCGGCCCCGTCGCGCCCATCATCGGGATGAAGAACCCCTGGCATTACCGCAACAAGGTGCAGGCGGCGTTCGGCTTTTCGCCGGAGCGCGGCATCGTCTCCGGCATCTATCAGGCCTCGAGCCACCGGATCGTTCCCGTGAGCCACTGTCTGATCGAGAACGATACGGCCGGCGGAATCATCCGGACCATTCGCGAGCTGATGCCGGAATTCAAAATCACGGCCTACGACGAGCGCACTGAAACCGGCTTTCTGCGGCATGTGCTGGTGAAGCACGGCTTCGCGACCGGCGAAGTCATGGTCGTGCTCGTGGCGGCCGAGCCGATTTTTAAGCTTCAGAAGCTCTTTCTCAAAAAGCTGCTGGAGCTTCATCCGGAGATCACCACCGTCGTGCTCAACGTCAACGATAAATTCGGCCCGGTCGTGCTCGGCGATCAGGAAAAAGTGATCTACGGCAAGGGCTATATCGAGGACGTTCTCTGCGGGCTCACCTTCCGCATCTCGGCGAAATCGTTTTATCAGGTCAACCCGGTTCAGGCCGAGGTTCTATATAAAACCGCCATGCGCTATGCCGCGCTGACCGGAAAAGAGCGCGTGCTCGACGCCTACTGCGGCATCGGCACCATCGGTATGATCGCAAGCCGGCAGGCGGGCGAGGTGGTCGGTATCGAGCTCAACCGGGATGCCGTCCGGGACGCCATCGCCAACGCGAAACGCAACGGCATCCAGAACTGCTGGTTCACGCAGGGCGACGCCGGCGATTTTCTGCACGGCATGGCCAAGGAGCGCGTGCCTCTCGATGTGGTCTTTCTCGATCCGCCGCGGGACGGCAGCGACCGGAAGTTTCTCTCCTCCCTGCTTGCCATGCGGCCGAAGCGGATCGTCTATATCTCCTGCGGGCCGGAATCGCTGGCGCGTGACCTTCAGGTGCTCACGGACGGCGGCTACACCGTAAAAGGGGTGCAGCCCGTGGATATGTTCCCGCACACGGAGCACGTTGAGACGGTAGTATTGATGTCAAGGGCGAAAGAGTGAGTGTGTGAAAAAGCCTTAAATATCAAGGCTTTCAGCACACATGGGCGTAAAACCCATTGAACGAAAAACATGAAAATATCGCTTCGTGGAAACAAGTCCAAAGGGGCTGTTTTGATAGTCAAGTGGTCAGGTTAGATGTCATAGCCCTGCGAGTGGTCGAGTTAGATGTCAGGGGTCATGAGTGGTCAGGTTAGATGTTTTTTCGGGGGTTTTTGAGGTTGTGTGGTCAGGTTTGATGTTGACTAAAAATGTGTTTATTGAAGCGAAAGATTTAAATTTGAACGGAGGGGTTGCATGGTAAATGAAAAAGATGCCATTGAGATAATTTTTTATGCCGAAGAAAATGAGATTGCCATTTGGTTAGATGGCGGCTGGGGAGTTGATGCTCTCTTAGGTGAGGAAACAAGGGTCCACAACGATATTGATTTGTTTGTGGAAAAAAGCAATAGCAAAAAATTTCTTGAAATAATAAAAGAAAAAGGCTTTTCTGAAGTTATCGAAGCATATACCACTACAGATCACACGGTTTGGAAGGACGCTAAAGGTAGGATAATCGATCTTCATATATTTGAATTCGATGAACAGGGATACCTTGTTTTTGAAGGAGAAGCTTATCCTCCAGAAGTGTTTAGTGGTATCGGGAAAATAGGAGATAAAGTGGTAAAGTGTATAGATGCTAAGAATCAAGTTTTATTTCACCTGGGATATGAGTATGATGAAAATGATGTTCATGATGTAAGACTTTTGTGCGAGAGGTTTAATATTCCTATTCCTAATGAATATAAATAACTGACAAATTTTAATTTGTCTTTGAGCCTAAACGCAAGAAAAAGTAAGGCTGCCTATTTAAAATTACTTTCTACTATTGTCGAGGTTTTATGCCAGGTTGAATGTCGGCTCCGAGACTGACTATTTACATAGGAACGACCGAAACTATAAGGAGAATTATATATGCAATATGGACCAGATCCAAATTCTATTTATCCGAATGAAAAAATAAAAAGCGTATGCTATATTAAAAATGTAATCACACGCCCAAATATTATCGTCGGTGATTACACCTATTATGATGATATCAATGGGCCGGTACGGTTTGAGGAGCGCGTTACACATCACTATGAATTTTTAGGTGATAAGCTCATCATTGGGAAATTCTGCGCTATAGCAAAAGGTATCGAGTTTATAATGAACGGTGCGAATCATAGAATGTGCAGCGTCACTACTTATCCATTTAATATCATGGGACATGGTTGGGAAAAGGCCACTCCGACACTTGGGGATTTACCTTTCAAAGGAGATACTGTTGTTGGCAATGATGTGTGGATAGGTCAAAATGTCACTGTAATGCCCGGCGTGCATATTGGTGATGGAGCAATTGTTGCTGCCAATTCAGTAGTTACAAAAGATATACCGGCTTATCATATTGCAGGTGGCAATCCTATCAGAATTATTAAGAAAAGGTTTGAGGATGAACTCATTGGCTATCTGCTGGAATTAAAGTGGTGGGAATGGCCTGCTAAAAAGATTTTTGATAACCTTGAGGCTTTGTGTAGTGCCGACCTTGAAAAAATAAAGGAGATAAAATGAGCGTGTACTCGAAAGAAGAACTGTTCGAAGCCAAACGGCAGATTGATTCAACCATTCACAAGCTAACAGAAACACTTAAAACACTTGAGTCAAAGGAAAATCCTGATAGATATAAATCGCAGGTTACACTTGCAAAAAGACGAATCGTCGCTTTTGAAATTGCGGTGAATTTGCTGGAAAAAGAGCTAAAGGAGATATACGATGAAAAATAAAACAATAACAGAATTCGAATTATTAATCGAAAGCCATCTCGACTTAGAAAGGCAAGGCCCAGGAAGTGCTGAAATGACGCTAAAAGCCCTAAGTTTCATAATGAACCTTGACAGCAATTCAAAGATAGCAGATATCGGCTGCGGTACAGGCGGTCAAACGATGATACTTGCAAAGAATACTGGTGGTCATATTACAGGCGTAGATATGGTAGCTGATTTTATAAACATTTTTAACGATGCTTCCAAGAAACATAATTTTTCCGACAGAGTGCAAGGTATTGTCGGCGACGCCCTAAAACTCCCTTTTGAAAAAGATGGGTTCGACCTTATCTGGTCTGAGGGAATGATAGACAGCTTAGGGTTTGAAAAAACACTTAGCTACTGGAATGGCTTTCTCAAAACAGATGGATATATAGCCGTAACCAGTCCCTCGTGGCTTACCACAGAAAAGCCTGCCGAAATAGAGAAGTTCTGGATTGATGCAGGTAGTGGTTTGTATTCGATAGAAAGCAATATCGAATCAATGCAAAAATCGGGGTATAGTTTTGTTGCAGCATTTACATTACCAGAGGAATGTTGGATTCAAAATTATTTTATCCCACGTCAGGCAACAGAAAAAGAGCTTTTGATAAAATATCCGGAAGATAAAACCGTAGAGGACTATGTCCACAGTATGAAGTATGAGGTTGATTTATATGAAAAGCACAAGCAGCATTATGGGTATGTTTTTTACATCGGCAAAAAAATGGGTGAGAAGTTGAGCAGGAAGTAGCAAACCTTACCAGTACGCTTTTATGCAATAAAATTAAAAACAGGAAGTGAGGCAATGACCTATGTGGATAGTATTCATGTAATATATGTTTTTAAGCACGAACTCTTAGGAGTTTATTTGTTGTGTTTAAAAACATAGTCTATAAGGAAAATAAGATTCCAAATCTTCCTTATAAAATTATGTTTTTGTAAATGTGCAGCTTGTAATGTTGCATAAACTGATTTTATAAAAGGAGATTTCTTAAAAATGAACAAAATAATAAACTGGAAAAAACAATTTGCTATAATATATGCAGGACAAGCTTTTTCAATATTGGGTTCTGCCGCAGTGCAGTTTGCCATTATCTGGTGGCTTACCATCCAGACTGAATCCGCAATCACACTGACGATTGCATCCGTTGTTGCTTTTCTCCCCAATATGTTAATCGGACCATTTGCCGGTGTATGGATCGATAGATACAATCGTCGCTCGGTAATGATTGCAGCTGACGGCTTAGTAGCCGTATCCAGCATCATTCTTGGCGCAGCTTTTTTACTTTTACAGACACCGCCTATTTGGTTTATCTACATTGTTTTATTTATACGCGGATTGGGCAATACCTTTCATGGCCCGGCTATGCAAGCGGCTATACCAATGTTTGTGCCTACCGACATGTTGACCAAAGCAGGCGGTTTGGGTAACATGATTCAATCTGTATCTAACATGATGGGGCCTGTGCTGGGTGCTGCACTCATGGTATTTATGCCTATTTATGCCATTATGGTTGTGGATATACTGGGGGCTGCTTTTGCGATAGTTTGCCTTTTGTTAATTATAATTCCGGATATTCCGCAAGCCAGTGAAAAGATGAATCTATTGTCTGACATGAAGCAGGGTTTTATCTCAATGAAAGCAAATAAGCCTTTAATGGCTGTGTTTTTCCCCATGCTGCTGATGACCATACTTTACATGCCCTTAGGTTCTTTGTTTCCTCTGCTGGTACGTAGCCACTTTATGGGCGAAGCATGGCACAATGGTATTGTGGAATTTGTATTTGCAGGAGGATTGCTTCTTTCATCTTTGGTTATCGGTGTGTGGGGCGGCATGAAAAGGAGATTTTTCATGGCATCCTTAGCTATTGGCTTAATGGGACTGACTACACTAATTAGTGGGGCGCTTCCAATAAGTGGTTTCTGGATTTTTGTTGTATGCTGTTTCTTCTTGGGTGCCTCCGGTACATTTATGAATGTTCCAGTTATGGCCTATGTTCAAGAAAGCATTGCACCTGAAATGATGGGCAAGGTGTTTTCCCTCTTGATGACTGCCATGACTCTTGCTATGCCGATAGGTCTGCTTGTTGCAGGTCCGGTTGTTGAGGTCGTAGGTGTGAATACATGGTTTTTCTGGTCGGGTGTTGCGTTGATGGCAGACGCTATTCTTTGCCGCCTTCTGACAAGGCGTTATGATAAAGTTACAATGAGGCCGTAAGTGAAAAAAACGGCAAGGCACTCTACAAGAATTATACAACGTAGGGTGCCTTGTTTATTTTTAGCTTATTTATTTACATCCACCGTCACGCCGGACTTGAATTCCACAATAAATTTATCCTCATAGATGCTGACTTTTTCGATCAGCCGTCGGATAAGCTGCTCGTCGTATTCAGCGAGGGCGGCGGATTGCTTTTTTAGGAATGCGCTCATATCAGCCATGCGCTTTTTGAGTTCATCACGGTTAGCACTTTCAAGCTGCATCTTTTGTTTCTGGTCACGCAGTCGGTGTATCTCATCACCGACTTTATCATAATCGGCATTAGAGGTGGCAAGCTTCAGTAGTTCCGTTTGCAGTTCCTCCAGCCGCTTATCGATATCCGCCAAGGCCTTGTCGCTTTCTCGATTTATAACGGTGGCGATGTTATCCCGTAGAGTTGTGAGGAAAGAGTCTTTGTCGCAAAGCGTCTGATTAATGGCGGTGACTAGCACTTGCTCGATGGTGCTCTCCAGTACCGTGCGGGCATCGCAGAATAGGCCGGTGTTTTCTAACCGGCTGACACAGCGCCAGACGATGGACTTCTTACCTCTGTTGTTCCAATGCACCCTGCGAAAAACCTCACCGCATTTGCCGCAGATGATTATCTGAGCAAAGACGTGGTTGCTGCTGAAAGTTCTGGTCTTTCCGTTCGGACTGGTGTGGACAATTCGGCGGCGGATAAGCTCTTCCTGCACCTGCATGAAAACTTCACGCGGGATGATGGCTTCATGGCTGTTTTCTACATAATACTGCGGAACGATGCCGTTGTTCTTGACCCGCTTTTTTGTGAGAAAATCAACCGTATAGGTTTTCTGTAAGAGAGCATCGCCGATGTACTTTTCGTTTCGTAGAATATTATTAATGTTACTGGTGTGCCAGCGCTCATTGCCTGCACCGTTCAGGATACCGTCGGCCTCTAACCCCCGGGCAATCTTTAGCATACTGGCACCCTCAAGGTATTCCCGATAAATTCGTTTTACGATTTCGGCTTCCTCCGGTACAACTACAAGACGCTTATTCTCATCCTTGGTGTAACCGAGGAACCGTGCGCAGTTGACCTGTATTTCACCTTGTTGGTAACGATACTGTAAACCCAGTTTCACATTCTGACTTAAGGACTGGCTTTCCTGCTGCGCAAGGGATGCCATAATTGTGAGCATAACCTCGCCTTTGGAATCCATGGTGTTTATGTTTTCTTTCTCGAAATAGACCGGTATGTTCTTGTCCTTAAGTTGGCGGATATACTTCAAACAGTCCAGCGTGTTTCGCGCAAAGCGGCTGATGGACTTTGTAATGATCATATCGATATTGCCGGCCATACACTCGTCAATCATGCGGTTGAATTCTTCACGCTTCTTAGTATTGGTACCGGAAATACCGTCGTCCGCAAAAATACCCGCCAGCATCCAGTCGGGGTGCCCTTGTATGTAGGCGGTGTAATGCTCAATCTGTGTGTCATAGCTGGTAGCCTGCTCCTCGCTGTCTGTGGAAACACGGCAGTAAGCAGCAACGCGTAGTTTCGGTTTTTCTTCATCCTTGCTCTTGCGAGTATGCTTTCTTGCCGGAATCACGGTGACATTTTTACTGACTGCCATTCTTGTTCACCTCCATTTCAATTAAACTGTAGGCGTATTCCGCCTGCCCGAAGGGGTCGTCGAGTTCCTCTGTTCCTTCTTTCATGCGAAAGATGGTAGGATAAACGACCTCTTTTTCTTGTTTAAACTTTTTGGTACGGCCGAGTCTTTCCGCCCGCATAATTCGTTCTGCCTCGGCAGTGTTGAAAGTGTCTTTGTCAATAATCGGCGGATAAAACTCATCACCGAGGTATCGGGTATTTCGTAGCATCCTGCCGATACCGGAATGGAAAGCTTTAATACCCGCTTTCTTTGCGGCCGTAGCCAAGGAATCGCCGCTCAGGTAGGATTGAAATAATACTTTTATCTGCTCTGCAGCCTCTTTATTAATTACGGCTTTTCCACTTTCAATCCGGTAGCCGAATGGTGTATGACTCATTTACCTCACCAGCCTTTCTTTTAGCGTAATGCCGCATTTTAATTCGAATCCAATTTCCGCTCGTGAATAAACAAGAACCCTCTCCACAAAACGGGTAAACAATTCACCGTCAAAGCCCTTCAACATCGATGCCTTGGCAGCATACTGCAGCAGAGCACTGACTTCACTTAGGTTTTGGAAGTCATTATTCAAGAATCGCGTTATGGATTCCTTTTGGCGACGCAGGCGTTCTGCCTCTTGCAACAATTCATTGTTGCTCTTATTGTAAACGGCAGGCTCAAGATATTTTTTGGTCATTAGCCCAACCAGTACATTTCGTTGTTCCACATTTTCTTCGAGTTTCTTGTCAATCGCCTGAATGCTCTCCAAAGTATCATCTGAATTCATCCCACGCAGACTGACTAACAATGGTTTTAGAACAACTACATGTCCGAAAATGAGCTTGTTCATCATGGTAACAAACGCATATTCAATAGCAGACTCCGGCACATATTTCATAGAGCATTTCTTGATGTCTGCAATATGAGTGGAGCAGCACCAAGCAATTCGATGTCTTCCGCTTGAGTGACTTCTGCGTTTAAATGTGCCACCGCACTGGCCACAGATGATTTTGCCTGAAAAGGGATAACGGTTCTGATATTTTGTGTTTTGCTTTTCCAGCCCTTTTTCCTTACCTCGCTGATCAATGATATCCTGTGCGGTCTCAAAATCCTCATGACTGATAATCGGCTCGTGATGATTTCGAATTAGATATTGATCTTTTTCTCCATTGTTGTTGTGGCGGTTGAAGTGCTCATCAGTAAAGGTCTTTTGAAAAATGACATCGCCTGTGTACTTTTCGTTACTAACCATCCCGCGTATCGTCGTTGATGTCCAGCGACCGCCTTTTTTGGTCGGTACCTTTCGTCTGTTCAACTCATTAGCGATTTTATGAGTACCCTTGCCGGACAAAATCTCGGCAAAGATGAAGCGGACAATTTTAGCTTGAGACTTATTGATAACCATTTCACCGTCTACATTGTCATAGCCGTAAGGCGGATAAGATATTTTATATGTACCATTTTGGAATCTGCGCTTTATCGACCATTTGTTGTTCTCGGAGATGGAGACCGATTCGCTTTCGGCCAGTCCAGACAGGATTGACAGCATGAGTTCGCTTTCCATTGACCCGGTGTTAATATTTTCTTTCTCAAAATAAATGAAAACATCAAGGTCAAGTAGCTTTCTGACCAGTTCAAGACAATCGGTTGTATTTCGAGCAAATCTGCTGATAGACTTCGTTACAATGAGGTCTATTTTTCTGTCTTCACAGTCTGCAATCATTCGAAGCAATTCAGGCCGCTTTTCCTTTTTTGTTCCGGAGATGCCCTCATCATAATAGAGCCCGGCGAACTCCCACTCAGGATTTGCATTGACGTAGGATTCATAATGCTTTATTTGAGCATCCAGACTTTCGAGTTGTTCATCACTGTCGGTAGATACACGGCAGTAGGCCGCAACCCGCAACTTAGTCTGTTCGGTTAAATTGGCCGTGTTTTGAGCAATTTTCGTTACCTTTTTCAAATTCTCACCTCCTTAGTCAGTGTGACATATTACCTCTGAAACGAAGTTATATCAACGATTTCAAGGCATAATCTCGGCTAATAGCGGCGAGAAAGTTTTGCGATTTAATTCGGTTATCTTGTTGAATTCCGACAAGGTAATTAAACCTTTCTCAAGCATAGAAGTGAGTATTTGCTGTGCTCTCACATAATCAACTTCGCGCTGCATTTGCTCATGCGGAGTAGAGTTCATTTCACCATCGATTTTCAACCCTTCGCCAATAGGGCAACGCATTAACTCAAGTTTCTGTTCATTGAACACGAGAAACCACCTCCTCGCTATACGGAGAAAAGTGGAGCGTTTTATACACCTATAAATAAAAAAAGCCCGCAGAGTTTTTACGCTCCGCGGGCATGATAATAGTTATCACGAATATTTAATGAAAGCATCCTTAAATCCTGCCTCTTTAACTTTCTTAAGCATGGTGTCAGCATTAGCTTTGACAGAGTATGCACCGACTTGAACTCGGTACAGTTTCTTTGGATCGGTGGAGGTAGGTGCTTCTATTGCTGACAGCAACTTTTTAACTTCGGTACGGAAAGTATCCATTGACTTCCCGTGTTTAGGAAACCAGTGCCCGGGGTCGGCATGGTTACTGGCGATACCGCGCTTATGCCCTTCGTAATGCCCAATGATCACGCCATCTGCCATTGGGTCGAGCTTGTACTCTTTGCAAAGATAGGCGCATAATTCAGTTGCTTCTTTATACACAGCATTGAAGTAGGCAGCATCGGTCAGTCCATCTTCACAAATTTCAAAACTGATATGAGTATCGTTGACTGAGCCTTTTGAACCGGAGCCACCATGCCAACCTCGATGATTCCACGGGAGGGTTTGGTATGTTGCGATAGAGCCATTAGCCAGCTTTCCAATAAAAGCATGGACGCAGACCTGACGGCCACCGGGCTTGTCTTGATTCCAGTGATTATTGTATTGGTTCTTTCCGAGCAGACCATCATCGGGGCCGACGTAGCGTTTCAGCCACGGATTATTTGCCCCTGTTGAATGCACCATGATACCTTTCGGTGTGATAGTTATGCCCGCTTTGTAGCAGGCATTGTTGGTCAGAATGAGTTTATGCAGGTTCATCTATTTATCCTCCGATCTGCTGTGAAGCTGTACTAAAATATCTTTTAGTTTCGCCGGGATGGGTAGTCCGAGATGTCCAGCATTTTCAAGCATTGACACACCCTCATTGGATAGATAGAAGAAGATGACCGCAGTACGCAACACCCCGGCCTGCCCCAGTACTTGGACGTCAATAATGTTTCCGATACCAACCATCATAAAAATGAGCACCTTTTTGCAGATACCCTTGAAGCCGACCTCGCTGGATAACTTGTGGTCTACAATGGCGCACATCACTCCGGTGATATAGTCGATAACCACGAATACGATAAGCGCATAGAGAAAGCCGTCAGATCCTCCGAGAAACCAACCGAACCAGCCGCCGATAGCAGCGAGCAAAAGTTGAATCCAATTCCAGATTTCTTTCATGTTGATATTCCTCCCTTAATAAATAGTCACGCCGTTCAGATTGGACTTTTCAGATGCTTTGCCGATTAAATCTGAAAGCCGTGCTTTGCCTTTTCGTCCACCGCTGTCCACAGTGAACGCAGTATAGAAACCGCCTTTACCGAAATTGTGTGTAACATCGGTGACGGTACCGATGGTTTCGGTCTTTGCACCGCTGACAATGAGCACCTCATCGCCGATGGTGAGTTGGGGCGTGAAGATGCCGACGAAGCTCTCCTGCCTGCCGGATATTGCGATGGTCTGCGCCAATTCCTCGGCCATAGCCGTTATTTCAGCAAGCGTCGCACCGTCGGCTGCCGTAACGTAGTTCGTTCGGTGGGAGGGCTGAACCCACCATTTGCTTCTGGGGACTGTAGCATAAACCGTGTTTTCCGGGTCGGCACAGGTGACGCAAACCCTGCTGACTGCCTCCGAATCGTCATATTCCACGCTGTAGCTCCAGCAGGTCTTGTCGCGCTCGAAGGTATACACGGAGGGCTGGTCGAAGCGGGCATCGGTAGCGGCCGCCACGCCGATTACGCCATTTGCCGTTTCATCGACCTTCCAGCCGTCAAGCAGCGAAATCACCCGCTTGATGCCGTCCAGTATGCTGACATCCGGTTCAAAGCGCAGTTTCCATGTCTTTGTGCTCTCTCCGACAAAAAAGTTCTCAACCTCGGCGAGGCGAAGAATCTCCTGCAGGTTCTGCTGAAGCGTTGTTTCTTCAAAGGTGTTGTCTTCGTTGAAGGTCTGTTCCTTCAGAAGCTTTCCGATTGCATTTCTGGCAGATACCGAAACCTTTTCATCCGGATACGATACCGAAGCACGGTCGATGTAAAAGATGCCGAGCGGGATTTCTCCGCTGCTGCCGAGGGAAAAGTACAGTTCCATCTTGGTGCCCGGTGTCACGAAAGCCCGGTAGCGATTGAGAAGCGCACCCTTAATGTTAAGCAAGGTGCAGGACATCTGTGAGACCTCGCTGCCGATGCTGAATTTAACCGAACCATCGATAAAGGAATTCGTGATATCGGCCGGCAGCATATACATCACAAATCGATGGTCTCCTTCGGCACTCCAGAAGCCGTATGCTCCGTAATGAGCCACTTTTTTTATGCTTGGACATGACACCGATTCATCTGGTGATATCCTTCCGGTTTCCGTATAGGTAAGGTTATCGTACAAACCGAGAACCGGATCTGCTGTGCTGCCTGCCACAGTGCCGTCAGAGGCGAGGTATATGAAACGGAGCAGGTTGTCCGAGGTGTGGATTACCTGCGGAAACAAGCCTGCTCCGGCGTCAAGGGTATATTCAAATGTCAGAGTCATGGCGTCACCCCCGTTGCAACTGCACCGAGTAGGTGAAGCGCAGCAGATTGTTCGCGGTTTTGAATGGGTACTCAAGCGAAAAGCTGGCTGTAATCGATGCACCTGCCGCAGGCGGTATTGTGAATCTTAATCCCGGTACGGTTTTACCTAAAAAGAAGGTCGAGCCGTAGCTTTGACCGTCCCTTGTCGGTAAGTTCTGGTAGTACAGATTGTAAGTCCAGTTATAGCTGATACTGCCGGATACGGTTGCTGTTTCCACCTGCTTTGTTCCCACGTTGCCAGAGGCGTCAACTGTCGATGTAGTGATAGCAGTCAGCCCGGTGCAGGTACCGTTTGCAATGCTGATGTTCATGGTAGGATCGTTATCCGCTGCAGCTTTAGCGGTCAGACGCACATATCTTCCGTTATCCGGACTGATTGTAAAAAAGTCGGTTATATCTGAGTTTTGTGCGAGAGCTGCATTTACCTTTGACGCCACAGTTGCCGCCGAATCTCCGCTTGAAACAGGCACTGAAAGTGTAATCGGGGAATTAGCCATCCCGGCGGCTGTTACAACAACGGTTGCGTTTCCCGCAGTTCCAATTGTTCCGGTCACGTAGATGTTTTCCTGCTGCTTAACCGGGGCAACACCGGCTGTTGTATTGGTCGAGGTCGAAACGGTGGTCAGTCCCGCGCAAGTTCCGTTTGAAATTGCAATATTAAGGTTTGAAACATTTGCTGCCGGTGCTTTGGCGGTTAAGATCACATCCGCGCCTAAAACAGATACATCATACACTGCGGTAATATTCGTATTGTTTTCAATGGCTGTTTTTATCTTGTCCGCCACAATACTCGCCGTATCCGACGAGGCCACCGGTACCGAGAGAGTGATTGGAGAACCTGTAATACTGCTTGATGTTATGACTACGGCGGCATTGCCTTCGCCACTAAGGAACACTCTCCAATACCTCGCTGATGTTTCTGTAAACTTCCAAACCTGTCCTGTCCTTGAGAGTCCGGAGACATCCGTCCAGTCAACGCCATTGCTTGAATATTGGATCTTAAGGGTATCGAGCCTTGCAGACGGAACCGTCAGGATATCAATCTTTAGTGTGTTGCAGGACTTCTCGGTTCCAAAGTCAATAATAATTGGATTTACATCGTTTACTGTGCAGGAGGCGGGATACACGGACCTGTCATAGCAGTTCCACCAGGCAAGCGGGTCGCGGTAGTCATAGCTGCTGCTTGGAGTCTTTGATGCAAGGTCACCGAAAGTCACTCCGGTATCCCTGCAAGTCAAAGCTGCCGTATGATAGTTTTCATACCAGTCGCCGCAGTTGTTTTCATAATCCACTACAAAGTCCGTTCCTTCGGTCAGTTCCTCGCCGTCTAAGTAGACCCTCGCCGTACCTGCCTGTATCAGCGGCGCTTTGATATTGAATTCTTGGGTTTCCCCATCGCCTTCACCGATAACTATTTGATTTACCTGGTATGGAGGAAAAACCTCGTGATTGGGGAAGGTAAATGCTCCGACCCCGGCTACACCGAGGTGTTTGACCAGCCGATTGTTGCACTCACTGTCAAGGAACGTGGTCACGGGCAGGTCGTACTGGTAGGTAGTGGTATTCCCGGTACCGCCGCTGAAGGAATAGCTTTTACTGCCGTGATACTTTGTGTTCATATCTGATGAATACTCCAACGGGTAGCGGGAAAAGCGGACGGTCCCGTCCGTGCTGCCGGTAAGCAGCCACCGGAACAAATAGTTATTCTCGGCCGTGGGATAGATGCCGTTTGTACCGAATCCGGACGGAGTGCAGGTGGCATAAAAAGTGGCAGTAATGTAAACAACGTCAGTATCGGTCTTGGCAATAGCGATCCGGTTTCCCTCGGAATCCTGCAGCATGGCGTGGGACATGATGTAATAATAGCTTGAAAAGGTGCCGCTGTAATAACCTTCGAGCGCTACCTCGGTAATGGTGGAGCCGTTGCATTCGGTCGCTTCCAGCTTGATTTGCTTTGTCGTGTGCGAAGTCGGATATTCATAAACTGTTTCCAACGTTGTCATGGCTTTGCGTGTTAAATGCGAGAAAAGAGCTGTATCCGTAACGGCAGGTGTCCCGGTTCCGGTGCCAATAGCAATATACCGAAATAAATCTGACGTTTTACTTAGAGGAGAACCAGTTAACCTGCTGTTGAAATAGTAGTTTGTAATGACGTTGAAACCGACTGCTGTCTGCTTAATTATTCCGTTTTCGGCATCGACCACTTTGACATCAAATCGGTTGTGAAGGACTGCTCGTTCTTGTATCTTCATTTTGAAAACCTCCTAAATCGGTAATGTGGAAACAGGCTGCAGACTTACAGACGAAGCCACAACCGCAATGACAGCCGTATGCGCAGGCTGGAAACACTCGGTAAAAACAGCCCCGTCAATCCAAACTCCCGCCGAAATCGTGGATATGGCTGCAGTCTCGTTTTCATAAGTGAAGTAGTCCATAGTTTCTGCGGCGGCTACAGTGCTCAGAGCGGGCAGAAACCATCTTTGCAAACCGAGCTTGTAATACCAGAGTGAACGGTATTCCGGCATTGTAATGGTTACCGCTACCGTCCTGCGGATATCGGAGCTCGTATATAGAACAAGCGCCTGCTCCTCGCTGTCATAGGAAGCGGAGCTAACGGTCACCCCGGAAACGGAGAGGGTGCATTTCACCGGGAATCCCGCATCGATACTTCCGTTCAAAGGCTTTGTGAGATGAATTTTAAAGCCATAGCATACAAAGCCCGTCTCGCGGTTCAGTTTTTCCACCGAGGCCACAGAGATTTCCTCGGTGTCCGGCTCGTCCAGCAGAACATAGGGATAGGCGACATTTCCAGACGCGTACTCCTTGTTCAGCGTGTCCAGTTCGGTTATATCGGAAATCCACATCCTTACATTAGAGGCGTTGATATGGACTGTTTCCGGACGGACACTCATTCCGGCATAATTCCGATGCGTCAGCGCAAGAAGCATCCGCCCGCTGTTCTGCGTAAGGAATCCTATACGAAAATCGTTAGTGCGGATAACCGACAGGGTCGTGTTGCCCGTACCAAGCGCAGAAACTTCATGTTCTGCTTCCCAGACATAGCTTCCATTGTCCTGACAGCAGAGCGCACGGTAATATACA
>Ga0209607_1002142_pt1 | contig 16016 bp, 11 predicted proteins | sample AD_UKC117_MetaG_FD_184413 | JGI IMG/M metagenome (GOLD analysis project Ga0209607, IMG submission 184413) | Active sludge microbial communities of municipal wastewater-treating anaerobic digesters from Hong Kong - AD_UKC117_MetaG (SPAdes)... | ecosystem: Engineered > Bioreactor > Anaerobic >... | reverse complement strand
TATTATTCTTGGAAGAAATCTTTTAACATTATTTGTTTTATCAAGTATATGTGCATATAAGTCCATTTGTAAAGAATGGACAGGATCCGAACAAGTTCCCAGAGGTACATGATAGATTAGACTATAGTTTCTCGAGTAAAAAAGATATTGGAGAAAACATGTTTTTAGCTTGAAAATCATTGTGATCTGGATATATTAGTATTTGAAGGAGTTGAAATACTATGATGGATAAAGAATCTCTTGAGCTCACCGGTCTCCAGATGGAATATTCATTTTTGAGGGAACAATTCCTGAAACGAGTTGGAATGCGCCATCAAGTTGTAGAACTTACTTTGACTATTGCGGCCGCATTCTTAGGGTTGGCGTTAACAAAAGAGGTACCAACATCAGTTGCATTTGTTTTCCCACCAATAGCTGTTTTTTTGACATTGGAATGGACATATATTGATACGCGTCAATTGCAAACTATAAAGTACCTCATGGAACTAGAAAAAAGAATTCCAGAATTGAAACTTGGATGGGAAGAATTCAAAGAAGGTAAAGGTGGATTCAGATACGCTGCCCTGTCTCATAGTAGTATATTTTTATTTACACAAGTAATGGCTATTTTTATCGGATGTATAGAATATGATAAAGAAATTAATAATTGGATATTTACACATAACTTAACACTTCCGTTTCTCGTATTGCTTTCAATTGACGTGGTCTGCCTCCTTACAACAGTTGTTTTGATATGGAGAATAAAAGGGCCAGATTATATTTAATCATATATTTAGTATTAAATGATAATAAATAACTGTCAGGCCTCTGTACTGACTTCGAACGTTTCGCCATCCAACACACGATCCGAGAACGCGCCTTCCTCAATGAGAACGAAAAGCTTTGTGATGGTAGAGAAAAACGGATGTAAATATCTGTAGAACTCCACAGAACAGCAGGCAACATTCTGGGCACTTGCGCTCTATCTCCCAATCCTCGGCACCACCCGCCCCGTCCTCTCCGCATATCTCCGGTACTCATCGCCGAATTGATCGAGCATCATCTCCTCCTCCCTCGGGATCCGGGCGACGTAAAGGGGGATCGACGCCACCAGAAAAGCGGGGCCAGCGATCCAGTTCTGAAGGAGGAGAAGCTGAGCTGCGGCCCATAAAAGGTGGGCCGCGTACATCGGGTGGCGGACCCGCTCGTAGACGCCGGTGGTCACAAGCCTGTGGTCCTTCCTGATCTGGAGACCCGGCGAGAAGCTCTCGGCGAGGTCGGCGTGAGACCGCCACAAAAGCCAGAGGGCCTGGAGGAAGAGGGCAGCCCCCAGGGAGCCTGCCAGGAGGCTTGCGGTGGGAGGGAGGCTGTAGTCCGCAAAGTCGAGCCTGGTGGTGAAGAGGTAGAGGAAGGGGACGACGATCATGCCCAGGGTCGTGAGGAGCATCAGCGGCCTGTCCTGCGTTTTCTCCCGGTCCTCTTCGATCTTTCCCCGATCTCGCCACCAGTTAGGCGTCCTTTTCAGCCAGTATGCGCGTATAACCCACATTCCGCGTTTTGAAATTAGAAGTCTTGAATTTCTCTCTGTAAATATCCACAACATTTTTTAATAATAGCATCCAAGGCACCTCGAGGGTAAGTAGCATGGATGTGGACGTCCAATCATACCTAATAGGCCACCTTGGTCTAGCTGCAGGCATTTTCGATTCGTTGAAGATCGCAGAAGTTATTGATCGGGCACTTCCCAAGAAGAGTTCCCGAAATCTTCCCCGTTCGGTTGTGATAAAAGCCATGATCCTCAACGGTTTGGGCTTCACAGGTCAAAGGTTATACCTATTTCCCAACTTTTTTATGACTATTCCTACCGAGAAGCTGCTCGGTGAGGGAATAACTCCTGCCGATTTGAATGATGATATGGTAGGCAGAACACTTGATGCAATTTACAAATATGGCACCACAGAGCTGTTCAATGAGATTACATTGCAGATTATGAAACAATTTTCTTTGGGGACTCAGCTGATACATGTAGATACAACAAACTTCAGCGTGTATGGAAAATATGAAGGTGATGCACCAGACGGTACAGATTCGATCAAAATTACGTTTGGCCATGCCAAAGACGGCAGAACAGATCTGAAGCGTTTCGTCCTCGGTTTGGTTACGAATCAGCATGGATTGCCTCTTTTTACTAAAGCCTACTCTGGAAACGTGTCGGACAAGAAAAGCATCATGGAGATGATCCAAAAGACGCAACAAGCGATCAAATTCGATGATGATTGTTACTGGATCGCGGATAGCGCTCTGTACACGGAAGAGAACATCAGGCTCCTTGGAACTGAAACCAAATGGATCACTCATGTTCCAGCTACGGTAGGGGAAGCCAAGAGATTCCTCAATGCCGATTTGGATATGACTCCTGGAAGCGACCCTCGGTACGCTTATCATGTTACAGATTTTAACTACGCAGGTGTGCCTCAGCGTGCTGTAGTCGTCTGGTCTGAAGAGATGAAAAAGAGGAACGAGAAGACCCTTGATAAGAAGATTCAAAAAGAAACCGATCGTGCCGAGAAAGACCTTAAAAAGCTAAAAAGCAGGAAGTTCGTCTGCGTGCCAGATGCCGAAAATGAAGCAAAGATATGGGATTCTATGCATCCACATCATCGGATCAAGAATCTCCAGATATCACCTTGTGTAGAAAAAGTTGAGAAGAGAAGAGGGCGTCCCAAGAAGGATGAACCTTTAAGCTTGAACTTCAAAATCGAAGCTGAAATCGAGATCGATGAAGACGTTCTGACTGAAGAACGCAAGAAACTTGGCAGATTTGTCCTGGCCAGCAACAAAACCGATCTGGAACCAGAACTCATGCTCAATTATTATAAAGGTCAGCAGACGGTGGAACGCGGATTTCGCTTCCTGAAGGACAAGAGCTTTCACGTCTCAGAAGTCTACCTCAAGAAGGAAGAACGGATCGAATCCCTTAGCATGATCATGGTTCTGAGTCTTCTCATTTACTCTTTTGCAGAATGGAAGCTTAGAGAGAAGCTCAAGGAAACTGGGCAAACTGTGCCTAACCAGCTAAATAAACCTACCCAGAGACCGACTATGCGATGGATATTCGAGACGTTCATGGGAGTGATTCAATCGGTTGTCACAGATCGAGGAAAGATAATCAAAGTCATAGTTAACCTAAGTCCATCGCAGACTACAGTTCTGAAATTGTTGGGCCGAGAATGCGAAAATTACTACGGGCTGAACTAAAGGTGCGAAATATGGGATAAAAAAGAGATGAGCGGAGATTCTCGACGAGCAATCGAGATACGCCGCTTTTGATATTACGAGGCTATGCTATTATTAAATGGGCCATCGCTGGATGCAAAGTATAACCAGGCTGTGGGGGCTACACCGTGCATCCTAGTCTCCCAAATACCATTTCCCTTGAAGTCATCCGGAGACCCGGGCATGGAACCATTTAGCTCCTGTTGAGAGATCAACTCCTGCAGGAAGTAGTTGCTCCCATCTCCTCCGGCCACTATGTATTGTCCTGTACCCTCGTTCAAGACCGACCACGGGCCTGCCTGTTCACTCAATCCAACTACTTCCCCATCTTTAGACGATACGGTGAGGACCTCCCTGGCATAGCTCAGAGCTCTCAGAGCCGTCTCTTTTTCACCTATCGCTTTTAAGAAAGATGCCCCCCAGGTTTGAACATCAAGGACGGGTTTAGGATCGTCTTTGCCAGACATGAACCGGCCCAATTCTTCGTCCCAGTAGGAGTCCAGCAGGCACACTCTGAGCCAATCAGCTCCATCATCTCGCCCTGCAGCCTTCAATGCCCACCATGCATCCATGATTCCCTCAGCAGGCGCTCCTAATAGACAGCCGTTGCTCGAATTTATCTGCCCTTCTATCCAGTCTGCTCCGTTTTCCATGGCGATTGTGGCGTTGGGATCAGCTCCACCAAGCTCTTGATAACGATCCAATGCATAGACAGTCCAGGCGATATCTCCAATCCACTTATTATCGCTGATATTTCTCATATCAGAGGGGTTATATGTCTTATACCAGGAGCCATCTTCATTTTGCAGCCGGAACAACGATCCGACCAGCTTATCTGCATTTACCCACATCCCTTCTTGGCTAAAGACGATGAGAGCTAGAGCTTGATCATATAGGTGAGCCTTTGAAACGGGTTCCTCCTCCCAGGACGTCAAAAGTCCCGTCGGTTGTTGCTGAGAGGCAAGCCACTCGGCCGCAGCTCTGGACGCAGCTTCGTTTGCTTCGACCTTTTCGAAATCCGATGGTATAACCCTTGAGCCGATATTGAGCACGCTTATGCACTCAATAGTGATATTGCCGTTCTCGCCGGTATCATCAGGATCGGTATCGGATTTATTATTGTAGTTCTTGACCGAAATGAGGATCTGTTCTACATTTTTAAGATCTGGTCCTCCGCCGGAGTTGCTTTTGAGGGATCTAAATGGTATGATCAGATGACCCGGCCAATCTTTCTGGGTGATATGATTATACACAATTTGCGCAAGTGTGCGATTTCCGTTGTCATCTGCAACCGAAGGCAATAAAACCTCTAAAGAGTTAGCAGAAGAGTCATCTCCGGTCCAATTTATACGCATATGATCGTAGGCTGAAAGATCTAGAGGTGGATTGAATTCACAAATTACCTGGACCCAGCAATCGGGAGTCTCACCTAAATCGTATTGAAGCTGTAATGCCGGACCCCTCTCCCCTCTTGAAACAGCCAGGGATCTATACATACCAGAGCAGTTGCTTTCATTTGCATTTGCAAGGCTGCAATTGCACCATCCATCATCAAGCTCATAATTCAAATTCTGACCTTCATGAATCGGATCGCGATCTGTAAAATCAACGATCATCAGTTCCGAGCTAAGACTAGGATCATCATATGTCTGGGACAAGACAGGAGAGATCAGAATCAAAGCTATCGCTGTTGATAGAATCAGTTTGTTCTCTATTTTATTCAATTGCAACATCTCCTAAATTGCACTAGTTGTAGGTGGAATTATTCTACCAAAGTCTTTACTTCTTTAGGCAGAATAAGCCTTCAAAAAAGAAATTCCATATCCTCACACCTCAAAGGGGACTATGTAGACGCCGTCCTCCCGCTTCTGCCCCTTCACCAGCTCGCAATGCCTCAGGATCGCGAACTGGTTTTCAAGCTCCTCGGCCGGGAGGTCGAACTCTTCTGCGATCTCCGCCCTCGTCGCCCCGCCTCGCGAGACGATGAAATCGTAGAGCTTTTTCTGGATCTCGGTCAGCCCCTCGGCGCCGACAAGCCCCGCCTTCTCCCTCAGAATCTTCTTGGACCGGACCGCCCAGGGGTCGCAGGCCTTGATCCTCGAGTGGGCGCTGATGTAGCAGTTCTCGCAGATCCGCTCTCCGCCCTCATCGATCAGGTCTTCGGCCGGAAACTCGCGGCCGCAGCGATCGCACGTCTGCATCTCTTCATTCTCTTCTCCCATTTTGATCCACCTCGTCTCACTCAAACTTTAATCGTCCGTCAATCCCCTCAGAAGTGCCTCGTACCTTTCCTTTATCCTCTCGACGATGTCCATGTCGTAGGGCTGGTGGGTCGGGACCTGGATCTCGGCCGCCAGCTCTTTGTAATCGGGGGCGGCGGAGACGCCGTTCTCGCCCGTCGGGACGCCGAGGTCCAGAGCGATCTCCTCGATCATCGGCGAGAGGGGCTTGATCGGCCGGGAGCCTCTCGCCCTCTCCCTGTAATCCGCGAGGAGAGCGTCTATCTCCGCCAGGAGGGCCTCGGTCTTCTCTTGATCAAACCTACCCGCCTTCTCAGCGATCAGGTTGATGCTCTCTTTCAGCTGGGTGAAGGTCCGAACGCCCGCCTCGATAAGCTCGCCTGAAAAGTGCTCTTTCGCCCTCTCCTGGTAGCCGGGGGCGATGACCAACATGTCAAGCCTCTTCATCAGTTGGATGTCGTTTTTGTAGGGCTTGTAGGGGTTTACGACCGCAAACTCGAGGCCCATCCTCTCGGCGAGGCTCCTGTACATGGGGGTGACCCCCAGCCTCTTTCTCTCCTTCAAAACCCTCTTGACGAAGTCGGGGTCGTCGAAGTCGAGGCCGAAGTACTCGGCGAAGTTCTTGGTGGTGGTGATGATCTTCGTCCTACCCTCCTTCTCGGCCTGGATGAGGCCGAGATCCTCCAGCTCCTTGACGTGGCCGTAGCTCTTGTTCCCCCGGAGCCTCGCAAGCTCGCTCTGGGCTATAGGCTGGTTGTAGGCGATGATGGCAAGGGTCCGCAGGAGCGGGGCCTCCAGCTCCCTGGGGCCGACCTTGCTCACCCGGTCGGCGACGGAGGATCGGACCTGCATCACGAACCGGTCCTCAAACTCCCTAACCTCGATCCCGCCCCCCCTCTCGGAGTACTCCCGGACCAGCCCCTCGGCCAGAGCCCTGACGGTCCTGGCTGGAAGGTCTGTCAGCTCCGCGATCTCCCCGATCGAGAGGGGCCTTCCGGCTGCGAAGAGGGCGGCCTCCACCACTGCCGCCAGGTCCTCGTCCTCAGATGACAAATCAGATACACCTCACGCCGACGGTTCTCCCTTCCCGTCGGGGTGCCTGCGTATAAATAGCTCGCCGAAGAGGGATTCCTGCTCAAGCCAGATCTCCCTCCTGCCGGCCATGAACAGAACCGAGACGTAGTTCAAAATGTCGCCCTCGCCGACGTCGGAGAAGGAGACCCGATCCGCGGTCCCGAGCATCTCGAAGATCTTCCCCCGAAGAGAGCGGATCCGGTCCTCGATCCCCTCCTCGTGGGCCCGCTCCATCGCCTCCTCCACCGTCGGCTCGGGCCTCTCCCTCGTCCTTACGACCTTCCTCTCGGCGACGTTCTCCGCCCTCTTCAGCTCCGCTATCAGCTCGTCGAGGGTGACGGGCCGTCTCGTCTTTCTCCTGATCGGCGGAGCCGGGAGACCTTCGACGGTCCGCCTCCTGAAGACGGGCTCGTCGTCGAACTCGTCGAATAGGTCGTCCTCGGGCTCCTCGTCCCCCTCCTCGATGGAGTCGGACTTCATCCGGAGGAGGATGCTGGCGTAAAGGAGGGTTCTTCCCAGGGCCGGAAGGTCTCGGTCCCCCATCGCCTCGATCCTCTCAAGAAACTTCTCGGTCACCTGGGCGAGGTCCACGTCCCAGGGGTCGATCTCCCCCTTCCTCGCGAGATCCAGCAGGACCTGAACGGGGTCGGGCTCCAGGCCGAAGGGCTCGGGAAGGTCCGGGACCTCGAGGACGGAACTCAGTTGAGACACACCCCCGTTACGGTGGAAATGTTGTTCTCCTGCATCGTCACCCCGACGACGTACTTCGCCTCCTGGATCATCGGCTTACGCAAGGATACGACGATGAACTGGGCCATCTCGGCGATCCCCTTGATCAGCTTTGCCACCCTCTCGACGTTCGCCCCGTCCAGGAACATGTCGATCTCGTCCAGGGCGTAGAAGGGAGCGGGCCGAAACCTCTGGATGGCGAAGATGAACGAGAGGGCGGTTAGGCTCTTCTCGCCTCCGGACATCGCCTCCAGCCGGTGGAAGGCCTTCCTGGCGGGCCGAGCCCTGATCGTCATCCCGCCGGCGAGGGGGTCCTCATCGTTCTCCAGGACCAGCTCCCCCTCGCCGTCGGAGAGGCGATGGAAAGTATCCCTGAAGTTCTCGTTGATCCCGTCGAAGGCGGCTATGAAGGCCTCCCGCTTCATCTCCTCGTACCGGTCGAGCTTCGCCAGGAGGTCTTCTCGCTCCCTCGATAGGGTCTCACGCCGGTCGCGGAGGGTCTCCCGCCGGTCGAAGACCCGGTCGTACTCCTCGATCGCCAGCATGTTCACCGGCTCTAGCTCCTGCATCGACCGCTCCAGGGCGCTGATCTTCCGGATTATCGTCTGGCTCTTGGGCGGCTCCTCGGATAGGTCGATCCCGCAAGCTTCGATCTCGGACCTCAGGTCGTCGGCCGCGGACCTCATCTCCCGGGCCGCCCCCTCGGCTGCCGCGATCCGGGCCCGGACCCGGTCCAGCTCCCGGTCGATGGAGTCGACCTCCCGGCTCTTGGCCATGGTCCTGTCGAGAAGCCGGCTTCGTTCGCCCTTCAGGTCGGATAGCTCCTCCTCGATCTCCCTCTCCTTTTTGGCCAGCTCACTTAGGGCGATCTTCGCATCTCTTATCCTCTCGGCAGCCGCGTTCTTCTTCTCCATCGCCGCCCTCTTCTTTCCTTCCCGCGCCTCTTTTCTTGTGGAAAGCTCCGCCTTTCGAGCCAGTGAGCTCTCCAGCCTCAGCCGATCGCCGGTGATCTCAGCCTCGATCTCGGAGACCCGCCTCTCTAGCCCCCGGATCTCAGACTCCAGGCCGTCGGCGAGGGCTGAAAGCTCAGGGATCTCCGAGCCCGCAAGATCCCTCTCCAGTGCCCCGACCCGCTCCTCGCAGCCTCTGGACTCAGACTCGACCCCACGGATATCCAGCTCGAGGGAGTCGAGCTTCTCTCTCACCTCGGCCGCCTCGGCCTTCATCTCGGCGAGCCTCTTCTCCCGGTCCTCGATCGACCGTTCGAGCCTGAGCTTCTGGCCGTCGATCTCCTCGGCCCGGATCTCGATCCGCGAGACCTCCCGGGAGAGATCTTCCATCTCCCTCCGGACGGTGGATACCTCGCCTTCGACCCGATCGAGCCTCTCGATGAGGGCCTCCCTCTCGGCCTGGGCCGCCACCACCCTTCTATTCGCCTCCTCCAGCTTCTGCCTCTCGTCGGCGGCGAACTTGAGCCTGGACTTGAAGGAGCCCCCGGTCATGGCTCCCCCCTTCTCCACCAGGTCGCCATCCAGGGTCACCATCCGATACCGGCCCATCATCCTCCTGGCAGTCTCCAGGTCACGCACCACCAGGGTGTCCCTGAAGACGTGCCAGAAGGCGGGGAGGAAACGGGGGTCGAACCCGACGAGGTTGAGGGCGTAGTCGACGACCCCGGCCTCGCTCGGCGGAGCCGGGGGCCTTCCCGAAGCCATCTTGTTGAGGGGGAGGAAGGTGGCCCGTCCCGCCTTCGACCTCTTCAAAAACTCGATGGCACGGGCCGCGTCCCCGTCGGTCTCGGCGACGATGCTCTGAAGCCTCGCCCCGGCCGCCACCTCCAGGGCGGTGGCGTGGACCTCGCCGACCTCGCCGAGCTCGGCTATCGTGCCGAATAGGCCGGCGAGCTGTCCACGACTGATGGCCGACCTTATCGCCTCCACGGCCCTGCTGTAGCCCGACCCCTCCCCGGACCTCAAACTAGCCTCTGCCCTCGCCTTCTCCATCTGGAGCTTCTGGAGCCGCTCGTCAACCCCGGCCATCTCCCGCCTTATCGATATCCGCGCGGAGTCTAGGTCGTCTCTCTCCTCCTCGAGGGCAGAGATCCGGTCCTCAAGGCCTCCACGATCCCGAACTATCCTTTCCATCTCCCGGCCCAGGCCCCCAATCGTCTCCTTCGCCTCGGAGATCTCGACGGCCGCCTCCTCCCCCTCGATCGACCTCCTCCGAGCGGCGTCGAGGTGGCGGTCTCTCTCCCGCATCAGGTCTGCCACCCTCGACTTGGCATCCTCCCACTCCTTCTTGACGACGGAAAGCTGGTCACGCAGCTCGGCATACCTTGCGTCGGCTTTTGCGATCTTCTCCCGATAGCCGTCGAGGGTCTCCTCCCTCTCCTCGATCTCGGCGAGGATGCTCGCCTTGCGGATGGAGCCGTCCCTGACCTTCGATGTTAGGGATTCCAACTCCCGGCCGAGCCGGTCGGCCTCCAGGTAGTCGGACCTCTGCTCGGCCTCCATCTCGGCGATCTCGACGTCGGCCATCTCGATTCTGTTCTCCTCGGCCTCGATCGAGCCCTTCTTCTCCACCATCTGCCGTTTGACCTCGATCTGCTCGTCCTCGCCCTTGTAGGTGATCTCGGCCGCGAGCTTTTTCAGCTCCTCTTCCAGGAGGGAGAGATCCGCCCGCTCCTGGTCGAGGCTTCCTGATAGCTCTTCGTCTCTCGTCCGGAGGGCTTCGCTCTCCCGCTCCAGCTCTGAGAGTTCTGATTCCGCCTCTTTCAATTTCGCCAGGAGCAAGAAAGCTTCCTGGCGGCGTTTCTCCTCCCGCTGAGCCTGGTAGGCGAGGGCTCTATCCCTCTCCTCCGAGAGCCTTGCGAGCTGAGACTCGACCTCCTCCAGGATCACGTCGCCCCGGTCGATCCTCTCCCTCACCACCTCCAGCTCCTCCAGGGCCTTCTTCTTCTTCTCGTCGAACTCGGCGACCCCGGCGATCTCGTCGATGATCCTCCTCCGGTCAAGGGGAGACATCTCGATTATCCTTGTGACGTCCCCCTGCATCACCACGTTGTAACCCTCGGGGGTGATCCCGGCTCGGGAGAGGTGGTCGTGGATCTCCGTCTGGGTGCATGGGTTGCCGTTAAAATAGTAGATGCTCTGGTACTTGTTTTTTGTAAGCCTGACCTTCCTTGATATCTCGACGACGTCTTCGTCCACCGGGACGGTCCTCTCGGCGTTGTCGAACTTGACGGTAACCTCGGTGAAGTCGGGGTTTTTGCCGTTGTCTCCCCGATATATGAGGTCGGGGAGCCTCTCAGCCCTCATAGCCCTGCTGGACGAGAGGGATAATGCGAAGAGAAGAGCGTCGACGACGTTGGACTTGCCGCTCCCGTTGGGACCGGTGATGGCGATGAAGTCGTTTTTGAGGGGTATCACTACCTTCCTGCCAAAGGACTTGAAGTTCCTGAGCTCTATCTCCTTGATGTACAAACCTCGACCACCCGTTGCTACTCCATCCCAGGCAGGTAGAGCTCATAAAGCTCCCGGCCCGGCAATCTCGGGGCGCGTCCATCCCCGAGAACCCCCTGGTCGATCCCTAACTGCTCTAACCGGGAAATTCTTTGTATCTCCTCATTAAAATACCTATTCAATCCCATATATCTTATTTTCCCCGGGTTTCGGCGGCATCCGGGTCCTTCCCCTTCCAACATTCCGCCTTCGCCCTGTCGCGTCGTTATGGATTGATTAATTAATGAGGACCAACAACGGTCCTCCTGAGGCTTGATTCTTGCTGGAGTTTTTGACCTTCGCCGTGAGCCTGGTCGCCCTCTACTACGGGGCGAAGTCGATCACCGACAGCGCCGTCCACTTTGCCAAGGTCCTGGGGGTATCGGAGTTCGTCATCGGGGCGACTGTCGTCGCCTTTGGGACGGCCCTCCCGGAGTTCTCAACCTCCATCGTGGCGATGCTCGTCGACGGGGGGAGGCCCGAGATCGCCGCCGGAAACGCTCTCGGGTCGATCCTGGCCAACACCGGCCTCGCCCTCGGAGCTGCGGCGATGTTCTACGGGATATACATCGACCGGAAGATCCTGGAGACGGATCTCTCATTTCTCCTCGCCTCAATGCTGGCGGCCTACGTGGTCTTTCTGGACTACAGGATAACCTGGATCGAGGGCTTATTTCTCATCGCCATCTACCTCTCCTTCATCCGTCACGAGGTCTCAGAGCACCGGAAGGGCGAGTCGAAGGGGGGCGAGAAGCTCGTCCCAAGATACCTCGGGCTCTTCTTCCTCGGGATCGTTCTCCTCTCGGTCGGCGCGAACTACATGATCGAGGCGATCCGGACGATCTCCGCCACTCTGGGTTTGTCGGAGGCGGTGGTGGCGGTGATCCTTCTCGCGGTGGGGACGTCGCTACCGGAGATCAGCACCGCCATCGTCGCCGCCAAGAACGGCCGGGGCGACATCGCCATGGGGGACGTCCTGGGGGCGAACGCCTTCAACGCCCTGATAATCCTCGGATCGGCATCCCTGGTTGGGGAGCTGGCCGTCGACGAGGCATTCGTCTCCGTCACCCTACCCGTGGTGGTGCTGATCAGCCTCCTCCTCGGGTTCATGGTACTGGGAAATCGGATCACCAGGTTTGAGGGGAGCATGCTGGTGGCGATATACTTCCTGGAGATCATCGCGATCCTGACGATCCTGTGAAAATAGAAAGAAGCGAGGGCTGGTCAGAGGACGGTCGAGGAAGAGGGATGATCGAAGGGAGAGATCGGATCTGAGAGAGTGGCCTGATCTCAGGGATTGGTCGGATCTGAGGTAGATTCGAACGGCGGTTCGAGATGGAGATGGCAAAAATTTGATGAGGACCTGATCCCGGGCCGGCAACGATCAGCCCGATATTATCTTCTGGATCAGAGCCATAATACCAGGCTTTCCGCCTTGGCCAGAAGCCGACGGCGGGGTCGGCATGCAGGCGCCGAGGGAGCCGAAGATCTCCTTTTCGAACCGGTCGGTGATCTCGTCGAAGATCCTCTTGTAGGCGACGCAGTGAGGATCGACGCCCACGAGCTCGCCGCCGGAGGGGGCTATGGCGTTGTAGGGGCATCCGCCCCGGCAGTATCGAAGGTGGCGGCAGCCTTTGCACTCGGCGTCCACCCGCTTCTTGAACTCCTGCATCCGCTTTCCGGCCTCTGATCCTTTGAGGGCTTCCTGGCTGGGGCGGTCCCGGACGTGGCCCATCACCCACTCCGGCATCCCCACGAACCGGTAGCAGGGGTAGATGCTCCCGTCGGGTCCCACGGCGAAGGTGTCGTCCATGCAGTCGACGTAGGTGCAGACCGTCCCCCGACCGGTGAAGACGCATCGGCAGAGGTCGTTGATGTTTCTGATCTCGATATTGTCCATATTCTCCAGGTACTTGTCCAGGAGGTAGACGAGGAGGTCGCCGTACTTCTCGGGGGCGAGGGCCCACATGTCGGGGTCGTCGCTCTTCAGAGAGGGGAGGGCGGGATGGAGCTTGAGGGTGAGGCCGTTCTCCAAGAAGAAGTTGAAGATGTCCTCTTTGAAATCTATCGAGTAAGAGGTGAAGGTGCAGATGAACTGGACGGAGAGGCCGTGGTCTTTTGCGATCTTGTAGCCGGCCATCGTCTTGTCGAAGTAGCCCTCGGACCTCTGGAGGTCGTTCAGCTCTTTTGGGCCGTCGAGGCTTGAGCCGATGGGGATCTGGTACTCTGCCAGAACTTCGGCCAGCTCCGGGGTCATCTTCCATAGGTTGGTCTGGAGGGCGAAGGCGATCTTTCCGGGCCGGAGGCCCTCGGTGATTAGGGCCAGAGCCTGGCGGTAAAAGTCGGCCCCGGCGAGGAGGGGCTCGCCGCCGTGGAAGGTGAAAGTGACGGGGTCGTCCCGGAAAACCTTGAGCCATTCGACGATCTCTTTCACCGTCTCCATGGTCATTATGGGGGACTTTTCGTCGGAACTCCAGCAGTAGCTGCAGCTGGAGGGACAGCCCAAAGTCGGGATGATCATCACGTGAAAAGGCCTTTTCTGAGCCACGGTATTTCTGGTCTATTTCAAGGTACTAATAGTTTTCCGGATCGTGATTTTTCTCGCCAGCAATGTGGACAAGCTCTTGGATCTTTTGTCAAGCCATATTTAGGGGAGGGCTTCCGGTCAGCGCCTCTCGCCCCCCAAAGATAAAATACTGATAAGATAAAAGGATAGTCAGAATGAAGGCGATCGAGATCGTAATAAGAGGACCCAAAGTCATTGAAGTGGGCTACAGAGCGTTCCTTTTAGTTAACGCTATGACCATGGGGATTGGAAAGGTATTCGCTTTCAACGTCGACGAGAGCATTGTGGTTCGGGTCTGTGGAGCTGAAGATAAAATCGATCGGTACGTCGACTTCGTAAAATCTGCATTTCCTCACCACGCTCAAGTCGATAAAATAGAGGTGAAGGAGTTTGAAGGAGAGGTCACGGAAGCTTCGGTCTTCATGCAGTTCCTGCAGTTTGAACAGATAAACAAGGCCATACCCGCCATTATAAGCATAGATAAGAAGCAGGACATAATGATCAGCAAGCAGGAAAAAACCCTGACCGTTCTGGAAGGTGTTAGAGAAGACACTTCCATCATCAGGAAGGATGTATCCTCCATCAAAAATGACGTATCCACCCTGGCAAGGCAGACGACCCTCGAAGATCTCGAAAAGAAGTATGAGCTGCTGAGCCAGGAGGTCGCCGAAATCAAGGAGAACATCTCCGAGATCAAGGCAGCTTAAGGACAGAGATAAAGCCTTTTTTGGCCGAAGGGGGAGACGTAACCTCTGGTCGTCCTGGCAACGCCCTAACCCCACCCTTGAATCGAGGCTTCCGACCATAAGGCGATGTCTCGATCTGCTCAAAGGGAGAGAGCTTCCGCCCCCAAGGGCGGAAGCTCATCCCCTCCTGCCGGCCCCGGCAGCTCAGCTCAGCTCAGCCATTCTTCGGAGTCCCACTCTTCGCAGGCGACATTCGGCGCATAATATCCGACGTACTCGAAGTCCCAGGCAGGCGGGCTCCATAGGTCGCATGAGGTGGATTCGCACCCCGACGGCTCGCCGACCTGAACGACGGACTTCGCGCTGACCGGCTGAACTGCTGGGCCGTCGACGGATCTGGCGTCGACCTGGACGGAATTGACGAACCTTCCGGCGTGCACAGCCTCGGTCCTGTAGGCGATGGTGGCCGTCTCGCCGGGCCCGATCTCCTCCAGGTTCCAGACGATAGTCCTCCCGTCGTAAGATGCGAATGGCACCATCGAGTCCAGAAGGACCATCCCCTCGGGGAGGTGGTCGGTGACGGTGGCGACCCTGGTGGCGTTGGCGTCGTTTTTGATCTCGATTCTGTACCAGACGACGGTCTGGTCGGCTCCGTCGCCGCCGACCTCGCCGGTCTTCTTCACCGAGACGGTCTCGCCCGTGCAGCAGGTGAGCCAGTCGATCTCCCGAGAGCTGAAGTTGGAGGCGCAGATCTGGTCAGCGCCGTCGCCCCCGCCCCCGCCCATCCCGCCGCAGACCTCGACCCGGTTCGTCAGCTCCGGTTCGGTGGCGCGGGTGACGTCCAGCTCCACTTCGATCTCGGCGACGTCGCCGATGGCGAGGTGAGTGAGGGTCCAGTTGCAGCTTGCCGCCGTCGAGCCCGTCGGCCGGAGGGAGGAGGCGCGGTAGCCGGCCCCCGGCGGGAAGAGGTCGGTGACGTATACCGGAGCCACGGCCCGGTCCCCGTCGTTCTCGATCCGGATGGTGTAGGATGCGATCCTCACGATCTTCTCCTCGCCCTCCAGATGGACCTCGCCGTATCCCCACGGTTCGGTCACCTCGGAGATCCCGTCGAGGGTCTTGGTGACGCTGAGGTGGGGGCGGTCGTATTTGGGAGCGCCGGAGAGGAGGACGTGCCGCTCGATCTCGAAGTCGCCGGAGTAGGTCTCGTCGAAGTCGATTCTGGCGCCGTTGTGGGTGGTGTTACAGGTGTCGTTGTCGTCGTCGCAGTCGCTGTCGGCGCAGCCGCAGGAGCTGCAGCTGCTGTCGGCACAGCAGTCAGTATCGTTTTCGGTGCAGCTGTCGGTGCGGTTATCGTAGATCGTCCTGTACCGGGCGGTCCCCGAGAAGGCGGCGGTGGTGTCCATCTGGTTTAAGCCCGTGGCTATGGTGTCCTTCTCAAGCTCGGTGAGGCCGGAGTACTCCTCGCTGATGAGGCTTCTGTTCCCGACCCGAGAGCTGATCCCCTCCTCCCAGAGGGAGGAGCCCGAGCCGTTGGGGCTGTAGGAGACATAGATCTTCTTTGCGATGTAGTTGGTGTAGGTCTCGATGATCTCGTCGGCCTCGTATGTCCCCGAGCCGTGCTCGTAGGTCCGCTGGCTCTCGCCTATCCTCTTATCGACGGCGACGACCCCCTCGCCCGAGGCCTGCTTCTCGGAGCTGGCGCCCTTTCCGTACTCGTCGATCTTCTCGACTACCCGGAAGCTTCCCGCGTAGTCCTCTCGGGACTCGAAGACGGGGGTGGCCTTGAAGGTGGAGTTGTTTGCCGGCATCTTCAAAAAGCTGATATGACCCATGCCGTCGAACTCGGTCTCGGTCGCAAAGGCAGATTCGTTCTCGTTGAGGAGGAAGCTCGACTCGCGGTCGATTGTTGTCGCGTAGCGGTAAGCCTCGCTGATGGAGGCGCCGGTGGCGCGGTTCCTCGCCG
>Ga0209607_1002141_pt1 | contig 16017 bp, 8 predicted proteins | sample AD_UKC117_MetaG_FD_184413 | JGI IMG/M metagenome (GOLD analysis project Ga0209607, IMG submission 184413) | Active sludge microbial communities of municipal wastewater-treating anaerobic digesters from Hong Kong - AD_UKC117_MetaG (SPAdes)... | ecosystem: Engineered > Bioreactor > Anaerobic >... | reverse complement strand
AACGGCCGTGCTCACCGTCAGCCTCACCACCAGCACCACCGAACCGGTCAGCATCAACTTCCGCACCGCCGAAGGTTACGCCATCCCCGACCGCGACTACGTCCCGGTCAGCGGCACGCTTACCATCCCCGCCGGCGAGACCGATGGCCTCATCAACATCCAAACACTGCCCAACAGCAAATTCAGCGGCGACAAAAACCTGATGGTGTTGCTGTCCGACCCGGTGAACGTGACCTTGGGCTTCAACCGCCGTGCGGTCCTCAACATCATCGACGACGAGATGGCCGACCCGGCCCTCATCCACGATTTTGAAGGGTTCCACTCCTTCCTGGACGTGATTGGCGACGTCACCCTGACCATCAACGAGCTGGCGGCTGCTGACAGCAACGCCCGGCCCGGCCAGGACGCCTTCGAGCAGGTTCTGGCGGTGGATTACGACACCACCGGCGGTCCGGCCCAGTTCACGCAAACCTTTGTGCAGGGGCAGGATTGGAGCGCCTACGACAGCCTCAGCTTCTGGTATTACGGCAGCAACAGCGGCGAGACCATCACCGTCGACCTGCTGGATAACCAGATTACCACCACGGCCGACGTGGCTCCCGGTGACTGGACGATGGTCTGGAACGACGAGTTCAACGGCGCGGCCGGCACGCCGCCCAATCCCAACAACTGGAAGCATGAGATTGGCGATGGCACGCTGAACGGCATTCCCGGTTGGGGTAACAGTGAGTTTCAATTCTATTCCAACAGCTCCGACAATGCGGCGCTGGACGGCGTTGGCAACCTGGCCCTGACCATGCAAAAGGTCAATACCGCCACGACAGACCTGGTCTGCTGGTATGGCCCATGTGAATACACGTCTGCCCGGCTGATTGCGGCGGATCGGATGGAGTATGAATACGGCCGTATGGAAGCCCGCATTCAGGTACCCACCGGAGGCAGCGGCCTCTGGCCGGCCTTCTGGATGCTCGGCACAAACATCGGCGATGTGGGCTGGCCGCAAAGCGGCGAAATCGACACCATGGAATACGTCAGCCGCATCCCCAACGAAGTCTTTGGCACCATTCATGGCCCCGGCTACTCTGGCGGCGCTTCCTTTGGCGGCATCCACGACTTTGGCGTGCCGGTCTCGCTGACCTACCACACCTTTGCCGTGGAATGGGGCCCGGACGAAATTCATTGGTTCGTCGATGACATCAACTATCACAATGCCACCCCGGCCGACGTCGCGCCGAATGATTGGGTTTTCAACCATCCCTTCTACATGATTTTGAACCTGGCCATTGGCGGCAACTTCGGCGGCAGCATCGACCCCAACATCGTCTTCCCGCAGAAAATGCTGGTCGATTATGTGCGTGTCTATCAGGCAGAAAATACATCTGAACGGTTCGAAGCCTCCTTCACCGATAACTTCACCGGCTGGCGCAAGGTTTCGCTGCCATTCAGCAGCTTCACCCGCAGCGCCACGCAACCTGCCGGCGCGCCCAATGATGGGCTGACGCTCAGCGAGGTTTGGGGCTACGGTCTCCAATTGCCGGAAGACAGCACAGGTTCGTTCATGATGGATTGGGTCTATCTGAACACAGAACAGCTGTATTATTTCCCGATCGTGATTAAAAATTAGGTTGCGGTTATGGCGAGACCCTAAGGGTTTCAGAAAACCCTTAGGGTCTCCCGTTCTCAGGAGGTAAAAATGGAAACAGGTATCGTCGCCGTGACGTTTGCCGACATGGACGGCGCGGAAAAGCTCCTCAAAACGTTAAACGGGCTGGCCAAGGAAAATCTGGTCGAATTGGATGATGCGGTCATCGTGGTGAAAGACGAAGACGGCAAGATTAAGGTGAAAGAAACGGCCGAATTGACCAAAGGCAAAGGCGCAGCGAAGGGTGGTACGCTCGGTTTTGTGGCCGGGCTGCTGTTAGGCGGCCCGATTGGCGGCGCGCTGTTGGGCGCGGCCGCGGGCGCTTTGCTGGCCAAAAAGGTTGACCTGGGCATCCCCCAGGACAAAATCGAAATCGTCACTGCGGACATGGTAAAAGGCAGCTCGCTCTTGTTTGTGCAGGGCCGCACCCGCCAGGAAGGCATTTTCCGTTCGGCTTTGGCCCAGTCTGGCGGCAAGCTGTACGATTTGCAGTTGACCGAACAGGCGGTCGTCGAGGTGGAGAACCTGTCGGCGACGCGTGATTATTACTAGATGGGGCGCAGGGAGGGAAAGGAAATGGGTGCTGTGATTCGCCGGTTGGTGCAGGTGCTGCTCGTTGTTTTCGTTTTGTTAAGCGTTGCGGCATGCGGCGCTATAGCCGCGCCTACGCCCACGGCCGTTCCCCCCACCGTCACCCCGCCGCCCACGCCCACCCCCATCGGCTTCCGCGAGGGCTGGACGCTCACTTGGCAGGATGAATTCGACGGCCCGGAGATCGATGCCGCCAACTGGACTCACGAAATCGGGGGCAACGGCTGGGGCAATGCTGAAGACCAGTTCTACACCGCCGAGCCGGACAATTCGTTCATCGAAAACGGCCGTCTCGTCATTCAGGCTCTGGAGCAGCGCAAACAAGGCAAGCCTTACACGTCGGCCCGGCTGATCACCAAGGATAAGTTTGCCCAGGCATACGGCCGTTTCGAAGCCCGCATCCAGATCCCCCGAGGCCAGGGCATCTGGCCCGCTTTCTGGCTGCTCGGCGACGATATCAGCACCGTCGGCTGGCCAGACTCCGGCGAGATCGACATCATGGAAAACATCGGCCGCGAACCGGCTATGATCCACGGCACTGTCCACGGTCCAGGCTACTCCGGGGCCAACGGCGTGGGCGCCAGCTACAATCTGCCCGATGCCGCCGACTTTGCCGACGATTTTCACGTCTACGCCATCGAGTGGGAGCCGGAGGCCATCCGCTGGTACGTCGATGACGTGCTCTTCAACACCGTCACCCCGGACGACGTGGCCGGCGAGTGGGTTTATAACCATCCCTTTTTTATTTTGCTCAACGTTGCTGTGGGCGGCCGCTGGCCGGGATATCCCGATGAAACCACGCAGTTTCCCCAGCGTATGACGGTCGACTATGTGCGGGTTTATGCACGGCCGTAAAACTGTCAGTGGGTAGCCGGTGGCGGGCAGCGCGTTGTCAGTTTGCTGCCCGCCACCGCCAGCCCGCACCCTACCACTTTTTTCCTTTGGAGAGGCACCCATGACTTTTCGCCACCATGATGTCTACCTTGAAAGGGCGCCCATCTGGGTCAACGATTCCCACCCCACCGGCGAATTTGTCGAATTCCTGGGCGAAACCTATTACCGGATTCGTCACTACGACCAGATGCCGCCGTTCTTCATGAGCCTGGTCAGCGGCGCCGACCACTGGTTGTTCATCGCCAGCACCGGCGGCCTGACCGCCGGGCGGGTCAACGCCGATTCGGCCCTATTCCCTTACGAGACAGAAGACAAAATTACCGCCCACAGCGATGAAACCGGCAGCAAAACGATCTTGCGTGTAGTGCGCAACGGCCGTTGCCAGATCTGGGAACCATTCTCCAGTCGTTATGCCGGTCTTTATCGCTTGGAGCGCAATCTCTACAAAAACGTGCCCGGCAGCAGCCTGATCTTTGAAGAAATCAACCATGATTTACAGCTCACCCTGCGCACCGCCTGGCGCACCGGCGATCGGTTCGGCTTCGTGCGCACCTGCTGGCTGCAAAATGACGGCCGTGGCGACTGCCAGATTGAACTGTTAGACGGTTTGCAAAACCTGCTGCCCTACGGTGCAACCAGCGCCTTGCAAACGACCATGAGCAGTTTACTCGACGCCTACAAGCGCAGCGAACTGGAAAGCGAGACCGGTCTGGGCCTGTTTGCCCTTAGCGCCACGCTCACCGATCGCGCCGAGCCCAGCGAATCGCTCCAGGCCACCATCGCCTGGCAATTAGGACTGGACAGCGCCGATTACTTACTGAGCGCTGAGCAGGTGGCTGGCTTCCGGCACGGCCGTTCCCTCACTCCCGAAACCGACGTTTGCGGCCAACCGGGCGCATACCTGGTGCACGCCAACCTGGCGCTACCACCAGGCCAGGTCCACCATTGGCACATCATTGCCGATGTGAACCAGGACCACACGGCCGTTACCCGCCTCCTCCACCTGCTGCGCCAGGATCCCCAGGCCATCGAGCGGCAAATCGAAGCGGACATCGCACAAAACACAGCCGATTTGCGCCGCTATGTGGCCGCCGCCGACGGCCTGCAGCAGACGGCTCAGTCGGCTACCACCGCCCACCACTTTGCCAACGTCATGTTCAACATCATGCGCGGCGGCATCTTTGCCGCCGGTTACAGCGTGGACCGGGATGACTTTCTGGCGTTTGTTCGTGTGCGCAATCGGCCGTTAAACGCTGCCCACGCCGCCTGGTTCGCGGCGCTGCCCGCCTGCCTGCCCATCAGCGATCTGTACACCCGGGCCGCCGCCGCCGACCTGCCCGACCTGATCCGCCTCTGTTACGAATATTTGCCCCTCACCTTCAGCCGCCGTCATGGCGACCCAAGCCGTCCCTGGAACCGCTTCTCCATCAACCTGAAACATGCGGATGGCTCGCCCCGGCTCGATTACCAGGGTAACTGGCGTGATATTTTCCAGAATTGGGAGCCGCTGGCCCTGGCTTTTCCCGATTTCGTGGAGGGCATGATCGCCAAATTCCTCAACGCCACCACCGCCGACGGCTACAACCCTTACCGGGTGACCCGCCAGGGCATCGAGTGGGAGACGCCAGAGCCGGACAATCCCTGGTCGAACATAGGCTATTGGAGCGACCACCAGATCATCTACTTGCAGAAGCTGCTGGAGATTGCCGCCCACACCCAGCCCGGCGCGCTGGCTCGATTGGGCCGTCGCCCGATTTTTGCCTACGCCAACGTGCCGTATCGCCTGAAACCGTATGCGGCGATGTTGGCCGACTGGTCTAACACTATCGAGTTTGATTGGGACAGCGAAGAAGCCATCCAAACGGCCGTTACCAACCTGGGCACAGACGGCCGTCTCTGGCACACGCCCTCCGGCGCCATCATCCACGCCACGCTGGCCGAAAAGCTGCTCGTGCTGCTGCTGGCCAAGCTCACCAACCTGGTCCCCGACGGTGGCATCTGGATGAACACCCAGCGCCCGGAATGGAATGACGCCAACAACGCCCTGGTGGGCAAAGGGCTGTCTGTGGTGACGACGGCCTACCTGCGCCGCTTCATCGCCTTCTGGCGCGCGCAGTTGGCCGCCGCTGAAACCGAGACGTTCGTGGTCAACACGGCCGTTGCCGATCTTTTTACGGCCGTGCGAGCCATCTTCGCCGCCCATCAGCCCGCCCTGGAAGCCGGCTTCGACGGCCAGGCCCGCCGGGCCATCATGGACGCACTGGGCGCCGCCGCCACCGCCTACCGGGCCACGATCTATGCCGGCGGTCCACCGCCCACCCAAGCGGAATTGGACGGGCAGGCGCTGGCCGATTTCCTGGCCCTGGCCCAACGCTACGTGGAACACACCCTGCGCGCCAACCGCCGCCCCGACGATCTCTACCATGCCTACAATATTTTGCGGCTGGCGGATGGCGAAACGGCCGTCGAACACCTCTATCCCATGCTCGAAGGTCAGGTGGCCATCCTATCCTCTGGCCTGCTGACGCCCGATGAGGCGCTGTCGCTGCTGCGCAGCCTGCGCCAGAGCGACCTTTACCGCGCCGACCAGCATACCTACATCCTTTATCCCAACCGCGCCCTGCCCGGCTTCCTGCAAAAGAACAACGTGCAGCCCGAGCAGGTGGCCGGTTCATCCCTGGCGGCCGCGCTGGCGGCGGCGGGCGACGGCCGTTTGCTCAGCCGCGACAAGGCCGGCGTTTACCATTTCCACGGCGCGTTCCGCAACGCCGCCGACGCCGCCCGCGTGCTGGACGAACTGGCCCAGGAACCGGCCTATGCGCCGCTGGTCGCCGCCGAACGCGACTTCATCCTCGATTTATTCGAGGCCACCTTTAATCATCGCGCTTTTACCGGCCGTTCCGGCACGTTTTACGCCTACGAAGGGCTGGGCAGCGTCTACTGGCACATGGTCTCCAAGCTGCTCCTGGCGGCACAGGAATGTTACCAGCAGGCGGTGTCCGAAGGCGCCGACGCAGCCACCATCCAGGCCCTGGCCGACGCCTACTACGACATTCGCCAGGGATTAGGCTTCAACAAATCACCCGCCGTCTACGGGGCGTTTCCTACCGATCCCTATTCCCACACCCCGGCGGGCAATGGTGCGCGCCAGCCGGGTATGACCGGCCAGGTGAAAGAAGAAATTCTCACCCGCTGGGGCGAATTGGGCATTTCCGTGCAAGAGGGCGCGCTGCATTTTGCGCCTTCGCTGCTGCGCCCTGACGAATTCCTGGCGGAACCCGGCAGTTTTGCCTACATTGACGTGACCGGGCAGGCGCAAACGCTGGCCTTGCCCGCCGGTTCGCTGGCCTTTACCTTCTGCCAGACGCCCGTCCTCTACACGCTGGGCGAGGCGGCGGCAATTGAGGTGCAGTTTGCGGACGGCCGTATCCTCCAAACCACAGGCTGCTGCCTGGATACGGCCGTTTCCCGCCACATCCTGGATCGGGATCAAATTATTCGGGCAGTCCGAGTGACCGTCCCACAAGCAACCGAAAGCCCATCTCCCGAGGTAGGGCAACATGCTCGATAGAGTATTCCCCCGGCAGCTGTCGAACGATTACCAGGGCAGCCCGCTGGCCAAATGGGTGTTTATCGGTGTCACCATCCTGACGATTGCCCGCAGCCTGATCCACGTGTTTGCTCCCGACGGCGGCGCGCAAAGCATTGCTACCATTCCTCTAGACACGTATAGCGCTAACGCCGCGGCCACCGTCATCTTGATCTTTTCTTTGTGGGGGTTGTCACAGTTGTTGATCGGACTGATTTACGTGGTGGTTATCTGGCGGTATCAAATGTTGATTCCCTTTATGTACTTGCTCATGGTAGTGGAGTATGGGATGCGCATTTTTCTTAGCCTTGTCAAACCGATTGAAACAACTAGAACTGCCCCCGGTGAAGTTGGCAACTACCTCCTGTTGCCATTGGCTCTGGTGATGTTGTTCCTTTCGCTTAGAAGAACACAACCCATAGCCCTACGAAACTAATTTTGAGAGACTACGATGAACCAACATCTTGATAGCATTCTGCAAGCGATGACCCTGGCCGAGAAAATCTCCCTGCTGGCCGGTGTAGACATGTGGCGCACGGCCCCCATCCCCCGGCTGGGTATCCCCGCCCTCAAAGTCACCGATGGCCCCAACGGCGCACGCGGCCAGGACGGCAACACCGGCCCTAAATCCGCCTGCTTCCCGGTGGGCGCGGCTCTGGGCGCCACCTGGAACCCGGCGCTGGTGGAGCAGGTGGGCGCGGCCCTCGCCGAAGAGACCAAAGCCAAGGGCGCGCACGTCTTGCTGGCTCCCACGGTGAACATTCACCGCTCGCCCATCGCCGGGCGCAACTTCGAGTGTTACGCCGAGGACCCCTACCTCAGCGGCATGATGGCGTCGGCTTACATTCGCGGCTTGCAAAGCCAGGGTGTGGCGGCCTGCATCAAGCATTTCGTGGGCAACGAGCAGGAATTTGAGCGTTTTTCAATGAGTTCGGAGGTGGCGGAACGGCCGTTGCACGAGCTTTACCTGGAGCCTTTCCGTCTCGCAATGGCCGCCCAACCCTGGAGCTTGATGAGCTCCTACAACCGCGTCAACGGCGTTCATGCCAGCGAAAACGACCTGCTCAAGGACGTGCTCAAGGATGGCTGGGGCTACGACGGCGCGGTGATCTCCGATTGGTACGGCACTTATAGCGACCGGGTGCCTTATGGCCATCTGGACCTGGAAATGCCCGGCCCGGCCCGTTGGATGAACCCGGAAAAAATCAGCGCCGCCGTGGCCGCGGGCGAGCTGGACGAGGCCCACATCGACGACAAAGTGCGCCGCCTGCTGCGCCTGCTGGCGCGCGTCGGCGCGTTTGACCGGCCGGAACTGGCCGCCGAACAGGCCAGCGACCCGGTTGCCCACCGGCAGGTGGCCCGCCGCGCCGCCGCCGAAGCCATTGTGCTGCTGAAAAACGAAGGCGACCTGCTGCCGTTGGACCCAGCTAAAGCTCAAACCATTGCCGTCATCGGCGAAAACGCGCACTGGGCGCAGATTATGGGCGGCGGCAGTTCGGCTGTCAATCCCCATTACGTAGTGTCGCCGCTGGCCGGCATCCAGCAGTGCGCCGGGGCGGCACGGGTGGATTACGCCATCGGCACGCCGATTCATTGGCAGCCGCCGCTGTTGGATATGGATTGGGTGACGGCAGTTGACGGCCAATCGCGCGGTTTCACACTGTCCTACTTTGCAAATCCCGATCTGGCTGGCGAACCGGTGTACACACAAGCGGTGGACAAAAGCGCCTTCTCCTGGTTCGGCACGGTCGATCCCTACATTGATCCGGCCTATTTCTCGGCGCGGCTGCAAGGTCGCCTGACTGTGCCTGAAGCCGGCGATTACGAACTGATCGTATGGCAGATTGGCCGGGCGCGCCTATGGGCGGACGGCAAGCTGTTGATTGACAAATGGGCGGAGGATGCGGACGTGAAAACGGCCGTTACCCTCTCCCTGGTCGCCCATCAGCCGGTAGACCTGACCATCGAGTACAGCACCTCGCCGGAAAGCGGCTGGCGCACGCTGCGTCTGGGCTGCCAGCCGCCGCTGCCCGCCGACCCGATTCAGACGGCCGTTGACCTGGCCGCCCAGGCCGACGTGGCCATCATCGTCGCCGGTCTGACCAACGAGTGGGAGAGCGAAGGCTTCGACCGGCAGGACATGGCCCTGGTTGGCCGCCAGAATGAGCTAATCAGCCGCGTAGCCGCCGCCAATCCCCGCACAGTCGTCGTGCTGAACGTCGGCTCGCCGGTAGAGATGCCCTGGCTGGCCGAAGTTCCGGCCGTTTTGCAGCAGTGGTACGGCGGGCAGGAAGCGGGCAACGCTCTGGCCGACGTGCTGTTTGGCGACGTAACCCCCTCGGGCAAGCTGCCCACCACGTTCCCGGTGCGCCTGGAAGACAACCCGGCCTACCTCAACTTTCCCGGCGAAAACGGCCGTGTCCACTACGGCGAAGGTCTCTTCGTCGGCTACCGCTACTACGACAAAAAGAAGGTTGAGCCGCTCTTCCCCTTTGGGCATGGGCTGTCTTATACGACCTTTGCTTACGAGAATTTGCGCTTGAACAGCGAGACCTTTGGCCCCGGCGACGAAATCGAGGTGAGCGTGGACGTGACCAACACCGGCCCGCGCGCCGGGCAGGAGGTTGTGCAGGTCTACGTGCGCGATGTGGCCAGCCGGCTGGTACGGCCGTTACAAGAACTCAAAGCCTTCGCCAAAATCCATTTGGAACCGGGCGAATGCCAGACCGTCAGCCTGAAGCTGACCGGCCAATCGCTGGCCTATTATGACCCGGCTGTATCTGATTGGGTGGTGGAGCCGGGCGAATTTGTCGTGCGCGTGGGCAGCTCGTCTCGCGACGTGCGGCTGGAAGGGCGGTTTACCTGGGAAGGGGAAACGGCCGTTTCCGACGCCCGCTACCACGCCCCGCAGTTATCCACAGTCCCAACGTGAACTTGAGAAGAGGAGAGAGAAGATGAAGAGAAACGGCCGTCTGGCCTTATTCCTGATACTTGTATTCCTGGTCGCCTGCGGCGGCGCGCCGGCTGCCACGCCCGCGCCCACTGCCCAACCGGCGGTCTTGCCCACGGCTGCGCCCACGGAAACGGCCGTGCCTGAGCCCACAACGGCCCCCGCGCCCACCGAAGCTCCGACCGCAGCAGCGGAGATTGTTGAAACAGATGCGGAAACCATGTTGGCCCCGGCCGGCGCGCCCGGCGAGACCTACCTGGCCCCCTTCCCGGTCACCATCACCCTGGATGGCGACCTGAGCGACTGGCAGGGTGTGCCCAAAGTGTTGATTCCCGAAACGGCGGCGCAGGTACGTGGGTCAACGGCCGTGTCCTTTGCCGCCGCCGCCGATGACGAATACCTCTACCTGATGGCCGACGTCGCCGACGCGAAGATCATCACCGGACAGCACGGCGAAAACTACTGGAACGAGGATTCCGTCGAGTTTTACATCAACGCCACCGGCGATTTGGGCCTGACTTCCTACCGCGATGGCGTGGCCCAGATCACCGTGCCGCCGCTGAACGCGGGCAAACCGCTGGACGAAATTATGCTGGGCGGCGTGAACGGCGCTTCGGCCGACGCCCAGGTCCAGGTGGCCAACACCGACACCGGCTACGCCGTGGAAATGGCCATCCCTCTGAAGAATAACGTCTGGAACATCCAGCGCGAGCATGGCAATGTGATCGGCTTCCAGGTGCATCTGAACAGCGCCTCTGAACAAGACCGCAACCTGAAAGTCATCTGGTCGCTGGCCGACAAGGGCGACACCTCTTACCAGAACCCGGCCGTGTTTGGGCAGCTCATCTTCTTTGAGATTGGGCAGAGCGACGTGGTCGCCGCCGTGCCCGAGCCGACGCCCGGCCCGGAACGCGAGGCGGTCCCGGCTGACGCGCCGTACAAAAACCCTGACCTGCCCGTCGACGAACGGGTGGCCGACCTGCTGGCGCGCATGACCCTGGCCGACAAAATCGGGCAGATGACGCTGGTGGAAAAGAACAGCATCATCCCCGACGACATTGCCGCGCGCGGGATTGGCGGGCTGCTCAGCGGCGGCGGCGGTTATCCCACCCCCAATACACCAGAAGCGTGGGCGGAAATGGTCGACGACTTCCAGGCCTACGCGCTGGAATCGCCGCTGGCCATCCCCTTGATTTACGGCGTGGACGCGGTGCACGGGCACAACAACGTCCAGGGCGCGGTGATCTTCCCGCACAATATTGGGCTGGGGGCGGCCAACGACCCGGCGCTGATGGCACAAATTGGCCGGGTGACGGCGCTGGAGATGATTGCCACCGGCATTTACTGGGATTACGCGCCGGTGGTGGCCGTGCCGCAAGACATTCGCTGGGGCCGCACTTATGAGGCGTATGGCGAAAACACCGACCTGGTGACAGCCTTGGCGGTGGCCTATATGCAAGGGCTGCAAGGTGAGGATCTGGCCGCGCCGGACACGGTGTTGGCGACACCCAAGCATTACGTGGGCGATGGCGGCACGGCCTGGGGCAGCTCCACCACGGGCAGCTACCAGCTAGACCAGGGCGTGACCGACGTGGATGAGGCCACGCTGCGGGCCATCCATCTGCCGCCGTATGCGGCCGTGATTGAGGCCGGGTCGCAAAACATCATGACGTCCTATTCCAGTTGGGATGGGTTGAAGATGCACGCGCAGCAGTATCTGATGACCGACGTGCTGCGCGGCGAGCTGGGTTTTGACGGTTTTATCGTGTCGGACTGGGGCGGGGTTGACCAGATTGATAATGATTATTACACGGCCGTGGTAACGGCCGTTAACGCCGGCATCGACATGAACATGGTCCCCTACGACTACAACCGCTTCATCGCCACGTTAACCCAGGCGGTGGAGGATGGGGCCGTTTCCATGGAGCGCATCGACGAGGCCGTGGCCAACATTCTGAAGGTGAAATTCGAGATGGGCCTGTTTGAACGGCCGTATTCCGACCCGGCGCTGCTGCCACTGGTCGGCTCGGAAGAGCACCGGGCGGTGGCGCGACAGGCCGTGGCCGAATCGCAGGTGCTGCTGAAGAACGACGGCGACCTGCTGCCGCTGGCCAAAGACCTGCCGCTGCTGCTGGTAGGCGGCGAAGCGGCCGACGACATCGGCATCCAATCCGGCGGCTGGACGATTGAGTGGCAGGGCAAACCGGGCAACATCACTCCCGGCACGACGATTTTGCAGGCTGTCCAGGCGACGGTTTCGCCGGATACCACGGTTATCTACGATAAGTTTGGCCGCTTTGAGGATGTACCGGCCGACCAGACGGCCGTTTGCCTGGGTGTGGTTGGGGAGCCGCCCTATGCCGAAGGGCTGGGCGACAGCGCCGACCTGCGCCTGCCGGTCAACGATCTGCGCACGATCCAGCGGATGGAAGAGCGGTGTGATCAATTGGTGGTGGTGCTGATCTCGGGACGGCCGTTAGTCATTACCGACAGGCTGGAAAACTGGGATGCGCTGGTGGCGGCCTGGCTGCCCGGCACGGAAGGGCAGGGCGTGGCCGACGTGTTGTTTGGCGACGCGCCCTTCACCGGCAAGCTGTCCTACACCTGGCCGCGCAGCGCCGATCAGCTGCCGTTCGACTTCGCCAACCTGGGCGAGGGCGAAGATGGGCCGCTGTTCCCCTTCGGCTACGGCCTGACGACGCCTTAGCCGGGGATGGATACACGGATTAAACGGATGAGACGGATATTCACGGGAAAATCAAACAAATAATCCGTGGCAATCCGTCAAATCCGTGCGATCCGTGCTTCTTTTCTGAGTTTTGACGGGCTTTCATTTGTGTTTTTCCTCCCTTTTGGAGTGCGCTACACTTGATTCAGGTGTAGCGCACTTTAATTTTATGATTCAGAGATTGGTGCAATCTCCCAGATTGGACCCATCTGAGGTGAGCAATGAAGAGTTTTACCAAGAGTGAGTTCAGCGACGAGGTGATTGGGGAACTGGTGCGGGCGCAGTTTGGCACGGCCGTTTCCCCCACCACCATTACCCCGCTCAAAGACGGCTGGTTCAACACCGCCTATGCCCTCAGCCTGAGCGACGGGCAGCCGGACGTGGTGCTGCGCATTGCCCCGCCGCCCGGCCAGCCGGTGCTGACGTATGAACGCGACCTGATGCGCCGTGAAACGGCCGTGATGCAGTTGGTAGAAAAGGAGCTGGATATTCCCGTGGCCCGGCTGCTGGCCTACGACGGCCGTCGCACCGTCTTGGATCGTGATTATATGTTTGTGGCCCGGCTGGCGGGACGGCCGTTAGACCAGGCCAAAGCCGACATGCCGCCGGAAGAACTGGTCCGCGTGCTGCGCCAGTTAGGCGAATACGCTGCCCGCATCCACGCGCTGCCTGGCCCGCGCTTCGGCTACGACTGCGCCGGCCTCTCCGCCGAAACGTGGCGGGCGGCCTTCTTGCGCATGACGGGCGCGCTGCTGGCTGACGGCGAAGGGTTGGGCGTGGCGCTGCCGGTTCCGTATACGGCCGTGCGCGCCCGCCTGGAAGAGTTGGCCCCGCTGCTGGATGGGATGGACGTGCCGCGGCTGGTGCATTGGGATTTGTGGGAAGGGAATATTTTTGTGGACGTGGTGGACGGCCGTTACGCCATCACCGGCATTATTGATTGGGAGCGCGCCTTGTGGGGCGACCCGGACATCGACCAGGTGATGTTTCGCGACGCGGCGGATCCGTTTTGGCTGGGATACGGCCGTTCCCCAGCCGCCGACCCCGACGCCCAGACCCGCGGCGCCCTCTACCGCCTCTATCTCTGGCTCGTCATGCTCATCGAGGACAAAGTGCGCTTCGACGGCGCGCCGCACATCCCCTGGGCGCTGGAGCAGTTCAACCGGGATTGGGGGATAGCTGAAAGCTTTAAGCTATAAGCTGTTAGCCTTAAGCCAGGAATCTACAGCTAACAGCTTACAGCTAACAGCTAACAGCTAATAGCTATTTCACCGGCCAGCAAATGGTCATGGTCTCGTCGTCGTGCCAGATTTCGTAGGTGGTCATGTCGTGGTTCCAGTTTGGCTCCATGGCCTGCTCGTTGACGTAGCGGCCCAGGCCGTTCCACATCTCCAGCAGCTTGGGGTACTGGTTGTATTCGTCGAAGGTGCGCACTTCCACGGTCTTGTGGGCCGGTAGCTCGCGTACTTTGATCTCGCCGGATGGAGGAACCAAGCCGGTGAAGGGCACGCAAATCTCCACCGGGCCATCATCTTCTTCGTTGACGGGGCCGTAGTAGAGGGCGAGCGGGTCGCCGGTTGGTTCCGCGCCGTGTTCACGGATGTGGCCCCACAACTGCTGCAGGGTGGGGTGGATGGATTGGTGGTAGGCCGGCACGGTGATGTGGCGGCGGATGGATACAACGGTTTGGGCAGGCCGTTCGGCCTGGGTAAAGGTAAAAGACATGTGTCGCTCCTTATCGGGAATAAATTCTTCTTGCAGCAGGCGGGCGGCTAGCTGCACGGCCGTTACCCGTTTCTCTACGGCCGTTACGTGTCCCTGGATCAGGCGTTGGGCGGTGGCCGGGTCTGTATCCCAGGCGGCCAGCACGGCCGTAACGCCATCCAGCGGCATGTCCATCAGGCGCAGCAGCCGGATGCGGCGGGCCACGTCCACCTGCGCGCGGGTGTAGTAGCGATAGCCGGACTCCGGGTCGATGCGCGCCGGCAGCAGCAGGCCGCGCTCGTTGTAGACGCGCAGCGCCTTGCGCGAAAGCTGGCACAGCCGCCCAAACTGCCCAATGGTTAAGGTTGCTTGTTCTGTCCGATCGGTCATGGGGATATGATACGCCCGGCCCCAGGGGCCAAGTCAAGAGGCGAAAGTCTTTTCTTTAGCATTATGGGCATGGCCGCATCGCTGGTTATAATTGGCCGAAAACACCAATCAACCGGGCTAACAGCTAAAAGCTAACAGCCAACAGCTAACAGCCAACAGCTATCTCTATGGCAATACTAACGACTCAAGAACTCGGCCACGCCTTTGGGGCCAACGATTTATTCGACAACGTCGAGGTGCAGCTCGCACAGAAAGACCGCGTGGGGCTAGTGGGGCCAAACGGCGCCGGCAAAACCACCCTGCTGCTCATCCTGGCCGGGCTGCTGGAACCGACGGCCGGAACCGTGCAGCGCGCCCGCGACCTGACGCTGGGCTATCTGCGCCAGGAGGCCGTGCTCACCTTTGCCGGGCAAGACAACACCATCTATGAAGAAATGCTGACGGTGTTCGCCGATTTACAGGCCATCGAGGGCGACCTGCGGGGGATGGAAGCGCGCATGGCGGCGGGCGAAACCGGCGAGGCGCTGCTGGACGACTACGGCCGTCTCCAGGAAGCTTACGAACACGCCGGCGGCTACGACTACCAGGTGGACATTAAGCGCGTGCTGCTGGGCCTGGGTTTCCCGCAGGCGGAATGGGACACGCCGCTGACTCACCTGAGCGGCGGCCAGAAGACGCGCCTGCTGCTGGGCCGCCTGCTGCTGGAAAAACCCGACCTGCTGATTCTGGACGAGCCGACGAACCATCTGGACATCACGGCCGTTGAATGGCTGGAACAAACCCTGCGACAGTGGCCGGGCGCGCTGATCATCGTCAGCCACGACCGCTATTTTCTGGACAAAATCGTCACCCACGTCTGGGAGATGAGCGACGGCCGTTGCCAGGTCTATCGCGGCGGCTACAGCAGCTACGTGCGCCAGCGCGCCGACGAACTGGAGCGCGAGCGCCAATTGTTCCTCAGCGAAAAGGCGCGGCTGGAAGAGGAAATCGCCTTCGTGCGCAAGCACATCGCCGGCGGCAAAACCGACATCGCCAAAGGCAAGCTCAAGCGGCTGACGCGCGACATCGTGCTGTTGGAGCAGGCGGAAGCCGGCGCGTCGCTGGCCGACTTGCAGGCCAAAAGCTGGCTGGAAATTGGCGGCCGGGTGCGCACGTTCAGCGTCAACGAGGCCGAGCGGCGCGTGCGGGCGCTCATCCCGCCGCAGGAGCGCACGCCGCAGCTCAAAATGAAGCTGGAAGCGGCCGAACGCAGCACGCGCACCGTCCTGCGCACCAAAGATCTGGCCGTGGGTTATCCCGGCACGCTGTTGTTCGAGGCCGAAGACATCAAGCTGGAGCGCAACGCCTGCGCCGCCCTCATCGGGCCAAATGGCAGCGGCAAAAGCACCTTTTTGCGGCTGTTGATGGGCGAGATCGCCCCCCGGCGCGGCGAACTGCTGCTGGGCGATAATCTGCAAATGGGCTACTTCGCCCAGGCCCACGATCAGCTCATCCAGGGCAACCGCGTCTTGGACGAGGTGCGCCGTCAC
>Ga0209607_1002140_pt1 | contig 16020 bp, 11 predicted proteins | sample AD_UKC117_MetaG_FD_184413 | JGI IMG/M metagenome (GOLD analysis project Ga0209607, IMG submission 184413) | Active sludge microbial communities of municipal wastewater-treating anaerobic digesters from Hong Kong - AD_UKC117_MetaG (SPAdes)... | ecosystem: Engineered > Bioreactor > Anaerobic >... | reverse complement strand
CGGCGTGTTCGTCAACCACAGCACGAGGGCGTAGGAGTAGACCAACCCGGCCGACAGCGTCACCTGCGCCGAGCGCACGAGATCACGCCACGACGGCCTGGGCAGAACAGCGACCGCGAGCACCACAACGATGCCCAGCCAGGCGGCGTGAGGGCTCACCGAGATCGCCAGTGCGAACCACAGCGCCGGGCGCACCGCGAACCACTTCCGCTGACGACGCGCCTCCAGCAACGCGGCGTACAGCCAGGGCAAAAGGGCCATTCCGAGCAGAAAAGCGACATGTCCTACCCGCACCCGGTCCACGACAACCGGGTTGCAGACCATGAACAGAGCAGCGGACAGTCGTCGCCACCTGTTTCCGCCCGCGGCGACGCTGGCACCAGCAGCGGCCAAAGGGAAGAAGATCAAGATGATCAGCCAGGCGGTCGCAGAGGACCCGAACACCTCGCGCAGCACCTGGGTGGCGATCCGAAACGGCATCGCATCCAGAGCCGAACCGGACAGTCCATAAATACCCGGGGTGAGGGTCTGGTTGGGTCCGCTCACCCAGTCCAGCAGCAGCAGATATCCGCCACGCATCCAGGGCACAACAACAGCCAGGCCGACGATCAGGCCCCCGACGGCCGCCTCAAGGGTGACCCGTGTCCTCATGGCCTCGGAGGTGACCCCAGGTGGGCCGCACTGAGGACGGCCCGGACAACCGGTTGGGTGGCGTCGGCCTCCTGACCGGACGTGTCGACAATGATGTTCGCGTAGCGGCCGGGGCTCTCGGCCAGCAGGGCCCGGAACTGTTCTTGCTGGCGCCGCTGTTCGGACAGTGAGCGTTCGGGTTTGCGGGCGTGGATGAGTTCCGCGGGAGCATCGGGCAGCAGCATGACGTCTGGTCGCGGGACCAACCATTCGACGAATGCGCTAGCCGGCGAGCCTGGCCACGGCGACTCCCGCAAGTCGTAGATGTAGCGATCGCAGATGACGACCTCGGCCCTCCGCCGGGGCCCAGCCACGGTGCTCAGATAGCGCCATCCGTACTCGAATGCGTAGTACCAAGCAGCGACTTTGCGCAGTGCCTGGTGTTCACTTGGCGGCGCCGGGGTTTCGCTCGGCTGATCCTGCGCGACCACTTCACCGCCGGGCGTCGCGATCCCCAACATTCGCCGAGCGATTCCCACCCCCGGCAGGTTGCCACGGGCCATACCGAAGTAGGCGGTCCGCGTGGTGAAACCGAGGCGCTGCAGGTGTTGCTCGAGTTCGTCGGCGACCGTCGATTTTCCGGAGCCGTCGGTGCCCACTGCTGCCACGACAACGCCGCGCGTCCGGTGCCCCAATGGCCCCTTGCGCCGGCCCGCCGGGAGGATCGAGCGCCGCTGCTTCCACGCCGCCGCCAACCCCGAAGGAGCCAACGTGCGCTGCAGAAGCACACGCCGGGCACGCTTGGCCAGATCGGTCGGGGGCGAGGCTCCGTCGAGCACCGAAACGACATCGGCAGCCAGCGCACCGAGCTCGCGCTGCCAGGTGCGCAACGCCGTGCGCTGTTCGTCCTGCGATGTCGCGGCCCATGCCTGCTGCGCTTCGCCTATCCGATCGGTGGGCGGGATGCGTCCTCGCAGCAATGGCCGGATGAGCAGGTCCGCGGCGGCGGCCTGTCCGCTGAACCGGTGGGAATCGACACGGATGTCCGCTTCGGCCGCCAGCAGAACCGGGCCCACCCGAAGGTCACCGAACGTGACATCGACCACGGCCATGCCACCGTCGGCCAGGACCGCCCAGCCGGTGTGCCGCAGCCTTCTCGGGTCATCGGCATGTTCCACCCTGGCAGCGGGAAGCAGTTGCTCGATGGCGGCCCTGACCGAGGGGGCCCGTGTACTTTCGCACCAGATGTCAAGGTCTTTGGGACCCCGGTCATGTTCCCATTGCGTCGTCGCGCCCACGGGGCCCTGCCAGGCCCAACCGCTGTCGCCCAGAATGCCGGGCAGCGCGGCAACGACCTCAGCCCGCTGGCATCCGGCCCGCAGGTCAGTCATCATGAGCCTCACACTAGGGCAGGTCGCCATGCCGGGGCTTTTTCTGCAGTCGAACCTGAATGAGCCTTGCCCGTCCCTTGAGGTTTCCCCGTGAGTCTGGAACCCATGTCCACCACGATCGAGCCGCAAACAGCGGAACGTGGCGAGCGCGCGCCTCGCAGGTTCGAGTGGGTATGGCCAGCCGGCTTCCACCCAGGACGCGCCTATCTCATCGTGATCGCCATCTCGACGCTGATCGTCAGCCGGTGGTTCCGGGCCGGGACGTTCATCGCCACCGGCGACATGGGCCCGTTCATTCGGCAGGGCTGGGAGCCGGGGGTTTTGTGGTCCTGGAACCAGCAGATCACTGGCGCGGGCTCGGCGGCTCACACGATCGGACGGGCACCGGAGTTCTTCCTGATCTGGCTCAGCGGCGCCCTGGGCTTCGACGAAACCGTCGCGCAATGGATGTTCTACACCCTCATCTACGGCTTGGTCGCCTTCGGCGTGGCCTACGCGGCGGGCGCCATCGTCCGGAGCGAATGGGGGATCGTGTTGGCCGGGACGTTCGCGGTCATGAACGGCTTCTTCCTGACGCGGATCCCCAACCCGTTGAACATCATCTCGGTGGGCACGCTGGCCCTGCTCACAGGAATCGCGCTGCGAGTTGCGCAAGGCAGAACCGTTCCCACCCCGATCGCCGGCTTCGCGTTCATGCCGATCGCCTTTCTGGCCTTCAACCCGCCCATGTTCGTGGTGGCGGCGTTCTGGGCCAGCGTCTTCGCCCTGGTACTGGTCTGGATGTTGTACGGCTGGCGCGCATTCCTGCGCCTGCTCAAGTGGGACGCGATGGCAATTCCCTGGGTCATCGCGCTGAACTTGTGGTGGATCCTGCCGTTCCTACAGGCCTACACCGGAGGGGGTGGAGCGGAGTCGAACGCCGCCTTCACCGACCCCACCAACTGGACCTGGGCGCAGATCAACAATCAGATCCCCAATGCCTTGACGCTGACCGCCAACTGGGCCTGGTACCTGCCCCAGTACCTGCCGTTCACCGAAGCCCTGGACCGACCCTCCTGGATCTGGATCAGATACCTGATTCCGGCCCTGGTGTTCGCCGCTCCCCTGGCCGCACTTCCGGTCCGGCGCCGGGTGGCCATGGTGCTGCTGGGTTTGTCGGGGGTCTTCGTGTTCCTGGCCAAGGGCCTCATGGAACCGCTGTCCGACGTCAACCTCTGGCTGTATCTGAACCTGCCCGGATTTTGGTTGTTCCGCGAGCCGATGAGCAAACTGGGTCAACCTACTGGTCGTTCTCTTCGCGCTGCTCATGGCGATCCTGGTCGAGGGCGTCGTTCATCGCTGGCGACATCGTGGGAGCAAATCGACCCGCTGGCCGGCATGGGCTCCCGATGGTTCGACACTGGCCCTCATCGGGACCACCACGGCTGCAGTCCTGGTTGTCATGTATCCGTATCCCATCGCGACCGGCGCGGTCATCCCCGACGCCCGGCCGATGCAACCCTCGGCCCATGTACGGGTCCCTGACTACTGGCGGGAGATGGCGGCGACCATCAACGCTGATCCGAGTCCCGGCAAAGTCCTCGTGCTCCCGCTGGACGACTACTACCAGATGCCGACGAAATGGGGCTTCTTCGGCGTCGACAGCATCGCCAACCTGCTCATCCAACGCGGGGTGGTCCAGCCCAAACCAGACGGCTACTTCGGAGACGTGCCCGGCTACAAGGCCGACATCCAGGCGACTCAGACCGCGCTGCTGTCAGGCGATCTCGCTGCCGTACCGCGCCTGCTCGACGCCAGTGGAATCGACAAGATCATCGTTCGGCACGACCTGATCCGGGACATGCCTGGTCGCAACATCGCCGACGATGAGGTGCTGGCCAAGGCACTCAAACGCACGCCGGGCATGACGCGAACGTCGAACGGCGAACTCGAACTGTGGCAGACCAAGCCGGCCAGCGGCGATCCGGTCCGGGCCTACAACAACATCGTGTCCGCGGGCGCCCGCCCGGATGCCGCCGCCGGGGTCATCGGGTCAGTCGGCACCGGCAATGCGGTCATGGCGCTCAAGGCCAGCACAAAACCGTCCTTGCTGGCGACCGTGGACGACTCGCCCCAGGTGACCAAGGACTCCGTGCAATGGCCGGTCCCGGCTGTCGATGCCGGCGTCCCTCGCACCACCGTGGACCTCAAAGCCGGTACGTACGTGGTGGCGCAGCGAGCTCGGGCCTCCGCGGTACTGCGCCCGGCACTCGACACCGCCGGCAGGAAGTTGGTTTTCAGCGACCCGACGAAGGTGCGGGTCGACGGTCGCGTGATCTCCAGTCGTGACCCGGTGGAGGTCCCTGTACCCCGCACCGACATCGTCGCGATCCAGGCCGGACCGCGGGCTGTGTCTTTGGACGCGTGGGGACGCGAAGCGCTGCCGCGACGCCCCGGAACGCCCGCGCAGCCGCCATCGGTTCCGGTTGGGTCGGCCACTCCCCTGGTCGCGTATTCGCCATCCTCCAAGCCTGCCGATCCGGCCCCGCCGTCCGACGTTTACGACTGCAACAACTACGAACCGCGCCCGGCCCCGGAATTGAAACTGCGAAAGCGCATCGTGCCCACCGACAAGGGCCCGGCCATCCGTCTGAGCGCCGCGGACCACGCGGCCTGCACGCGCATCGAGATCCGCGACGCGAAAGCAGGCCGAACCTACCGGGTCCGCATGGAATACCGGATGGTCGAGGGAAAACGTCCCCAGATCTGCCTGTGGCAGGTGGGCACGGACGGATGCATCCTGACCCCCCGACCCACGCTCAACAAGGGCTGGCACCCCTTCGAACAGATCGTGACCGTCCAGCCCGGTGCCGACTCGTTGATCCTGGTCCTGCACGCCGACGTCGGTGAACGACTGCTCGGGCGCACAGTCACCGACTACCGCTCCATCTCGATCGAAGCTCTTGATCCGGTTCTCGAGACGGAGATCTGGCCAGCCCCGATCGCCGAACGAGAGGTCGACCTCGCCGGGGGCGAACACACCATTTCCGTGACTGGTGGCCCGTCCGGATCGACGCTTGCAGACTTCGAACCGCTGCAGGACTGCTTCCGGTACGACGACCAGGATCAGGAGCAGGCCGGCCTCATGGCTGAGTACTCCGGCGATCTGCGCGACCCCACGATCACCCTCGGTGCGCGTGACCACATGGCATGCCTGGGCGCCAGCGTTCCAGACATGGGCCAATCATCGCTCTACCGGTTCTCGCTGGAAGCCCGCAAGCTCGACTCCCGCGATCCCAAGTTCTGCCTATATCTGCGCGGTCCGGACAGTTGCCAGAAACTGCCGCAGGCAGGGCCGTGGGACGGTTGGACGCCGTTCGCCGCTCTGGTCAATCCGAGCGCCAAGGCGGTAGAGACACGGGTCTACCTGTACGGCCTACGCGACCTGGATGGCCAGGAGCAGGCCCGGGTCGAGTACCGGTCGATCCGGCTCAATCCGGTGGCCTCTCCCAGCGCGGTCGTGCTGGTCCGCCAACCTGAAGGCAAGGCCGCCAACCTCATGGCAGGCCGGACCATCCGCGCGGAGTCCACTCCCATCAATCCGGCCCGCACCGATGTCCGGGTCGAGGCAGGCGCCGCTGTGGTCGCCTTGACCCAGACCAACGCGCCCGGATGGAACCTGACAGGCTTCGGCAAGTCGTCGGCCACTCAGGGTTGGATGGCGTCATGGGTGGTCGATGGCCAGGCTGTTGACGGCAGTGCCAGGTATCTGCCCTCATCGAAGAGCCGCTTGGCCCTGTACCTCCTGCCGATAGCCGTGGTCGCCGCCTTCCTCGCCATATGGGCCGGGACACTCTGGCGCCGACGCAGGGGAGGTGCGCGCTGATGGATGACGAATCGGCGAGGGAGTCGCAGTCTGACCGGTCGGTTGCTGGAGCCGGCGTTCAGTTCCTTCGTGGTCGGCGAGCCATTGGCTCCATTCTCGTAGGCGTGGCGTTGGTCGTCGGGGTACTGCTGCTCCTGCGTTCTTGCGGTGAAGAGCAGCCACAGAGCGTGACGATCGTGGCTGCAGGAGACATGGGCTGCGCTCCCGAGGATCCCGCGACCGACAGCGCCCGTGAGTGCAAGGCGCAGGAAGTGTCCGACATCGCAGTCGGCCTGAAGCCCTACGCGTTCATGGGACTCGGGGACTATCAGTACGAGATCCCTACCACCGAGGGCTACAACTACGTCTACGCCCCGAGTTGGGGCCGGTTGCGCGACATCACCTACCCGGCGCTGGGCAATCAGGAGTACAAGGTGAATGAGGCCAACACGTTCCGGACCTACTTCGCGGAGCGCGCGGGCCCTGAACAGGGCTACTGGTCTGTCGAACTCGGACAGTGGCATGTGGTCGTCCTCAATTCCAATTGCACCGTGGTGACTGGCGGATGCGCATCGGGATCCCCTCAGCAGAAGTGGCTTGAGTCGGACCTGGCCAACAGCACGGCCCGATGCAAAATGGCCGTGTGGCACCATCCCCGCTGGTCCAACGGCATTGCGGGCTCGGACGCGCGCACGTCGGCGCTGTACGACACTCTGCTCGACAACAACGTCGACGTTCTGCTGTCCGGCCACGAGGCTGACTACGAACGTTTCGCCCCACTCGATGGCAGTGGACAGCCGATCGCCGGTGGAGTCCGCCAGTTCGTGGTCGGAACCGGCGGACAGGTCACCTACGACCCGGAGGTCGGAAACGCAAAGTGGCGAGCGAAGGCGAAACCAGTTCCCAGCGAGTTCATGGACACCAAACACCACGGCGTCCTTCGACTTGCCTTGAATCCAACTTCGTATGACTGGTCCTTCTTCGCTCTCGGCAAGGGAGTCGTCGATTCCGGATCGGCTGAGTGCTCCTGAACCCGCCCGTCACCCGGGCCACTGGTCACGGGGGTCCTCTGGTCTGGGTGATGACGGGAATCGCGTATGTGTCCATGGTGATGGTGTAGCGGCCCAGGTGCAGATCGTGATGACACCGTGAGCAGAGCAGGGCCAAATTTGACAGGTCGGTTCTCCCGCCGTCTTTCCAGTGGTGGATGTGGTGGGCCTGGCAGTATCGCGGTGCCCGCCCGCAGCGGATACAGCCACGGTCTCTGGCGATCAGCGCCGCCCACTGCGCCGCCGACGCCAGGCGTCGGGTGCGGCCCAGCGCGAGTGGCACGAAGGTGCCTTTCACCTTCAGCCCGAAGATCACCGTGCACGCCGCGGCACACGACAGCAGGTCGAAGTTGTCAGCCCCGAGTGGGGTGCCGTCGGTCAAACACGCCCCGTTTCCGGCCGGCAGGTTGTCCAAATCCACCAGGATGGACACTGCGGACACCCCCAGCGGGCGCTGATTATTAGCAGCCGCGTTGGCCATGTCCGCCAAGGCGTCTGCCCGGCGCTGCGCCGGGGTGGTCGTGTCCAGGGTGTCCGGCGTGCGGGTGAACGCGGCCAGGGTTTCGGCCAGCACCGCCCCGTCGACCTCATCGAGCATGCCGGTGATCGCCCACATCCCGTTCGCGCGGGCGGACAGCCGCAGGGAGCGTTTGGCGCGTTGCTGCTCGAGGGTCAAATCCAGATGGGTCGGGTTGTGGGCGTCAGCCACGGTCTGCAACACCCGGCGCACCTCACTGGCGTCGGTGGCTTTGGCCAGGGCAACCACCGCCGGTTGCGCGGACGGGAAGTCATCGATGTGCGGGGCCGCGGCCAGGATCTGATGGACATGCAACCCCGAAATCGCGCCCTGAGCGTATGCGTCGGCCACCACCGGCAGATCCTGCAACTGCTTGGCAGTGTTCACCATCCCCGACCCCACCGCCACCGGACTGTTCGTGGCGATCGCCACCAAAGACCCCGACGTCCCGGCGCCCAGCACCCGGGAATCCCCACCGGCATCGGCGGCGCCAGCCAGACCGGTCAGATACGCCTCCAGCCGGTTGCGCAACTCCGCGGTGTGCCGCATCGCCGCGGCGCGTTCCTCCGCGCACAGCAGCTCGGGGTCCGGCAGCGCATCTATATCGTCGTTGATCTGGTCGAATCCGGCCGGGGCGACAGTCGGTAGGGAGGCGCGGATCCGGGCCCGGCGGTGCGCCGCCCGCGACACATCGAAGAACGACGACGAAGCAGCAGTAGCAGTAACGGCCATAGGACACCCCCGATCGACACAAGAACCTTGAATGTCGTATCGGAAGGCCGGTGCCCACCGCGACGTCGCTCCACGAGCTGACGAAAACCAACTACCAACTACCAACTACCAACTACCTGTTTCGAACCATAAACCCGGGCTGTGACACCTTCCCGGACTACCTGTTCGAACCATAAACCCAGGGTGTGACATCTTCCCTGATCTACCTGTTCGAACCATAAACCCAGGGTGTGACATCTTCCCTGATCTACCTGTTCGAACCATAATCCCAGGGTGCGACATCCTGCCCGAACCACCTATTTCGAACCATAAACCGGACCTGCGACATCCTCCCCGGACTACCTGTTTCGAACCATAAACCCAGGCTGTGACATCTCCTCCCGAGCTACTGATTCACACCATAAACGGGACCTGTGACATTTCCCCCGATCACTGATTCACACCATAGACCGACCCTCTGACAAGACCGTCGAGCCAGATGAGCACTACCGATTCACACCACAAACACGCCGTCCGACAAGCGACCGTTTCTCCCGGCGTCAGAGAGGACCGGCCTTGCGCAAGCACGCAGGCGCCTCATCCACCGCCCACTCACGGCACTTGCAATCCTGCTGGTATGCCGACACAGACTTGAGGTTCTCTTGAACCTCGGTGGGCATTCTGCCCAAGTGAAACCAAACACCTCTTTCAGAAAACGGACGATCGCAGCCGCGGTTGCGGTCTCAACCGCCTCACTGTCACTCGTCCCTGCATTCTCCGCGTTCGCCGCGGGCCCGAAGGCTCCTGGCAGTCTCAAGGTGGAAAGGGTCGGCGACGGCTAAGAGCTTTCCATCTCATGGCGATCAGTACAGAACATCGACCACTACACCGTCACGGTCTTTGACGGCAAGAAGGACGTGTCGCAGGTGGTTGACGCCAAAACCGACACCATGACGGTCAAGGCGCCAGGCACTTGCACGCGCTACCAGGTGCGTGTTGCCGCAGTCGACGCCGACGGCGCCACAGCATCCACGGGAACCTACCGCATTGCGCCATTGGCTCCCGGCGGAGTCAGCAATCTCAACCTCGACCGCAGTGCAGACGGCACCAGGGCGGTCGCCTTCTGGGACAGCCCGCGTAACCCGGGTATGGGCGGCGTGACCCACTACGAGGTCAAACTGAAGCAGCTCAGCAACGGCAAGATCGTCGACGAGCAGAAGACCGATTCGACCAAGGTGGAGTTCAACGACTTGGATCCGAAACGCACCTACGCCGCGAAGATCACTGCGAACAACGAGTACGGATCATGTGTGACGAGCACCAGTCTGCTGCGCAACGAGAAGCCTGCTGAGCCGACCAACCTCACCGTCGTTCGGGATGCTTCCGCCTCGGCACTGGTGAACCTGCAGTGGACAGAACCCAAGTGGCGTGGCTACGGCAGCATCGATGCCTACGAGGTGCTCTACCGGTGGGCCGGGTCCAAAGAGGTCTTGAAGGAGAAGGTTCCGGCCGACAAAACGTCGATGGTGCTCAAACTGGATCCGGGCAAGCAGTGGGTCTTCCAGGTGCGCGCGGTCGGCAGCGAGCGCGGCAACCTGTCACGCGCGGTGACCCTGCTCAAGGATGGCGCCCCGGGCACCGAGGAACTTGACCCGGCGGTCACCATCACCGAGACCGACGGCACTGTGGACCTCTCGTTCACCGGTCCGGTGGGATCCAGCAAGAAGTACCCAAACATGCTGCTGAAGATCCAGCCGACCGCGGGCAACAAGGGCTTCAGCGACGCGCACGTCGTGTCCAACAACGCGGGCGAGGCATCTTTCACGCAGGTTCCGTGCGGCGTCTACACCGTCACTGTGACCGGTCTTGGCCCGGACAAGGAGTCCAAGGAATTCGGCCGCCAGGTCATCAACCGCTGCGACACCGGGATGATCGCGGCCGACCAGTGGAAGCTGGTGTTCGGCAGGGCCGACATCAAGGGCAACCAGGTTGACATGCGCTACGGCAACGAGTCACGGGTCATGTCGACCACGAAGCGCGCATCCAAGAACGCAGTGTTCACCACCGAAGCCACTCTGCGCTCCGGCTGGGGGTACGGCATCTGGACCCGCGCGTCGCTGGAGAAGGGCGCATCAGTGAGCGGCTACTCCTTCCAGTACGACCCCGGCTACGCGAATGTCAACGCCGGCTTCGGCAAGGCCCTGCTGCTGCGCCTCTGGGAGAACGGCAAGGAGTGTGGAACCCCGATCGCCAAGGTCAAGTGGCCGAAGGGGCTCGAGGTGAACGACAAGCACAAGATCGTCGTTGTCAACGAGGGTGACACCCTGTACGCCTCGATCGACGGCATCAAGATGTTCGATGTGCCGAGCCTGAAGACAGCGATCAAAACCTCAGGCTGCAAGATGGCTGAGCCGGACGGGACCGAGGTCGGGTTCCGCAGCTGGAACGCCTCCTCGTCGGTGCTGTTCGAAAACACGACGCTGAGCTAAATCCTCACAGAGAATGGGGCCGTCCGCACGCCGCGGATGGCCCCATTTCCATGTCAGTTTCCGGAGCCTATGGCAGCAGATCGAAGCTGCGACGGAATTCGATCAGCTCATCGGCCAATGCTTCCTGTCGGTCCAACGGCGCGTCGTTGCCGATCACGATCAGTTGGTCGGACCATCCATGGACCTGCACCCGCGGAACCCGGCGTTCGGTCATCGTCTGCAGCAATGCGTAGAAGTCCTCTTCGCGCGGCGCCAGCCGTTCTGGTGACAGTTGCCGCAAGCGGTCGGCGGTGCGCTGCACCTGCATCTCGTAGCTCACGAGGGACCGGCCACCGACTCCTCGACCTCAGGCATCGGACGCCTGCGCACCCGGCGGATCAAGGCCCACGGCCCGCGGGGCCCGCGCCCACCGGCCTGCAGGTGAGTCCCTGCTTCCTGGGCCGCATCCACGGCGGCCTCCGCGAGCTCCATCACCTCAGCGGAGGTCTCATCACCGGGCTGCGGGGTGTCCAATGCAGCGAGGACTGCGGGGAACAGGACCTGGGTGACACGCTCGTAACCCTCCGGACCGGGGTGGAACCTGTCCTCGGCGAACAGGTCCGGATCAGCGCTGAACTCCTCCCCCAGTTCGTCAGCCAACGACACCACGTGCGCACCTTGGCGCACACAGGCGATCATCTGAGCGGCCGCGAGCTGCCGGCTCAAGCGACGCGCCACCCATCGCAACGGCTGCGGAATGGGACGCACCGAGCCGACGTCCGGACACGTCGCCACCACCACCTGGCAACCCACCTCGCGCAACCGGCGCACCGAGTCCTCGAGGTGGCCTACAGCCGCCTGCGGCCTGCCCACATGCGTGACGTCGTTGGCCCCGATGATGATCACCGCGACCTGCGGGCGCATGTGCAGGGCCCGGTCCACCTGACCTGGCAGATCCGCACTTCGCGCCCCGACAGTGGCCGCATTCATGAGCCGCACCGGCCGATCCAGGACGTTACTGATCCCCTGCGCGAGCATGGCGCCGGGAGTGTTGAAGGTGTGTTCAGCGCCGAGGCCTGCGGCCAGTGAGTCCCCGAGCATCACGAAGCGCTGCGAGGTGCCCGTCCGGCGCGGCCCGTACAAGCGGTCCGCATAGGGCGCGGCAGAACGCCGGATTCCGATCTCTTTGCGCGCGTGACGTCCCTGCGCGAATGCGACGCCAAAGGCCGCGGCGCCGGCTCCGATCAATCCGCCACCTCCGTAGGCCGCCGCCATCGCGATGCGCTTGGCATGCGTGGCGCGGATCACCGGGGCGGCCCTTCGGTCACCGAACGACACCCTCGCGGCGCAGAAATCCACGCACGGTCTCCCGCGCCGCCGTATCGATCTGCGGGCCGTGGGTGAAGGCCGCAACCCGGTAGTCGAGGTCGCCGAGAACCGCCGCAGTTCGCTTGGTCAACGGAAAGTCGGTGCAGAAGACTTTGACCGGCCAGGTCATGCGGGCGTTCATGTTGAAAATGGAGTCACCGGTGATGAGTACCCCGGACTCCTGGTGGATCAGACTGATGTGCCCCGGCGTGTGACCTGGGGTGTGGTGCACCGACATCCCGCCGGCCACGTCCAGCACGTCCCCGTCCTGCACTGTGGCGGCAACCGGGCATGGCGTCCATCCCGTCCCCGGCAGGCGGTTGAGCACTGTCATCATCCGTGACCCTGTCGCAGGGGGGCTTCCGCGACGGACGTACTGCGCATCATCGACGTGCACGGTGACGCCCCGGGCCTGCGACTGTTCGACCACCTTCGCGGCGGATCCCGCATGGTCCAAATGGGCGTGGGTCAGGACCAGCCGCTGCACATCGCGTGGGTGCTTGCCGATCTGCGCGAGCCCGGCGACGATGCGCTTGTTCGCGAACCGGGTGCCGGCATCGACCAGTGTGACCGAGCCGTCCTCTTCGACGAATGCGAAGGAGTTGATGAAGTCGCCCGCGGTCGGGATCCGATGGACCCCCTGACCGAGGGCGACGACACCAGCCATCTAGTTGTTGCTGTTCAGGATCGCCAGGAACCGCAGGATCTCCAGGTACAGCCACACCAGCGTGACCACCAGACCCAGGGTCATGCGCCAGGCGAACACCTCCGGGGCACCCTCGTTGACAGCTTGCTCGATCGCCGCGAAGTCGAGGTTCAGGGAGAACGCCGCCAGCGCCACACCGGCCACACACAGCAGCAGCCCGAGACCACCGACGCCGTAGAAGCCCCAGCCGCCACCCACGCCGAACAGCGCTCCGACAAAACTGGCCAGCGCGATCACCAGGTAGGAGATCATGGCGACCATCATGACCTTCATGAAGGTGCCGTTGACCTTGATGATGCGGGTGCGGTAAAGGACGAGCATCGTCCCAAATGCGACCAGCGTGCCGAGCACAGCCTGTCCAACGATGTTCGTTCCGTTGCCGAACTGGTTCACGTAGTCCTGGAAGATCAGGCTGATTCCACCGAGGAACACACCTTCGACTGCGGCGTACGACAGCACGATCCCGGCCTTGGGGACCTTGCGGAAAGCGCCGAAGAAGAAAAGTCCCAGTCCGACGAGCATCGCGACGAACGGCAGCCACGGCATCGATGGGGTGAGCACCCAACCGATCCCTGCACCGATCAACAGGACGACGAACGCCATGCCGGTACGCATGACCACGTCGTCGATGGTCATGGCCCTATCGGTCGCGGGCCTGCCGATCGTGGGAGCCGTCTGCTGGTCCAGGGTGGCGGTTCCAGCCGCGGCCTGCTGGTAGGCGTTCACACCCTCGTTGTACGCAAACCCCGGCTGCTTCTCGATGTTGCGAAACATCGGATTTCTGGATTCCATGTATTCCTCCTTAGTCACCAGGATACGGGTATCCAGGTCGGCCCGCCAAACCCTCAGGCGGTGTCGAAATCGTCACTTACGTTTCGTCAAACTCCGGATCGGCCCCTTGCCGGTCTCGTTCAACGATTGCACCTGGACCCGCACGGGGCCAACACCGACGCGCTTGACGGTGACTGCGGTCTTCTTCGTCCGCTGCCATCGTGTCACGCCAGCGACCCGCAGACGGTAGCGCGGCATCAGGCCCGTACGTTTCGGCTCCCGCCATCGCACAGTCAGGCGCTTACCTTTCCGCACCGCCTTCAGCGCGCGGACCTTGCCGGGCTTCGTCGGCGTGGCGATGGCGCGGCGGGCCGCCGGTCCGGCACCCAGGGCGTTCAGGCCTCGTACCTCCACGGTGTAACGAACCCCTGCCCGCAGTCGCGCAATGGTTACTTGCGAAGAGGCCGGCGCGGCCCGCCACGGTGTGGCTGAGCGATTGGGACGGCTGAGTCGGTACTGCGTCCCGGTCAACGGATCCAAGGGCAGGCTCAAGCCGAGTCGGACGCTGGTCTTGGACGGGTATTGCACCGAGCGAATCTGTACCGAGCCGGGTAGCGCGAGCGGCGTGACGACATTCGATTCGCGCCAGTCGCCGGTTCCGAACACGTTGTGCGCCGCGACCCGCACCTGGTAGGCCACTCCGTTCGTCAAATCGCCGAGGACGCGCTGTCGCAGGGTACTGGGCCAGATATTTCCGTACGCCTGCCATTGCCCGGAGGCCGCGCGGAGCTGCACGTCGTAGCCGGACACAGGCGCACCGCCCGGGTCCATGGGCGCTTCCCACGAAGCGACGACCACACCATCGGACGCGGTGGCCGTAACCTCAGCCGGGGCCCCGGGCGCCCGGGTGGCCTCACGCAGCGCCGCGTCCACGTCCACCATGCCGGCACCACACGATCCCGAGCAGTTGCTTCCGGTCGGGAATGGCCGGCTGGTGTTGCGTAAGTGCTGGGCGATGGCCGCTGGGCCCAGACCAGTGCGCGAACGAAGCAGCGCGGCCGCTGCCGACACCAGCGGAGCCGCCATGCTGGTGCCACGGTATGCGGTGTATCCCGCGGCCCCCGGGCTCCGATCACCCTCGTTCCAAGTACTCAAAATCGCGGCCTCGGCCCCGCCCGTGACGCCGCCGGGAGCGAAGACCGGCAGGTCCCTGCCCGCGACGCCGAAGTTCGAGTAGAACGCGCGGTCGCCGGAGCGGGTCACCGCACCCACGGCCAGGACGTCGTAGCAGCCTGCCGGCGAAGCCTGGGTGAATGCCGCACCCCGGTTACCAGCTGACACGACCACGCTCGACCCCCGGCTCAAAGCTCCGTCGATCGCCGACTGCAGGAAAGGTTGACACACCGAATCCGACGAGACCGACAGGTTGATCACATCGGCGGGAGTCGGGTTGACCGGCGTGCCGGGCACGTCACCACCGGACGCCCAGGTGATAGCAGCCGCAACATCGGACATCGTGCCGCCGCACTTGCCGAGTGCACGCACTGGCTGGATCTTCGCGCCCGGCGCCAGTCCGGTGATCCCTACGCCGTTGTTCTGGACCGCGGCAGCAATGCCTGCCACGTGTGTGCCGTGCCAGGAGCTGGACTGGATCGAGCATCCGGAGAACTGGTCCGGATGCTCGCCGGTGTCCTCCGCGCTGACCCAGTCGCCCGGATCGGCAGGATCGGCATCCCGGGAATCCCCGTCGTTGGCGACGATCTCGTCGGTGACCAGGTCGTATCCGGAAACCACGTTGGCGTCCAGATCGGGGTGATCGGTGATGCCGGTGTCCACGATTGCGATGACCTGTCCGGACCCGGTCCCCGCAGTCCAGGCGGGTAGCGCACCTACCCCGGTGAGTGCATCCGTCAGCGACCACTGCTTGTCGAAGTCCGGGTCGTTGACCGCGTCCGGGCGAACGCGCGTGTCCACTTCGACGCTCTCGACTCCGTCCTGCTTCTCCAACTCCTGCGCAAGACGCTCGGCCTGCCCAGAGTCCAGGCGCGGTACCGAAACCGCCGTGACACCGGCTGCAACGGGGCTTCGGTCAGTCGGCTGATCAACCGCAGCAGCCACGAGATCCTCAGCCTGCGCCGCTGAGGTCCCGCGCTCCCGGGTGAGCACCAGACCGACCACCTCCTCGTGTGGGATAGCGGAATGCTCCGAAGGTGTTTGGGTGGCCCCGGCCGGAGCAGCGCACAGGCCAGCCACCACAGCGACCGCCGCCGCAGTCGCCATTGAGCGAGGACCCAGCATCCCCTCAGGGTACGTGCTCATGGACGTTGGACGCCGCTACGCCATGATCGGTGCCCCTGACGCGATTCGTCTCCGGCTCCAGGCCCATGGGCACTACGTGCCCGGGGCGGGAACCGTCAGGCCGCCTCCCGGCCTCCGGCTCCAAGCCCATGGGCACTTCGTGCCCGGGGCGGGAACCGTCACTCGGCCCTGGCGGGCCTCGCTCCTCCCAAACCCAAGCCCATGGGCACTACGTGCCCGGGGCGGGGACCGTCACTCGGCCCTGGC
>Ga0209607_1002138_pt1 | contig 16023 bp, 12 predicted proteins | sample AD_UKC117_MetaG_FD_184413 | JGI IMG/M metagenome (GOLD analysis project Ga0209607, IMG submission 184413) | Active sludge microbial communities of municipal wastewater-treating anaerobic digesters from Hong Kong - AD_UKC117_MetaG (SPAdes)... | ecosystem: Engineered > Bioreactor > Anaerobic >... | reverse complement strand
CGGCGAGCCGCTGGCGATTGCCATGGATTACCTGGGCATGGCCATGGCCGAGCTGGGCAACATCGCCGAGCGGCGGCTCATGCGCCTGACCGACGAGGCGAGCAACGCCCACGCCCTGCCCGCCTTTCTCACCCAGCACGGCGGGCTCAACTCCGGCTTCATGATCACACAGTACACGGCCGCCGCGCTGGCCACGGAGAACAAGGTGCTCGCCCATCCGGCCAGCGTCGACACCATCCCGACCTCGGCCAACGTCGAGGATCACGTGAGCATGGGCGTCACCGCCGGGCTCAAGCTGCGCCAGATCAACGACAACGTGGAGCGCATCCTGGCCATTGAGCTGCTGGCCGCGGCGCAGGGCGTCGACTTCCGCCGCCAGGTGCTGGGCGACGGCGCACAGCTCGGCTGCGGCACGCGCCACGCCTACGCGCTCGTGCGCCAGGCCGCCCCCTTCGTGGAGGTCGACACCGTGCTCTACCCGCACATGGAGGCCGTGCGTCAACTGGTGGCCTCCGGCGCGCTGGTCGGCGCGGTCAACGCGCATGTGGCGGATGATTGGCGGGTTTGACGACCTTCATCGTCTTCAGAAAATCAGAACAACAGAAACCAGAAATCCTGGATCATTGAGAGCGGACACACCGAAACCCGCGGCTGACGGGATCGTTCCAAAAGCCAGGAAATTTGATGCCCCGGAGGGCGGAGCGCACATCGCTGACGACGCCGATGCCCCACGACCCGCCCCGCAGTACACGGTACGACCCCGTCGCCGGGCCTTGCGGGTTGGCGACAGGTGACACGCTGTAGTAGCCGCCGTCATACCAGTCGTTCACCCACTCCCACACATTGCCCGCCATATCCATCACGCCGTAGGGACTTGCCCCGGCCGGCCTTGCACCCACCTGGTCGGTATCGAACACACAAAAGAAGCCTAGCACATTATCGTAGAAGTTGGCAGTTGCGCAAGTTGGCGCAGCATTGCCCCACGGATATTTGCGTGTGTCGATGTTGCCCCGCGCTGCCTTCTCCCATTCCGCCTCGGTTGGCAGCCGCTTGCCCGCCCACTTGCAGAAGGCATCGGCCTGATACCAGGTAACGTGGCTCACCGGGTAATTGGCGTAGGTTGGGTCGCCGTAGTAGGGGCTGCGCGTACTGGAATTTACATACTGCGGCGCCGTGCAGCCGCCGTCAGTGACGCAGGCCTGATACCGGGCGTTTGTAACCTCGTACTTGTCGATATTGTAGGCATCCAGGTAGACGGTATGCAGGGGTTGCTCATCGCTACTGCAGCTTTCGAATAGGTTGAGGCTGTCGCAGCCCATCTGGAAGTTACCGGCGGGGATGAGGATCTCTTCGGCGGTGTCAAAGCCGGTCGGTGTTGCCGTAAAGTTGATCGTGGTCGCGCTCTCAGGCAGGGTCACGCTGGTCTTGGTCGGGGTGATGTTCCAGCCGGCACGGCGCGCCACCACCTCATAGCTTCCGGCGGGCAGGTTGGCGATGACGTACTCGCCATTGGTGTTGATCGTGCCAGTATAGGCGAGGGTAGCGGCGGCCTCTACAAACCGAGTTTCTTGAAGAAACTCGGTTTGTGCGGTTGGCGAGGTCAGAGAGGTCGGCGAGGGAAATAGAAACTGAGTTTCTTGGAGAAACTCAGTTTCTGACGTTTGCGCCTGCTGGCCGCCACGCGTCACCACAGGCAGGTAGAGCTTCCCTACTCCGGCAAAGCTCAACGCCTGCACCTGCGGCGGGTATTCCTGGTTGCCGGCCATGTCTACCGTGTATGCCTGCACCGCCGTTGCCTGGCCCGGCTGTACTGTCACCGGCGCACTGTACACCTGCCAACTTTGGCCATTGTCCAGGCTCAGGTAGCTCTTGAGCACGCCGCTGTTGTCATCGACGGCGCTCAGCGTGACAGTAACGGCGCTCGTGTAGACGCCTTTGGCATCTTGCGGACCTTGTACTTTCAGGGTGGTGGTAGGCATGGTCGTGTCCTGGACCGCCATCGGGTCGTTGACCACGGCATCGGGTGTGCGCGTTTCATCGGATGCGCCATCCGCGTCAAGGTCAATCGCTAACTGCAAACTCGTCAACGGTGCGCTGGCGCTGGCAATGGTAGCTTCACCGCCCGCGCTGGCAGCGACGTTGTCAAAGACAGCCTGTGCCTGCGCAGTGTATTCCTCGTCCCCTGCGGCCAGAGCCGCGGGAGAAAGCCCATAGTCAGAGCCAACGACCTGCATGGGCTGGCTGCCCGTCTGGTGAATCACCAATTGATAGGCTGCATCCGTCGGCATGGTAAGGATCACTCCGCCATCAGTGAGCAGATAGGTCACATCGATCAGGTCGCGCACCATAACGCCACTTTCATCCACACCGGTGAAATTGCCCTGTGCATCGACAATTTGCACGCGTCCCTCGCCCCATACGGCGAACTCGCGGAAGCTTGCCGGTCCTACAGATGCTGCACCCACATTGGCTGAGCCGCAGTTTTCAGTTGGCTCACCTTTCAGAACGTGCAGAACATCAGTAGTCACTCTAATGTCCAGTAGCAGGTCACTGTGTTCCTTGTAGCCTTGGCGGGAAGCCGAATATCCACAGAAGCCAACTCCGGTTCTGCTGGCGGATGGCAACCAGCGTAGATCCGAACTGCCCAGCGGTACGGTTCCGTCGCCCAAGCTCCAATATTTCACGTCAACACACAATTCTTGCGAACCAAACCGGCACCGCTTTTCGCGCAGCGTACTCGGTGTCGTAGTGGCTAGTGAATAGAGCACAGTGTAGCGACCTTGAGCGTGGAAATCACGATCAAAACCATCCAGACTTGCATGAAAAGTCTCGGCAACCTTTAGTGTATTACTACTCAAATAATCATGTTGCACAAAATAGTCAACCACTTTCTGATAGGTATCCAGAGTCACTCCAGTTGCAGGCAAGTAGTAACTCGATCGTAGGCCACCAACATAGGCGGCTGTAGGTAGTAGTTGTTGAATGCCAGGTGAAGAGTGTACTAGGGTTCTGACTTGATCGGCGTTAAGCCTGAAGTCGATCGGGGTTCCTGGCTTGCCACCAACCATCACTTGCGCCATTTTGGGAGCGCCAAGATAAGGGGTACCCACGGTTACCACACCCGCAATCTTGTTAGCACGAGCCAAATCTGCAACGTATGCACGTGCAAGCAAACCGCCCATACTGTGTGCGACAAGAAATACTTTGCCGTCCGCCCCTATACTTGTATTGATGAATGCATCAAGCTTGGCCACAGCATCCGTGAGACTAAGGCGCCAGTCATACCCAGGATAATTCAGTACCGTGAAACCGGCCTTGGTTGCCTCTTCAACAAACAGTTCGTATGGCTTGACGTCCTGGTCTGGATAGAAAGGAATGGAAAACCTTATGTTCACCCTCCCATCCGGTTGGATATTGTCACAATTGTTCAGCGGTCCACTTCCCTGGTCGTCTAGATAGAGCGGCTCCATCGCCCCCAATTTGTCCCAGGATATCCAAATTCTGCCGCCTCGATTCACATCACAACCGGCCTCAGACTGCACGTCATTGCGGAGCAAAGTTCCCATCACTCCGGGAAGAAAAACAATCGGATATTTGGGAGCCGTGCTTGTCGCCGTCACTGTCACCCCTGTTACCCCATTCCCGCTGCCATCCACGACGCGACCAGAGATCGAGTAGAGCGCGTTCGGGGAATCAGTTGCAGCGACGCTGGTTGGATCGACGCCAGTCGGCGCGCTTTGGGCGTAGGCAGGCAAGGTAATGGACTGCACCAGCAGCAAAACAGTGAGTAGGCCGGTGGTCATGCGTCGTAACTGTGCGGACATCTGGAATCTCCTATTGAGAATTACGGTACGATGCGGGAGTCTCGTTGATTCGGGAAAGCGCCAGAGCGTTCAGGAAGTCCGAACGAGCCGCTTTGGGAGTACTGATCGCAGTCTACGCCTTTGTCACGCCCAGATCAAATGACATTTGTCCTCACTTTGTGTGGAAAGGGTGTCTTGTCCCCAACCTTTTGTGGCTCTCCATTGCGGGGAAAAGCACAGGCACACTCATAGGGTATAATGACGTCGGCATACTCGAATTGTACGCACTGGTTTTCATGTTCGGAGGCGCGCCAGAAACATGACTGCCGAGACTGAAGTTATCGCTGACATCGAACGCAAGCTTGCCGTGCTGCCACCAGAAGCGTTGAAGCTGGTAGCAGATTTTGTCGGCGTGATAAGCAGTCAGTACGCAGTGCTGACGAAACCCACGCCGTCGCAGCGCACCAGCCTGCGCGAGGAGCCGTTCATCGGCATGTGGGTCGATCGCGCTGACATGGCAGACAGCACGGCGTACGTACGTAAGCTCCGCCAGGAGGAGTGGACGTAGCCGCCCTTTCACCGTGATCAAACTGAATCCCCAGTATCAGCGGCGCGGCCCACGATCTTCTCCTCAGCTATCGACTGAGCCATGGTCTCGCCACTGCCGATTCGCTGATTGCCGCTTACGGCTCGTGGGTTGGTCCACGGCACGACCCCTTTCGCTTCTCACTGACTCTCTGCCAGGCTGATGACCACTTTTCCCCGCGCATGCCCCTCTTCGACGAGGCGAATCGCTTCAGGAACCTCGCGCAGCGGCAGCGTGCGCTCGACGATGGGTTTGACCGACCCGCCATCAATCAGGCTTGCCAGGTGCTCCAGGTCGGCGCGGGAGCGCTTCACATCCAGCACGGCCAGCGTCTGGCCGACAAAGGGCGAGAGCAGCGCCGCCTGCATGATGCGGTTCATGGGACCGATCACGCGGCCGTTGGAATCGCCGCTGCTCAGGACGAGGATGCCCTGCGGCGTCAGCGCACGGCGGCACGCGGCGGGCGACTGCATCCCGCCAAGCTGGAAGATCACATCGTAGCGCTGCGCGCCGTGCGTGAAATCCTCCTGGGTGTAGTCGATGACCGCGTCGGCGCCCAACGCCCGCACCATCGCCACATTCGGCGTGCTGCACACCCCCGTCACATGCGCGCCCAGCGCCTTGGCAATCTGCACGGCAAAGCTGCCGACGCCGCCCGACGCGCCGACGATCAGCACGCGCTGGCCCGCCTGGAGCTGCCCAGCATCGCGCAGCCCTTGCAGCGCGGTCAGCCCGGCCAGCGGCACGGCCGCCGCCTGCTCGAAGGTCAGCGTCGCCGGCATGATGGCCAGGTCGGCCGCCGGGCAGGCGACATACTCGGCAAAGGCGCCGTCGCACAGGCCGTAGACGCGGTCGCCGGGCGCAAAGCCGCTCACGCCGCGGCCGACGGCCTCAACCTCGCCGGCAAAGTCGACGCCCAGACCGGTGCGCTTGGGCGCACGCAGCCCGAACATCAGCCGCATAAAGTACGGTTCGCCGCGCATGAAGTGCCAGTCGTATGGATTGGCGGCGGCGGCACGCACGCGCACCAGCATGCTGCTTTCGTCGACGGCTGGGACGTCCACCTCTTGCAGGCCGAGAACTTCCGGGCCGCCATAGCGATGGTATGTGATTGCCTTCATCTTGATGCTCCTTGATTGGATAGTTGTAGTACGTTGGTCTTGTGATGGTTGTTCACGAACGTTCCCGGTTATCTCGCTGCCGGCGCAGCCTTCGATTCAAATCGAGGCTGATAGCTCAAGTCGGCTACAAGCCGACTGGGGAGATGCCCGTCAGTCCACTTGAGTGGACTTTGGCTATCAGCCGGGAATTGATTCCCAGGCGGCCGACGTTACCGGATCAATTTCTCAACGTTCATAATCCCCAGGCGTCTGCGCGCCCTCGGTGCAATCCGCGCTCATCCGCCTAATCCGCCAAATCCGCGTTCTATTCCTACGCTGTCTGCGCAGGCGCCGCCACCCGGCGCCCCGCTCGCCGCGCCCTGCGCGTATGCCGGCGGATGATCCACTCCGCCACGGCAAGATTGATCACCCAGCCGGCGCCCATGAGCACGGCCCGGGATGCCTCCGTGGGCTGACCCACAAGCATCAGCCAGACCAGATGCGTGAAGACCTGTGTCCCGGCGCCCAGGCCGATGGCATAGGCCCGGATCATCCAGGCGCCGTGCTCGGCGAATTTGCGGCGACGCAGCGCATCGACGCCCAGCAGGAGCGACGCAAGCATGGCCGAGCCAAAGCCGAGACGCAGCCAGTAGAGCGCCACGCCGTCCCCCGCCGGCCAGGGGTAGAAGAGCGTCATCCACAGACCGGAGAGCGCCGCCACCAGGCCGGCAGGAATCAGGAGCCGCCCGGCCAGGCGATGCCAGCGGGCGTGCCGGCGGCGGAAGCCCGGCGCAAACTGAAACGCGCCCAGGATCGAATAGATCACCACACTGACGATGTGCAGCACGACCGGCAGCGGCGCCGCAAAGAAGCGGGCGTTGCTTGCCGTGACGGGCGCAGCGCTGCCCAGTTCGACCAGGCGTGCGGTCCCGGCCAGTGCCGGCACGATGCTCAGCAGAATCAGCCCGGGCGGAATGAGCCACTCCGCCGCCCGTGCCGTGCGCGATTGCGGCCGTGTGGGTGCTACACGCTTCTTGTTGACTTCGCTCGTCATGACTGGCCTCCCTCCGCCGGGATAGTGCGCACCGACACCAGCGTAATCCCCAGATCGCGCAGCCGGTTGAGCACGCCGTAGAGCGCAGACTGGTCGGCCAGCGGCCCGGCCAGCAGCGTCGTCCCCGCGCGTTCGTGGACAATGTCCAGGCCCTCGAAGTGGCCTGCCCACCGTTCGTCCAGGAGTCCCTTGATCCGGATCTCGTACCGCTCGATACCGGCCTCCACGGCCGGCCCTGCTCCTCTTGCCATCATCCTCATTTTCTCCCTTCTGCTTGTGCTATGCATACCGCTCCCGAGAACCGCGTTTCAGAAGTTGACGAGACTCACACAAAGCCACCAAGAGCACAAAGAGCATTCTCTAGCCTTGGTGCCTTTGCGTCTTTGTGTGATCCAAAATCGTGAACTGCTTGAACTCGGTTTCTGCGTTACTGACTACCGATATTGAGGATACGCGTGCATGTGGGGAGCCGTCGTCCCCACATGTGGGGATTGATGGCGAGCGCAGGTGGGGAAAAGATGGGGAGCGCAGTGGGGAGACGATGCGGCGCCGGCGTGGCTAGAGCAGGCCCAGCTCCACCGCGCGCCGGACCGCCGCCCGGCGATTGCTCACGCCGAGCTTGCCGTAGATACCCTTGGTGTGCGTGCGCACCGTGCTCAGTGCCACGACGAGACGGTCGGCGATCTCGGGGCCGCTCAGCTCGCTCTGCAGCAGGCGCAGCACGTCGAGTTCGCGCGCGCTGAGCGGCTCGACCAGCGATTGCGCGCCGGGCGCGCCGGCGCGATCCGGGGCATCGTCCGGCGCCGCGTCGCTGCCCTCCAGCGCGCGCAGAATCCGTCGGGCAAAGGCTGACACCTCGGCGCGGCCGGCCACAGTGCGCAGCAGCCGCGCCATGGGCGCCCCTTCGTCCACAAAGACGCGCACGTGTTCGTCCGGCGCGGCCGCGTGCAGCGCGCGCGTCAACGCCGCCTGTGCCGCCGGCAGATCGTCGGCCGCGGCAGCGGCAAGCGCCTGCAACACGAGAATCTCGACGACGCTGCCCGTGCGGTCGCCGGCTTCGGCCGCGGCCAGCAGGCGCGCCAGCAGATCCAGCGCCGCCTGCCGCGGCTGCGCATCGTCTTCCAGCGCGGCCTGCGCCAGCAAGATGCGCGCCAGCGTGATGTGATCGTATTCGCGCAAATAGCCAGGTTCGTCCGCAACCGAGAGACCGCGTGTCCGCACCCAGCGCTGCGCCTCCGCCAGCCTGCCGTGGATCGCCCATACGCGCGCCCGCAGCGCGTCGATCGGCCGCACGTTGGGGATGGGGCTGCGGTAGTAGAAGCGCTCCGCCTCGTCCAGCAGCGCCAGCGCGCCGTTCACATCCCCCGCCGCCAGGCGCAGCCGCGCGTCGGCCATGCACCACAGATACTCATGGCCGGGCAGCGATGATTGCTCGCCCAGGTCGCGCCCGTGCTGCAAAAGAGCGCGGGAGCGTGCCAGATCGCCCTGCTCCAGCGCCAGCTCGCTCAAGCCCATGTAGAGTTCGGCGGCGCCCTGTAGAATGCGGTCGCCCTGCGCGCTCAGCACCGATCCGGCCCCCTCCCCGCCAGCCAGGGCGAGCCGTAGCGCGCGCTCGTAGCTGGCGACGGCATCGTGCAGCCGCCCCTGCGCCATGCGAATGTGCGCCAGAACCACAGTTCCGCCGACAAAGATCACAATCCCGCCGCCCTGTTGCAGGCTGGTCAGCCCGGCGAGCAGCGTGGCGTGCGCGGCCTCCAGATCACCGCTCGCCCAGTAGGCCAGACCGAGCAGCGCGGCGGTCGTGCCGCGCTCATAGGCGTCGTCGGCCGGCAGCAGCGCCAACGCCTCCTGCGCGTGACAGATCGTGCCGGCGATGTCGCCCTGCGCCTGGGCGCGATAGGCACGCGCGTTAACAATCGCCGCCGGCAGCGACCGGAACTGCACCTCGTCGACGACGATCATCCCCGCCGGGCGCGCATCGCCGTCCATGGCGCGCAGCCACCGCTCGCCCTCCTGCAAGCGCGCCTCGACGGCATCGTACTTGCCCTGATCGAGCAGCGCCCACGCATAGTCGACGCTCAGCACGGGACGCGTGCGGAAGACCTCGTCGGGCAGCGCATCGATCCAGGCGAAGAAGGCCGCTTCCTGCCGCTGGCGGCGCATGGGCGGCCATGCCACTTCGACCAGCGCGGCCGCCCGCGCCGTGTCGCCCGCCGCCAACGCGTGGTGGATGGCGTCGCCGGGCATGTCGTGCGCCTCGTACCATCGGCTGGCCCGCCCGTGGCGTGCGGGCGCCGCCTGTGGGTGCTCCTTCTGCATGTGCGCCTGGAGCACCTCGGCGAAGAGATGGTGATAGCGATACCAGCGGCGCGCATCGTCCAGCGGCACCAGGAAGAGGTTGGCGCGCTCCAGGAATTCCAGCATTGCCTGGCCGGTCGCCTCCTCCGTGACCGCATCGCACAGCGCCCCGCACAGCCGCTGCAAGATCGCCGTGTCGAGCAGGAAGCGCCGCACCGGCTCCGGCTGGCGCTGGAGCACCTCGTCGACCAGGTAGTCGAGCACATAGCGATGGCTGCCGGCAAAGGCTGCGATAAAGGCGCCGGCATCCGCCCGCCCCTGCATGGAGAGCGCGGCCATCTGCAAGCCGGTAATCCAGCCCTCGGTGTGGCGCTCGAGCGTGGCGATCTCCTCCGGCGCAAGCTGCAAGCCCATCGTCTGGCGCAGAAAGGCCGCCGCCTCGTCGGGCGTGAAGCGCAGATCGGCGGCGCGCAATTCCACCAGTGCGCCGCGCCCGCGCAGCCGCGCCAGCGGCAGCAGCGGGTCGGAGCGGCTCGTCATCACCACGTGCATCTGCGGCGGCAGGTGGTCGAGCAGAAAGCTCAGCGCGCCGTCGACCGCCTGGCTCTCGATGACATGGTAGTCGTCCAGCACGAGCAGAAAGGGGTCGGGCTGCGCGGCGAGATCGTTGAGCAGGTGGGTCAGCATCACCTCGGCGGGCGGCGGCTGCGGCGCGTCGAGCAGGCCCAGCAGCCCCGCGGCCGCGTGCGGGACGATCGGCTGCACCGCCGCCGCCAGGTAGGCCAGGAAGCGCGGCAGGTCGCCGTCGCCGCCATCGAGCGCCAGCCACGCCACCGGCCGCGCCGGGTGCGTCGCAACCCACTCGCTGACCAGCGTCGTCTTGCCAAAGCCCGCCGGCGCCGAGATCAGCGTCAGCTTATGGCCCGGCCGGCCCGCCCCCGCCTCGAGGCGCTCGACCAGGCGCGTGCGGCGCACGCCATCCGGCCGCGGCGGGGGCAGATAGAGCTTCGTGGCGAGGATTGGAATCGGCATAGGGAGCATTATACTGAGTTCGGACCCGGCGCGCACGGGGGGATTCATCACCAATCAACAATCTGCAATTACCCATCAACAATTGCAAATGGTCAATTGCTGATTGCTGATTGCTGATGATCAACGGCCAACGGCAGCTTGCTACCTGGGCGTACGCGCTGGGAGCGTCGTTTAATCGCCAGCAGTAGCATTCAAGGATAATTGCCAACCTCTACCCGTCACACCGCCGCGCGCCATCCCCAGCCGAAGCTACAGCCGCGGCCGCCAGGTGGTGATGGCCAAAGCCAAGCCGTCAAGGTCTGGCATGTAACTCGGTATTCGTTGGGACAGGCACACTTCTGGAAACGATGGTACTGAGCGCGGGACACGACTCAGGGCTTCTGTCCGCGCACAATAAACATGCTCCTCAGCTATCCTGTGCCCAAAGCCGATCCAATCCCGCCGCCAGCACAGGGGTGCCCCGCAGGGGGTGGCGTGATGGCAGAGACATGACGCCAAGCGAAGCCGAGCGGAGCGTTCCCCCGAGCGAGGCCCGCGCAGCCGGAACGCAGCGCAGCGGGTTTGATGACGATCGGGTCTCTACTCGTCACCCAAGCTCAGCCCGGCCGGCTGTTGTGTTCCACAGTTCGTACCTCCCCCCGACTCCGTCGCTGATGTCGCCACCTGTCGACGCGGCAAGCGATGGCTAGTCGAAAAGAATCACATTGCGAAGCGCTGCGCCCGATTCTGTGGCGGCAATCGCATCGTTGATCTGCTGCAAGGGGTAGCGGGCGGTGATCAATTCGTCCAGCTTCAATCGCTTCCCTTCGTACATCGCCACGAGGCGCGGCACGTCGACGCTCAGGCGCGTAGTTCCCATGAGGCTTCCTGTGATCGTCTTTTCGCTGATAATCATTGGGCCGATGGGAATCGAGGCTTTGGCTACCCATTCGGGAATGCCGACCATGACGATTGTGCCGCGGGTCCCGGTCAAGGAATACGCTGTTTCCACTGCGGCCGCATTGCCCACTGTCACAAAGGCGTAGTCCGCCATGCGCCCGGTCGTGATCTGTGACACAGCCGCTGCCAGATCCTGGCGTGCGGCGTTCACCGTGTGCGTGGCGCCAAATGCGAGCGATGTCTCAAGTTTACTGTCTAGTACATCGACGGCGATGACCGGATAGGCGCCGACGTGACGCGCTCCCTGCAGCGCGTTAAGCCCCACACCGCCGCATCCGATGACGACAACGCTGCTGCCCGGCGCCACACGAGCTCGGTTCGCCACTGCGCCAAAACCCGTGATGACGCCGCAAGCCAGTAGCGCCGCCGACTCAAGCGGCATCGATCTGGGCACGACAACAAGCTGTGACTGGTCAACCACCGTATACTCGGCAAAGGCAGCCGAATTGGCGCCTTGTTGAATTTGTTGACCACGGCGATTGCGCAGCCGACTCTCGCGCTGCAAGGCAAACTCGGCATCGCACAGATGGGGCATTCCTGTGCTGCAATACGAACACCGACCGCACGATCGCAGCAACGAAACGACGACGTGGTCGCCTTCCTGAACGAGGGTGACGCCTGGGCCGGTCTGCTGGACAATACCCGCTCCCTCATGCCCGGCAACAACAGGCAGCGTATCGCCCCATTGACCGTGAATGATACGCAAATCACTGTGGCAGATCGCGGTTGCCGCCATGCGAACCATGACCTCGTCTGTTTTGGGCGGATCAATCTCGATGTCTTCGACCACCCAAGGCTGTCCAAATTCGTAGCACACCGCTGCCTTCACGCTCTACCTCCTAAGAACATCTACCTGACTGCCGACGCATTCTTGGCATTCGCCTGCCGAAGTGCAGAATTGGCGCTCGGAGCGCTCGGAGCAACCGCCGTCCAGGAATGACAGAGGTGAGAGGAGTGGAAGCGGCTGCCGGTTCGAGCATCGCTTCCACTCCTTGACAGTCAATTCCGAGGAATAGCGTCAGTGACCTGCTGCGCCAGATGTCAGCACCTATGCGGGGAACGGCGTGCCCAGCATCGTCTCCGAGTCGATGTATCGAAACCAGTTCAACTCATGCAAGGCGATATTGTGCTGGCGCACGGATTCGCCATCCGGGAACTCGACGACACCAAATGCGCCCCACCGCTCGTCGCTCCAGGACGAGTGACACAACAGCGTCATCTTGCCGCCAAAGCGAACCATCGTCTTCTCCACGTTGGCGTTGAGTGTATCCTGCTCTTCCTTGCTCAGTTGATACCACGCCTCCGTCTGCCGCATGCGAAAGAATACAAATACCGGGCCGTTCATGTTGGTTTTCCTTTCCGGGTAGGAACAGTGCGCTCTATGCGCGACAGATCTTGCCCTTCACCCTGGCCCACGACGGGTTGGAGATGCCATCAGCCCTTGCGGTTGGCGTACAAAGATACATTCATCGATCAGGAATGAACACCATCGGGACCGGGAGTCGGTGCGGCTCCAGTATAGGGTCGTGTCCGATGGCTGTCAAGCAGGTTTCGTATGACCTCTCTCAAGACCCATAGGTGAGAGTGGTCCATGTGCCGTATCCCATCTACACTGCCTACGGAATCGGCGCAAAGAGCGTCGAAGGCCGTCTTTGCGCCACGCCTGGTACTGGGAAGTGCCTGCATGTCCTGGCTCAGTTTTGACACGTCGCCAAACCCTCGCTAAAGTCTCTATCACGCGGCGCCGATCCCGAAGCGCCGCCTGACCCATACACCACCCTGGAGCCCTGCCATGTACACGACCCCGATCACGATTCCCGGCCTGCTCTATGCCCAGCAAGTCACCATTTACTGGAGCAAGACCGGGCGCGGCATGCCGGAGGCCGGGCAGCGCGCGCGGTGCCCGCTCGCCTTCGCGCTCAGCGCCGGCGACCTGGCGCACCTGGCGCGCGCCAACACCTACTCCTCGATTGTCATGTGGGGGCGCTCCGCCTATCGGCCGGAGCAAAGCGTGGAGACGCACTTCCGCTACTACGACCCGCACGACTGGGGCGCGGTCGCCGTCAAGTTCCCGCACAACGAGGGCGCCATCGTGCGCTACACCTACTCCACCTTTCACGTCGGCGCGCCCGACCGCACGCCCCGCCCGCCGCTCGCCTGCCCGCTGGGGCCGGATGAACTGGTGCGCGTCATGTACAACGGCCGCTTCTCGTCGCCCATGGGCGAGTGGCGCTACGAGCACACCGTCTTCAACTTTGTCCTAACGGAACGGCCGGCCCCGGAGATATTTCTGGCCGAGCCGGTGCGCCAGATCGAGGACCTGGCGGATTTGCGGTGAGCGGAAAGCTAGCGAGGCATTGGGGGGGTGCCGCGGTGCTTCGCTGACGATCTTCTGCTCACTTCACTGGCGTGGCAGGAATACTTCCACGCGCTATCCAGATACCAGGCCCAACAAGATCGCAGCCAGCTCGTCTGGCGCCTCCCGTTCCGGCTCGTGGTCGGTGGGCAGTTCGAAGGTACGCCAGCCGCGGGACTGGGCTTTTTGCCGGCCATCGTGTGTCATGTGGGTGGCTACGCCGGCCGCCGGTTTGTTGGTGCAGAAGACGTAGGTAGCCGGTATCGCCTCACGGGCGGCGTGGTTTTGCAGATACAACGGCTGCTCGAATGTGCGTAAGGGCTGCGGCGACAGGCGTGGGTCGACCGATGCGTCGGCCGGAATCAACCAGCCATCGCCGTAGCTCTGTACCAGCTCCTTTGCCATGGCGACGACTTCGGGGGCGAGCAGGTCGACCGCCGCCTGCCCGGCGTCGGGCACGGCAGCATCCAGATAGACAAGCTGGTCGATGCGCTCGGGGATGCGGTCGGCCACGCCGGTGATGACCATGCCGCTGAAGCTCTTGCCCACAAGAATCACGTCGTGCAGGTCCTCGTAGTGGAAGACCTGGAGCACGTCGAGGATGTAGGTTTCCAAATCGATGTCGCGCGTGAGCAGATGCGAGCGCTCGCCCAGCCCGGTGTAGGTGGGCGTGTAGACCTCGTGGCCGGCCCGGCGCAGGCGCGTGGCCAGCGGTCCCATGTACCAGCCGGCGGCGGTTGCGCCGGCGAGAACGACAAAGGTTGCCATGGGGTTCTCCTGCTTTCTTGGCAACTGGGCCAGGTCGGCACGCCGCCGCCACGCCAAAGTAGGCAAGAGTGTAGCAGAGTGCAGTACAGTCGCCAACTTGTTCGTTTATACAGAGGTCTACGTCACGGCCGGCGAAAACAACGTCCCCGGCACTGTGCAGCAGCAGACGGTACGACCGCAATGCTTGTGCACAGTGCCGGGGACGTATTGCGCGCCCAGGTTGAATTCCACCCGTCGATCCCGCCCGCCCCTCTGCGCCCCTCCGTGCCCTCTGTGGTGAGTTGCCTTTGGTTCGTAAATGCCGCTCAGAACCCCGTCGGCGTGCGCAGATGCGGGAAGGCACGAACGATCGTGTCAACCTCGACGGCCAGGCGATATATGAAGACGCGCAACTCGTCGACCGCGGCGTTGCGCGTTTTGGTGGCGATGGTAACGCGGTGGGCCGCAATCTGCCGCGCCACCATGGCCGCCGCCAGCGCGCGCACGGCGGCCAGCATGTCGGCGATGCGCTCAGGGCCAAGGGTCACCGAGGCGAGCAGCGAGGCATAGGGTTCCTGCTGCGCCGTGACGAGCGCGCTCTCCGCCACCTGCGCAAAGACCTCCATACGATTGGGCACCGCCTCGTCAAGAAGGAGCGCCACCCGTCCCGATGTTTCGGTCACGACGGTGCGCCCCACCTTGCGGAAGCTCATGTATTCCGTCCGGGCGAGATGAAAGGCGGCGCTTTGCGCGCCGGTCGCCTCGACGGCAGCCGATGTGGCCCGGTGGCGCCGGACGATCGCATCCTTCGCCGCGGTATGGAGCGCATCGCCCGCGGCCAGAAACGCCGGCGTCAGCCCGTGCGCCGGCATGAGCGCATGGAATGCGTCACCAGCGCCCGCCAGCCCGGTTCGCATCTCCTGGTAGCGCAGCAGCAGATCGAGTTGTTCTACTGCCTGGCGATGGTGGGCACGCGGCTTGCGCACCGGCGCCGCCCCGTCCTTCGTCGCCGAGCCGGATGGCGCCGACGCCGAGGCATCGGCCGGTTGCGGCGTGACCGTCTCCACCGGCGCCGGGGCGTCTCCGTTGACCGGCGGCGGTGTCATCACCTGCACCGGCGCGTCGATGGTTGTCGTCGTTGAGCGTTTGCGTTTGGCCGTCATCTCAAAGTCTCCTTTCGCCATGACGGTGGTCAAGAATGTCGAGACTCATGATCTGTCGGGAGAAGGCCATTGACTGACCGGCGAAACCGTCCCGCACCACCCGCACGCAACGAAGGAATGCAGTTCACCGCGACATCACGTCACCTCCTATTATGTCAGAAAATTATGTCTTGTCATTTGACAATTGACGTATCCGCACGCCCTGCCGGACGCTTCGGGCCAACAAATGCATCCTTCCCGCCCATACATGGACCCTTGCCGTCCACGCATGAACGCTTCGGCGCCGCGCGTGGACGCTTCGCTATCACGCGTGAACCCTTCACCGGCATCCATGAACGCTTCCCTCCCACGCATGAACCCTTCGCCAGCGCGCGTGAATACTTCGCCGCCATCGATGAACGCTTCGCCCGCACGCGTGAACCCTTCGCCACCATCCATGAACGCTTCCCTTTCACGCATGAACGCTTCGCCCGCACGCGTGAACCCTTCGCCACCATCCATGAACGCTTCCCTACCACGCGTGAACCGTTCGCCGCCACGCGTGGATGCTTCGCCAGCACGCATGAACCCTTCGCCGTCGCACATGCATGCTTCGCCGCCGCGCATGAACCCTTCGCCGCCATCCATGAACCATTGCCGGGCGCGCAGGAACGTTTCACGGCTGCGACCGGGCGCCACCCGCGGCCAAAAGTATGGCTTGACGCCCCGTTCGCTTTCTGGCAAGATCATTGCACAACGCTCAATGCGTTGTTGCTCCCTTGCGTTTGTGTTGCGTTGCCGGGCAGGCCGCTGTACGGCCTGCACCCATGTCGTGTTCCTTGCCCAAAAAGGAGATCCCCATGACTACCATCTCGACCGCCGGCGTGCATCACGTTGCCCTCACCGTCACCGATGTCAAACGTTCGCAGCACTTCTACACCGCGTTTCTCGGCTTCAACCACCTGA
>Ga0209607_1002131_pt1 | contig 16032 bp, 7 predicted proteins | sample AD_UKC117_MetaG_FD_184413 | JGI IMG/M metagenome (GOLD analysis project Ga0209607, IMG submission 184413) | Active sludge microbial communities of municipal wastewater-treating anaerobic digesters from Hong Kong - AD_UKC117_MetaG (SPAdes)... | ecosystem: Engineered > Bioreactor > Anaerobic >... | reverse complement strand
GTTCCGCAAGGGGGCGCGGGAGATATGGGCTTGTGACGCGCAGAACGTACTGCATGGACGGCCTCCGGCCTATCGGTCGCCAGGACGTCCATGCAAGTGCGATTTACTTACTCAACGCGCTGCGAGTCGGTCACATGGGGCCATGACGGGTTCCGGAATCCATTCCAGTATAGCACACGAAATTGGGTGGAGGAGAACATGCGCTGATCTGTAGCCAGGACATAACATCTCTTCGCATCTCTTCTTCGTGTCCCTTTGTGCCCTTTGCGCCTTTGCGGCTCCTTTTCCCGCAGTCCCTTACGGCGCGTACTGCACGAGGCGGCCGGCCATGCCGTCCCACAGCCAGACGGGCTGGCCTGCCGGGAGGTAGGTGACAAAGCTCTCAACCGTTGACGGGCCGGCCGGCACCCATTCCGAGCCAAAGGTCTTGTTGCAGAGGGCGTGCGCGGCGCCGTAGTCGGTGGCGGCGTCCTGCGGCAGCGGCTCCGTGAGCAGGATGGCCGGCTCGCTCTCGCCGCCCGCGTTCATGCGCAGCACGGCGAAATCGTTGGTGCAGAGCACGGGCAGCACGGCCGTGTCCGGCGCCGGTGTGGCGGTGGCGCCGGGGAAGGGCGTCGGCACAAGACCGGCCGGCGCGTCCACGACAAAGGTGGCGAGATACCCCTCGACGGGAACGCTGCTCTGCGCCGGGTAGGGTTCGACGGCCAGCAGCGTCACGGTGAAGAGTTCGTGCGTGATCGCGACCGGCTCGACCAGCGCGCCGTTCTGGTCGGTCTGCCCGCCGAGCACGTAGCTGGTGGAACGTTGGCCGCCGCTGGCCGCGGTGACGGCGATCTGGACCTGGCCGGCCTGCACGCACTCCACATCCAGCGGGCAGCGCGAATCCTCCAGAACCTCGTTGAAGTGCAGGCGCAGGATGTCCTGCCCGATGACGGCCGTGTAGTCAGGGCCGAGTGTGAAGGCTTCACCGGGTTCGGCAAACTCGCTCCCGTTACGCATGCGCGGCGCGCCCTCGATGCTGAGCGTCAGGCGGTAGTCGGCCGGGTCGGCGGCCGCACCGGGCAGCGGCTCGACGCGCAGCAGGCGCACGCCGGCGCCATCGACCAGTTCGTAGGGGCGCAGCGTGCCGGTGGCAGGCAGCACTGTCCCGTCACCATCCGGGATGCCGGTCAGTCGCAGGGGGCGCGGCTCGGCGCCTTCTTTCAGCCAAGAGAAGCGCGCGGCGACGGCATTGCCCGCCGGACAGGTGGCGCCGGCCGGGCAGGGCAGGGCGTCGACGGAGTCGACGCGCACGGCGTCGGGCCGTCCCGTCAGCACCACCTGTTCGCCCGCTGCCAGGAAGAAGGGGGCGTCACTGCTGATGGACATGCCGGCGTCGGTATCGGTCCGTGCTGCCGGGTCCTTGCTGACGACGAAGGTGCCGCTATATTCATCCCACGGGATGGGTTCGGTGCCGGCCGGGTAGGGCGTGACCGCCGTGAGTGTGATGCGATAGGGGCCAATCTGCGTGGTGGCATCGGTGCCGGGAGCGTCGGCCAGAACGGCGCCGTCGCGATCGGTGTGCGCCTGGAAGACCGGATAGGTGGTGGTGTGACCCTGCCGTGCCAGCGTGATCTGGAGCTTGACCGGTCCCGATTCGGCGCACGCCACATCGATCGGACAGCGCTTGTCGTCACTCCATCGTTCCAGCCGGATAGTGGCAGGCTCGTCGGCAATGGTAATAGACTGCCCGGCCTCCAGCGTAAACGGTGTATCCAGGGACGCGCGGTTGCCCATGGGCGCGGGCGGGAGTTCGAGCCGGCAGGCGGCAAGTAGCAACACGGCAGAGAACAGGACGACTGTTTTCATAGGGCCTCGCAAGGGAAGGGTGAATATCCATCGCTCACGGGCGCAATTGTAGCACGGGAAGGGCTGATCTTTTCCTGACAGTATTTCCAGGAGAAGAGGGGGACGGCGCGCGATCAGGCAAGCGGAAAGCGCAGATCCACGACGACGCCGGGGGCATCATGCCGATTGTGCAGATTCACCGATCCGCCGGCTCGCCACACGAGCGCCGAGACGAGGGAGAGGCCGAGCCCCATGCCTGGCGTCTCGCCGGTGAAGTGTTTTTCCCCCTGCAAATAGGGAGTCATCGCCCACCTGACCTGCTGCGGGGCGAGTGTCTGTCCGTCGTCGGCCACGGCGAGGATCAGCGCTGTTTTGTCGGCAGCCAGCGAGATCGTGATTGCGGGCGTCTCGTGCGGCGAGAATTTGCGGCCGTTTTCAACAAGCTCAAAGAGCACCTGTTCCAGGGCGTGGGGCGACAGGGGAAGCAAGTACGGCAGCGCCGATTCGTCGATCTCGACGGCGACCGATGGTGCTCCGGCCATGGCGCAGGCGGTTTCGGCAATCGCCGAGAGCGCGGCTGCCGGTATGCCGTCTGGCGTAGTGCGCGTCGAGATACCCTCAATATAGCCAAGAACGTCGGTCACGGCGGCATTGAGGCGTAGCGCACCCCCGTGCGCGTCGGCGATCAGGTCGCGCACGCTGCCCAATGTCTCCCTGTCGGGCAGTTCTTGCAGGAGCGCCAGCATGCCGACGATCGCGTTCATGGGCGTACGCAGTTTGTGCGCCATCACCGTGCGGAAGCTGCGCATGTCGGTAGCATTCGTGATCGAGTCCGTCACGTCGACCAGCTTGAGCAGGATCTGCGTCGCCTCGCCGTGCGTCGTGCGCTGTTCGCTGGCGCTTAGCCAGAAGGCCGGCGCGGTCGGCGTTTCCGGGCGGACGAGATACGCTTCGCCGGTCAGTGGTCGCTCCGGCCACTGCGTCCAGAGTTCGGCTGGCTCCAGGCGAAACGCAGCGGTGAGGAGCGAACGGATCGTGGTAGGGGGCGGCGCTGCACTGCCATTGAGCCCCAGAAAAAGGAGTGCCGGCGCGTTGACATGCTCGACGGCGCCTGTCGTATCCAGCAGCACATAGCCCACGCTGGAACGGTCCATGACCCAGCGAAAACGTTCGCGCTCGGCGTTGAGACGGCGGTAGCGGTCGAGCCGGGCCAGCGTGCGCAAGCGGACGATCAATTCCATGCCGTCGAAGGGCTTGGCTATGAAATCGTCGGCGCCGGCGGCGATGCCGCGCAGGCGCATAGATCGTTCGCTGTATGCGGTGATCATCAGGATCGGGATCTCGGCGAGCGCGCGGTCTGTGCGCAGGTGCGTGCAGACCGTAAAGCCGTCCATTTTGGGCAGCATGACGTCGAGCAGGATGATATCGGGCGGATTCGCCTTGGCCTGTTCGATGCCGCTAGGGCCATCGACGGCGAACTCCAGCGTATAATCCTCGGCAGCCAACAAATCGGCCAACGTCTGGCGCGTAATGGGTTCGTCATCGATGATCAAGATGCGTGTCATGATGGTTTGTCCTCTGCATCCAGCAGGGTCTCGATCGCGGCAAGGAGTGATGTCACCGCGTATGGCTTGGCGATATAGCGGCTGGCGCCGGCCGCCAGGCAGCGTTCGGCGTCACCCTCCATGGCCTGGGCCGTCAAGATGATGATTGGCACGTTTGCCAGGGCCGGGTCAGGATCGGATCGCAGATGGCGTGTCGCCTCGATGCCATCCATCTGCGGCATGCGCACGTCCATGATGACGAGTGCCGGTGCAAAGTCGGGGGCCATACGCAGAAGTTCGCGGCCATTGGCAGCCAGGAGCACCCGGTAGCCCTTGGCCGTCAGCAATTCGTGCAGAATTTCTGAATTGATCGGATCGTCTTCGGCCACCAGCAGGCGAAGCCTGCCTGTGCCGCCGGTGGAGGATGTGTCGATCCCGGATGGCCCCGGTATTGCCAAAGGTGGCTTCGACTCGATCGGCTCCGATTCCGGTGCAGATTCATCCATTGGCAGCAGCAGCGTAAACGTGCTGCCCGCGCCGGGCTTGCTGACGACCTCGATCGTGCCGCCGTGGAGTTGGGCCATACGATGGACAAGCGCAAGGCCGAGCCCCGACCCCGAGTGCTCGCGCGTGAGGCTGCTGTCAAGCTGCGTGAATGGCTGAAAGAGGCGTGGCAGGTCCGCAGCATCGATGCCGATACCCGTGTCCCACACATGAAACTCCACGATGCGGCGTGTACTGTCGCCGCGCACGCGCAACCCCAGCTCGCCTCCTTCCGGCGTGAACTTGACGGCGTTGCTGAGCAAATTGACGAGCATCTGCTTGAGCCGGCGCGAATCGGCGCGCACCGCAATCCCGTGGCTCTCCAACGCATAGGCAAACTGCTGGAGTTTCTTTCCCGCCATGCCTTTGACAAGGGTCAGGCTGGCGCGGCAGATCGTGTCGACGTCACAGTGTTCGAGTTCCAGGTCGAGTTGATCGGCCGCCAGCTTGGAGAGGTCGAGGATGTCGTTGATCAGGTCGAGCAGGTGCTGGCCACTCTCCCAGATATACTGCACGGCCCGATACTGGCGCTCGTTGAGCATGCCGAATGTCTGCAATTGGAGCGATTCCGAAAGCCCGAGGATGCCGGTGAGCGGCGTACGTAACTCGTGGCTCATGCTGGCCAGGAACTCGTCCTTTAGCTGCATGGCTTTTTCGAGCGCAACGTTGGCGGCACGCAACTCGTCACCGCTTTGGCGCAGATCGGCCTCGATTTGCTTGATACGCGTCAGGTCGGTGAAGACTGCAATGCGGCCTGCCAATTCGCCGTTTACCCAGCGCGGCGTCGTTGAAACGAGGGTCGGCACGACGCGCCCGGACGTGGTGACGATGCGCAGTTCATAGCGATGGGTCGCTTCGGGACCGTGTTCGGCCAGCATCTTTGCCACCCCTGGTACGTCCTCGGCCAACGCATAGTCGGCCAACGCGCCGCCCAGCAGTTCGGATGGCGTTGACTCGAGCAGGTGCGCCATGAACGGATTCACATACGCGGCGCGCTGGGCGCGGTCGCCAACAACCAGCCCCTCGCCCAGCGCATCCATGACCTGCTGGGCAAAGTCGCGCTGCTGCTGCAGGGCGGTCTGGGCTTGCTTGAGTTCCGAGACATCCATGGTCACGACCACCGCCGATTCGATCCGGTCTGCACCGACGGGGCCGGCATAGCTGACGAAGTGCCGCACGTCACCGGGCGCCACTTCCAGGCTGGACTCGTACTGCACGCTCTCGCCCCTGTCGAAGACGGCGTCCAGAGCGTGGCGGATGGCGGGCGCGGCGTCGGGGGGCGCAATGGTGAAGAGCGTTTGGCCGACGATCGTCTCCACCGGCGCGCCCAGAAGCGTCCGGTTTTGCGACAGGATGGCGCCGCGGCGGTCGACCTCGGCAATGTTGACCGGTGCGTTCTGCAGTACGGAACGATAGCGCTCCTCCGAGACGCGCAGCGCGTCGCGGGCTAGCTTGCGCTCGTGGATGTCGACCGAATAGCCGATGAAGTGCGAGGAGCTATCGTCGCGCAGCCGGCTCATGCCAGTCGCATGCCACCGATAGTCGCCATTGGCATGGCGGACGCGATGCTCCCAGATCGTACTGCCCGCGGCCAGGAACTCCTTGAGACTCTCCTGCCCTGACGGCGCGTCGTCGGGATGGATCAGGCTGTGCCAGAAGTCAGGATCGCCCTGGTGAGCCTCTGGCGCATAGCCGAGCAACCTGTAGGTAGATTCGCTGAGAAACGTGGTCGTGACTCCTTGCTCGGTGATCGCAGCCGAGTAGATGATGGCCGGAGTGTGGGCCAGCAGATAGTTGAGACGTGCCTCGGATGCCTGCATGGCTTGCTGGGCTTGCCTGCGCTTGGTAACGTCGAAGATGCTGCCCCGGCTTTCGACAAAGCGCCCCTCGGCATCGTAGATGGCTATGGCGTTCAAGGTTACCGGCAGGACCGAGCCGTCCTTGCGTACCAACTCGAATTCAAGGTCGTCGATGGAACCATCTGCGACCAACCGTGGAAAATTGTCTGCAAAGACCTGCATGCTCTCAGGGGTGAGAAATTTGCTGACCGGGTGGCCAATCAACTCGTCGCGGGTGAAGCCCAGCCAGTCAAGCTCGGTCTGATTCACCATGGTATACATGCCGGCGGCGTTGACGGTGCTGTAACCGCAGGGGGCGTTTTCGTAGAGGTCGCGCGCCTCGGCCGTGCGTGCCGCCACGCGCTCCTCGAGTTCGGCGACGAGCAGGCGGTAGCGTTCCTCGCTGGTGCGCAGCGCCGCCTCGGTCTCCATGCGCTCGGTGATGTCCTGCAGGATGCCGACCGAAGCAACGGGCTTGCCCTGGTCGTCAACGATTTGGACGGATGAATCGGCCAGCCAGCGTTCCTCACCGCTTTGCGTGCGAACGCGATAATCGCACTGCCATACCGGGTTGTCTTTCCCGGAGCGGGCCCGGGCAACGGCCTCTTCGAGCGACAGACCGGCATACTGCCCGCGCACGTTCACCTCGAGCAGCAGCGACTCGATAAGGGCCGGCGTGAGTTCGCCCGCTGAGTAGCCGGTCAAACGCTTCGCCTCCACAGGCATGAAGGTATAGGACTCGGTCGCGTAGTCGTGCTGATAGGGGATGGCGCCGGCGGCAAGGATGGCGGTGCGATAGAGCCACTCGCTGCGGGCAACATGCTGTTCGACATGCCTTCGCTCCGTGATGTCGTCGAAGATGGCAAAGACACGGTGAGGCGTGGTCTCTCCCGGATGCATCTCGGGCACGGCGGCGATGCGTATCCAGCGCACTTCATCCTTGCCGGGATGAAGGACACCCATGAGAACATCGGTAACGATCTTGCCGGTATGCAGGGCCACCATGGCAGGATGTTCCTCGCCGGGAAATGGCGTGCCGTCTTCGCGCACGGCCTTCCAGCGCGGGTCGAACGATGTGTGGCCCATCAATTGGTCGTGTGAAAGGCCAAGGATTGTTTCGGCGGACCGGTTGGCCAGCGTGATGCGACCATCATGGGCGTGGTAGACGACGCCCAGCGTCATATTCTCGAAAAGTGATTTGAAGCGAGCATTGCTGGCGGCAAGTTCGATCTCGGCCAGCCTTCGTTCCGTGACGTCCCGGAAGTTGACGACAACCGCTTCCACAGCCGGGTCGCTCAGCAGATTCGTCACCGTCGCCTCGAGCCAGCGCCAAGACCCATCTTGGTGGCACGCTCGGTAGCTCTGGTTGACTGCCCGCTCGGGCATTGTGTAGACCCGTCGCCAGCCGTCCTCGATCGCTTCGAGATCATCGGGGTGGATCACGAGCGTACCGGGCTGCATGAATTCCTCAATCTCGTACCCAAGGATGCGCGCGGCGGAGGGGCTGGCATAGCGCAGTTGCCGGTCCATACCGACGAGCAGGATGCCGTCGCTCGAATTCTCAATCAGGGCGCGGAATCGGCGTTCGCTGGCGGCCAACGCTTCGTGCAGACGCCGGCGCTCCAGAGTATGGCCCAGTTGAGTGCAGACCTCGTTGATGAGCCAACGCTCTTCCTTGATGAAGGGGCCTTCGTCCGCTGCGGGGCGCTCGTCCAGGTAGCCGACCGTGAGCGTGCAGCGAGCTGGTTTTCCACCCGCCACAATGCCGGATTGCTGCCAGGGTGTCTCTGCGAAGTTGGCGGAAGAGAAACGCTGGCCGTCGATGGTAAGGCTTGCGCAAGTCACCTCTGGAAATTGATAGGCGGCAGGCAAGCGGTCGACGATTGCCTGCGCCAGTTCACCTTGCGGCAGGCCGCCCCGGTTGAGCAGCGCGCCGATGTCGTAGAGGCAACGTAATTCCTTGACGCGTTCTTGTAGGGCGTGGCGCTGTGCCTCCGCCTCGAGAGTGGCAATCGACGGAATTGCAGCACTGACAACGTCCGGATCTACCATTGCATCCACGCGTGTTGCATGGCTCTGCCGGAGAGCGTGATTCTCAGCCTCCAGTTCTGCCTGGCGCGCCTGCAACTGGCGAATCATTTGGTGTAGGTCCGCCGGCGATGCAGGAAGGTCCGGAGATTGTGCCGCCGGGCGGGCGTCATCACCGTTTGTCATAAATTGCCCTCGCGATAACCATGGGCGGGCAGGTGGGCCGTCAACAAGTCCCCCTGTGTACAGATATGCTGTCTTCTGTCAGATAGCCATCGCGCACTTCTGCACGGCGACCGATGGGTAACAGTCATCGATCCGTGCTTCCGCCTGGCCGAGAGGATGTGATAGATGAGTCGCAACGGGATACTAGCAGGCCAGAATATACCTTAACGGAGTGCAATGAAGATGATAGCGCAATGCATCGTTTGTGCGAAATCTCTTCTATCCTGTATAGATTGTGCTGTGCGGATAATTCTAGCCGGGAAATGGCGAGGACCTACAGCCTCAGAAGGCCCGTAGGTCCTCGCGAACAAGAGACCACTGCGAAACGCTGTAACCCATCACAACGCCCAACCAAGGAGAAGACCATGCACCTATAGCATACCCCACGGGCGCCGCATGCGCATCTAGCAAATGCCGTATTCTTTTGGACAATTGTCAGGAATGCCGAACTGGGCGTGAAGATGTGTTTCCGCCACTTCAGAACTTTTCGCAGCGCGTCACGTAGTAAATAACGATATCGATTGGGATTCAGAAAGGATTGTATCGTGTCAAATCGTGGAGATACGCCCGTCGTCGCTGTAAGACAGGGCCCGGGCTGCCTGATTCAGATTCTGTGGTTCGTGTTTATCGGATGGTGGCTGGGTAGCTTTGCCGTTGGCGCAGCTTACGTCATGTTCCTGTTGATCGTGACGATCCCCGTCGGGATCGCAATCCTCAACAACATCCCCATGATCATGGCGCTGCGCCAGCCCGATCGCCTGGTAACCGCCTACGGTGAGGTGAGCGTGCCGCAGCACAACTTCCTGCTGCGCGCGCTGTGGTTCATCTTCGTCGGCTGGTGGCTGGCGGGTATTGCGTTGACCATCGGCTATGCGCTGTGCATGACGATTATCGGTCTGCCCTTTGGCTTCGTGATCTTCGACATGGTGCCGGCCATGCTGACCCTGCGCCGCAGTTGATTGGATCGATACGCGCAAAGAATAAAGAAGCGGAGGATTCGCCCCGGCTGCGGGTTGCGGATCCTCCGCTTCTTTGCGCGGATGGCGGCTGTGTCCGGATCAGGCAGCTTGTACTTCTGTTGTCAGGGCTGCCTGGCGGACATGCCCGTACACGTAGAATCCGATGCCGGCGCCCAAGATGATTACCTGGGGCAGCAACGATTCCACGGTCGGGTAGATGCCGAAGAAGGGAATGGCCGGTAGCCACGGAATTGGCGTCGTCGGGACGGCGCCGGCAACTTGCAGGGCGTGGATGCCGGTGCCGACAAACTTGAAGCCGAGATAGAAGACGAGAATGCCGGCTACCTGGAAGAAGAGCCGCAACGGCAACTTGACCCCTGCCACCAGGATCAGCCAGGCAGCGACGGCCAGCACTGCCACGCCGGCGCCGATCCCCAGCAGCAGGTCTTGCAGCGCAATCGCCGGCGCGATGCCGAGGTAGAAGACGGCCGTCTCCGCTCCCTCGCGGAAGATAGCCATCATCGCTAACAGGGCCAGCCCGATCAGGTTGCCGCGCGCCAGGGCACGCGTCGTACTCGTGTCAATGTAGCGCCGCCAGCCGTTGAGGCTGGCCGTGCTGTGCAGCCAGTAGGAGACATAGAAGAGCATGGCCGCCGCGACCAGGCCGGTCACGCCTTCGATAAGCTCGCGGTTGCGCCCGGCGGCCACCTGGCTGAAGATTGCCTGCAGGAGCACGGCCACGGCGATGCTCAGCAGCACGCCCACGCCCGCACCAAGCCACACCCACCGCTGCTTGTCGGCATGATTGGCGCGGCGCAGGAAGGTCAGCAGCGCCGCCACGACGAGCAACGCTTCCAGCCCCTCGCGCAGGATGATGGCCGCAGCGTCGAACGCGGTATAGGCGCGCACTTCCAACAGCGGCGCGATCGTCGCGCGCAGCGACGCGGCGCTGGTTTTCAGCGCGTGCCAGTCCACGGGCTGCCCACGCACGGCGGCGCTGGCCTGGCCCAGGTGCGCTTCGATGGCCGTGTATGCGTCCGGCGCCCGCGCGGCGACATCCCCCTCCAGTGCCGGCCAGGCCAGGACAATGGCCTGCACGGCCTGCCGGCTCGTTGCAAGATCGGCTGCTTCGGCTGCTTCATACAGCCCGTCGATCCGTTGCAGCAATGCCGGCAGGGTCTGCGGCACGTCGGTCTGTCCCGCCGCAGTAGCCGGGGCAGACGCCAGCAATTCGGCAGCCTCGTTGACTTCAGCCGCAACGTGGGCAAAGGCTTCCTGCACCGCACGCACGTCGAGCGGCGTCTGGGCGGCAGTGTCGGCAAGGTCGTCGATAGCTTCTTCCAGCGCCAGGTACGCCGCCGGCTGTTGGGTGCGCACGCCATCTTCCAGTGCCGACCAGTAGGCCTCCAGTTCGAGCACCTCGCGCGCGATCACCGTCGCATCTTGCGCTTCGGCCGCCTCGATCCCCTCCGTGGCATGCAGGGCCATGGTTCGAACCTGGTCGCTGAGCCCGTTGTCTTGCGCCTGCACAGCCGCCCGCGGCAGGAGCACCAGGGTCAAGGTCAAAAATAGTGCAATCGTTGTTCGTCGTAGCATGATGAATGAAACCACTCCTCGTACCGTTCACTTGCGCCCATCACGTCTTCCGGGCAACGTGGTAACGGTACCGCAGGCAACCGCAGATTTCAACCGTCAATTTGGGCGATTGGGCGCGGAAAGCTATACGCCACCGATGAAGGAAATCGGCAAGCGGGGCAAACGAACCGGCTAAGTGGGGTTAATTGGCTGTCAGAGATTAGCCGGCATGCGCTGCTTTGCTCTGAACCTGGAAGCGATAGCCATACCCACGGTCGTTGTGGATGTAGTGGGGATTGTTGGGGTCGGGCTCGATCTTTTTGCGCAGGTGCCAGACATAGCGCCGCACGTAGCCGATGTCGTCCATGTATTGCTCGCCCCAGGTCTGGCGGATCAACTCTTCCTGGGTGACGACGCGGCCCGCATTTCGAATGAGGACTTCCAGCAATTTGAACTCGGTGGGCGTCAGGTGAATCGTCTCGCTGCCGCGCCACACGCGCTTGTCGGTCATGTCGACCGTCAGGTCGCCAAACGTCAGCACCGTCTGGGCGGCAGCCGTGGCACTGTTGGCGCGGTTGAGCACCGCCATGATGCGTGCCGCCAGCTCGGCAAAGGAGAACGGTTTGGCGACATAGTCGTCGGCGCCAAACTCGAAGCCGCGCAGGACATCTTCTTCCTCGTTGTGTGCCGTGATCATGATGACGGGCACCGAAGATAATTCGCGAATGCGTTTCAGCACGAACCAGCCGCTGCGTTCCGGCATCGAGACATCAAGTACGACCAGATTGGGCTCGTCGGCAAAGAACTGCTTCAGCCCGTCGGCGCCATTGTTGGCGACGCTGAGATTGTAGCCGCGCTCGCTCAGATAGCCGCCCAGCAACTCCGTTAACTTCTTGTCGTCGTCGATCAGCAGCAGGTCAATCATCGATGGGTTCCTCCTCGGCGACCGGCAGGCTGACGGTGAAGCGCGTGCCAGGATGCTCCGGGTCGGCGTGAACCGGTGATGTGACGGTCAGGCGCCCGCCTTGTTCTTCGACCAGCGCGCGGGCAAAGTAGAGCCCAAGCCCCCAACCGGCCGGTGTACCGGCATCGTCTGTGACCTGCCGGGCAAACCGATCGAATATCTGTGCCTGCTGTTCCAACGGGATGCCCGGGCCATAGTCTGTAATTTCAATCTGCATAATTTCGGCGTGATGTCCGGTACGGCGCACCGCAATCGCCACGGGCGTTGTGGACGGCGTGTATTTGGCTGCGTTGGAGAGGAGGTTCTTGATGACTTCCTCGAGATAGAGTTCATCTGCCCATGCCGGGGGCAATTGCGGTTCCACATTCCACTGCACGCTGCGTCCTTCCAGGCGCAGCGTCACGTCGGCCACGTGCTGGAGCATGGGCTTGAGTGACACAGGCCCCAGGCTGAAGGTGAGTTTCCCTGCCTCCAGCCGCGAGAGGTCGAGGATGGTCTGCACGAAATGGTTCAGGCGCTGTGTCTCGGTGGACATCACCTCGATGACGCGCTGAGCGCGGGGCGGCAACTCGCACTCGGAGCGTAAGGTCATCTCCAGGGCGCCATTCAGTGTCGTCAGCGGCGCGCGCAATTCGTGGCTGACCAGTGCCACGAAATCGGATTTCAACTGGTCGAGTCTCTGCAACTCTGCGTTGGCCCCCGCCAGTTCCTGGTTGACCTTGGCAAGGTCGAGATTGCGCGCCGCTAGTGCCTCGGTGCGGTCGGCCACCTGCTGCTCCAGGCTATGGTTCAGTTGCACGGCCCTCAGGTTGGCGGCATTGAGTTTGCGCAGCAAGACGCCGATGTACGAAAGCCAGGCAAAGACCATGATCGGCCCCATCAGGCCAAAAAAGAGGAGTTCGCCGGCAAACTGGATGTCGATGGTCAGGATGCCCCAGTGCTCGTAGAGTTCAAACCCGGTGGAAACAATCACGAGCAGGATGGGCAGCACGAAACGCAGGATATTCACCTGGTGCAGATAGCGCTCACCGCTGAGACTGGCGAGCCGTGCAACTGGCTTCTCACCGGTCTGCTGCCGGAGGGATCGGGGAAAGGGGACTGTCGCCATATTCTTGGTCATCAATGTCATGTCCGCGGAACTGAATCGACACCGGAAAGTCGCTGGTGCCCTCCTGGGTCCGTGGCAACTGGCCATGTGTGACTCTCTGTCTTGTACGCTGTAGTGCGCATGCAGTATAGCAGGGCCTACCCTGACGGTTGCTTACAATCGGATAACATTTTGACACACTCGCGACACTATGCCAACACAACTTTGACCCAATTCTGCCTTCATTCAATGGTACGCTTGCCCTGCCGCAAACCGGCTCATGCAAATGTCGTACTCGAAGGAGGAAGAATGAGAGACACCACGAAGAGGGCCAGTGCCCACCGCCGGCCTCGTCTCCGGCAGACTCTGGCGACGGTTGTTCAGCTATGCATCGTCTTCATGATGATTCTGTCACCGCTTGCCAGCTTACAGCCCGCACCCGTGCAGGCTGCGCCGGCCGCGCAGGCGCCGACGAATACCTTCTCTCTGCGCGTGGTCAGCGCTCGTACGGAGCCCAACGCTCCCGGCGGGCCGGTCACGGCCGGTGATGTGATCACGGAGTTCCAGTACCTGATCAATGAAGACAACACAGGCGACCCGCTGCAACTGCGCGAGGATGGCTGTACGCCCGCCGATGCGAACTACCCGGTCAACTGCAACTGGCCGTCGTTGCGCGAGGTGCCGGGCGCCGCCCCGATCATGACGCAGGGCGACCAGAGCGACTTCGCCAACGGCGGCTTCGACTTGCCCGACGGTCGCTATCTGGTCTCGGTCATGGCCGACGGCTACAAGATCGGCGGCGCGCACTTCACCGTCCCGCTGACCGGGCCGGTGACGGTGGAACTGCACCCGCACCCGCTGCCTTCGGCGACCATGCGCATCAAGGTCTTCGAGGATATCTCGCCGGTCAACGGCCAGATGGACGCGCCGGCCGAAGGCGGGCTGGCCGGTTTCCGTGTCACCATCAACGACACGCTAGGCCAGGTTTCCGTCGACGTCTTCGGCAACCCGCTCTGCACGACCTACGACGCCAACATGGAGCCGACCGGCCAGACCGACTGTCTGTACAGCGACGCCAACGGCGACATTGTCGTCCCCAACCTGGGGCCGCTGCGCTATGACGTGTTGGTCACGCCGCCCGACGGCTCCGACTGGGTCGAGACGACCACGTTGGAAGGCTCGCCCAGTTGGGATACGTGGCTGCAAGAAGGCGGCACCGGCCTGGACAACGAGTTTGTCGTCGCCGGCGAGCCTTTCCCCTGGACCATCTTTGGCTTTACGCGGCCGATGGATGGGTTGAACGATGCTGGTGTCACCGGTGGCGTGCGCGGTACGCTGGTCGGCGCATCCGTCTACCTGCCCCAACAGGGCGGCCTGCCCTATGTAGGTGACATCTGGAACGGCTTCAGCGGCTCCAAGATGACGGGCGCCATCGACAACGGCTGGGTGGCCCTCTCTGACCTGCAGAACGGCGACACCGCGATCTACGTCGCGCCGGCCAATCCTGACGGCACCTATGAAATCAACAACGTGCCCAATGGCAACTACCTCTTCACGTGGTGGGATGCCAACCTGCACACGATCTTGGACTGGATTCAGGTGACGGTGGCCGACGGGCAGATGACCGATATGGGTACTCCGTTCCTCACCGGCTGGTTCACCAAGTACGAAGGTTACGTCTTCGAGGACACCAACGCCAATGGCAAGATGGACCCGGGCGAACGCGGACTGTCCAACTACCTGGTCGTCTACCGCGACCGTGACAACACTGAAATCGACCGCATGTCCATCGCTTCCACGACCGACCCGACGGGCTACTACGTGCTCGAAAAAGCCTATCCCATGAGCTCGTGGATGATCCTGGAAGCCTACAATGACCGCTACTACACCACCGGTATCACCTACCAGGTGGAGAACCAGCCCGAGCCGACCACGGTGTTGGGCAACGGCGTGGATGTGGGCGTGCTGCCCATCCTCGGTCAGGCGGCGCGCGTCGACTGGGGCGTCAAGCCCTACGATGCGACCGGCGCCCGCGGCGGCCCGCGCAACGGCGGTATCGTCGGCACGGTGAGCTACGACACCACCCGCAACGAACTCAACCCGCGCTACGCGGCCGTGGAGCCGTGGCAGCCGGGTATCCCGGGTGTGACCGTCAACCTGTACGTGCCGGTCCCATGCGGCACAAATGCCGGGGTTGCCTGTGATGCCCGCAACCAGTACGAACTGGCTGCGGACGGCTCCTATGCGCAGGGCACGCTGATCAACACTACCGAGACCGAGCGCTGGGAACAGCCCATTGAGTGCGTGGCGCGCGATGCCAATGGCGTTCCGCTGCCCTGGGGCAATGGCAACCAGGCCGTGCTGCCGACCGATGGCAGCGGCAACCAGGCGATCGCCGGCCGGCGCTGTATCGAGGCGCCGCTCATGGGGACGCAAGTGCAGGGCGGCTTTGCCACGCTTGACGGCAACTACGGCTTTACCGAAGGCTGCTTTGGCGCCGGCATCGACCCGCTGACGGGGCTGTGTAATGACACCGGCGAAGCACCGGCGACGCCGCTGCCGGCCGGTGACTACCTGGTGCAGGTTGATGTGCCGAACGACACGATCTTCGGCCGCCCGCTCTACCAGGTGACGCGAGAAGAGGACATCAACGTCTTCAACGGCGACCAGTTCGTGCCGCAGGTGCCGCCGCCCGCATGCGCCGGTGCGCTGCACACGGTGGACGTCGCCGGCTTCGGTACGGACGGCCCGAACGCCGTGCTCAACCCGAGCTTTGTGGACGCCGGCGGCTCCATCTACGAAGGCCAGGTCAAGCCGCTGTGCGATATGAAACTGGTCACGCTCAATAACGGCAAGTCCATTGCGCCGACCTTCAATTTCTTCACCGATGTGCCCATTCCCGGCAAGTGGAAAGGCTACATCATCGACGACCTGACGGTCTCGACCGACCCGACCTCCATCAACTTCGGTGAGAAGGCCGGCATCGAGAACATGCCCATCGGCGTCTACGACTTCACCAACAACCTGGTGACGACGATCACCTCCGACCCGAACGGCGTGTATGAAGTCCTGCTGCCGTCGACCTACTCGATCAACTGCCCGACGCCGGCCGGCGTCTGCCCCGGCATGTACTACATCCTGGGCAACGACCCAGGCCAGCCAGGCCAGTTGAACCCGAACTACAACCCGCAGTTCCGCACCATCGGCGCCACCTTCGAGATCTACCCGGGCGTCATGGTGCCGTCCGACCTGGCGCCGACACAGATCGTGCCGGGTGTGCTGGCCGGCGGCACGCAATACTCGACGCCGCCCCAGTGCTTCCTGGACGCAGAGACGCCGCAACTCTTCGCCGTCTCGCGCCCCTACGTGCGCCTGAACTCAAACACGGACAATCGTCAGTTCACCATCGAGGGGCAGGGCTTTGGCGCAACGCAGGGCCAGG
>Ga0209607_1002130_pt1 | contig 16035 bp, 10 predicted proteins | sample AD_UKC117_MetaG_FD_184413 | JGI IMG/M metagenome (GOLD analysis project Ga0209607, IMG submission 184413) | Active sludge microbial communities of municipal wastewater-treating anaerobic digesters from Hong Kong - AD_UKC117_MetaG (SPAdes)... | ecosystem: Engineered > Bioreactor > Anaerobic >... | reverse complement strand
TCTTCCAGCTCCCACTTCAGCTGCCAGATGCCGAGCCGATTGGCCAGCGGCGCATGAATGTCCGCCGTCAAACGGGCCAGCCGACGGCGCTCATCGTCGGGAGCCCTGCTGGCCTGGCGCATGCGCAGCAGCTGCCGTGCTAGCAGGATCGGCACCACGCGCAGGTCATGGACGATCGACAGCAGCAGCCGACGCAGGCCCTCGGCGCCACGCTGGCTGTCCTGCTCCGCATGGATCGACCACACCTTCTCGGCCTGGTCCTGCCCATCGAGCAATCCCTTCGGCACACCTTGCGGCAGCTTAAGCGCCGGATGAATCTGCAGCAGAGGATGAATCAGCGCCGCGGCACGGGTGATCGCGTCCGGTTCCAAGCGATCAAGCACCGGCAGCAGCTCGGCCGACGCAGCCATCTGCGCCTCAGCGACTGACTCAGGAAGCGCCTCGACCCATTCCCAGACCGCAGCCGGCAAAGCGGCCTCGCGCTCACGCCAGGGGTTCAGGCAGGGGAATCGGGAAGGCTGGATCGACACTGAAAGGTCCGGCAATTCGTTTCGAAGAGCCTAACTGAAAACGAAAACTTCCGGCTCATGAGCTCGGCCAGCAAGTCGGCCAGTCAAAACGAAAACGCCGGAGACAGACTCCGGCGTTTCGATCAATCAAACCGATCACAGCAGCCTAGTTGCACTCACCGGCACCGCTGTATGCAAACAGGGTAAACAGATCGGCTGCCGTGGTGCTGTCTTCGCCATCATAGACGGTGACGTCGAAGTGATATTCACCGGCTGTCACAACCACTCCGCCACTGCTTGGGCTACCACCATCGAAAGAGAAGCCGACATCAGAAGGGCTCGGGAGGGAAATCGGCTGTCCATTCGCATCCTGAGCCGAGCTGATAACGATATCGGAAACTGTCAGAGGATCCCCGTCTTCATCCTCGAATGCCAAAACCTGATTAGCATGCGTGACGGCAAAGAACTTCTGTCCCGAATCGAGGTTGTCTTTGCAAAGATCCAGCCCAAGCCCATCAATGATCACTTGGCTTGAAACTGTCGGAGCAACGTTGTCTCTGTTCACAGTCCAGCTGAACGCACCGTCGACGCTGCCGCCTTGACCGTCATTCGCTGTCACAGTGACGGCGAAAATCTTGCTCTGATTACTTCCAGTTGCAGTCTGGGAAACTACTCCGTCAATGACACCAGTATTCTGATTGATGACCAGACCGTCGGGCAGACCCATCGCAGAATAGGTCAGCGAATCGCCATCGGGGTCCGTGAAGTATGAATGAACGTCGTAGATCGGTGAGCTTCCCTCGTCAGCAGGCGACGGATCTAGAATCGCTGATGCTTGGGGATCTTGATTGACGTTGTTGATCGTCAACGAGAAGTTGTGCGCAGTACTCGCCTGGCCATCGCTAGCCGTCAATACCAGCGGGAAGGCACAGCTGGCTGCGCCGCAAGCACTTTGATCCACTGTCCCAACAATCGCCCTCAGTGTCCCGTTGTATGACAAGCCGTCAGGCAGACCGCCGCTGAGGTTGTACGAAATCGTGTCGCCTTCTGGATCAGTGAAAGAGCTACCGATCAATATCCCGACCTCTTGCTCTTCGGCATACGTGATGCCCTGACTTTCGATCGAACTTGCGATATAACGCGGTGCATCGTTCACCGGCGTAACAGTGATGGTCACCGTGGCCGGGGCGCTCTGCCCGCCATCATCATCGACAGCGCGGTAGGTGAAGGAATCCGTGCCGTTGAAATCAGCTGCAGGCGTATAGGTCCGGCTGTTGCCGCTACCGCTCAGAGTGCCGTTCGCGGGCTGACTGGCAATATTCCAACTCACGACGCTGCCGTCGCTGTCGGAGCCGGTAAAGGTCACGCCAACCGACGTGTCTTCGTCGGTGAGCACACTCTTGACGTCGGCCACGGGCAAGGCATTGTCCTGCAGCACGATGCGCAGCTGCCGAGCATTGTTGCTCGGCCTGAAGTCGTTGGTGGTGTCGGGATTAACGAACGCTGCCACAAAGGTTTCGGCCACGGCACCGGCCGAGCTGCTGTTAACGGTACGCGTCAGCCTGTAGGTCACCGACTCGCCCGGCGCCAGCGAGTTGTCCTCGCCCGCAGGGCCAGCACCCGGGGCGGGCAGCGACGAGAAGTTGAGCGACAACGCGCCATAGGCATCAGCCGCGCAGTTAGGGCTACCGGCATCGTTGAGGCAGCCACTCGCCGTCACCGTTGGCACGATGGCGCCACCCGTCTTGGGCAGGTACTCACGCAGGCGAATGCCGGTCACGGCGGAATCGCCCCGGTTGGTAATACGAACCTTGTAGCTGACCGTCGCACTGGCCCCGTCAATCGTGGCGAACACTTCATTGCCGGCCAGCGGATTGCCGGCCTCGTCCAGATACGCCACATGGATGTCCGGACCGCTCTCGAAACTGCCACTGAAGGTAGTCGCGTCGCCCCGGGTATTTGCAGTGTTCTTGCTGACGCAGTTGATCCATGGCCCGAAGTTGGCCGCCATCAGGTTGGGGGTGATCACGCCATTCCCGGGGTTATACGCCAGGCTGGAAACACCCTTCAGGCCTGTGGCACCACCCAGCAATTCATCATTGCTGTTGGTTGCACTGACCTTGTAGCCACTGGAGCCAGTGAAATAGCTCTCGCAGAGAACCGGCGATGCGGTATCCAGCGTCAACGAGCGATCGCTACCGAGGTAGCTGACCGGATTACCGCCACCCGACACCACAGTGAGACCAAGCCCGTCCAGGCTCAGCGAGTAGCCGGCTGAAGTGAGCTTCATGCACTTGCTGGCAGCATCCGGCATCGCCGGTGCGCTGATCATGGTGCCGTCGCCGATTTCGTACAGCGCGAGGATGTCGTCGGAATTGGCCGCCTTCTCAAGGCCGGGCTCGCATACCGGCGTCAGCCCGTCATCGGCGGCCTCACCCTTGGCCTGTGCCTGGAAGGGAATTCCGAATGCCGCAGCTGCCGTGCCGACGGCGAGCACCGAGGCGACCGCGTAGCTGAGCGGCCTCGGGCGGAATGGGATATTCGATTTCGTCACTCTCAACTCCTGAAGGCTGATGACGGCCAGCCATCCGAAAAGTTGGGCGCAAGGCCCTGAAATTGCTGAATTCGTTCAGCTGAACAACGTGCGATGGATCCGCACCGAAGCCCGCGGGATTTTCTCCTCTGCTGGACTTCCAGCGGCCTTGCTGCAGCGCAAAATCGCGTTGTCAGCAGGACCACTTGAACATGTGTACCGCAAAACCCCTGAGCACCAAATGGGCGCATAAACTCCGTGAGGATTGTAGGTCTTTCCGCTAGTCCAGAGGTTAATACGCGGTAAATCCTTCCTGAACAGCAATTCCGTGATGAAACGCACGGTTAGCGCAGCTTCCTGCCACAAAACCTTAGTTGGAACCCTACAAATCTGCGAGGCGCTGTGCAAGCCGTTTGGCGGAGACAGGCTCCCGCGTACCCAGTTCCTGGGCGAACAGGGACACCCGCCACTCTTCCAGCAGCCACCGGAACTGCTGCCATGCAGCGCTATCCCGGTGCTTTTCCCCGGCCGCCGAGAGGGCATCCTGGAACGGCTTGATTTCCAGCAGACGGGCCTCGTCCCGAGCCGGGTCCCGCTGCAGTCGCTCGATGCGAAGCCGCATGGCTTCGAGATACCGCGGGAGCTCCATCAGCCTGTCCAGCGGGTGGCTGGCGATGAATCCGGGGAAAATCAGTGCATTGAACTGCTGGCGAAGGTCGGCGTACGACGCGGTGGCGAAACCCATCAGCGGCTGTTCCAGCAGCGGCCGCAGCCCGGCCGCAGCTTCGAGGATGCGCTCGGCCAGCTCGCAACGCTCGACCGCCGCACCGAAGAGCTGCCGGCGAATCAGTTCCAGCCGCACCTCGAAGGCAGCAGCATCGCGAATCTCGATCAATCCGTCCGCACTGAGGGCATTGAGCGCAGCGTCGACCAGTTCGCGCCGCAGCTGCTGTTGGCCTTCCATCGATGCCGCCAGCATCGCGGCACGCGGAGAAAGCGGCAGCTGCTTGGCCGCCCGCTTGGCCTCGCGAGCCAGCTGCAAGCCGACCAACTCACGTACTGCACGCTGGTGCGCCTGGTCAGCGCGGTCACGCTGGGCAAAAGCCTGGACGTCGAATCGACCACCCTTTTCCACCAGTGCCGGAAACGCCGGCACGCCACCAGCACCGTCGATCTGCCGCGGAATCGGCTGATCGGGGAAACGCGGAATCTTGTCAACAGGCTCCATCTCGGCGGGTTTGGCCGAGCGCAGCTCGCGCCCAGCCTCACGACCAAAGGCGGCATCAGCGCGCTCACCGAAGCGCTGCCACAACGCATTGAGATCCCGGGACGTTGCCAGGACATGCGGCTTGCCACTTCGCAGCTCTATCAACTCGATACGCAGACGCAGATGTTCCGGGATCGAGCCGACATCGAACTGCGCCGGATCGAAATCGATGCCGCTTCGTCGCGTCAGGAAAGCCGCCAGCAACGCGACCAATCCCTGACCGGCTTCATCTGCACGATGCGGCTCCGTCTCCACGAAAGCGCGCGCGAAGTCCGGCGCCGGGACGACATTGCGCCGCAGCGCCTTGGGCAGGCTGCGAATCAACGCGGTTGCGACCTCATCCATGAACCCCGGCACCGCCCAGTCGATCATGGATGGTTCCAGCGCATTGAGCAGATACAGTGGCAATTCCAGCGTCGCACCATCCTCGGCACTGCCGGGCTCGAACAGGTATCGGATGCGCAGACGCTGCTCACCGATGCGCAGCTCGACCGGGAAACGGTCCGGATCACGACCCGCCGTCGGCAGAAGATCCTCCAGCGACCATTGCAGACCGCTTCGGGCGCGCTTGTCGGCGCGTCGCCACCAGGCTTCCAGGGCCTTGACGCTCAGAATGTCCGGCGGAATTCGGCCGGCGTAAAAGTGCTCGCGCCAGGCGTCATCAGCAACCAGGCCGCTGCGCCGCAGGCGCGCTTCCTCCTCCATCGCCTTTTCCAGCTCGCGACGGTTGTGATCGACGAAACCGCAGGTGGTACGCACACGATCCTGCGCCAGCGCCTCGATGAAAACTCGACGTGCGTCGACGGCGTCGATGGCGGCATAGCCAACACGCTTACGCTCCACCAGCGTCAGGCCGAAGATCGACTGCTGCTCATAGACCAGCGCACGACCCTGTTTTTCCGACCAATGTGGATCGAAGTGGCGCGTGGCGATCAACTGCGGCGCCGCAGCGATCACCCATTCCGGCTCGATGCGCGCGTTGGTCAGGCCATAAAGTTGCCGTGTCTCCAGCAACTCGGCGCTCAGCACCCAGCGCGGTGGTTTCTTCGCCAGCGGCGAGGCTGGAAACAGCGTGAAGCGACGCTGGCGCGGACCGATGTATTCGCGACCGTCCTCGCGCCGACCGATCTGCGTCGGCAAACCACTGAGGATGGCCAGATGCAGGGCTTCGTGATTAGCCGGCTTTTCGTTGCGCGCCCAGCCGAAGCCATCCACGATCAGCTTCAATTGGCGATGCAGCTCGCGCCACTCGCGCATGCGCAGGAAGCCGAGGAATCGTCGCGCGCACCAGCCGCGCAGCTTGGCTTGACTCAACGCCTCGTGCTGCTCGCGATAGTCGCGCCAAAGCGCCAATATCGCCGCGAAGTCTGACTGTGGGTCAGCATAGTGCGCGTGTGCCTCGTCAGCGGCCTGACGCGCTTCGGCAGGACGTTCGCGCGGATCCTGGATCGACAGGAACGCCGTGATCACCAGCAATTCTTCGAGGCAACCTCCGTCCTTGGCCGCGATCAGCATGCGTGACAGCTTCACGTCGATCGGCAGTTTGGCCATTTGCCGGCCAATCGCCGTGAGCTTGCGCTGCGCGTCGACAGCACCAAGCTCGGTGAGCTGCTGCCAGCCGTCGGCAATGGCGCGGTCGGTGGGTCGCTCGACGAACGGAAAGTCGTCGATATCACCGAGCCCCAGGTCGAGCATTCGCAGGATCACGCCGCCCAGCGACGCGCGCAGGATTTCCGGATCGGTGAACTCTGGCCGCGCCTCGAAATCGTCCTCGGCAAAGAGGCGAAAACAGATACCGGGACCGACGCGGCCACATCGACCGGCGCGCTGGTTGGCGCTGGCCTGGCTGATCGCCTCGATCTGCAGGCTGTCCAGCTTGCGCCGCGCGCTGTAGCGCTTGACCCGCGCCTGCCCGGGATCGATGACGTAGCGGATGCCGGGAACCGTCAACGAGGTCTCGGCCACGTTGGTCGACAGCACGATGCGCCGCCCGGCATGCGGCCGGAACACGCGATCCTGGTCGCGCGCCGAGAGCCGCGCGTACAACGGCAGTACTTCGGTATGGCGGAAGCCGCGCTTCGACAACGCCTGATGCACGTCGCGAATCTCGCGCTCACCGGGCAGGAAGACCAGCACATCGCCGCGTCCGTCCTCGCTATCAATCTCTTCCATCGCCGAGACGATGCGTGCCGGCACCGAACGCTCACCGGCCTCGCTATCCAGCGCCGGTCGATAGCGGGTTTCCACCGGATAGGTGCGGCCTTCGACCTCGATCACCGGCGCGTCGCCGAAATGGGCGGCGAAGCGCGCGGTGTCGATGGTGGCCGAGGTGACGATCAGTCGCAGGTCGCGGCGCTTCTTCAGCAGGCCCTTCAGGTAGCCGAGCAGGAAATCGATGTTGAGACTGCGCTCGTGCGCCTCGTCGATGATCAGCGTGTCATAGGCCGACAGCCAGCGGTCGCGCTGGATTTCGGCCAGCAGGATGCCGTCGGTCATGAACTTGATGGCGCTATTCGGCGACACCCGCTCGGTGAAGCGCACCTGATAGCCAACCGCCGTGCCCAGCTCGCAACTGAGCTCGGAGGCCACTCGCGAGGCCACGGATCGCGCGGCGATGCGTCGTGGCTGGGTGCAGCCAATCAGGCCGGCCTCGCCGCGCCCCGCCGCCAGACACAGCTGCGGCAGCTGCGTGGTCTTGCCGGAACCGGTCTCGCCGGCGATCACGAGCACGGGATTGTCGCGAATCGCCGTGATGATCGCGTCGGCTTCGGCGAGGATCGGCAGATCAGCCGTCAACACTGGCTTGGGCAATGACTCGACGCGTCGCTCGCGGGCGGCCATCGACGCCGCGACCGCCTGCTCAAACGCTTCCATCGCGGCAGCCAAAGCCTTGCCGCCAGCGGGGTTCGACGCCTGTCGCCCGCGCCCGCCAGCCTTGCCCTGCGCACGCCGGAACAGGCCTTCCAGCCGCCCACGGTCCGCGCTCAGCACCTGCTGCCGCCAGTCCCTGGCCACGCTCACGGCCTTGCTCCCGACCGATGCGTCATTCGCGAACATTGATAGGTAAAAACTATGGTCACAATGCAAACAATCGACTTTATGGCGGCACCGAAGCGGGTTACCGTAGGACAAGGACTTCCACAGGAGACGACCATCATGAAGATCGACATCGGCATCAACGAAGCAACGCGCGGCGAAATCGCCGACGGCCTGTCTCGACTGCTGGCCGACAGCTACACGCTGTACCTGAAGACCCACAACTTCCACTGGAATGTCACCGGCCCGATGTTCAATGCGCTGCACACGCTGTTTGAAACGCAGTACACCGAGCTGGCGGTGGCCGTGGATGATATCGCCGAGCGCATCCGCGCGCTGGGATTTCCGGCCCCCGGCAGCTACAAGCAGTTCGCCGAGCTGTCCAGCATCGAAGAAGCCGACGGCGTGCCGGACTGGCGTGGCATGGTGGAGCAGTTGGTGAAGGGCCAGGAAGCCGTGGTGCGCACCGCGCGACAGATCTTCCCCAAGGTCGACGAAGCAGGCGACGAGCCCACCGCCGACCTGCTGACCCAGCGCATGAACCTGCACGAAAAGAACGCCTGGATGCTGCGCTCGCTGCTTGAGTGAGGGCGCCAAGGAGCGCTACAGAGAATCCAGATTCGCACAAGAGGACGGCCACGATTGCGACATCGTGGCCGCCCTGCCGCATGGATCCCGTTATTCGAAACCGTCGGCGAACAGGCGACCGCTGTTGCTGGCGTACCAGAAGCCGGCCTGCAGGCGGTAGCCACCGCCAGTGGCAAATCCCGGATCGGGCTGCCCGACCGTCGCGTGCAGCTGGATGCCACCAGCGCCAACCACGCCGCCACCGCTATCGATGGTCCAGCGCTTGAGGGTGATGACGCCTGCCGGCGTCGCCGCGCGCTTTGCATCTGTCGAACCTGCGAGCTGAGCGGAGGCCAACGCCGCCAGTCCAGATACCGCCATGCCCGCAACCGGATGCTGCGATTCGGTTGCCAGAAGTCGGCCTGCGATCAGCAGGCCAAGAACGACCACGACGCGTCGGTTCATTTCCGCGGTTCCGCGAAACCCGGAGCAATCTGCAGCGCCGCCGACTTGCCGTGTTCCAGCGGATGCAGGTAGCGCCCCTTGTCCGCACCCTGCTTGTCCACTTCCAGCGGAATGCGGTGCGCGTTGGCCCAGTCGTCCTGACGGATGCCGGTGACCTGCCAGCTGACCTCGACGCCGGGAATGCTGCTGCGGATCACGAAGCGGTTGTCGTGCACCTTCTCCGCAACGATGGCCTGGGCGAATTCGCCGATCACGGTCAGCTGGTAGCGGAAGTCCCGATTGAGCGCCTCGAACCAGTCCGGCAGTTCGACCGTCGCCAATCCCTGCGCATCGGTGACGATGTTGCCGTTGTAGACGTTCATCATGTCCGGCGACTCGACGAAACTGTGCAGCAGGTACTTGTTGGCCGGATCCAGCGGATGGTCGATGCGGAAGCTGCCGCCGCCCTTGCTGAGCGTGCCGAACACCGCCACGTCCCCGAGGATGAGCGCGTCACCGGTGGCCTCGATGCTGGTGCCGTCGCCGGCCAGCGCGATGCTGGATCCGCCGCCAGTGTTCTCGAAGCGCCCGGCCCTGGCCGTACTGCTCACGACGATGGCGCGGATGGCATCTCCCGTGCCGGCCGGCGCGGGAAGACGGGCGCGCAGCGCATTGGCATCCGATGCCGTGCCCAACGACAACGCGTCGATAGCCCGTGCGGCGCCTGCACCCTGGGCGCGGAATTCCGATACGACGCCACCGTCCGCCGTGTTCGCGGCGAACAGTGCCTGCGCGGGACCCGTGGTCGAGGTGTTCTCGGCGAACACGCCAATGCCGGCATCCGAAGCCGAACGACCGCGCACGCCGACGTTGACGCCGGAAGTCCCCGAGGCAACGCCAATCACACCGGTCGCATCCGCCTCCAGCGTTTCGCCGCGCAATCCAAACTCCGCACCACGTCCAACGACGCCCACATTCCCGACGGCAAGGACGCCCGCACCTGCCAGTGCCGCGCTCTGGGCATTCACAGCAATGCCATCGCCGGACTCCGCCTGTGCGAAAGCCGCCAACGCGGTGCCGCCAACCGATGGATTGCTTGCCAGCATGCCGAACGCATCGGCATTGATGGCCTGGCCATAAACGCCGATTCCCTGATCCGAACCGGTACTGCCATACACCCCGATGGCAGCTCCTGATCCCACAAAGTTCGCCTCGCCACGCAGAGCGGTACCGTTAGGCGATGCAACCTCACCACGCACGCCGGTCGTGTAGCCAGCGGTAGCGCTGGAAACACCCAGGACACCGATGCCTTCAGCTGTAGCAGCACTGCCATGCACACCGACACTGTTGCCTGCTCCGGTTGCAGTGGCGATACCGAGAACCGCCGTACCATCCGGCGATACCACCTCACCCTGCACACCAGTGGTCACACCCGAAACCACCTTTGACTGACCAAGCACACCGGCTCCCGATGCAGATGCATACTCGGCAATGCCGCGCACACCCACCGTGCCCTGGCCCAGAACGCCACCACCGTCTGGCGAATTGGAAACTCCCCAGACGCCGGCGCCGTCACTCTTCGTTCCGTTGTACATCCCGAAAAGACCTCTGGCGAAGGCAATGTCCGCATTGTTGACGACATACAGACCGCTCTGATGCCCACCAAACGTCCAATGGTCCCCGAAATGATCATGGTCACTGCGGGACGCCGTGCTCGCGACACCGCTACCGGCGAAATCCACCGAAAACGTGGTACTGCTCAGCACCAGTCCGCTGCCTGCCGAGTAGGTAGCCCCGCCGGACTCGTCCTGCGGACGCCATTCGACACCGTTCCACTTCAACACCTGCCCGCTCTGCGGCGCGAAAGAGCTGATCGCGTAGCCCTTCAGGCTGTTCGTGCTGTCGGCGTAGGGCGCGGGAAGGATCTCGATCAGCGGACTGAGCACCTGCCCGTCCACTTCGATTTCCAGCCAGCGACCCGCATAGTCACTGAACTGCACGCCACTGAAACCCAGGTCGATGGTGAGAATGCCGTCCACTACCGGGTAACTGCCGACGCTGTAGGTGCTGCCCAGCTGCGAATTTCCGAGATTGTCCTCGTATATCCGGAAGTTGAGATCGACATCGCCATTGATCGCAACGCCATCCTGCTGCAACTGGCCCTGGAAGGTGAACAGCGAGCTGGCAAGGGATGCCATGGGCGCCAGGACGAACCCGACCGACAGCAAAGCTGCGGACATCCAGCCCCGGATTGCTGACATTTTCATGAGGAGACTCCTTGGGATCTGGTAGACGCAATCATTCGATGCGCAGGTTGAAGCCGAGCAGCGCCCACTGCCCTTCTTCCTGGATGAACTTCTGCTCGAAGTTCACGCGATGGGGATCGGTGCGGTAGTGACCGCTCAGCTTGAGCACGCCGTCGCCGTCGATGTCGGGCTCGGCGTCGATCACCGGCGCCGTTCGTTCGACGAAGGACCAGTCGAACTGCGCCTGCAGCAGTGGCTCGTAGGCGTTGCGGAAATGCTCGACGCTGAACTGCGATTGCCACAACTTCGCGCTTTGCGAGCGGAAGTGACTCATGTCCTGTGCGGCCACCGACTTCGCGAAATCGTCCATCGTCCTCACCACCAGCGCCTGCTGGGTGGCAACATCCGGCACGACCGGTCGGCTACCGCCAATCCCGGCCGGCGACTTCAGCTGGATGTTCTGGATGCGCCAGCCGGCATCCTCCTTCACCAGCGCCAGCTCGACCGGCAGCACACCGCCCTCGCGAGTGGTCAGCTCGCCGATCAGGCGACCGCTGCCATTCTCGATCGATCGCGTGCTCCAGCTCGTAGCCACCACGCGGCTGAGATCACCCGACAGGAAGCGCGTGGTTTCCTCGTCGCTGGTACTGGCGACAAAGGCGCGCGACAGCAGCCCCTTCGCTGCCGGCGCATCACCCCGATTCAAGGCCGCGAAGAAGTCATCGGCCGTGTCGGCCACGCCAGCCGTCAAGCCAAAAGCCAACATCACGGCAAATGTCGCCACGACACCCAGACCACCCAACAACATCAACAGCTTTTTCATGCACTCGACTCCCAATTCCGTTGCCAGCGGAAGTGCGAAATCCGTGCCAAGACCACGATAGCGTGGCAATTGACTTAACAATCAATTGCTTATGACACGTTTTGTCTCGAATCTCGTTTGCTACTGGCCCAAGACGCGCGCCTGAGTTCGCCAACGCGAACGACTGAGCCCCGACAATCCCGGAACGCGAACGCGGGCGTCGCTCTGCTAACCTTGCGTCCCCATGCCGCCGCACGTCCCTTCCGCCCCTCTCGAAACCCTGCGCCGCGTGTTCGGCTTCGAGGGTTTCCGCGGCCAGCAGGCGGCGGTCATCGACCACGTCACTGCCGGCGGCGACGCGCTGGTGCTGATGCCCACCGGTGGCGGCAAGTCGCTGTGTTTCCAGATTCCGGCGCTGTGCCGTCGCGGCACGGCCATCGTGGTGTCGCCGCTGATCGCGCTGATGCAGGATCAGGTCGATGCGCTGCAGCAGGCCGGTGTGCGTGCCGCCGTGCTCAACTCCACGCTGAGCATCGACGAGGCGAATGCCGTCGAGTCCGCGCTGCTGACCGGTGAGCTCGACCTGCTCTACATCGCCCCGGAACGTCTGCTCGGCCTGCGTACCCTGAACCTGATTGATCGCTGCGACATTGCCCTGTTCGCCATCGACGAGGCGCACTGCGTGTCGCAATGGGGGCACGACTTCCGCCCCGAATATCGTCAGCTCGACGTGCTGCATGAACGCTGGCCGCATGTGCCGCGCATCGCGCTGACCGCAACCGCCGACGCACGGACGCGACAGGAAATCGTCGAGCGTCTTCAGCTGGAAGGCGCGCAGCAGTTCGTCAGCAGCTTCGACAGGCCGAACATCCGCTACACGCTGGTGGCGAAGAACAACAGCCGCCAGCAACTGTTGCGCTTTCTCGAATCGCATCGTGGCGAATCCGGCATCGTCTATTGCCTGTCGCGGCGCAAGGTCGAGGAAACCGCCGACTGGCTGTCGGCGCAGGGCATCACCGCGCTGCCCTATCACGCCGGACTCGACGCAGCGAAGCGCGCCGAGCACCAGCGCCGCTTCATCCGCGAGGATGGCGTGGTGATCACCGCGACCATCGCCTTCGGCATGGGCATCGACAAACCCGACGTGCGCTTTGTCGCACATCTCGACCTGCCCAAGTCCATCGAAGGCTACTACCAGGAGACCGGTCGCGCCGGTCGCGACGGTGATCCAGCCGATGCCTGGATGGCCTACGGCCTGGGCGACGTGGTCACGCTGCGACAGATGATCGAATCCGGCGAGGCCGGCGAGGAACGCAAGCGCGTGGAACGCCAGCGCCTGGAATCACTGCTGGCCTACTGCGAATCCATCGACTGCCGCCGCCATCGGCTGCTGGCCTGGTTCGGCGAGGACTACGACGGCGAATGCGGCAACTGCGACAACTGCCTGAATCCGCCGCAGACCTGGGACGCCACCCAAGCCGCGCAAAAGGCGCTGTCCTGCATCTACCGCAGCGGCCAGCGATTCGGCGCCGGCCACGTCATCGACATCCTGCGTGGCTCGGATTCCGAACGCATCCGCCAGTTCGGCCACGACAGCCTCAGCACCCACGGCATCGGTGCCGACATGAGCGCGGCGCAGTGGCGCGGCCTGTTTCGGCAGCTGGTGGCGCGCGGTCTGGTCGACGTCGATCACGAAGGCTACGGCAGCCTGATGCTCAACGAAGCCAGCCGCGCCGTGTTGAAGGGCGAACAGTCGCTGCAACTGCGCCGCGAGGAGAAGCGCCGCGAATCAAAATCGCGATCACGCGAACAGTCTGATGCTGTTGCCCAGCTGTCACCCGACGGCAGTGAGCGCTTCGAGCGACTGCGCGAACTGCGCGCGCGCCTCGCGAAGGAACAGAACGTCCCCGCCTACGTCATCTTCCACGACGCTACTCTGCGCGCCATTGCCGAACACCAGCCACAGACACTGGACGAGCTGTCCGTGATTCCCGGGATCGGCGCCAGCAAGCTGGAACGCTACGGGACGGAGGTTTTACAGGCGTTGTAGTTGGCCGCTCAGGGCAGGTTGAGTGCGGCTGAAACCTTTTCCGCCGAACCGCCAACCCAGACGCGCCACGTCACCGGCACCGTGAAGCCCTTGGATGCCTCGCAGAACAGCGTCTCTGAAGTTTTCTCGCTTGGGGTAAGGCAACCAATCGCAAATCCGGAGCTCAGGCCAGCACCTTCGGCCGTGGTTTCCAGGCGAAAAGACGGCTTGCCGTAGTTGTGGGACTCGAACTTGATCGGAACCAAGACATAGTTTTCGCCCATGCGTCGATTCAGCACACCTTCCTGACCACGAACATCCACGACCCATACGCTGTCCTGACTGACCAGGATGATCCGCTGATTGAAACGCTGGTAAACGCGAAGCCCGATGAAGGCGACAACACCAACCAGAAACAGGACGATGCCTGAATGGATGCGGCGTTTGCTGGTCATGGAATTTCCTTCCTGCCGCCATGTCGCCCGGCACTGATGCTGGAAATGAAAAAGGCGCCTTGTGAAGCGCCTTGTCCAGTCTCGAAATGGTGGGTCGTATTGGACTCGAACCAATGACCTACGGATTAAAAGTCCGCTGCTCTACCAACTGAGCTAACGACCCACGTTTTCGATCAAGCCCCGGGCTATTGCCGCGCGGGGCCGCGCAGTTTAGTCGCCGCGCGCGCCGGGCTCAAGCTTCACGCACCAGTAATGCCGTCGACATAGCGTGTCGGATCGGCGATTCCGGCGGCACGGAAGCCTTCGGCGCGCAGGTGGCAGGCATCGCAGTGGCCACAGGCGCGGCCATCGGCGTCGGCCTGGTAGCAGGAAACGGTCTGGCTGAAATCCACGCCGAGCTCGATGCCTCGGCGCGCGATATCGGCCTTGGACAAATGCAGCAACGGCGCCTCGATGCGCGGCGCACGGCCTTCGACGCCGGCCTTGGTCGCAACCGCGGCAAGCGACTGGAAGGCGTCGATGAAGGCCGGGCGGCAGTCAGGATAGCCACTGTAGTCCACGGCATTCACGCCGCAGAAAATGGCGCGCGCGTCCAGCACCTCGGCCCAGCCCATCGCCACCGACAGCATGATGGTGTTGCGCGCCGGGACGTAGGTAACGGGAATGCCGTCGCCACCATGGTCAGGGACATCAATATCGTCGGTCAGCGCACTGCCACCGATGCTGCGCAGGTCGACGCTGACCGTCTTGTGCGCGATGGCGCTCTGGATCTCCGCCAGTCGCGCGGCGGCTGCCAGTTCGGCCGTGTGGCGCTGGCCGTAGGACACGCTGAGCGCATGGCAGGCGTAGCCCTGCTCGCGGGCGATGGCGAGCACGACAGCGGAATCCATGCCGCCGGACAGCAGCACCACGGCGTTTCGTTGCTTTTCGATCATGTTCTTCTCAGCGCCCCGGCTCGTCGTTCCAGAGCAGTTTGTGCAGCTGCATCTGGAAGCGCACCGGAAGCCGGTCGGCGACGATCCAGTCAGCCAGTTCGGTGGGTGACTGCTGGCCGAAGCTCGTTGACATCAGCACTTCGCAGCGCTCGGTCAGGCGATGCTCGTCGATGACGCCACGCGCCCACTCATAGTCTGCGCGATCACAGATCACGAACTTGACCTGGTCGTGCGCCGTCAGCAGCGGGATGTTTTCCCAGCGATTGCGGGTGACTTCGCCGGAGGCCGGGGTCTTCAGATCGAGCACGCGACTGACGCGGGTATCGGCCACGCTGATATCCAGTGCGCCGGAGGTTTCCAGCGACACCTCAAAGCCGGCGTCGCAGAGCTTCTGCAGCAGGATCGCGCAGCGCTTCTGCGCCAGCGGCTCGCCGCCGGTGACGCAGACATGGCGAACGCCCGACGCCCTCGCCTGCTCGACAAGATCATCAATCTCGCGCCACTCGCCGCCGTAGAAGGCGTATTCGCTGTCGCAGTAGACGCAGCGCAGCGGGCAGCCGGTGAGACGGATGAACAGCGTCGGCCAGCCTGCCGTGCGCGCCTCGCCCTGCAGCGAGACGAACACCTCGGTGATCTTGAGGCGCGATTCCAGAGCCGGCTCCCCTTTGCGGGACTCGGTGCTGTGAGCATCAATGGCTGTGAGGTCGTTCATCAGAGGTAATCGTGGGGACTTTCGCTGGCCAGCGCCAGTCGGTGTTCAGGCGAATATCCGTCGCCGGAAAAAACGAGGGCCGGCAAGCCGGCCCGGTCATTCCGTCCATGGTGCCGACGCAGGCTACTGGCGGTTTTCCAGCCGAAGCGCGCGCAGGCGACCTTGAGCCAGTCGCGACACCGTGGTGTCCGGATACTGCTGGATCACCTGACTGAGCACCGCCTCGGCGGCTTCCCACTGACGCAGCTCGTAGTGGCAATAGCCGACCTTGAGCAGCGCATCCGGCGCTTTTGCGCTGTTCGGGAAGCGCGACAGCAGCGCCTCGAAGGACTCCAGCGCGATCTGGTAGTTCTGGGTGACGTAGTAGGACTCGCCCAGCCAGTACTGCGCGTTGGGCGCATATTCGCCGTTCGGGTGCTCGCGCAGGAAAGCCTGGAAGCGACGCGCGGCTTCGGCGTATTGGCCGTTCTTTAGCGAGTCGAAGGCACTCTCGTAGGCAC
>Ga0209607_1002129_pt1 | contig 16037 bp, 16 predicted proteins | sample AD_UKC117_MetaG_FD_184413 | JGI IMG/M metagenome (GOLD analysis project Ga0209607, IMG submission 184413) | Active sludge microbial communities of municipal wastewater-treating anaerobic digesters from Hong Kong - AD_UKC117_MetaG (SPAdes)... | ecosystem: Engineered > Bioreactor > Anaerobic >... | reverse complement strand
CCTGCCCCCGTGGTTATACGCTTCATCACAGACCATCTGAAGGGCCTGGATGAGCATACAGAGAACGTGCTCATCGGTATGAACCTGAAGAGAAAGCCCGGACCTCATACCCTGAACACCATATGCAGAAGGATAGCCTCCCTGTCCGCTGCACATGAAGCACAGAAGATGGAGAACCCCTGCAGGACAAAAGAAGTGAGCACATTGCTTTCCAAGGCACGGAGGGCATCAGTAAGGCAGGGGAATGTCCCCGTAAAGAAGAAAGCCCTCACCAGAGACCTTCTGGAGCTTCTTATATCAACGTGTGATGATTCCCTTATCGGGATAAGGGATAAGGCTCTATTGCTCTTCTCTTTTGCTTCTGGTGGCCGTAGGCGTTCGGAAGTGGCATCAGCAATGGTGAAGGATCTAACACGGGTAGAAGGTGGGTATGTCTACCATCTGCCATGTTCCAAGACAGATCAAGAAGGTATAGGCAATGACTTGCCGTTACTAGGAAAGGCTGCACTTGCCCTTGATGAATGGTTAAGAGTGAGCGGGATAGTGGATGGAAGCCTTTTCAGGGCAATAACTAAAGCTGGTATCATTAGAGACAGTATCACCGATAAAACGGTAAACCGTGTGGTGAAGAAACGGGTAAAGATGGCCGGTCTCGATCCTAAGCTGTTTGGAGGTCATTCCCTTCGGTCCGGGTTTGTAACAGAGGCAGGAAGGCAGGGAATGAACCTTGGGGATACAATGGCACTTTCAGGACATAAGACAGTCCGTGTTGCTCTCGGTTACCATCAGGCAGGATCAGTCATAAACAACCCCGCAGCATTGCTCATGGGTTGAGACTACTCGAAAAGGAGAAAACCAGATGAGTTTTAACTTTCAATGGCACAGATGGAGATCTGCACAATGGTGGCATCAGATCAAGGTGAAAGCTGCACAGGAAAATGCATCGATTAATCTCCTCATTGTCAACCTTCTGGATACCTGGCTCAAGGGGAAGATCATCTTCGACAAGAAGAATACTCAGTGCTAGGCAAAGGAAACGGGGTACGGACTGAACCCCATTAAACTGACCCCCGGTGCCATGCCCGGCGGAAAGGTGGTCGTCGTACGTACCGGTACATATACCCGCCTTCTGTGGTCAGAGTCACAATCGCTCAGACCCCATGAACTAGACTAGAAAATTTTCCAACTGTATCGCTCAAATCCAGAGAGGTCCTTCCGAGGGTAGAGATCTGTTTACATGATCATCAGTTCCCAGGCCTTGGGGGAACCAGAAAGTTATAGAATGATCATCGGTTTGGGCAAAGCGAGAGGTATGAGTTAAAATCAACAGAGGAGATCACTCAAGCCTATAATGTGATGTATGTTAAGAAATCTTCGGCTTTTGAATCGATTCAGCCTATTGAACCACTTCAATGTACTCCTACCGTGATTTTAACGCTTATCACTGGTACAGTCCATTAGGGGGTCACTATAAGGGATCTATATTTTAATATTGAATTGAACCCTTGTTAATGATATAATATTAATTATTACACTTCTGTGGTCTCACATCACGAGATTCTCATATTCAATATGTTGATAGGAAGCATTGGAACATTCGTAAGTTATATCAAGGACTATTTACAATAACACCTTGGGGAGTATTTACTGCAATACAATAAATTGAACAACAATTGAGGGGGTTTCTTTACATGATATTTAAGGCTGGTCTAGTAACCATGTTCCTAGTACTAATCTGTCCCTACCTGTTATACGCAGACATTAAACAAGGAGCCGAGTTTAGTTTTTATGGCGGTAGATTGTTAGCTAACGGTGGAATTACTGGTGAGAGAGCAGATGATTCTAGAACCATCAATACTAGCATCAATGACGGATCAGCTTTCGGGTTAAGGGCAGGATATAATTTCAATCCTTTTTTGGGCCTGGAGGTTACTTTAGGGGGTTCAACTAATGATTATGTATTCAGGCTCACAGATGAAAGTATGAACCCCCCATCTGATGTTTCAATTGAAGAAACAACCGAATTATTCTTTCTTCATTGCAATGGCGTCTTACATCTATTGAAAGGATGGTTTGTTCCCTTCGTAACTGCTGGCATTGGTGGCTTTGCATATGTCGATGATTACTCATTTTCCACAAATTTTGGTGGGGGTATCAAATTATTTATAACAGATAGAATAGCATTGCGTCTTGATTGGCGACAATATTACTCAGAAGTTAAAGGTAGCACCAGTCCTATTTGGGCATGGTCAGGTATAGAGCCTGGTAAAGAGTTTTCCTATAGTGAAGATCTTAAGTTCCAGGAGATAGGGCTAAGTATATCATTCTTAACTCAGTAACTCATATTAATAAACTACACTGCAACAAGCTTCGATAGACTAACTTAGCTAAGATTAATATCGGGTGTTTAAGCCCCAATAATGCTTACGCTAGTATGTAAAGTGACCCCCTCATGGACTGTACCAGTGATAAGCAGTGACTTAATAATAGGAGCATTATTATTTTGATGCTGATGAAATAAAGCAACCACCACCGCCGCCACTTCCTCCATTACCATCACCAAAATCGTTATTTGCGTTTTCATTAATATCTGTGACATTCGCAGAATGATACTGGTCATGTTGGAACATCGGCCAAGCTGGAGCTGATATTCCAGGAGAAGTCGAATATAATGCGTATAAAGATTGACTATTTGGATTAACATAAACGGTGCCATCAGGGCCGATTGCAGGACTTGAGCATATATGGCCATCCGTTTTAAATTTCCAATTTAAAGTTCCATCAGGGTTTATTGCGTAGACATATGAATCCCATGATCCTATATAAAGGATGCCGTCTGAACCGATAACAGGTGATGACGGAATATCATCTTCTGTCTCAAACACCCATTTAATAGTACCATCTGGATTAATTGCATACAAACAATGTGGGTCACAAGAATTTGATCCAATATAAATTGTTCCATCAAGTCCAATTGATGGGGATGACAAGTAACCTTTTGTACAATCTGCCCTGAATTTCCATTTCAATGTTCCATTGGGGTTAATTGCATTCAGATAGCAATCTTTATTCTGACCGTCTATAGATTGCACATAAATGGTACCATCAGAACTTATTGCAGGGGATTCCACAAAACTTTCATAAAGTTGTTTGTACGAAAACAGTAATCTTCCATTCTTGTTAAGTGCATATAATGCTGCATACGTTACGGCATAAACCCTGCCATCTGATCCAATTGCTGTGGAATAGACTTTTGATGATGATGTCGCATAGCACCATTTCAAGGTTCCATCAGGATTATATGCATTGATAGAGTATGTGTTTACCGGGTCATTATAAATTTTATCTTGAGATCCAACATAAATAGTACTGTCAGGACCTATTGTAGGGGATGCCCAGATTCTCCATTTATCTGTTTGAGTTCTCCAATCCAATGCCCCATCAGAATTAAGTGCAATTAATATATATGGTGCAATATAAATCTTACCATCAGAGGACACAGCTGGAGATGAATCAATAATGAATCCTGATGGTTCAAATTTCCATCTTTCTGTGCCATCAGGGTTGAGCGCATATAAATAGTTATTTATTCCGCAATAAATAGTTCCATCTGTACCGATTGACGGAGAAGAACTATATCTATCAGACCAAAAATAAGAACTTGGAGTCTCAGGAAATTTCCATTTCAGTGTACCAGGGAGCTCATCCCCCCTGCTAGGAATTATTGTTCCACTGAATAGAAAAGTGATAGAACTCAATAGAATTAAATTAGCTTTCTTCATTGAGTTAACCTCCTAGTTCTCATCCATTTAATTGATTATATTAATAAGTATTATTAGAGTTAACACATCCAATATAATCTTAGCTGGTTCAATCTATCAAAGCTTACTGCATTGTCGTTCATTAATAAATAAGAGTTACTTAGTTAATAATAATAAATTTAATCCTATCTCATAGACATTATATCATTATGGAAGTACTGAATTTCAACTGGGTAACATAATAATGATATAATAGAATGTGTCAATGGATCATTAGGAGACACATTACATTTTGAGTTGTCTTTAAAAAGTAATCAAAAACACTACTGTTTCAACGTTAATCGAATAAAGTCAGCTGGTTGCCGTGCATTAACTTTGAATCCAGCGTGGTTGAATCCGCAAGTGCTTGTAGAATGGGCGTCTTCTCGAACAAAGTAACACTCAAAATCTGTAGAGTTGTGTAGAGGCTGCTGTCGAGTTTCAATGTCTTCTTCACGATCGCCACGAGCACATATACCGAGATGGCAATCCAGATCTGTGTCTTCACCGCATTCTCGGTGGTACCGTAAAACGCCTTGATACGCAGATGCTGCTTGATCCATTTGAAGAAGAGCTCGATCTGCCACCGACAGCGATACAGCTCGGCAATGGTCAGTGCCGGCAAGGTGAAGTTGTTGGTCAGGAATACCAGACGCCTGTTGTTGTCCTTGTCGAAGAATCTGATCCGGCGAAGCTTCTCCGGGTAGTCCTTGCGGGCGTAGAAGTTCTTTGTAGTGATGATCTGCTCGCATTGCAGTCCAGTGGCCTTGTCCACAGGCAGGGAATAAAGGCGCCTGAACCGAAAGTTGTCCTTCGCCCTGATGATAAAGAAGGCACCTGCCTGATGAATCGTATGAAGCCTGGTGAAGTCGATATAGCCCCGATCCATGATGTAGATGGCCCCTGCCTCTATCATGAGCTGATCGAGGATATTCACCTCGTGGATTTTGCCGTGGGTTACAATCACTACCGTGGGAATGCTTCCCTTCAGATCCAGAAGAGTAAGGAGCTTGATCGCTCCCTTGTTCTTCCTGAACTGAGCCCAGGGAAAGAGCGAGAGGCAGAGATCGATGATCGTGGCGTCCAGTGCATACACCGTCTGGTCCAGTTCCATGCCGAAGGACTCGCCGGTGTAGAGTCTTCTTTCCTTAGCAATCAAGATCTGGGCGAAATCGGCATAGATCCGCCAGTCCCGTACCTGGTTGGCGTTCGCCAGGGTATTCCGTGAGACCTTGCCCCGGATGCCCAGGTGATACAGCTTGGTATGTGCCGCTCTTAGGCAAGCTTGGATATCTCTCAGACTCTCTCGATACGTCAGCTGGGCAAAGGCCATGCAGATGAACTGGTCCCAGCAGGAGAAGCTCTTGATCTTGTAGTTGCCGTTGTAGCGTTTTACGCACTGTTGAAAATCGTGAACACTTCTCCGGAAAATATTTTCAAATCGATTACAACCATTTCTTCCCGAAAACCTTATTCATATCTTGATTTACAGCAACTAACCTGTTAAACGTTGGGACAGTAATGATTTAACTTTAATTGCAATAACCATCTGCCTTAGAGGCGCTACCCTTTCTGTGACATCCTCCTCAATACAATGTTATCTGCAAATAGCTTGATTATTCCCATCAAGGAATAAAGGCCACCAATTACCACAAAACATTCAGAAGTATTGGTGCAATATATCCTGCATGCTCACGTTGCTTTGATACCATTGAAGAGCATAAAGAGCAGCTGGATCGTTGCCAATGGTTGGATGTTCGCTCTGCTCTCCGTATCTCACAAAAGCATTTTGGATTTCACCTAAGTCCTTTTTCATATTGCCATCAAATTTAATTTTCCTTCTGAAATAGATCCTATACTGTTGGTCTGCTATTATTAAAAATGTGTGGTCTTGCTCTATCATAATTCTCAGATGCTTATCGCGAAGATGAAAATGCTCATCAAGTCCTGGTGATTTGGTATCAAAAACCTGTACACAAGATGATATAACAACACCATGGGGCGTTTTAGTTACTGGAAATCTAACTTTAATCTTAATCTGCCCATCTAATCGAACCTTAAAATGATCCTCAGGCAATATTAGAAATAGACATGCTAATTTCTGCTCACCTCTTCCAACACTTCTTATAATTGCCCCTGCAGAACCGAAAACATCGGTTAAGTCTTTTTGGTATTCAATGGGAACAAACTCTAGCATTTCAATTAAATTATCTATTTGCTTGTGCGAAATTTGATTTTCCTGAGAGGTTTTTTTGCTGCCGAATAACCTTTTGAAAAGGCCTGTTTTTTTATAGGCAACCTTGCCTCCACACTTCTGGCATAGGAAATAAGATATTTTTCGAGATTCTGCTGCGACAGCTATTAGATGTCCACAGGTGGGACAGCTAATCTGTTTCATGTCCCGTTCCTTTCCTTGCCAGTGATTGGCAAGTAACAATTATTATATAGAGAAAAAGATTGAATATGGGCTATTAACAGTCAAGTCTCCGATTATCTGTAAAATTGAGCCTTCGATATGTATGCTCCCCATTCCAGTGGCGGCATTTTATAACTTGTCATTCAATGAATAAAGATTAATTATATTCTTATTCACCTCTTCAGTATAGATTCTATTTGGGGGAAATTCATGCCAAGAGAACAATATTCATCAGCGACCCGTTCTAGCATATGTTGTTTTTGCGATCGACGCCCTGCAGAACATCTGTCGAGTTTATTTGTGACTGTGACTCGATTTAATAAAACATCTTTCCGTCACGAATCACAGACTTTAATTGTACCTCGTTGCTACAAATGTGTAAGAGCACACAAAGTAGCACGATATTTATTCTGGGCGTGCATTATTCTGGGTATAGCAGTGTGGTGTCTGGTAGCTATCTCATCAAGAGACCCCATTGACCCATTTATGATGATTTTTGGAGGAGGTGTTTTGGGAGTTTTCTCTTTTGGTATAACTTATGGCCTTATAAGCTTTTTGATTTTAGGATTAATATTCAGAACTACAAATTCCACACTTGGGATTCATGGTTATCTCCAAGAACTTAAACTTTCAGAATCAGGGTGGGAGCAGAAGGGATTTCCTTTTGACTTCATAGATTACATGAAGAAGGTAGCATCCTTAGAAGATGTAAAGTTCGCTAAAACAAATATATTCGAATTAGGATCGCAGCAAAATGATTATTCTATTGGAGGGAAAGAACTGTATGTTCAGTGTGAAAAGTGCGGTAAACAATATGTTCTTGGAAGGGATGCTGCAATCTTAACAGATGCTGCACTCGCTGATGACCTGCTTCATGTCCAGTTTACCGGCGCTGGTGACCTATCCAATTCTTTAGATCATCCAGATTATATAGGCTACATAAAAGGGAGATGGGATGAGTGGGCAGACCAAGAGCGAGAAAATCAGCAAGCCAAAGAGCGAAAGCGAATCCTTGAAGCCCATACTCCTCAATGGTGGCGATGCAGCGAATGCCAATACGTCCAGAAATATGCTCATATCGATACAAACCTTACTCAACAATCAACTACTAATAAACCTGAACGATCCGATATATCGCAAGGAAGTCTATCGTTGAATCGTACTATAGATTCAAGAATTCCTACCAGATGCCCTCATTGTAAAGCAATTTATCCCGCAGGAGATAAACGATGCCCATCATGCGGGAGATAGCAGTCTTTTGCGTCTACCCTTTGTTGGGCTCGCGAGAAGATGAAGGAGATTAGGATGAACAATCATCATTACATTATGCAAACGACCCTCGTGCTTCTCCTTGAAGTTCTCGTTGCCTTTCCTACCGCCTCACAAGACATGCAGCCTTCAAGCACATTAGAAGGAGGGATAATGGTATGAATGTAACATGGGACGAGTTTCTATTTCCAGTTGTAGGTCTTATCATCATTATTGTAATCCGCATCTGGGTAGTTAGCAAACGCCCACAGAACTGTCCCTACTACAGAAAGAGCATTGTTGGAGGAAGCTGCGTTATCGCGCCATATCCAAACTTCTGTGAGATGGAGTCAAGGGGAGGAGATGTTTTCGCTGATTGTCAATTATTTCAACAGGCACAAGCGGACGCTGTAAAAACGATATATGCAATTCAAATTCATGACTCATTAGTTCCTGCTCAAGCAATACCGCCAATAAAAACACAACCAAAGTTGAGCTCTCATCAAGGGAAGATGAGTATGAAAAAAAAGGCCTTGGGAATTGGCGGGTTGTCAGACTGGCAACCAGATCAAATGAAGAAGATAATACAGTTTACTTTAGAACTCTTGAGAATCGGCCCGATGACAACTGATGACCCATACTATGGACGGACAGGTTATTACAGTACTTTCTTCTCAACTAACAAAAATCGTACTCGACAAATAGGATATAAACTCAACAGGATTGGAGGAATTGATGCCATGCGAGAGGCGGGGGAGGCGGTTCATCGTCAGATGGGTGCAGGGGCCGCTAGAGAGCTTGAGGTATGCTGGGGTGGCATTGGTGAATGGCAGGCTTAATATGACGACTTCTTCTCCGTCATTGAAGACGACAAAAATGGCTGCTAATGTCCGTGAAGCCTTCATTATGGCCTATAATATACCGTCCATCGGCTACTAAATTCTTTGTTAGGGCGATTTGATATTATGAATGAACTCTACTGGGCTACCATGAATGCACAAAAGTATGCAAATAAACTCATGACCAAGGCACCAACTGGAATGCTAACAGCCGACAGTAAACAGCATATTGATATGAAATGCAGAGATAGAGCGGCATCCCTTATAGTTGGCTTATGGTCTTGATTACTTCAATAAATCAGTATTTCTCATGTCCTAGAAGTCAAACTATACATTGATAACGCAAAAGAAGTTTCAGTTTTATTGCTCCAGAGAAACCGAAGATCATGTGCCATCAGATACAATCTGATGCAGAATGGCTTCCAGCATAGATCTAAAACCAAGATCATCATTTCTCTGACTTCTCAGAACCGTGACGAAATCGAAGTAATCTATACTCTGGGATGACCATATAGTATGGAGCATAATATTTGATTTCAAAGTACTCGATGAAGGGATACAGAAGAATGGCCTCCTTTGGAAAATATTTTCAAATCGATTACAACTATTTCTCCTCGGAAACCTTCTTCATGAATTGATCTACAACTATCAAACTGCTAGACGTTGGGACAGTAGTGACCCACGATATTTGTCATCTGCTTTATCTATGATGGGTATAAAAGCAGCCCCGGCCGGAGGTCCGGGGCCTGATGGAGATGAATTTGATATGGATGTATTTTATATATCGGCAAACAGCCATCATAAACATGACTATATAAAAGAAGCCCAGCTCCTGGAACCGCCGGGAAATATATTCAATGTGAGGTCTGTGTATAATAGTTATTGCCAGTTTCTTGCATTCTATAACTCTTGAGAACAAAGACACTTCTTTGAGGAGAGACCAGTGTATGTGGTTGGAAGATAATTGTATGGGTTGTAATATATCATTAGAAGCAATCTTGTTTTTGAGATTATAGCTTTTTGGCAATTAATCTATCAATGCTGGCTATGTTCATGTATCATAAAGATATAAGCAGATTAATGGAATGGATATCCTATGACAAAAGCAAAAGAATCCCGCAAGATCCTTCTCGTAGATGATGAGACTATTGTGCTTGATGTGACTACAAGAATACTAGAGAGCTTGGGGTACGAGGTCACGGCGACATCCAATAGCACTAATGCTCTCAATTTGTTCAGAGCAGATCCCAGTAATTTTGACTTGGTTATAACCGACCTGACCATGCCCTATATGACGGGTGATAACCTGGCAAAACAGATTATGGAAATACGTCATGGAATGCCGGTCATTGTCTATACTGGATTTAGTAATGCAATCACAGAAGAGGATGCGAGGGATATAGGAATTAGAGAATTCCTCATGAAACCCTTTAACAGGGAGGTTCTGTCCAGGGCCATAGCAAAAGTATTTGAAAGAGAGCAATAATTTATTCTGTGATATCTTTTTTACAAATACTTGATAGACAAGGAGCACCCCATGAAATCAGATCATATAATTGTTGGGATTCATGTCACTGACCGGATGAAGAATGCATCAGAGGTTCAGAAGATTTTTACCGAATATGGTTGTAATATCAAGACAAGGTTAGGCATGCATGAGGTACATGGAAATTACTGTGCAGGGGGTGGAATTGTGATCCTGGAGATGGTTGGTGAAATGGCAACCATCGATGATATGCTCAAGAAGCTCAAGAAGATTGAAGGAATAGAAGCAAAGAAGATGACCTTCAGCCATGATTAACCGAAGGTTGCTTTTACTAAGTGTTCACGCTGCCTGAATACAGAAGATCATGGTTGAGAGCCTTTACAGATCTTCCTGTTATTTCGTAGGGTATGAGGAAAACAATTTGCTTTACTTTATGGGCAACGTGAATCAACTTATAATTTTACAAGTGAGCGTGTTGAAAAACCAAAGAAATGAAAAGTTACAGAAAAAACGACCTTTCAGAATACACGAGATTGGAAATATTTTGATTGAAGCTTATGTTTTGATGGTCCCAAAATGATGATTTTTAAGCTTGCCGAGGTTTTTCAATAATCTCTTTTGAGCACTATGAGGATTTTGATTATTAACAGAGTGTAACTTATGTGCCAGAGCGGTGCTATCGACAGGCTGCCTGACTATCATAGGGTTGGAATCAATATATTCAGTTTTTAGCCTTCTCCAAACCGTGTCTCCATCGAAGAAATCATCGGTCCAGGCAAAGTGGCAAGTATGAGTTAGTATCTCTAGCGGGTGGTAATCAAGAATAACCTGCGATTATGGCATGAAATCTATAGCTTGAGATCACAAGAAGAGACATCCCACCATGCACCATCCTTCAGCAAACTGTAAGAATACAACCCGAATAATATTAAAAACAAACGACGCCATTATACCTAAACAAGTCTAAATATTTTTCTACTCCTCCTTCAGCGATTCCCTCTCTGCCATAAAGAACAAACTCATCGCAGTAAAGGAGGTCACTAATATCACAGCTGCACTCAATAAGATAATCTTCTACTATCATATCAGCATACCGATCGATTCTATTTTCACATGTGTTATATTGGCCGAAATGGATTACCCAAACGGGGTCCTCTTCAAGCCAGCTCCGAAAGATCCCTACGTAGAAAGTAGAACATGGATCGACACCATCAGGTCCTTCTTCATAAGACTGTTTATTAAGGAATACCAGCGAGATTCCTCGTCTGATAATAGGATCTCTAAATAACTCATACATACCGAAGTTCAATTTTATGAGAATAAATAGAGTGGTATTTTGCGAATCGGTGGCAATTTTAATATAATCAGGATCGGGTGAACCTGTTAATTCTGATATATTTTCACCTTTTGAACTTATATTCTGAATACAAATATCTACATTTTGCCAATCACTATCATCACCATCAACAATAATGTCAGCTGTAGGGATTATAAACTTTCTTGAAGTATCAATGTTAGAAAGGGGCTTTTCTATTGAACCCTCCGAAGTACTTCCTGAAGAATTATCTGATGAACCTCCAGAACCACAACCTACCACCAGCATTGCTATTAATAGAAAAATAGATACTCTTAAATTCATGGTGCATCCCTCCATACATGATTTTAATATCTTCAGGCATCATGGTCTCATTTGAAGTAAATGCTTGGAAAGAATGCTAGCACTGTTCAATTAGTCAACAACATTAAATCGTAACATATTATAAATCGTTAAAGCATCATTTTCATAGGGTTATCATGTCATATTAATGCATTCGGCATATTACAGTCAAGGCTGCATTTGTTTGCATTACGTTACTTCTTAATCTTACTTACGTTATTGAGATCTTTGCGTAAGGATATCATGTCATCCCTCGTGTTTATCCAAAGGTATTAATTACTTCAATCTCGTCATGGCTTCTGGCTGCCAGAGAACTGGAGATAATAGCTTTGACCTATGATAACCATCCCTGTGGATCAGAATACAAGCTATGGTGAATATTCTTCGGTTTCTAAAATTCTGCATGACAAATCAGTTAACTCAGAAATCAATGATCGAAAAAACTCAAAATCTGACTAAGACATTTTTAAGGTTTTAACAATCGAATATTTCTTTAGATCATTAATTTGGTTGGAAAGCTAGGTTGACATAATGATTCAAGGATTTAAAATATAAATTAATGCTATGTATGGAGGAGTATCCATGAAGAAATCCAAGACCAATCTAATGTATGCCTCTGCATTACTCTCTACCCTGTTCTTGTTTGTTTTTCTCTTCTTGTACAGTTGTGGTGGTGGAAGCAGCGGAGGGAGTGATGGAGACAGTGATGATACTGGTACATATTCTGATACCAGTCTCAAGGGCGCCTGGTTGACCGTTGCATCTACTCCCATTTCAGAGGAACGTGGCTATTATATTATGGATGGGAATGGTAACATTACTGAATACGGTGCCTTTGGCATGGAGACGCCAGGTCATTACACTGTCGATGCAGATGGATCGATTGATTTCATTCATACTGGCACCTCAGACGTCTACGATCTCACAGGACAATTGACATCAGAAACTTCATTTACAATGCAGGGCACAGTTAATGGAGATCCCGTCTCAGTACAATTTGGAAAAGTTACTGACACCTCGATCTGCCAAGGAACCTGGACCGGCACTGTGTCAGGCCATGATATTTCATTTACCGTAAACGAAACAGGTGAGATTACATCCTCAACTGGTATATTTGCCCCGTTATCTGGACATATGTTCAGTCTGAACGGCATGGCAACCGCCTTCTTCTCCACCGGAATTCAAGCTGAGTACAACGAGATAATGCTTGCTGGAACCTTTGCAAACAACAGGTTTGATGGCATAAGTATCATCGATATTGAAGGTTACGACGACGGTGACATGCTATTGACACAATCGAGTGATAGCAACGATGACGCAGTGACCATTGTGGATTTTGTTGGGACGTGGACTGGTAGTGGAACTTTTACATCTCAAGAAGATGCTGAGGTCACTACTAATACTGATCCGTTAATTATTACAGTTGCCGGGAACCAGTTAATTGCCAATGACATTACAGGTACCGTGTCGGATGGAATCTGGTATTTAGAAATTGCGAATCCTAGCCCAAGCAATCCCGATTGTACAGAATGGAGTGTTTCAGGTATTGCATGGCTGGAAGAAAACGCCACAGAGCTTCATATTGAGGCTTCTGGCACCTTCTGTGGATCAGGTGGGGGAAAACAAGGAACTTACACAGGACTATATCATAAGCAATAATGTTTGAAAGTTAAGTTATCTTAATAGACTGTAAGATAGCACTTCAGATACTGATATAATGTCGGGTTAATGGTCTCGTTTTAATGGTAGAGGTTTGCTCTGGATTCATCAAAACCATCAATCTTCTGCCGATCCCCTACAATTGACCCAAAGCAATGATTTATTCAATAAAAGTGTGCTCCCCATTTTAGATGGGCAACTATAGATAACGCAAAAGACTATTCGGTTTGATGGGCCAGCAGAAACCGAGGATTATGCATCATAGCTCATGCCTTGAGATGGCAGGATGATCTGCATAGGTTCCATCACAAGATCCTCTGTTTTCAGATTTACCAAGTGCGGGATGTGGATGAAAGCAACGGAGTATCATTGTGCAGGCATTGCTATCGGAAATTATATATGATCCATGCCCCTCCTAATATCAAGTAGACTATAAGAATAGGTGGCCATACAAATGCAAACGAGATCAGACCTATTATTAGAATTATCCATCCTAATACCTGCAAGGACGTCTCCTTTCATGTGAAACCATAGCTTGATTAGACTATGAGAATATGAAGGCCAAAACCTAAAGCAAGCGTTGTTGTGTTGCCTATTAGCTTACCGAATGCTGTGCTTATCACATAACCCCAGATGTTATCCTTCTGTTCATGAAGCGTCTCTGAAAGCTCTTCGCGTCTATCACTCGGAACACATAGCTCAAGAACCGCATAGAGCAGTCTCCATTTGTAGTCATCTTGACTGCTATCTTGAGTAAAAAGCCCGATTAACCAAACAAGACCAAGCATGTGGAAAAAACCAATAACGCTTAAATTCATCATGGGCACAACAAACCAGTTCCAAAGACACATGGCTACAAAGGCAGTGTATAGACCAATTAACAATCCAAAGCACATTGACATAAACCAAACCCATCCTTTTTGCTCCATGATCACAATCCCCCTCAAATAGATCTGCAATTGAATAGAATAATAATGCTTAGCCACAATTTGGCCAGACACTTAAGAAGGAAGGTCGCAATGATGGCAATGGTTCCATGCTGAGAACCATAACCATGAACCTGAATGCTCCTTGGCTATCTTCACTCAAATCTTGTTTCTTCAGGATTTGCCAACACTTTGCCAACAGGTTTTTTGGAGCTTAACTTATTGAAACTACATTGACACACTCTTCAAAGGAGTGGGTTCGACTCCCACTCCCTCCGCCACTGAATCACTGCCCCGGGCATGACGAACTAGTCCCCGATTCCTGCCGGCTCGAATACCATGGCCCCGCGGTCCGCCTGGAAGTAAATGGTGAGGCGGCCGTCCCTGAGCAGGCACGAGGATGCCTCCTTCAGGGCGGCTGTATACTGGTCATGGAGGGACTGCTCCGGGCAGATCATGCGGGTGTAGGCAAACTTCCTCATGACAAGGGCATTCCCGGCCATCAGGTACGCACCCATGCCGCGGTTGCAGTCAGCGAGCACGGTCACCGTGCCGTCGGCCGAGAGGACCAGGGCATAGCGGGAAGGGTCATCGGGCACGATGGTCGTATTGTCGGGGTACCTGATCTGCAGGAGTCTCCACACCGGCCGGGAGACGGACGGGTTGCGTACGAGACGCAGGCCCTCGTCGCCCCAGACATCGTCATCGAAGGTCACGGCGGTGAGTCCCTTGTCGTCAACGGAAAAGGTCATGACGACGGGCTTCTCGTAGGCACGGTCCTGACGGCCGGTCAGCGTGACCCTCACCTTCCTCGTGAAGCGGTAATCCCAGGTCCCTGTCTCGACGACGGGAGGTCCGTCGTTCAGGAAGTCGGTGAGCAGCTCGGCCTGCCCGTTCTGGGTGAGCTTCAGGCGCACCAGGCGTCCCGGGCTGTCCGCCGCGGGAACCTTTGCCCCGAATACGCCCCAGGTCCCCTCGGGTACGACCGGGCAGACCTGGTCTTCCTCCCCCCTGAACCATGAGGCGCAGCCGGTGATCACAAGGAGAAGGGAGAGAGCGAGGATGAGGCCGAGAACGTGTGTTGCGGCTCCATGTCTCTCCCTCACGGTTCTTCCCCCTTACCGGTCGGACGACGGGTCTGTGCATAGTAGTGCGTCCATTTCACAGCGGAGTCAAGCCCCGGATATTCATTTCAGAAAAACCATATGGGGGCTTGACTCTACCCCTTCAAGTGTTGTTAAGATGTGGCGTTCGAGGTGCAACCGGTCTCCGGTGCATGCGCATGCACCTCTGAAGCGGTGGAGAGATGGCCGAGTGGACGAAGGCGTTCGCCTGCTAAGCGAATGTAGGGTCAAAAGCTCTACCGAGGGTTCGAATCCCTCTCTCTCCGCCACCCATACTAATCTGCAGGCTGTCAGACACCCTGGGAATCGACTTAGAAGACCTGATTCTTGACCTAATGCTGCCCATTTGGAAATTTTAAACCAGAAGATATGAGATCAGAGGTGTCTAGTTGATCACTGAAGCCAGTTGGGTTGGGTGTGATTATCCGTAGGAGCTACGATCCGATCAGACATCAATCCTCAGAACGGGGACCAACCGCCATATCAATCGAAGCTAGTACACCTTATTCCAGGCTCGGACCGAATCCCCTGCCGCTGCCCGGACGGAAATCCTCATGCATCATCCTGTGATGCCCCATACCACCCCAGAAACCCCTCCACCATCCTATCTCGGAGGTATCTTTCGGCAAGGTGCGGGCATAGACCAGCAGATCGATAATATCCTTTTCACTCCATTCATTGATGATGGCGGAAGGCATCGTGGTGCCCGGCTGTCCGGCCCGGACCTTGTGAATGAATTCCCAGGGATTCTCGTTCGCAATGGTCCCGACAAATTCCGGCTTGTCTGCTTCCCCGAAATTAATGGCTGTACCCGCAACGCCATGGCACATGTGGGTGCAGTTTCTCCTGAATATATAGCTCCCTGTTCTGGTGTTTCCCCTT
>Ga0209607_1002120_pt1 | contig 16084 bp, 15 predicted proteins | sample AD_UKC117_MetaG_FD_184413 | JGI IMG/M metagenome (GOLD analysis project Ga0209607, IMG submission 184413) | Active sludge microbial communities of municipal wastewater-treating anaerobic digesters from Hong Kong - AD_UKC117_MetaG (SPAdes)... | ecosystem: Engineered > Bioreactor > Anaerobic >... | reverse complement strand
AATTGAGGCGCTGGGTGGCCAGGTCCTGGTTATCTAACCTCTTTTCAAGGTGAAAGAATGGGAACCCTGTTGGACCGAATGGAACCGCTGCTGGCAGCGATGCCTTCAGTCAAGAGTCCTGAAGGCCACGTCCATTTCAAGAACAAGCTCTTGTGGACGGCCGGCATCCTGATACTCTATTTTGTACTGACCAATATCCCGCTATGGGGGCTGGACCCCAATTCACAGGATCTCTTCCTGTACTGGAGGGCTCTCCTCGCCGGAGCGAGCGGCTCACTTGTCCAGCTCGGTATCGGGCCGATTGTTACGGCGTCTATCGTGCTGCAGCTCCTGAAGGGTGCGGATATCCTGCATATCGATACTGCCGATGTGCGTGGCCAGGTCATCTACATGGGGCTGCAGAAGCTGCTCATCTTCGTGATGATCATCATCGAAGCTGCGCCGAACCTTGTAGGAGGTTTCCTCCTGCCCGATCCGGCCATCGCCGATGCGTTCTTTGGAGGAAATCTCTTCGCAGTCTCGCTCTTGATCTTCCTCCAGGTGTGTATCGGGGGTGTCCTTATCGTATTCATGGATGAGGTGGTCACCAAGTGGGGGATCGGTTCCGGAGTGGGACTTTTCATCATAGCCGGAATATCCCAGGCACTCATCAACGGGTTCATCAACTGGTCCCCGTTGAATGACCAGTATCCGGTCGGTTTCTTCCCGCGCCTGGTGGCCGTAATAGCCGACGGGGCGAATTTCCTGCAGTACATGGGCATCGAGATGCTCGCACTTATCGCAACGGTTGTGATATTCCTCATAATCGTGTACGTGGAGTCCACCCGGATCGAGATTCCCCTTGCCCACGCGCAGGTCCGCGGGGCCAGGGCACGGTTCCCGGTGAAGCTGATCTATGCCAGTGTCCTGCCCATGATCCTTGTCAGGGTGCTGCAGGCCAATATCCAGATGATCGGACTCTTCCTAAACAACGTGGGGATCACAATCCTTGGCACGTTCCAGAACCAGTCGCCGGTCAGCGGGCTGATGTATTACTTGAACCCGGTGAACGGGCCGTCTGACTGGATGTGGTGGATCTACGATCTCGGCCATGCGCCCTGGCAGATTCTCACGAGGCTTGGCATCGATACCATCATCATGGTGGTCGGCGGTGCAATATTTGCCCTCTTCTGGATCAAGACCGCAGGCCTGGATTCGAAAGATGTGGCCCGCCAGATCCAGCTGAGTGGAATGTCAATTCCCGGCTACCGGCGGAATCCGCAGGTCCTCGAGAAATATCTCGACAGGTACATCCCCCGGGTGACCGTGATTGGCGGTGTATTTATCGGACTGCTCTCTGTCGGTGCCAACCTGTTTGGTGTTATCGGAGCAGTGAGCGGGACGGGTCTTTTACTGACGGTGAGTATCACGTATCGTCTGTACGAGGAGATTGCAAGCCAGCAGATCATGGAGATGTACCCGTTCATGCGGACGTTCTTTGGGAAGGAGTGAGTATGACAGACAGGAGAGTAATCATTACCGGCGTGCCCGGGGTTGGCAAGACCACGGTGGTCAACGGGGCCTTAAAAATCCTGGAAGATGAGGGGATTACCTACAAATCCCTCAACTTCGGCACGTATATGTTCGAAGTCGCCAGGAAGGACGGAATCGTGAAAGACCGCGACGAGATGAGAAGGCTGGATCGCGATGTGCAGAAGGAGCTCCAGAGGGCTGCCGCCAAAGCGATGGCCCTGGAAAAGGGAAATATTCTCATCGACACGCACGCGTCGGTGAAGACTCCCCGGGGATATCTTGCCGGACTGCCCGAATGGGTGCTGCGGGAACTGATGCCCGATACGATCGTTTTGGTGGAGACCGACGAAGACCAGATCCTTCTCCGCAGGTTGACCGACGAGACCCGGTCAAGGGACATGGAGGGATCCGCAGGGATTGGGCAGCACCAGCAGTTCAACCGGTCCATTGCGGCATCGTATGCCATGATAACGGGCGCAACCATCAAGATCGTCGTGAATGCAGATCATCTCCTTGACAAGGCAGCAGAGGATTTGGCGCAGACGCTCGGGTGAAATGGTATGGATATGAAGAAATATGGAGGATTCATCCCCCTTATCGTGGCAATGCTGCTCATCTTCTCCTACAGCGTACCGGCGATCAGGGACGGCGTGGGGAGTTTTCTCGACACGGTACTGGGCCCGCTTGCGAATATGGTCCCGTTCTATGTCCTGATCGTTATCCTTTCAACGGCTACCGCATTGTATTCCTCCATAATCCAGAAATATACCATTGACTATGAGCACATGCAGGATGTCCAGGCCAGGATGAAAGTCTTCCAGAAAGAATACCGGGAAGCCCAGCTTTCCGGAGATGAGAAACGTCTCAAGAAACTGAATGCAAAGAAGGACAGGATGATGAAGGAACAGATGGAGATGTCCCAGAACCAGTTCAAGCCCATGGCATACATCCTGATCATAACGGTCCCAATCTTCTTCTGGCTGATATTCAGGTTAAACAGCGCGGAGGGGGCGATCATCATGCCCTTCTTTGGTCTGCACACCCTGACTGATTTCGTGCTTGGTCCGATACCGGCCTGGATACTCTGGTACATGATGTGCTCTCTGACCATCAGCCAGGTTGTCCGAAAGTCCCTCAATATCGGGGGAATATAATGAGAATCACGGTGAGTGGTCTGCCGGGAAGCGGGACCACCTCACTCGCCAGGACAATAGCTTCCCGGAGAGATTACCAGATCATCTCTGCAGGAGAGGTGTTCCGCCAGATGGCAAGCGAGAGAGGCATGGGTCTTGCCGATTTTGGAGAGCTGGCACGGAAGGACCCTTCTTTTGACCGGCTTATCGATGAAAGGCAGCGGGAGATTGCCCTGTCCCATGAAGACATAATCGTCGAGGGCAGGCTCTCTGGCTGGTTTGTCAGGGAAGCCGACCTGAAAGTCTGGCTCATGGCATCCCTGGAATGCAGGGTGGAGAGGATCTTTGAACGTGATCGTGTCTCTGATCACGAGACTGCACTGAATCTTACCCGCGACCGCGAGGAGTGCGAAGCTGAGCGTTACCGGACGTATTATGATATCGACATCGATGACCTGTTACCATATGACATTATCCTCAATTCGGAACGTTTCGATGTAGAGGAACTTGCCGCGATCGTCGAGACCTCAATCTCCGTCATTGAGGCCCGCTCACCGGAAAGCAACAATATTCATTGAAACACCCGACACTCATCTCTATCAGCCGGATTCCGGGAACTCTTTTTATGGCTCTTCGCTACCTGGCGTGTGCAGGATTGATGAACCGGATACAAATTGTAGAGGCTACCCGCCCCCACACCCCCCATGTGCGATGCATGCCGCCACCCCCGAAAAATACCGCGAGGCTGATTCGCCCTCGACCCGGGGTGACCTGCGGTCACCTTCAGATTAACAGTTAAAATTTGAGCAATTGGTATGAGTTATGTGTGGACGCCCCGGCGGCGGCAGTGACTGATTTGGTATGTGGATAACAAATCGATTCAGACTCCCCACACAAAACAGCGAGGAGGCCTTTTTATTCAGGCCAGCCCGGGAACCGCGGGAAAAAGGGATTGATCTCTGGTCTATCCGTTCAGACCATGTGAAAGAGCAGTATGAGGTCAGAGAAGTCAATCCGACCGTTTCCATTGTAATCGAATGCACTGACGGGTTCATTCTCAGCTATCCAGTTCATTTGATTGAAATACAGCACCACATCTGCGAAATCACATCTTCCGTTGCCATTGAGATCTTCGTACAGGCCATCGTTATCGGGATCTGTAGGGAGGAGAGCGGCATCGGAGGTATCTGCGTTGTCCGCCTGGGAAGAATCAGTCAGTGGTATCGCCCTGACGAAGGGGCACGGTTCCCCTGAAGTAGATCCGTCACCGTCGAACGGAGTGACCTCACCGGAGGTTGACCCATCACCGTCGAATGGACACGGTTCCCCCGAAGTAGATCCGTCACCGTCGAACGGAGTGACCTCGCCGGAGGTTGACCCATCACCGTCGAAGGGACACGGTTCCCCTGAAGCAGATCCGTCATCGTCGAACGGAGTGACCTCGTCGGAGGTTGACCCATCACCGTCGAAGGAACACGGTTCCCCCGAAGCAGATCCGTCACCGTCGAACGGAGTGACCTCGTCGGAGGTTGACCCATCACCGTCGAAGGGACACGGTTCCCCTGAAGCAGATCCGTCATCGTCGAAGGGAGTTATATCCCCGGAAGAAGGCCCTGAATCGGGGAAGGGACTGATTTGTCCGGGTGATATCCCGGTATCAGTGAATGGAGATGGGCTCGCAGCTGAAACAGAGTTTGTAAAAGCCAAAAACGCCAGTGCTACCGCTAGCAAAAATACATATTTCTTACTCATCCGCCACCTTGATTGCAGTTTTTACCAAGTCAGGAGAGATACCTCATCATCCTGCACCACAGGTATCGATCCCCTCTTTCCTGATACACGATATCTCACCTCCGCTGTATATAAACCTGATTCAGGCGGATGTGATGGAGAAAATTCATGGATAATTATCCTTTATCTTTCTAAATGCAAGGAAGAATGCGAGAATTTTTACGGGATGAACTGGTAATAGTGAAGGAGTAGACCGGAACCGGGTTCGAACCGGGACAGGGAGAGATCGATGAACCAGGATGATGATGAATACACGGTAAAAATCGTGAAAGAATGGGATGAAGAGTCTCTTCTCACACTTTTTCGGGCAGGTGGCTGGTGGAGAGAAGAATGGGACCCTGCCCACATCGCGGACCTCGTACAGGCGAGTTTCGCATTCGCGGTTGCCATACATGTCGCCGACAGTGTCACTGCCGGGATGGGCCGGCTGATATCTGACGGAACATCGGATGCATATATCCAGGACCTGGTTATCCTCCCGGAGTACAGGGGAAGGGGCATTGGTGCAGGAATTGTCCGCGCTCTTGTAGATCATTGCATGAGCAACAACATTACCTGGATTGCACTGGTCGCAGAACCGGGGACCGAAGACTTTTACGGCACGCTCGGCTTTTCCAGGATGAGCGGGTATGTCCCAATGCTTTTTACAGGAGGAAGTTCGTGAGCATCACGTTCGGGGATTTCAAGCCTGTCACTCTTGACGATAAAGAGATGTTCCTCTCGCAGTTCTCCAGGTTTCCACCGGGTCACAGCGACAACTCATTTATCAACATGATCTGCTGGAATCATTTTGCACATTACCGGTATGCAAAGATTGGTGACAGTATCCTCATATCCAGTACGATTGGAGAAAATACAAAATTCCGACCACCCATCGGTCCGAAGAACCCCGATCTCATGAGAGACCTGTTCCGGACCGCTGTCGCGTATGGCGACGAGAAGCCTGTCGTCCTCATAGAAAAGGATACCAGAGACTGGATACTGGAACAATACCCGGCACTTCCCCTGTATGCTGACCGGAACTATTTCGAATATGTGTACCATACTGACGACCTCGCGGATCTTCCCGGACAGAAATACCAGAATATTCGCCGTCATCTGAACAGGTTCCAGCGCAACTGCAATCCGGCCGTCGAACTGATAGATGATGGCAATCTCCTCGAGGTTCAGGAATTTCTTCTTGAGTGGTGTGAATGGAGGGACTGCGACTCCGAACCGTTTCTCCTGTACGAAAAAGAGGCTATACTCTTTGCCATCTCACATTTTGGAGAACTTGGGCTTTCAGGACTCCTGATCCGGGTTTCGGGAAAGATAGGTGCCATCGCGCTCTTCGAGATACTGAGTCCGGATACCGCGGTGGTACATTTTGAGAAGGGTCTTCCTGACTGCGAAGGCATATACAAGGCGATCAATGCCGAGACAGCGCGCTTCCTGAAAGGACGGGTAAAATTCATCAATCGTGAGAGTGACATGGGAGTCGCCGGACTGCGAACGGCAAAAACCAGGTATCGTCCCCACCACATGGTTGAGGTCTACTATGCACAAAAGGAGGATCTGATACAGATTCTACAGGATGGTTCTTGAATTTTTAAAAATTTTGCATCGGGAACACCTTTTCGAATCCAGTATGGTGCCTTCTTTAGGATTCATTCTGCCGGCCGTCCGATATGGTACGTATCAAAAGTGCCTCCATGGATGTGGCCTTCTCTAATTTTTCTCTCTCTCGCCTGGATTGTTTGGATCGCATCAGGGCAGGGTTTGCCGATATTCCCGGCCTGAAAGCGGGCTTTTGCCTGCAATTGGCCATTATCCGAAGTTTATTCTCTGATGAAGGGAAAATGAATATCATGAAGACTCCCTTCCACCTGATGCTCGTTCCAACTCTTGGCTGCCCTGCACGATGCAGGTATTGCTGGAGTTCGGAGGAAGGGTCACCCACTATGAGCATCGAGACTGTCAAGGATGTTGTCAGGTGGATGCGGGATTTCCAGGATAATCCGGTGACGATAACGTTTCACGGGGGGGAGCCTCTCCTTGCGGGGGCAGAATTCTTCCGCACGGCGCTCCCCCTTCTCTCCGAAGGTTTATCCCGCCTGTCGCCGTCTTTTGCCATACAGACCAACCTGTGGAGGATGACACCTGAAATTGCCGAAATACTGGCTGAATACTCGGTTCCTGTCGGTTCAAGCATAGACGGCCCTGAACACATCAATGACCGGCAGAGAGGCACAGGCTATTTTAAAAAGACCCTGCGGGGATATGAAATTGCCAGGGCACACGGGCTCGACGTGCGGTTCATCTGCACGTTCACATCGCAGTCTGTCGAAGCAAAGGAAGAGATCTTCAATTTCTTCCTCAAGAACAATCTTACACTCAAGCTGCACCCGGCATTACCATCCCTGAGAGATGATAAACCGGAAGAATGGGCTCTATCACCGGAAAAGTACGGCGAATTGCTGCTTTATCTCCTGGACAAGTCCCTGGACCACATACACGAGATCGAGGTCATGAATATCAATGATCTCTGCAGGTGCGTGTTTACCCGCCATGGAAATGTCTGTACATTTGCCGATTGCATGGGTTATACGTTCGCAGTCGGGCCGGACGGAGATATATATCCCTGTTACCGGTTCATTGGAATGGCCGAGTATGCAATGGGAAACGTGGCCGACAACCCGGGGATAGAGGAACTGGCAGAATCTCCGGCATGGAAGCTCATGCACCGGTTCAGGGACTATGTTGATGAAGAATGCAAAGAATGCCGGCATATCAGGTACTGTCGCGGGGGGTGCCCGTATAATGCAATCACACCTGCAAAAGGAGAGATTAAAGGTGTCGATCCCCACTGTCCGGCATACAAGATGATATTTGATGAGATCTCGGAGCGCCTGGACGCGGAGATGTTCGAATCTCCCATGATGGAAATGGGAGGATTCGGCGCGAAAAGGGAGCGGATGAAACCTGGGATTATGTCTCTTGTACACAAGATGGTTTCGGGATAATCCTTTTTCCCGCATAAAACCGGAGGCAGATTCCCGCCCGCGTCAGGGTATTTTTTTGGATTCACAGGGTTGGACGAAAAGTCTAAAAAACCGGGTTTGAAGAGCTCTCCTCTCACCCGGTGCGCGTCAGAAAAAAACGAATAATCTGTGCCCAATTCCAAATAAGGCAGATTTTGGCTCAAATTTCCGGAAAAGACAATTAATGAGGCGATAATATTGAAAAAGGCGGTCAAATATCCTTTGGAATGATACAAAAGTTTAAATCCGGGAGATCAAACCTCTAAGAAATAGTTCGTGAGAACTAGCGTTGGAGAGAGATGATGCTCGAGATGAAACACAAGAAGATCGTCCGCCCTGGAAAGGACGAAGACGTTGTACAGAAGTTTAGAAAAGAGAATGCCTGGGGTTTGTGCACAAGTGTTGACCTCAAGGACTGCAATCCGGAGACGATACGAAACCCGGAAAAGATCCGGGAGTTTATCATTGAGCTCTGCGATCTTATCGAGATGAAGAGATTCGGGGAACCTACAATTGTCCATTTCGGACCAAACGAGAGGGTGGCAGGGTATTCAATGACACAGCTCATTGAGACATCGCTCATATCCGGGCACTTTGCCAATGAAACCGATTCCGCGTACCTGGATATCTTCAGCTGCAAGGAGTATCACCCGGAACAGGCGGCGGAGTTCTGCAGGAAGTTTTTTGAAGCCGGATCTGAAAAGCACACAGTCCTGTTCAGGTACTGAGGAGAGACCTCCTCACGTGGATTTTTCATAGAATTACTCATACGTACTCTTTGCCCTGGGGGTGGCGATAGATGGAGGGGTGTCGATATCCCCAAGAATCGTTTCATTCCCCTTTTTCGTTGATATAAGCCATTTTGGAAAAATCGCGCTTATTATACCGAAATTATCTCAATACCTATCGATCAAGGGCATATCCCACGAAGATATGCGTTGACGATCCTGGTCGGATTTGGATATTGGATCCTTCCCCGAGATATTCTCCCGGGTGATGTATGCCGAATGCCACAGGAGACCGGCCGGGATGATCATCCCTGGAGCAAACAGATCGATTCACTATCAGAAAACTCTGTCTCCTGCAAAAATGGGGGTGCTCCTGATATTTGATCACCTGATCGATAGGGGGGGTTGATGCCAGATTCTGGGGGTGTCCGGCAAAATGAAAAAACCAGGTGACATATCAAAGAGCACTATAGATTGTCATCTTTCTGGTTAAAAAATTTTCATATTAGTGTCTGCCTGATTGGCTCATAACGGACAAAAATACCTCTCTTCAGGAGGATTTTTTTTTGATCGCAGGAAACCCGCCGGTCTCGACGATTACGTGGTTTGCATCAACCGGTTCATGGGGATGTGCAGGAGGTGAAATGAGGGAATTTTTTTACGAGGCCAGTTCACGCCTGTCTACCAGTCTCTTTGGGCGACCTTTGGTGCGGTGAAGTTCAAGCCCTCCTGGAGGAGCGATATGGAAGACTATATCAAAATTCTCCCCGTATGCATCTGCAAGGCGTGGCTTGAAAGAGAAGAAAGACTCGAGAAAACGATCCTGTATCAACGTGCTGTCAATTGTGCCGGGATCCATGCATTCCATGCTGACTCTGAGTACTGCGCTCTCTTCATCCTCCTGCTGGTAGACGAAGGCTTCGTATTCCCCGGTGAGATAATCCATGTTATCCCTCTGGAAGACCCCTCTCTCGATATCCACCCGGTTGACAGGGGTTTCAAGTACCCATACCGTCTCCGCTTCACGCTCCGGGGAGAAGATCTTCATATGGGTTCTTCCGCACGGGCATCTCTCCCGTGTCAGCACCACGGTGGTATCTTCTGTATCGTAATTCAGGAGCAACGTCCCGCACCGTTCTCCGACAGGGATGAGGGTCGTCAATACGGCACGCCCGCATTCCCCGTCTTTTACGAAAGACTTCAAACCGGGATCATATACATCAAGGTGGACCAGGTCTTCAGGGACATGAAGGCCGTCCGTCTCCGCACATTCGCCGCACATGGTCCCTTCGGTGCTCCCATACGTGTTGTATACATCCAGCTGCCATAATTCAGCGAGATATGAACGGGATTCTTTTGCAAAACTCTCTCCTCCAACCACCAGGCGCTCTAACGAGGTCTCTTCCGGAGAGATACCCTCCTTCTCAAGCCTTCTCGCAAGTTTCAACAGCTTGAACACGCTGCCGACTATCGCGGTGGGTTTATACGACGAGATCATCCTGACGGGGAAGTTGCACTTTCCGGTAGGGATTATGGTCATTCCAATCTCCCGTGCTGCAAGTGTCATCGTGTTCGCACCAACATTCATTCCATATGATGCGCAGATGATCACCCGATCCCCCGTTCCAATGCCCTGCGAGAAGAAGATACGTGCGTATTTCTCTGCGTATCGTGTCCAGTCCTGCCAGGTAAGAAAGAAACTCTTTGGAACTCCGGAAGTTCCGCTCGTCTCATGAATGGTATAAACATCCTCCCAGTCGACACTTTTGAACATGAACTCCCCGGTCACCGGGGGCTGGTTTCTCCTGATCGAAGCACTTGAGATGAGGGGAAGTTCGAGGAGATCGCCATGTTCCCGTATATCTCCCGGATCAACATGATTCTTGTTGAACCACTTGCGATAAAACGGGGAATGATCATATGCATACCTGACCGTGTAACGGAGACGCTCGTCGATACACGCATCGAGGTCGGATCGCGGCATTGTCTCAATCGCCGGATTGAATATTTTCGGAGTGTCCATTGAGGAGTGTGTATCGATATCGCGCATCAAAAACATTCGTATTCGGGCTGTATGCCCTGACCATAACGGCTGGAGATGTTTTTTTCCGTATAACCGCATGAAAGATCGGAATTCAGCAGAAACCTACCAGTATGGAATTGAAATCTCCTTTTCGGAAGATCACGGAACCGGTTATGTATTCTATCGTGAATGAATGGTTCCGAGAGAGATATCTATAAATTTTATCCGCGGAAACAACCTGTTGCCAGAGGTGTGTAAATGACAAAGCAAACCCGGTATAAATGCAAGATCTGCGGCTATATCTATTCGCCGCTGAGAGGTGAACCGCATAACGGAATCCCCGCGGGAACTGCGTTTGAGGATCTCCCGGAGAGTTATCTATGCCCCATCTGCGGTATGCAGGGAAAAGGCAAAATTGGCAAGTGGGGATTTGATGAGTGGGTTCCCACGCGGTATCTCTGCTCCGTGTGTGGGTATGTGTATGATCAGAAGCGTGGCGAACCACATCGGGGAATAAGAGCAGGCACAGCGTTCGAGGATCTTCCGGACGATTATACCTGCCCCATATGTGCACTCGACCCAAAAATTGCCAAGGAATTCGGGAAAGTGTTCAAACAGGGATTCGAACCCCTGGATATTTGATAATACCTCTTTTTCTTCCCCCACATCTGGTCTGGAAAGGATGAATGAACCAGATGCATCTTCTGGGCGCTGCCCTCCGCAACACCCCCTCGCGGTCTAGTGGGCTACCTGCATCGCCGCTTCCAAAGGACGCTCCTGCGTCGGTTGGAGTGTCCCAATCAGGATGAAGGCAATCACTCCGTCTGTTCTCTCTCCTCACACGATCGCGAAGAGGTTTTCCAACGAATAATTGAGAATTTGCCGCCGGACCAGGACACCTGGTATTTCTCGATTTGTCATGGTCCCAATCCTTGTTCCACACAGGTAATCTGGAGATTGCGAATTGGCCGTTTTGTATATCGCATCATACGGTTCATGCTGTTTATTCTGCATATTTTCAAGTCAAAAAGCGATACCAGTCCCGGGAATTTTCATCGTTGCCGATAACGACCAGCAACACGGGACACCCTGCCTTCGTCTATTCCTGAATCGGTCCCCGAAGGTTCTCAAAATTTTTGAGATTATGCTATATATCTTCATGACAGAATGTAGAATACGGCAGCGTGAAGTGCGAAATGTTTGAAAAGGTATTGTTACCAACAGATTTTTCCCTGGACGCCCACAGGACCCTGGAATATGTTCATGAGATTCCTGGAGTACGGGAAGCAATTCTGCTGCATGTGACAGAAGAGGACCGTTCGGACGGGAAAGCATGGATTGCAGGGAAGGATTCCGTCTCCCCGGCAGATCGTGCCTGGAGATCACTCCAGAAAGAGAGGGAATTTTTGGCGGCGAGAGATCTTCATGCTGTCACGAAGATGGTGGGCATGGAGAGCGGGGATATAGCAGGGGCCATACTCGCATACGCTGAGAATGAAGAAGTATCGCTCATCATGATGGGATCACGGGGAAAAGGCATTGTCGGGGGGTTTATCCTTGGAAGTGTATCGGCAAAGGTACTCCGCAATGCACGGACACATGTCCTCATCACCCAGCACCGCCAATCAACCAAAAAAAACATCGGAAAATGGGGTGATCCCCAAAAAGAGCAGCAACCGGGGCCTCTGTTCCGGAAGATTCTCATCCCGGTCGATTTCTCGCGGTTGTCCACCGAGGTTATCGAGTTTGCAGGGGATATTGAAGGGATCGAAGAGATCGTCCTGCTTCATGTCATCTCCCATGGCGAGAGCAGGAAGGAACTGGAGACGAGGATGAAAGATTCATACAACAGGCTCCAGTACCTCTCGGGCAAGCTCGATTATGACCTCACGGTCAGGATCCATATCCGGTTTGGCAGTCCCGCCGAAGAGATCTGCACCCTCGCCGAAGAAGAGGGGGTTGGCATGATCATGTTCTCCCGGTTTGGGGTGACCGGAGAGATCAGGGAGATCCTGATAGGGGGCACGGTACTGGAAGTTGCGAAAAAGGCGAACAGGCCGGTTTTTGTGAAATATCCTGCCTTCTCACCGGTACTGATGGCAAGGGAGCTGCAGCCGGCCGAATACCCCCTCGCAGAGGAGATCTGGACACAGTTTCGCCGGCAACAGGCGGATCAAAAGACCGACAGGATATTTGGTCTCTTTATCGGGGAGACTCTCGTATCCGTGGCGCGGTGCAGGCGCTACCCGGGTGGCCTGGCGGTGGACGGTGTCTTTACCCGCGACGAGTTCCGGGGGAAGGGGTACGCCACACGGGTTATGGACCGGCTTGTCGCATCCTGCGGGAAAGAGACGTTATACCTGCACTCTCCACAGAAGCTTGTGAAATTCCACGAATTGTACGGATTCGGAACAATCGGTATGCATGAGATCCCGGAATCTGTCAGGAATGGAAGTATTCTCATCATTGGAGAGAGCGCACTGGCCAATCTTCAGCCCATGAAACGGGAACCCGGACCGCCCGTAGCATAGGTGGTCCGGATCTCAATACGTGAAGAGCTCCTGGATATGGCCGGTGCCGGATGTCCGGACAACCAAACAGGGACGATTCACACCTGCTTTCTCTCGAAGGACGGGGTTCATCTCCCTGATCTGTATCCCTGCTCCATTCTCTTCATCATCTCTATGAGCACGGCAAAGACCGCCGCTTCGAGGGGGTCTTTCATCATTGCCATGTCGTCGTCTTCGTGCATGCGTATCATGCCAACAAGCTCTTCGGCATAGTCCCGGTCAGCTGCATGCAGGGCTCTTCTCGCCCTCATCCAGCGATCGGCGGTAACGAGGAGGTCGTTATGCCCTATGCGGTTATTTCCGGGATCAACCATAATCCATCAGCCTGATGTTTATCAGGACAAGGATTAACCCGGTGCCGGGCGGGGCGAAAGTGGCTCTTCGTGAAGGCATTTCCGGCGGAAAACGGGAGTTTTTCCCATTCATACTTTTATTAGATGTTTTCGAGAACCTGCGACGCTCCCTGGGACTACGCTTCGCCTGCGCCTGTCGCTGCGGCGAACCCCAAAAGGCGATAGGGACTGTAATGGGGCAGAGAAGATCAACCCTACACTACCCCGATCCCCCCTGCCCACAGAATATCGCCAGCGGGGGGTCGGGGGGTGCAACCCCCCGTCAGCACGTTGGCAAACCCCAAAAACGCGATAGGGACTGTACTGTGGGTTTCTACAACCCGATCCTCCCTGCCCACCGGATATCGCCAGCGGGGGGTCGGGGGGTGCAACCCCCCGTCAGCACGTTGCAGCGTCCCCAAAAAACGCGATAGGGACTGTATCCTTGCGATAAACCCGATTCCCCCTGCCCACCGGATATCGCCAGCGGGGGTCGGGGGGTGCAACCCCCCGTCAGCACGTTGCAGCGTCCCCAAAAAACGCGATAGGGACTGTATCCTTGCGATAAACCCGATTCCCCCTGCCCACCGGATATCGCCAGCGGGGGTCGGGGGATGCAGCCCCCCGTCAGCACGTTGCAGCGAACCCAAAAACGCGATAGGGACTGTATCCTCGCGATAAACCCGGTCAACCCTGCCCACCGGATATCGCCAGCGGGGGGTCGGGGGGTGCAGCCCCCCGTCAGCATGCGTTCTTGGACACTCCCTGGGACTACGCCTCGCCTGCGCCTGTCGCAGTGGCGAACCCCAAAAACACGATAGGGACTGTAATGGGGCAGAGATGATCAACCCTACACTAACCGATCCCCCCTGCCCACCTGACATCGCCTGCGGGGGGTCGGGGGGTGCAACCCCCCCGTCTTCATGTAAAAAACTTTAACCACGTTGCGCTTACCATTGCCACTCTTCCCACCTGACATCGTCTGCGGGGGCCAGGAGGTGCAGCTCCCCTTCAGCATGCACTTTTATCCGCTCCCAGGGGCTAGGCTTCGCTTGCCCCTGCCACCCTGCGGGTGCCCGGACTACGTCCTACTTGCGGCGAACCCCAAAAACGTGATAGGGACTGTAATGGGGCAGAGATGATCAACCCTACAGTACCCCGGTCAACCCTGCCTGCCAGATATCGCCTGCAGGGGTTCAGGGGGCGGCAGCCCCCTGTCTGCATGAAAATGAGATTGTTCTCTTCTCTAAAACGAGAAGATTCACAAACAGGTAATCAATTACCTCACAGCCCCGGGAAACCCTGTCCACAGGATATCGCCTGCAGAGGGTTCAGAGGGGGGTGCAGCCCCCCGTCAGCACGTAAAACTTTACCCACGCTTCGCTTGCCCCTTCTCCTCCGGAGCCCCGGACTTGCGTCCTATCGTTGCGTCGAACCCCAAACTGCGATAGGGCCCGGACTGGTTGATAGATAGTCTGATTCCTATAATCGTCGGTCTAATCGAGGGTAGTAACAGCGCCTGAAAAAAAAGTTAGATGAGTTTGTAGAATGGGTGGCTCTCAGCAATGCACTGGACGCCAAGCTGTTGGGCTGCCTCAAGTACGGCGATGTCGGTATAGGCCTGCGCAGTGATCATGGCCTCTACATTCTCGATTGGCCCATACATGATCAGGTCGGCACCGAGTGTGCTGGCGATCATGTTGCAGCCGATATCGGGTGCGGACCACGCTGCCTGGATGACACCGTCCATTCCGCCCTTGTAGTGGTGGAAGAGCTGGGCTGTGTACTTGTCCTTGCCCTTCAGGCCTTCTGCCAGTGCCGACGGGTTCTTCTTGGTACCCTTCCAGCGCTTGAGCCAGGTCCAGGAGACCGTCATGTTGTGGTACGCACCACCGGTGGGGTAGCCGTGGATGGCCTTGCAGGCCAGGATCTCACGGTATGCTCCACCGGAGCCGATTCCAAGGGGAGTAGCTGCGGTATCGAGGATCGGGCGTGTAATTCCTGCCTCTTCCGCAATCTGCAGCATTCCCTTCTCCTGCCCGGCAACACCACCCTCGACCAGGACCTTCTCCCTGCCGACCACTGATGGGTCACCGGGGTTGAAGGCCAGGACGATAGCTGCATTCACATCGCTGTTCTTGATGGCCTCGATGTTCTCAGGCGGAATTGACCCGTTAATCGAGTTGTAGATCGCACGGTCGGCAAGCCCGACTTCTGTCGTATACTTGCAGGCATGTGCGAGTGCTGCCGGAACTGATGAGTCCATCAAAAATGCGGTCTTGTTGTCGATACTGTCGAACCAGGTAAAGTAGCTCTCAAAGGCCTCGGGATATTCCGCGATAATCTGGATAAAGTGAGGAAGGCCGGTCAGGTCTGAAAGCTCCTGGCACCTGTTCCAGAGGGCCTCTGCTGTTTCTTTGTCTATCTTTCCGGTCTTGTCGTCAAGCACCACTTCATGCTTGTTGTAAAAGATAGAAGCGGCAAGTACTGTCGGGTATTCGCCTGGCTGTCCTCCGATCATGGTGCCGTTGAAATCCCAGACACTTTGCTCTTTTTCGAATCTGAACATATGTTTTCACACCTCCATTACATAATGACGTTTAACTTCGGGAGCAGCACAAGCAGCATGACAAATACTGTAAGTCCTGCTACAAGTCCATAGAGGATACCAATATCCCGACCGATTTTCCTGCCCACGCGCTGGGCAATCTCTGCATCCGTAAACTCGATCTGGCTCTCAATCTTGTCCAGCCTCTTCTCGATCTCGAGAAACTGCGGGTTTACGCCTGCAGCTGCGACTTCGATACCGCCTTCGGCCTCCTTGACCTCGACGACCATTGGATCGGCTGCGAATGCGCCCGGGTCCTTGCCCGTGAGTTCATCGATCTTTGCCTTGATGGCGCCCATATCCTCGGCTTCCATGATGTTGACCAGTTCGCACTGCTCCTGGAAGCGCTTGATTGCGTCATCTGCAA
>Ga0209607_1002116_pt1 | contig 16097 bp, 15 predicted proteins | sample AD_UKC117_MetaG_FD_184413 | JGI IMG/M metagenome (GOLD analysis project Ga0209607, IMG submission 184413) | Active sludge microbial communities of municipal wastewater-treating anaerobic digesters from Hong Kong - AD_UKC117_MetaG (SPAdes)... | ecosystem: Engineered > Bioreactor > Anaerobic >... | reverse complement strand
ACTCAACATCAGGATCTTTTTGATTCCAATCTTCAATCGCCTTTTGTGCCCACCATACAATACCGCCGGTCCAACCGTGGTCTGCAGACGGGATGGAAACACCAATTCTAATTCTTTCTGCGGAAAAAACAGTTACTGAAAAAACCATCAAAACCATTAAGACTACACTTAATAACATGATTCTTTTTTTCATGAACAGCACCTCCTAAAGTTTTCCCTGATAGGGTAATTATTTGTTGTTTTTCCTCTGTATTAGTACCGCACCGATAATGACCAAACCCTTTACGGTTCCCTGCAAATAAGGTGAAACCCCTAACATATTTAACATGTTGTTGACGATACCAAGGATGATGGCGCCGATCACCGTGCCGATGATAGAGCCGCTTCCACCTGACATGGCAGTTCCCCCGATAATGACAGCCGCTATGGCATCTAATTCATAATTTTGACCTGCGTTAGATGAACTGATTGAATTCAACCGTGATGAAAGCAACACCGCAGTGATCGCAACCGTTACGCCTACTATGACATAGGCAAAAAATCGAATTTTGTCTATTTTTATGGCAGCGTATTTTGCCACTCGCTCATTGCTGCCGATGGCACACATGTATCTTCCATACTGAGTATGGTTCAAAATGACCCAAAATAGAACGGCCAGTCCAAGAAAAACCCATACCGGATTAGGTACTCCCAAAAAGGAACCCATTCCGAGTTCAGGGAAAAGATTGCTTTGCGACCTGAATTCACCGGCTCCGCTTATATAGAGAGTTAACGAGCGGAAAATCGCCATCGTACCCAAAGTGACGATGAAAGGAGCCACTTTGCCTTTGGTGATAATCAAACCATTTGCTGCACCGAAGACGACACCCAATCCGATAGCGGCCAGAATGGCGACGAAAATTGCCCAAGAGCCTCCTCCTAAGGCGTTTAAAACCAATATGCTAATGCCACCTACCAATGCCGTCATGGAACCGACAGATAAGTCTATACCTCCAGTTATGATCACGAAAGTCATCCCCAGGCCGATAATCCCGGTATATGAAACCTGTCTGAGAATATTAAGGAGATTTCGTGTTTTTAGAAAATAAGGGCTGGCAAACGCAGAGATTGCAAAAAGGATTGCCAAAGCCAAAAGAGGTCCCCATTTTTCTGCACTAAAGCCCTTCAAAACCTTTGAAATTTTCAAATCAAGCCACTCCCTTCAAGCCGGTTGCATAAAGCATGATTTCTTTTTCGCTCATTTCACTTTCGTTAAGTATACCGGTAATTCTTCCTTCTCTCATAACGACCACACGGGTACACATGCCTAATATTTCTTCCAATTCTGAAGAGATAAACAGACAGGCAATCCCACTTGAAGCCAGTTGTTTTAAAAAATGGTAAATTTCACGTTTGGCATTTACATCAATTCCCCTTGTTGGTTCATCTACTATGAATATCTGAGGCTTAGTATCCAAACTTTTTGCCAGAGAAACCTTTTGCTGATTTCCACCACTGAAAAATTCAAGTTTCGTCTTTAATGAAGCGGCTTTGATATTAAAGTTTTCCACATATTCTTTAGTGGTTTCCCGTTCCTTTTTATGATTGATCAGACATTTGCAATAATTATTCAAAGAATTCAGGGTGATATTTGAGGTTATATCAAAGGAAGTAATGATTCCGGTTCCTTGGCGATCCTCGGATAAATAAGCAAAATGATGCTTCACAGCATCCGATGGATTTTTAATGTGTACTTCTTTTCCATGAATGAATAGTTTACCTGAAAGTTTCTTGCGTATACCCATCAGTGTTTCAGCCAATTCCGTACGGCCAGCTCCAACAAGTCCTGAAAAACCAAGTATTTCTCCCTTTTTTAAATCAAAACCGATATCTTCCAGAATACCCTTTACACAAAGGTTTTCAACCTTTAAAACCGTTTCTGGTGAAGGCTGGTTTTTTTTCGGAAAGATTTGCGAGAGTTCTCTGCCTACCATGGATGTTGCCATTTGATGTTCATCCATAAGCTGTGTGTCCTCAATTTCTATTTGCTCACCATCTCTGAGAACCATAACCCGATCACAAATCTCCCGTACCTCTTTTAATTTATGGGATATGTAGATGATGGTGACACCTTTTTCCTTTAACCTTCTCATCAGTTGAAATAGCAACTCTATTTCAGATCCCGTTAACACGGTTGTTGGTTCATCCATAATCAAAAGCTTGCTTTCATAAGCCAAAGCCTTTGCAATTTCGATCATTTGCTTTTTTGCCACACTCAATTCTTGAATCTTATCTGTGGGTTTAATTTCTGTATGGAGCATTAAAAGCAATTCTTCAGCTTTACTGATCATCTTCTTTTTATTCAAAAGAAGGTGTTTCTTAAACTCCTTTCCCAGAAAGATATTCTCGAAAACGTTTAACTCATTGATCAGGTTGAATTCTTGAGGGATCAGCCTTATTCCAAGTTCTCTTGCTTTTTGGGGATTAAATTCAGTAATTAGTTTTTCCTCAAAGAAAATTTCCCCTTCAGTTGGTACGTATATGCCACTGATCATTTTGATCAAGGTGGATTTACCGGCACCGTTTTCACCGATAATGCCGAAAATCTCACCTTTTTCAACTTCTACCGAAATATTGTTTAATACCCTGACTTTTGAAAATTCTTTGCTGACTCCTTTTATTTTAAGGATTTTTTCAGCCATCATAGCCCCTTTACGAATTGTCAATCACTTTTCATTGAGTCATCAAAAGAGATGTTAGAAGGCACAAAATCCACCTTTCTTACAAATGCTAACGCCTCTTTTGCCCCTGCTTCTCTATCCATTCCGGAATCTTCCCATTCGACCGAAAGAGGACCCTGATAATCCATGGCATTCAATTCTCGGATGATTTCTTCAAATTGAACATCACCATGCCCTAAAGACCTGAAATTCCAACCTCTGCGACTATCGCCAAAATCAATATGAGATCCCAGAATTCCAGATCGGCCATCCAGTCGGACAGCGGCATCCTTCATGTGAACGTGATAAACCCGATCAGCAAAGTCTCTTAAGAAAAGGTGTGGGGACACACCCTGCCAGATCAAATGGCTTGGGTCGAAATTTATGCCAAATGCCGGCCGGTAATCAAACGCTTCCAGGAGACGTTTTGTACTGTAATAGTCAAAAGCAATTTCTGTTGGGTGGACTTCCAAAGCAAATTTTACATGTTCTTTGTCGAATGCATCCAATATGGGAGTCCAAAGTTCTACAATTTGCTTAAAGCCCTGATGGACCATTTCCTTAGTCGTCTGGGGAAAAGAATACCAAAATTTCCAAATGGGTGAGCCGGTAAATCCCGTAACCACATCACACCCCATATTTCTAGCAGCCTTTGGAGCTAAAGTCATTTGTTGAATTCCCCATTCACGTATAGCTTCCGGTTTTCCGGCTAAAGATGATGGGGCAAATCCATCAAGGCGTTCATCGTATCTGTCACCGACGCATTGACCGATAATGTGTGTACCTATAGCCCAAACTTTCAAATGGTATTTTTCTAGGATAGATTTTTTTTCTTCGCAGTAAGTCTTGTCTTCCGCCGCCTTTTCGATGTTCATATGGTCTCCCCAGCAGGCAATTTCCAATCCATCATAGCCCCAACCAGCAGCCATTTCACAGATCTTTTCAAATGGAAGATCAGCCCATTGGCCGGTAAATAGTGTTACAGGTCTCATAATCAAACCTCCCGTTTATTGTTTTTTGTAGTCAAAAGAACCGTCAACCCAAACCCCATCCTGATTTGAGCTTTTGACACAATCATGAACAAACTTGATGCCTCTGGTTCCATCAGTAACATCAGTAAAGAAAACATTTTCTGCTATTTCTTCGCCAATTTTTTTTGCAGATAATTTTTTACAATAATTTTTGTACAAGTTGCCAAATGCTTCAAAATACCCTTCCGGGTGTCCGGCAGGAATCCGTGTCAATTGTTGTGCCGTGGTGCTCAGATAACCATTTCCTCGGGTATAAACCTGTGTCGGTAAATCCTTGCTTTTGAAAATGAGAACATTGGGCTTTTCCTGTTCCCATTCAAGGGCTCCCTTTGTACCGTAAATTCTGAATTTCAAGCCGTTTTCCTCACTGATGGCAATCTGAGAAGCCCAGTAAATGCCCTTGGCTCCACCCTTATATTCAATGTTGATCCGGGCATTATCATCCAATTTTCTTCCTTCAACAAAAGAATCCAAAGAAGCCGAAAGTCTGTCAATTTCAAGTCCGGTGACATAATGGATCATATTCTCGACATGCGTTCCGATATCCCCAACGCAACAAGACAAACCGGCTCTTTCCGGATCAACACGCCACTGTGCCTGTTTGTTATCCGTATCTTCAACACGATCAGCCAACCAGCCCTGCAGATACTCCGCCATCACCATACGGATATCCCCGATTTTGCCATCTGCAATGATATTTTTAGCCTCATTGACCATTGGATAGCCGGTGTAAGTGTATGTGACCATGAACTCAAGTCCCTTTTTCGTGGCCAGATGCATTAATTCATAACCTTCTTCCGGTGTGAATGCAAGAGGTTTATCACAAACAACATTAATTCCCTGCTCTAAAAATACCTTGGAACACTGATAATGAAGATTATTGGGAACAACTATTACGACAAAATCAATACCATCTGAGCGGTTGCCCTCGGCTTCTGCCATTTGTTCAAAGTCATCATAAATCCTATCAGATATAATCTGATAGTCCAAACCTGTGACCTGGTTTTTTTCTTTGTTATGCGAAAAACTGCCACAAACTAAATCAGCTGAATGGTCGATAGCAATGGCTGCTTTGTGAACTGGACCAATAAAAGAGCCTGAACCGCCGCCTACCATGCCATATGTCAATCTGTTTGAAAGTATCTTTTGAGTATTCTCACTCATTCCCTTTCCCCCTCCAGATTCTTTTTTTGTCGTTATTGTTTAGTGATGATTTTATTGTGAATAAGACTTGTTGTGTCTTTATTTTATTGTATCAATAAAAGTAATCGAAATCAAACCAGAATTCTAAGAAATATGACTGATTATTCCTGATTATCTTTAAAATAATTCCATTTTCTTAAATTTAATCGGGAATTTTAGTGATTTCTGTATATATGGACTTAAAATACTCTCTTCAGATGTCTTCAAAAGCATAATGAAGAAAACAAAACGAGAAGAAAAGCTCTGGAAAAATGCAGAAAAGCCGAGAAAGTTGCAATGTTACTGCTTTTTTAGAAAGTGATGATGTGATATAATTTAACCAGTAATATTTGATTGACAAAATTAATATAACGAACGGGGGTGTCAGTTATGTTTCTGGGAATCGACGTAGGGACAACCGGGATAAAGGCATTGGTGGTCAACGACAAAGGCAAGGTGTTAAACCAATACAACAGACCTCTGGAATTAGACGTACCAAAACCGGGATGGGCCCAGCAGGATCCGGACGACTGGTTAAAGGCTGTTTTGGCAATGTTGAAGGAAGTTTCAAAAAAACACAAAATCAAAGCTATCAGTTTCTCCGGACAAATGCACAGTCTGGTGATGCTGGATAAAGAAGATCAAGTCTTAAGAAAGGCTATCCTCTGGTGTGATCAGCGAACCACAGCCCAATGCAAACAAGCAACAAACATAATAGGTGGCGAACAGTCAGTGATTGGACTTATTGCCAATCCCATACTGGAAGGATTTACTTTGGGAAAGATACTGTGGGTGAAAGAAAATGAACCTGACGTATTCAAGAAAATAAAAAAAATCATGATGCCCAAGGATTATATCTGCATGAAACTTGGTGGCGATTATGGAACAGACTTTTCGGATGCCTCCGGAACGGCGTATTTTAACGTGCATGATTCGAGATGGAGTCATGAGATTTTGGGTAAGCTGGCTATTGATCCGTCTATTTTGCCGCCTGTTTTCGAATCTCATTCTTTCAGGGGTAAGCTTAGAGAGGACTTGACAAAAGAATTGGGATGGAAGGATACGCTCATCGTGTCGGGAGGTGCAGATAATGCGGTGGCTGCTTATGGGATTGGGATATCCAAGCCTGGAGACACCATGGTCAGCATTGGCACTTCAGGGACGGTTCTTACTGCGACTGAAAAGGGAGCGCCAGATTTTGACGGTAAAATCCATTTCTTCCATCATGTTCTGCCGGATCAGAAATATTACATGGGCGTTATGCTTTCAGCAGCTCATTCACTGAATTGGTTTTTAAAAGCATTTAATATCCGTTGGACTTTTGAAGAACTTGAAAACAAGATTTCCAAAGTTAAACCGGGTGTCGGTGGTTTGCTGTTTTTACCTTATTTGAACGGAGAACGCACCCCTTTAAGAGATCCTAATGCAAGAGGCGTTTTGTTTGGGTTGTCATCCAAAACAACCGCTGAAGAAGTGATCAGAGCCGTTATCGAAGGCGTCACATTTGGTTTGAGGGATTCTTTTGAGCTGATAAAGGATAAAACCGAAGTCAAGACTATCCGTGCAGTGGGTGGCGGTGCAAAAAACAAAGTTTGGTGCTCCATCATTGCAGACAATTTTAAAATGCCTGTCAGTGTCCCTGAAAATGATGAAGGTGGTGCTTATGGCGCAGCTATGTTGGCGGCAAAAGGGGCGGGCATCAAAGAGGAAGAGCTGTCCACATGGGTAAAGATAAAAGAGACCATCCAGCCGAATCCGGAAAATTATGCAATTTATGATAAATTATATGAACAATTTAAAGGCTTATACACTGATTTAAAAGAAAGATTTACAGAAATTACCAAGATAACGGAATGAGTATTCAAATTTTAATCATAACGTAGTGGCAACCCTTGTGATCTGAACCCCAATATCAGCATGCATTACGGTTTTCGTATTGCTAGGACACGATAGTCTTTTATCCTTTTTTTGTTTTGAAAATTTGAGTTTTAGTTGTCACTTTATAAGAGGGAGCACCTATAGGAGCTCCCTCTTATAATGAAGCATGAAGTTTTATTGAAGCAAAAACACCCCAAGGTCAATGTCCCTTTTGACCCCAACGCCTCAACTTTGGTAATTCCTTTTCAAGAAGTGCTCGAGCCTCTTCTTTGTTCATACCTTGTTCTTCCATAAAGGGAACACATGTTTCGATCATTTCTTCCATAGTGCATTCCGATGTGAATGAGCCGTCTTTGTAGCAATAAACGCAGTATTCCTGATTAAGACTCCCATCTTTTTCTGTCCCAAACAACTCTTCTTTCAAGGGCATTCCACAACTCTGACATACTAACTGTTCCATAATTTTCAACCTCCAGAAATTTTAAGAACTCATAGTTTTTTCTCTTTAAGAAGAATGAAATCCAGGCTTCTTGGTCCGGAAGAATTTTGAAAGACTTCTTTCTGCTATGAAGTGAAAAAGCCCGTTCAATACTCTTCATGAGTTCCAATACTATTATATTCTCCTATCCTGTCAGGTTATGTCATATTTATCGACGATCTTTTGTGCGGCTGCTTTTATTTCTTTTCTCAAAAATGCCGGTTCAATGACTTCCACCATTTCGCCAAAACTTAAAATCAGGCTTTTCACCCAGTTGTCTATAGGAAAGTTTACACTTACAATAAAGTGTTCTCCCGTGTATTCAGTGATGTTTTCTTCCAAAAAAAAGTCTTTAAAAGAAGAGTAGATGTTTTTATCAAATTTGAGTATGAGAGGCGTTTCTGAATCGCCTGCCCATTCATTTTCCTGTTTGGGGATCAAATGATAATCGCTTGGGTCAAACAGTTCATCTGTGATTTGAAGGGACTTGATTCTCGTTATTTTAAATAACCGATAATTACTTTTCAAAGTGCAAAAAGCGTGTAGATACCATTGGGAACCTTTGATTATGATTTTTAGCGGATATATTTTTCTGGTGGTGGAATGAAGATAACTGTTAAAGTATTCGATGAAAAGGGCTTTATGATGGGAGATGGCTTGATTACAGCAATTGGCTTTTTCTCTGAAATCATCGCTCATACCCCAACCCCTCATATCAAAATAAAGGTTGGAAAATGTGGCATTTGCGCCATCCATTTTCGTTGAAATGCTTTCAATTTCGACATCATCAACCACTTGACTAATCCCCTGAAGCAGTCCAAGAACCATGGAAGCCTCTTGTGAAGATAAAAAGGGTTTTTCAATTCGATACCCTTCAATTAATTCAAAACCACCTTCTGTACCTCTGTAAGAGACGATTGGAACACCAGCATTTTCAAGGGTTTCCATATCTCGGTAAATGGTTCTTACCGAGCAATCATAATAATCAGCCAGTTCCCTGGCACTGATTTTCTTCTTCTTCATCAGGAGGAAAATCATGCTGACTAATCGCTCAGTTTTCATAGGTGTTCCCTAACGGATTGGCATTTCGCCGAGGGTTATTTTATTCCTTTCTTCAATGGTTGCATAAGTTTTTTTCATGAAAAAATACAACCAGACGTACATGATGACAGCCACACTGAATTCTGAAAGGGGAAAGGCATACCAAATATTCTCAAATGTGGTTACTTTGCTCAGCCAATACATGACGGGCAATAATATGCCAATTTGGCGGAGGAATGAGATCAGAAAACTGTTTAAACCCTTTCCCAACGCTTGAAATGTCAGTGAACCAATCACAGATATGCCGATGATGGGAAAAGAAAGACCGATTCGAGATAGGATATCTTGACCAATCTGGATCATCTCAGGATTGTCGTTGAATAAGCTGATCAGTTGAGCTGGGAAAAAAGTGAACAAAACAAAACCGATCGTAGTTAAAACAGTTGAGATAATCATTCCCAATGTCAAGGTGTTTTTCATTCGGTTGATATTTCCTGCCCCGAAATTATAGCCCATAATAGGCATAAACCCCTGTCCTAAACCGAATACAGGCATCAAAATGAATGATTGCAGTCTGAAGAAGATGCCGATGACTGCGATGGCGTAAATGTGAAAATTTCCTGCAATGATGTTGATCAATGCAATGGTAACACTCCCAATCATCTGCATAAAAATACCGGGGAGTCCGACTCTGTATATTTCTTTAATGATCGGGAGATTGATTTTGAAATTCTTTAAGGAAAGATTCATGTCAACCGTTTTGGCTTGTAATCCGTACAGTAAAAATACCGAGCTAACCGCCCTGGCAATTACCGTTGCAAGTGCTGCCCCACGAACACCCATTTCAGGAAAGATCCACCAGCCAAAAATAAGAAAAGGATCCAAGACGATATTCACAACAGCGCCAATGATCAAAGCAATCATTGGCGTGAAAGTATTTCCCTCACCTCGAATAATGTTATTTGATATCATCGAGAAGAAGATAAAGATGGAGCCGATCATAATAATGCTAATATATTCACTAGCTGGCTGTATCAATACCGCTTGATCGGAAAATAGCATGATAATCTGATCAGAAAAGAAATATCCAACCAAGGCAACGACAATCCAATACAGAATACCCAAAAAAAGAGCATTTTCTGCAGCAAGTGTTGCATCTTTATTCTTATGAGCGCCTAGTCTTCTGGAAATAAACGACGTGACCCCGATACCGGTACCGGCGCCTAAAGCAATGAGAACCATTTGCACCGGAAAAGCAATAGAAAGAGCTGATAAAGATTCCTCGCTGATTCTTCCCACATACATACTATCCACAACATTGTACAGAGCTTGAATTGACATCCCTATCATCGCTGGAAAAGCTAGTTTAAACATCAAGGGAATAATCGGTTCTGTTCCCATCCGTTTAGAACTGACCCTTTTCAAAAAACCACCAACTTATTCTTTTTGATTGGATTGTGTATATTCTTTTAAGGCCTTTTTGACAGCCTCTAAAGGCATGGAAATGCAAGTGAATGATTGATCTATACCCAGTTCTTCAAAGATTCGTTGTTCATCCAATTCCATGATCTCGCTGATCCGTTTCCCTTTAATCAGTTGAGAAGTCAAGCTGCTTGCGGCTATAGCTCTGGGACACCCCTTAATCGTATATTTGACATCCTGGAGGATGTTGCCTTCAATTTTTAGATAAAATTTAACCCCGTCCCCGTCGCTTTCGTTAAAACCCGTTGCAGCTAGTGTGCTGTTGTCTATCTTGCCGATATTTTGAGGATCGGTGAAATGCTTCATTAGCTCTTGCGAATATCTTTCAGCCATTAGACAGCCTCCTTAGCAATGTGACTTTTTCCATCAGTTTATCACAAAAATAGTCAATTTGCTCATCGGTGTTATCCCACCCCAGTACAACTCTGATTGTGCCGTTGATAAATTCAAGGGGGCAATTCATCGCTGTAAGAACATGGGAGCCTCCCTTGGAATGCGAATGGGATCTGCAAGCTGATGCGGTAGAAACGGCGATCTCATCCATACTGAGCATTCCCATCAAGGCTTCTCCATTGATGCCCGAAAAGCTCAAGCTGAGTGAACCCGGTGTTCTTTTGTCAGGGTCTCCGTTGAGTTGGACCCCCTGGATTTGTTTACAAGTGTTTAATATTTGATCAGTCCATTTTTGATACTGCATCCTTTTTTCTTCAATCTTTCCAGTTACTATTTTCAGGGCTTTTGCCATGGCTGCTACCCCGGGAACGTTTTCAGTCCCCGACCTCAACCCGCCTTCATGTCCGCCGCCGTAAAAAACCGGTTCCAATGGCGTGCCTTTTTTTATATAAAGGAACCCAACCCCCTTGGGGCCGTAAAATTTATGAGCACTGGCACTGAGCATATCTACACCTAACTCATTGACATCCTGTTCAACCTTTCCCATAGCTTGAACGGCATCTGTGTGAAAAAAACATCCAGCTTTCTGGCATAGTGTTGAGATTTGCCGAATGGGTTGAATTGTTCCCACTTCGTTGTTTGCAAACATGATGGAACAAATGGCAGTTTTCTCATCGATTTGCTGCTTCAAATAGTCGATCTCGACAATACCATTGGCGCTGACAGGAGCAAAAACAATTTCATATCCCATCTTTCCCAGTGCTTTAACCGATTCGATGACTGCTTCGTGTTCAATGGAACTGGTAATAACCTTTTTCCTTTCGGGATGGCTGTTTTTTATTGCTTTTAAACAGCCAAATAACGCCATGTTATCAGCTTCAGTTCCCCCGGATGTAAATATGATCTCATCGTAATCAACATGGATACAGTCGGCAATGGTTTGTTTGGCCCAATTATATAGCTGTCTGGAATGCTGTCCTTCATAATGAAGACTTGAGGCATTTCCCGGGTACTCGCTCAGCACATCGGCATAATAAGTGACGATCTCTGGAAGAAGCGGGGTGGTAGCAGCATGGTCCAAATACACTCTCATCAGTATTCAACCACTTTCACATCAATCTCCTCCACGCCGTCTATTTCATGTAGATGTTCGTCTATTTCTTCCAGAACATTTTGCTTATAGACATCTGTTTCATCGAAAGATATTTCAATTTCAACCTTACCATTCTCATATTTTAAATACTTGACCAGTTTTTCATCGATGATATTATGGCCTGTTTTTGGATAGATGACAGATTTGAGTTTTTCGATGATGCTTTGCTCGTCAATCTTCCTTTCATGTTTGATCCCAAGCTTTTTTTCTTCATAATCCTGTATTGCCGCTTTTAAACCATCAACGGCAAGAACCGAACAATGAACTTTGACCGGCGGTAATCCACCTAATTCATCTACTGCGTCCTTCCAAGTCATTTTTTTAGCCTCATCCACACTTTTCCCCTTGGCCAATTCGGTTACAATCGAACCGGTTGCGATATTGGATGCACAACCGTAAGAAAGGAACTTAATATCCTCGATTCTATTGTCTTTAATCTTCAATGAAACGGTAACCTGATCTCCACATGCCGGACTTCCAACAGTGGCGCCACCATCAGGATTCTCAATTTCACCTACGTTTTTGGGATTTTTAAAATGCTCAATAACTTCTTTGGTATATTTAATTACTGCCATATTGTTCACCTCTTCATTTATCTTGTTTTTTTCGAATCATCTAATCGTGCTTTGAGCACGAAGACGTTCAACAATGGGAACGAGCTTTTCGACGAAAATATCCAAATCCTCTTTTGTCGTGTCAATCCCCGGGGTTATTCTTAAAGAGCCATGGGCCATCTCGTGATCTCTGCCAATGGCGCTTAAAATGTAATTAACTTTTAAATCGCTGGAAGCACATGCGGAACCTGTGGCAACGACAATTGAGTCAAAATCCAAAAACATCATGATCGATTCTCCTTCAATATGTCTGAAAGAATAGTTAATATTATCCGATGCCCTTTCATCAACGGGACCGTTTAATTCAACCAGGTCAATTTTCATTTCAATCTGATTCATCAGATATTTTTGAAGTGTCTTCATATTGTTATGGTGTTCGATTCTGTTTTTAACCGCTTCTTCAATGGCATATGAAAGACCTACAATAGCTGCCACATTTTCAGCTCCCGGAGAAAAAGGACTCGTGACGACAGTCCCGAAAAAAATCGGTTTCAACTTTACAGGCCTTTTTGACACAATCAGTCCAATACCCTTAGGTCCGTATATCTTGTGAGAACTGAGGGTCAGAAAATCGGCATCCAAGGCTTCAAAATCAATCTCCTGTGTCATTAACGCCATTGAAATATCCAAATGGATGAGTGTTTTTGGATTTCTTTCACGAATGATCTTTTTCAACTCATTGTATCGTTGAATGGTTCCGATGGTATGATTGACCAGTGTGATGCTGACCAGTTTTGAATTATCGTTAAGGGCTGCTTCCAGTTGATCGGTTTTCCAAAAACCGTACTCATCTACTTTTACTTTTTTTACCTCAAACCCCTTTTTTCGGTAGTAATCAAAGGCATTATTGATTGAAGGGTGATCAATAACTGAAGTGATCATACCGGTTTGTTCAGGTTCCTGATCTCGCATGATCCCGTGAATCACCATGTTATTCGCCTGAGTACCGCCGGATGTGTAAATGATTTCACTATTGGGAGCATTCAACGCCTTTTTGATTCTTTCCGATGCTTCTTCAATGGCTTCGGCAATATCCGTACCCATCTGTGTAAAGGCTACTGGCATATAAAACAGCTCTTCCAGATAAGGCCTCATTTTTTCCAACACATAAGGGGAAGTTCTTGTTGTTCTATAATGATCTAAATAAATAATCTTATCCATAATTAACTACCTCCTGTTGCATTAGACGAAAAATTAATTTGTTTCTTTTGTTTTCAGCTGTTATCCGCTTGTTAAACATTCGCATTACAGGGACTTTATATCGGACTTCAATAAACAAATTGCAGTGTCCAAATCGATTTTTGAAATGGCACCAATCGGCGCAAAGATATAGTGGTTATCACGATATAGCTTAATGTCATCTGAGGGAAGTAACTCATTGACATGTCTTTTCGAAAGGATTCTGGAAATTGACAACACTTCATCTGCAAACGGTGAACGGGTGAGGATGCCACCGGTGCCGACGATTGCTTTTACGGCTGTTAAGTCCTTGCCTTCAGCAATTTTTTGCCTTCCAGCGGGGCCGTAAATGTACCTGATCCGTCCGGCATGTCTTCTGAGCCCTGCTGAGATACATTGTACAGCCAGCCTTGCCATAAATTGTTCCATTTTTTCTGTTTTGGGATATGGGGTTATTTCCACCATCATTTGTTTATAATCCGGGTATTCTATTTCCAATTGATTTTTGATCGAGTCTGCTACATTGGCAGCGTTTACAAAAACACCTAAATCCCCTTCAACGGTTCGTTTGGCATAAGGCTCAGGCGAAATAGTAATTTCCTGAATCTCAGGGGTTCCATAGGTTACCGAATCAATGTCCGTTGTAGCGCCGCCAATATCTACCGTGACAACATCTCCCAACATATCGTATAACAGTTTAGTTGTTAGCATAACCGCTGCAGGGGTTGGAATAATTGGACGCTGAACAATTTTTTCGATTTTTTCCATTCCACGGGCGTGGATGATATGTTCGGAGAAAATCTGCTGAATCACATCTCGAATGGGATCCACATTGAGAAAGTCGACTTTGGGATAAACGTTCTCTGTTGGATAGACACGTTTGCCAGATTGTTTAAGAATCTCACACACCTCGTCAAGCGCTGCACAGTTTCCGGCAACCACAAAAGGGATGTTCAGTGATTCTTTTGCAAATTCTTTGGCGTTGTGAATAATGGTTTCTTTCTCACCATAATCCACTCCGCCAGCCAAGAGGATCATATTTGGATTGATGGTTTTCACCTTTTGAACCTCACGGTTGTCAATCTTTCCGGCAGTTACATGACAGATGATTCCTCCGGCTCCCAGAGCAGCCTCTTTAGCTGCCCGAACGGTCATATCGTAAACCAGACCGTGAACAGACATGCGCAACCCACCGGCCGCACTGCTGGTGGCGACAAATTCATCCCAGTCAAAATCCGCTTTCACTTTTTTTCGAATATCATCAAGGCATTGATTGATACCCAGGGTCACATCCCCTTCGTTGACCGTTGTAAAATGTTCTGCCTGGGTAATTTTTTTCGGCTTCTTGGTTCCAATCCCTTCAAAAACAGTAACAATGGTTGTTGTGGAACCAATTTCTGCTGTAATCAGTTCAAATTTCAATGTATTCACCCCGTAGCATTATTCATAAATTTGGACTATAGATCAGATAATAAATCCCTGACCATTTTATTAACGATTTTTCCGTCGGCTCTGCCCTTTACTTTTGGCATGATCATTTTCATAACCAAACCAAGTCCTGACGCCGAATTAATATGTTGTTCCTCGATGGCATCCAAAATGATGGTTCTCAGTTCATCCTCATTTAACTTCTCAGGAAGATAATCTCGAATGATACCCAGTTCCTCTTCTTCAGATTGGGCCAAATCTTCTCGGTTAGCCTTAGTGAATTCGTCAATGGCGTCTTTTCTTAGTTTCGCCTCTTTTGCCAAGATTTCAATCACATCTTCATCACCCAGATCCTTTTTATCTACAAGTCGATTTTTGATGGCTGCTACAACCATTCTGAGTGTTCGTACTCTCACCTCATCTCTTGCTTTCATGGCGGTTTTCAGATCTTCAAAGATGTCTTCTTTAAGCATACAAATCCCTCCTAGGAGCTTGCGGCAAACTCCTCGTGTTGTTAATAACTGTCTTTTGAGTTTTAAAAACTTTTATACTTAATTTCCCTCGCTACATCTCGCTTGATTGCCTTATCTTTCAAATCCTCTCGTTTATCGTGTATATTTTTTCCTTTTCCGAGGCCAATTTCAAGCTTGATGAGCCCTTTTTCGTTGAAATAAACCATCAATGGAACAATGGTATAGCCTTTTTGCATCACACTGCTGTGCAGTTTTCTCAGTTCACGCTTATGGAGTAATAGCTTACGCTTTCTGTCAGGCTCATGATTAAAAAAAGCTGAATGTGCATATGGGGTGATATTGGCTTTCAAGAGAAACAGTTCAGCTCCTTTGAATCGGCAATAACTTTCTTTGATGTTGATCCTTCCTTCACGGATTGATTTGACCTCTGTTCCAAGCAACTCTAATCCAGCTTCAAACTTGTCTTCAATATTGTATATTCTATAAGCATTTTTGTTTTTTTGTACAATTTTCATCTGAATCCTCCGTTGTTTTCATTTTGCTTATAATGATAACATATAATCTCTGATCATGGAGTGAAAAAACAAATGTTTCAATTTTTTTTAAGAGTATGAATGAGCAGCATGAAACCGTTAACCTTATGCACTATTGTATCAAATAAGCTGAATGAATGCGAATGTGCATGAGTTAAAGAAAACGATTCGTTGAAAGTATAGGAATCAGATGTTGTGCTTAGACAGCTGATACTGAAATCGCTTTCAAGCGTTATTCGCTGAATAAATCAGTTTGTATCATCGTTATAACGATTTAAATAAGGTCTTGATGAAAAACGAAAAATCCCCGCCCAGGGGGGGATTTTTCGTTTTTCATCAAGACCTATGATAGCTTATTAAGGTTTCGGTGTTTTCAGTACCAGAATTTCCATGTCCTCATCCCCGGGATTTCTAACCGCATGGGGGATGTTTTTGGGGCTTTCGATGCTTTGCAAACGTTCCAATCTGATAGTGTCATCCCCGATATCCAGTTCGGCCGTACCTTTGATGACCAGGAAAAGGACATCCACCGG
>Ga0209607_1002106_pt1 | contig 16136 bp, 14 predicted proteins | sample AD_UKC117_MetaG_FD_184413 | JGI IMG/M metagenome (GOLD analysis project Ga0209607, IMG submission 184413) | Active sludge microbial communities of municipal wastewater-treating anaerobic digesters from Hong Kong - AD_UKC117_MetaG (SPAdes)... | ecosystem: Engineered > Bioreactor > Anaerobic >... | reverse complement strand
TCGATAGTATTATTGTCAACCCATTTGTGATAATAGTAACTAATTAAGGTATAGTGGGGAAAATCTTTAGGCAAATACCGCCATTGACAACCCGTCTTGTTCAGGTAAAAAATAGCATTTATTACTTCGCGGAGATCGACTTTACGTGGCCGACCTGTCATATAAGGATCGGTTTTTTTAAAATCGGCTCCAAGATTTCCCATTCTTCATCTGTCAAATCACTGGGATACCTCTTGCCAGGAATTTCTTTTGGCCAAGCCATATGCAGCACCTCGAATAGAATCTCCGAAATTAAAATAATCGCCGGATTTTGACTGATTTTATCATAAATACTATAATAATATCAATGTGTTAGTTTTTGTACAGCTTCTTAGTTATCCTTATTTATGCAGCAAAGCCATATGCGGCCGGTTCCGCCGTTAGCTGCCCTATTCAAGGAAAAAGCCATGCTGGGTGTTGCGACGTCGTTGCCGGAGATCGAGGCGATTGCCACTGATTGGGAGAACATTGTCCAGCAATCCGACGAACTGGACCTGTTTGTCTCGCCAAGCTGGATGATGCTCTGGTACCAAACGGTCATGAGTCACCGCGATCAGCCTGCCGTGGTTTGGGTGAAAGGTCCAGACGGCCGACTAGTAGGTGTGCTTCCTTTGGTACGTCGCCGCCGGTATCTCGGCCCTGTACCAGTTACACTGTACGAGTCGGCCGGGGATGCGGTAGTTTGTGGTGATCACCTGGGATTAGTAGCGTCAACAAGAGATTTCGCTTACGTCTATGATCAGGTGCGGAACTGGCTCTTAACCCAGGTAGATAGCGGGGCGTTGATACGGCTGGTCGCCCTTGATGAAGGAGGACAATTCGCCACATTGATGCAGCATGATGTCGAAAAACATAAGGTGCGATGGCGGTACATCATGCCGCAGATTGCGCCCCGGCTCAAACTTCCCAATTCCTATGATGCCTTCGAACTGCTATTAAATTCGAGGCGACGCAAGTTGATCCGTCGTAACTGGCGTCATATTGAACGTGACTATGGTATCACTTTAAGCTGCTATACTAATGATAGTGCTTCACTGGAATCGGTTCTTGCAGAGTGGTTTGAGCTACACGACAGCTTATGGGCAAGCCGAGGACAGCATACCGCTCTCGAAAATGTCCGCCTTCGCCAGTTTCTTCAGCAATTCTGCCAAGAGGCAGCCCAGCGAGGTTGGCTTAGATTGTATCAAATACGTGTAAATCAGCAACTAGTAGCCGGTACAATCATTTTCCATTGGCAGGATCGTGCCTATTATTATCAATTGGCGTGGGATCCGGCATTTGCCGATTATGGAATCGGTGAGTTGATAATCACTCATAGTATCCGTACTGCAATCGATGAGGGATTATCGCTCTTCGATTTTCTACGCGGCGAAGAGCAATACAAATTCCGGCTCCGTGCCCAGCCATATGCTTTGATAGGTTTAGAGTTTGCCTGTCGTGGTCCTGCATATTGGTTGTTATGCGCTGGCCGCATGCGCGAGCGAATTGGGCAGACCGTGCGCCGACTAAAAGGTACTGCCAAAGCTAAGCCCCAAGCCGGTGGCGACCAGCTAGATGAAAACGCGGCATCAAACTGATATGTATGAGCAAAGATCGTATCGATTGGATTGATAATCTCAAGGCCATTGGTATTTACCTAATGGTTCTCGGACATCATGAAACGATGTCAAATGATGTTGTAAAGTATATTTATTCTTTTCATATGCCTTTGTTCTTTTTTATATCGGGTTTTCTTTTTTATTATGAGAGATATCCAACGATCAAGGGCTTTGCTCTCCAACGCATCAAAACTTTGATTGTTCCTTATTTTGTATTTTCTTTTATTACTTTTATTATATTTGTATTGTTCACTAAAATTAGACATCCAGAACAAATAGCTTCAGGAAAGGTTAATTTAATCGATAACTTTTTTAGTATTTTTATTTCAGCTAATGGCATTATTATGATGTCTCATAGTCCTCCATTATGGTTTTTGACATGTTTATTTTTAACCGAGATTCAGTTTTATTTTATTTGTCAGGCGTTGGGTACTGTAAATATTTTATTAAAAGAAGTAATATTAATTATTCTAGTTACTTTAATTATGTCGATATTTGGATATCTAGACTATTTATTTTTAAATATTCATTTTCCTTGGGGTTTGGAGACATCCTGGACTATTATGATAATATACTCATCAGGTTATTTGTCAAAGCAATGGTTACAATTACACATACACAAACTACATAGTAATAAGATCAGCTTTTTAAAAATTTTACCTATTATATTCGTACTTATAACAATAAGCATTATTTCATCGCAAATTAATTCTTTCGTAAATCTCGTGTATAATAAAACAGGTAATTATCTTCTATTTCTTATCTCAGCATTTACTGGAATTGTATTGTTTTTAATATTGAGCTTGCTATTAACAAAAGTAGCAGAGCAATTCAGTTTAAGAAATATACTTAAATTCATTGGTAGGAATACGATATTCATTTTAGGCTTCAATAGTATAGGAATATTAATGTATGTTGCTTTAACCTATGCTTTAAACGTTCAAGGCCTGTACGATAGCAAAAGTATTATTGTTTGTGCTGCATCTTCAGTAATACAAATATTATTAATATTGCCATTTATCCCTGTTACAAAAAAGATACTGCCAATTTTCACAAGGTGACTTTATTCTTTGAGTCATAGAAATGCTTTCTGAAATGAAACCAACACTCATAAATAATCGGAAAATTCAAATTCAAGTTATAACAGTTACCTCGCTGGATGCCCTTGTACCATATGCTGAACAATGGGATCAATTGGCACTACAAGCCCCCCAACGGCTGCCGATGCTTTCCTCTGCATGGGTGATGGCCTATTTGGAACATTGCCTTAACCCTGATGAGAAATGGAAATGTTATCTGGCCACTACGCTGGATAGCCAATTGATTGGGGTTCTTCCTATTGTTATTAAACCACACTCTATATGGCATTCCTTCTTTCTTACCCTGCACACTCCGTGGGACTGGCATACCCGATCAGGTGATCTGCTAGCCGAATCGGGCATGGAACGATTGATATTACAAGCCTTTTTGGACACGCTGCGCAAAGATTTTGGGCACCGTTTCATTCTGGAAATGAAAGGTGTTAGGGGCAATTCACCAACTTTAATGGCTCTAAGTCACACCATCCCTGGCTGGGTACCTTTGATCCGTCAGGAAGCGCCAGGTGGGTTTATCCCGGTTACAGGAACCTTGGAACAATTTCAGAAAAAACTCAGCACCAAATTTAAGAGTAATCTTCGTTATTCATTTAAGAAGTTGGTACAGATGCCCGGTTTTGCTATAACGTTTTTAACCCAGTCAGGTATAGATTCTCTTAGCCTGAGTAGATTTTTTGAACTAGAAGCATCAGGTTGGAAGGGGAAAATTGGTACGGCTATTGAATATTCATCGAATCTTAAATCATTTTATTACACCCTTGCCAAGGAGTTAGCTAAACGAAAATGGTTAGAAGTGCATCTTCTAGAGGCTGAACAGAACTTGATTGCCGGTCATTTTGCAGTTAGATTTGGTTCCGCATTAATTATTCCAAAAATTGCTTACGATGAAGCCTATTCCAAATTTTCACCTGGAAGTATCCTTTTTGAGCGGATTATCGAACGCGCTTTTGAAGAGGAGAGTTGCATTGAAATTAATATGTTGAGTGACGCTGAGTGGTTTAACCGTTGGAAAATGGAGTGGAGTATTTATTATCAGATTTCTCTATTTCCAAAGCATCCTGCGCCACTCATATTAGGAAAAATGCCTAAAATTTTATATAAGAAATTAAGCAAAATTCGATGGCTTCGGCATTTTTATCAGCGTTTTGCTAAACTGTTCCGATCATGAAATAAGGGGTGTAGTTAACATGAAAACAGTAAGCGTCATCATCCCCACTTACAACAGGGCTCAGCTAGTTTGCGATGCGATTAATAGCGTCTTGGAGCAGGATGTAAAAGACTGTAAGCTGGAAATCATTATTGTTGACGATGGCTCTATTGATGAAACCCGTCAGATAGTTTCCAGTTTCGGAGAGCAAGTGAGGTATATTTATCAGACAAACCAAGGTGTTGGAGCAGCGAGGAATCGAGGTATTAAGGAGGCAACAGGAGAGTGGCTGGCTTTCCTGGACTCCGATGATCGTTGGCTTCCTGATAAACTCTCTCTTCAATTCAATGTATTGGATTCGTTCCCAAAACATAGAGCAGTTTACTCTAATTTTTATACGTCCGAAAATGGTAGTATAATAATCCCTAAGGGGATAGAATACTGGGTTCAAATATTTAGTGAGAGTAAAACTGATCGAGTTGATTGGAGGGAAATATTTTCTCATCACTATAATTCTATTGATTATGGCATTACTCGTTCGGGTACATCCTTTAGTATTTACTCTGGAAATTTATTGAGTGCCCTGCTGAAAACAATATGCGTGAACTGTTGGACAATGTTAGTACATAGAGATTGTCTCGGTGAAAACACAAGGTTTGCTGAATTACCCATTATTGAAGATTATTGGTTCTGTTGTAAGCTTAGTGAAAGTCATGATTTTCTTTTTCTCGACTGCCCAACGGTTGAAAACCGCGCACATCCTGGGCCACGTGAAAGTCAAGGAAAAGAAACAACTTTACTTGAGGGATTTCGTAAAATTTACGAACAGATATATCTTCCTTCACTAAGTCAATTCAGACCTCATGATGATGCGATTAAAGATCGTTTAAAATTTGTCAATCATCAACTTTTAAAAGAGTACCTTAAAAGTGCTGAACTATTTAAAGCAAAAGCATTGGTTCGAGAAATGGAGTTATATAAATTTCAGGACGGTTGGGCAGTAGCATTTTATCGAATAATAGCAGCATTTCCTTTTAATATACTAAGTCATTTAGTAGCGTCTAAAAGATATTTCATGAAATCGAAAACCGCATCTTTGGTTATTCAATTCTTAAGTCTCTTGATCCTAAAAAAGGCATGGGAGGAAAAACTGCTTTACGAGAGTGATTTTTTATATAACTTAAATGAATTAAATGATTTTTATCAATTGGTTTGTCTTTAAAAGGTTTTGTTGCATAATTCGATAATATATTGATTATAAAGTAATATTTAGCAGATCAAAAATTGATCAAATTAATATAAATCAGTATGTTATATGCGAATTATGCAACAAAACCTCTTTAAAATAGAAAACAATGATGCCTTCAATTAGCGTTATCATTCCGACCTATAATCGAGCTCGGCTAATCAATCGAGCAGTAGCATCCGCGATTGCAGCAACAGCTCCAGGTGACGAGATCATTGTCGTTGATGATGGCTCGACGGATGAAACAGAAGAGGTCCTAAAACCATTCACAAGTGCTATTCAATATATTCGGGTTGCAAACGGCGGAGCAGGGGCTGCTAGAAATGTAGGGTTGCGCAAAGCGAAAAATAAGTTGATTTCTTTTTTGGATTCCGATGATGAGTGGATGCATGATAAGCTTAAGCTGCAACGCGCTTTTATGGAGGCGAGACCGGATGTATTGCTTTGCTTCAGCAATTTCATGGTGCGTGAGGTTGACGGAAGCGAGCATCCTCATTTTTTAGAACATTGGATGCAGTGGTTTGAAGACCCTAGAAGTTGGGAAGAAATCTTCGAATTAACGGACTGGTATTCATCATTTGCGCAGTTGCCTTCTAGTCGAGCTGATTTCAGAGTATTTATTGGGAATATCTATCCAAGCCTACTCCGAACACCACATATCCTAACCGATACGGTATTCATACGACGCAATTCCAATACAGATGGGATCTTTTTTCCAGAAGACCTTAGACTCTATGAAGACTGGGAGTTTTTCGCCCGAATCGCCAGAATGGGACTGGCCGCCTATCTGGATTGTGATACGGTATGGAATTATGGACATATCGGTCCGCGATTAACGAATGCAGACGTTCTGATTGCCATTGATACGCGATTTAAGCTCACGGAACGTCTATGGGGTAAGGATCAGATCTTTTTGGAAAAATATGCCCACTTTTATTCGCAAATCATATCACGCTTACACCTCGCGCGAGTGAAAGCTTTGCTTGGTCATGGTCAAACGGCTAACGCGCGCAGAGAACTGCAAAACATTGCGGGTTACCCCATTTCCTACCGTTTACTGGCGTTACTACCAGGGATGGTCACGAAAACCTTTCTAGGTATCAGGCGCAAAATCATTGAACTTTGGAAGTGAGATAATTGAAAAATTCTAAAGAACGAGTTAGTTGTAAAACTCCGCACTGGGGTCCATTGGGGCAGCAGGGCGGACCATCCCAATTAGCTTTTAAGTTTATGAACCCATGATGTCCCTTTTGGGCAGATTCTTGCTTTCCCGGCGGGTAGGCATCCAAGTCTCATACTATACTCTGGGAAATTTTTTGGTTGCGGTCGCAAGTATCGTATCATTCCCGTTCCTAACACGGATGCTGCCTATCACCGACTACGGTCTTATTAGCCTGATCACCACCACCCTCTTCGTTCTGAACACATTGAGTAAGTTTGGAATCCAGCACTCGATTGTTCGCTACCAAAGCCAAGCTACCAGTGGACGTTACAGCTTTGATCTCCGTACTTTCCATTCCACCACCATTCTCGCCATGGGGGGAATGGGGCTTGCGGTAACGTTACTATGGCTCGCTGTTTTGTGGCTCCTACCCATGCATTGGTTTGATGATCCCCGGCTACCCACCTTATTTGCGGCCACTTCAGTGCTGATCTTCTTTGGCGTGCTGGAAAGTTGTCTGATCAACTTCCTGCGCGCTGAGCAGCGCAGTTTCGAGTTTGCCAGCTACCTGGTAGTAAAGCGGTGGGCCAGTCTCGGTATCATAGTGGGAATGTTAGTCTTCGTCAGTCCTGACGTGAGGTCTTTCTACGCAGCTACTCTCTTGTTCGAGCCTATTTCCATAGTAGTCCTCGCGTTCCTGGTTCTCGGTCGCAACCCTATTACTCAGATCTCTCGCTTCGCTTTCTCCTGGCCGCTCTTTGCGGAGATGGTGCGCTACGGTATCCCCATAATGATCGGCTATGAGTTAACAGATGTCTTACTGCACTTGGCAGATCGTTACGTGGTACAAGCTATGCTCGGCACAGAGTCTCTTGGCATCTATACTGCTGCTTACAATTTGTGCCAGTTCATCCAGACTATTATAATTAATTCGATCATTCTAGCGATAATGCCTATTTATATTAGGATCTGGGAAGAGAAGGGCAAGAAAGCGGTACAGGACTTCATCTATAATGCACTCGTTTGGTATGTAATCTTCGCAGTCCCAGTAGTAGCAGGAATGGTTGTAGTAGGCCCTGAGTTACTTGTGCTGCTGGCTTCCCAAAAGTACGCAACAGGATCAGTCATTATCCCTTGGGTGGTGGCGGGCATAGTTGTTAATGGGGCAAACGTGTTCATGGGTGCTGGGATTTTCATTGGGCAACAGAGCCGCATCTTAATGCCTCTCTTCCTTTTGAGCGTGGTCTTCAACATAATTCTCAATATCCTGCTCATTCCGAAATTTGGCCTTATAGGGCCAGCCTTCGCGACATTCGCTAGCTACGCCATGCTCTTGCTGGCGATGGCGGTGAAGGGAGCTCGATGGCTGCCTGTGCATATTCCGTGGCGTAGCTTGGCTAAGGCTAGTCTCGCTAGTGCAGTCATGTTTAAGGTAGTATCCACCCTTAATTTTGGGGAGAATCTAACTACGATCATTGTACGTATAGGGGCCGGGGTAGTTATCTATTCTTTGCTAATAGTAGTGCTGGAGCCGCATGCGCGCGCTATCGGCTGCTTGGTGTGGAACCGGCTCACACGAGTCACTTCCTAGAGTTGTCGATTGCACATAAGTTTCTGAAGTGGGCTCTATGCCCAGACAATTTAGCTGATTTTAAGGTTGTTCCTCTACTCCTTGGTTAACTAAATGCAAATAGTTAATACTGGCCTCAAAGTTCCAATCCTTATGTATCATGAAGTTGCAGACGAATCAGAGATCGACTTGTTGTCTCGCTTGACGCAGCACGGGTATATTGTGTTGCGCAGGGAGTTCCGCGCGCAAATGGAATTCCTCGCGACGGCAGGATTTACGAGCATCTCGCTCGACCAACTTTGGCGGTGGGTCGATCACGATACGCCGCTGCCACACAAACCAATTGTGATCACCTTCGATGACGGCTTCGCGGGAAACCACCGCTGGGCCCTTCCCATTCTCAATGACTTGGGTCTCACAGCAACGTTCTTCGTCGTCACGAATCGCATCGGCGACCCACACATGCTCACTTGGCAAGACCTCACTGAGATGTGCCGTCACAGCATGTCCATCGAGTCACATACGGCAAACCATCCGCTTCTTTCGACCATTGGGGAGACCCGCACGCGTGAAGAGCTTACTCAGTCGAAACTCCGCATCGAGGACGCATTGGGAACAAAGGTCCGATTTCTCTCGTTGCCAAATGGGGATAGTAATCTACATTACGTCAAGATAGCCCAGGAAGTCGGCTATCGCGGGGGATGCGGTTCACAGTTCGGCATGAATACACGCCTGACGGACCGCTACTTTTGGCACCGGATCGCGATCAAGCAGACATTGCCATTCGCCAGCTTCTGCAAGCTTGTGGCGGGCCAGTTTGACGCCATGCTCTACCACGCGGCAAAAGCTGCAGGCAAGGCAATCATTGCGCGGTCCCTCGGAAAGAAGACTTACGACCGCCTTTACAACCTGGCCTTTGGCGTACAAGAGCAAGACAAGAGCAGGCAGCCATGAGAATTCTGGTCGTCACGACCAAGAGTCCCTATCCACTGTACGAGGGGCGGGCTCTGCGTACCTACAATCTGCTCAAGCAGATCGCGAAGAAGCACGAAGTGTACCTGCTCTCCTTCGTGCAAAGCGAAGAAGAGGTTCAGGGTATCGAGCAGATGCGTGCATTCTGCGCGCGGGTCGAGGCAATACCCCTGAATCTAAAAGGCCAGAAGTTGCATCTGCTGTTCGATCTGCTGCGGGAAATTCCCAGTTCGTCACCCTTGCACGTGGTTAAATACAGATCCCGTGTCATGCGGTGCAGAATGCTCAAGGTACTGGAGGCCGAAAGGATTGATCTCGTTCATCTCGATATGTTGCATCTCGGCGAGTACGCCAATTTGTGCGGGGAGAGACCCGTTGTCCTGATGGAGCATAACGTCGAATCAGTGTTGCTGGAACGGCGGATGCAGACCACGGAACAGCCTTTGGAAAAGGCTTATCTCCGTTACCAAACACGGAAGCTGAGAGACTATGAAGCTGCATTGTGCCGCTGTGTCGCTCACGTGGTGGCCGTGTCGGACCTGGATGCGAAGCTGTTGCGCAGGCTGGCCGGAGTTGATTCGGTGACTTCCATCCCGAATGGTGTCGATACCAGCTATTTCGGTCTCGCTGATTGCCCATCCCGCCCCTACGAACTCGTGTACGTCGGCGGTATGACCTGGTTTCCGAACTATGATGCGATGCGTTTTTTCTGCAGGGATATCCTGCCTCGTATCGCCGAGCATATCCCAGATGTTTCACTGACGATAGTTGGCAAGAACCCGGACAATGACGGTGTGCGGGAAATCGCGAAAAACCCTCGCGTACGACTGACTGGCTTGGTAGAGGATGTCCGACCGCTGGTCGCCGAGGCGGCGGTGTTTATCGTACCCTTACGTATCGGAGGTGGTACGCGGCTCAAGATTCTGGATGCGTTATCGATGGGAAAACCTTTAGTATCAACTTCCATTGGCTGCGAGGGAATTGAAGTGAGCGATGGTGAGCATCTAGTGATTGCCGATACTCCTGATAAGTTTGCACAGGAAGTGGAACATATGTTACTCCAACCACAATTCGGGCAGCGATTGGGGTTGGCGGGACGCCAGCTTGTCGAACGCAGCTACGAGTGGGACAAGATTGCACCGGCTCTCGACCGCGTCTACGAAACATGCGTCGCCAGATCGCGTTGATGAACAACGGGTGGACGAAACCGGTCTTCCAGGGTGCGTCGAGTTTGACAGTTTGGCGTCGGGGCCACACATAGGCACCCCTTTTGCTTGATGACGATCCGGTGCCATGGTTGCGGGGTACCACGACCGAACTTGCGGGGCGATACGCAATCAAGGTCGCGTGCTGGTCGCCCTATGAGTTGCTCCTATCGACCCGGTACGGGAAGACGCTACACTATCGCGGCTCACGACCGCAGGTTGCGACAAGCGATAGATGGCGCGATCCACCATGCCCCACCACAAGAAGAAATAGCTGCCGATTGAAAAGTACGACCAGCGATCACCAAACGCGTTCGTGATTGCCATGGCAATCACGCAACCGACCAAACCAAACCCCAAGCCGCAAGTGAATGGCGTCGAACCGCGGCAGTAGATGTACCACCCACTCCGCAGGGCACAGAAGAGGACGAGGACAAAAAATCCGAGGCCAATAAAGCCTTGATCGGATAGCATCTTTAAATAAAAGTTGTGGGTATCTGTCAGCTTGCTTCCCTGAAGCTGAAGGGTGAGTCGGGTCCCGCCAAAACCCACCCCAAATAGCGGGTTGTCCTGAAATAACCTAACTGCTTTTTCCCAGAGAATAAGCCTCTCCGCAGCCGAACTTTCGAGTTCGCCGGAGGATGACTCAGTCATGGTTATGCGCTCGACCACGGTGTCGGGCAGTACCAACTGCCAAGCGAAGAGCAGGACGATTGGTATGAGGAGCAGGCTGCGCCGCTTGAGGATGCCGAAAAGGATCACCACAGCGAAGAAGCCAAGGTATGCCCCTCGGGAGTATGCGAAAAAGAGCGGGTGCAGCGAAAAACCGATCGCACCGAGGTACAACCATTTGCGTCGGTGATTGGAATCAAGGAAATAAAGTCCTAGGAGCGCCGACATGTAGTGAGCAAAAAAGGCACCCGCATGATTTGGTCCGAGTCCCTCTACCCAGAAGGGGCCCAAGACGCGTTTGTCATAGGAGAAGCCGCCCCCGCTCTGGTTGAAATTCCTGAATTCGCGTATGCTAATCAGCAAAATTATCGTGGCCATGATGCAGATAAGGGTTTTTTGCTGCTTTTCGTCTTTAACGCTGTTGAACGCGAGATGATAGAGGAGAATCATTTCTGTATAATTTTTCCATTCCCTTAAGAATTCGTTTCCCCCAGTGATGGGTAAAGGCAAGGAAAACCGGAGGCTCGTGTGCCAGACCGCCACATAATTGAGCACTACAAACGCCACGAGTATCCAGGAGTTGCGGCCGCGGTCAAAGCCGTTCTTGTTGAGAAGGATCCCAATGGTGATCGCGATCATCATGATATCGACAAGATCCTTCCCGAGCGGATAGGCGTGAAAAGCGTACCGTAGGTTGGTCAATGGGATCAGAGTGGCCAAGACATACATCCCCAACTCGGCCCTGCGAAAAGTGCTCACCCATACAATCCATGCGAAGCCAAGGTAGGCCAGTGATGGCGCAATGGGCGCGAGAATTGCCCGCAGCAGCTCTTTTATCGTTCTGATCATTGCATCTGGCCAGGGATCGAAATAGATTGCCGATGATAGGGAGCGTGAGAGCCTTGATCTGGCACAAGGCCTGTGGAAATGAGATTGTACTGGGCGGCGATCCTTCGTCCAAGACGGCGCCGTACATGTCGAACGGATGGCCAAGGGCAAGAGAGCATGCCATCGAAATTGCGCCGACGCTACTAACAGCCACAGGGCTGTTATGGCTAGACCTAGCCGGTGCGGTCGTTAGATATTTCGCCCAGAGATCTCGCTTAGATGTCGGCTTCAGAGACGCGAGGGCTCCATGTGGAGTGTACCAGTGCAAATCAGTGAGGCCCAAGCAGCCCAAATATTGGTATGCTGGCTGAGCCGATGCCAATTGTTGGCTCGGTCCTTGCTTGATGCGAACGCGACATCTTGTTTGAGAAACCTGGGGGGTGCCATATGTTAAGTTGCGGGGCTATGATGATCCTTTTTTGGTCAACAATCACTATATTATTTTATACTTATGTCGGCTATTCAGTACTGATACTCCTGCTCGGCCAGATCATCCGACGCCCCGTGCAGCGAGCGGAGATCGAGCCCATGGTCACGTTTCTGATCACTGCATACAACGAGGAAAAAAGCATCGCGGCGAAGCTCGACCAAGTACTTTCGCTCGATTATCCGCGGGAAAAGCTCGAGATCATTGTCGCTTCCGACGGATCAACGGATCGTACCGACCAGGTCGTCCGCCAGTATGCGCGGGAAGGGGTTCGGTTAGTCCGTGTCGAAGGCCGGGTCGGCAAGACGGAGACCCAGAACAAGGCGGTCGCGACTGCCACCGGTGAGATCATTCTGTTCTCGGATGCCACCACGTCTTACGAAAAGTCGGCGGTCCGCCACATTGTAAGCAATTATGCCGACCCTAACGTGGGCGCGGTGAGCGGACGTTACGAGTACCGCAATCCCAAGGGTGCGGCTATCGGCTTCGGTAGCATCCTCTTCTGGAAATACGAAAACCTGATTAAGGTCCTGCAAACGCGCATCCGGACGATTACCGGTTGCTGCGGCTGCATCTACTCCGTCCGACGGGAGCTTTATGTGCCGCTGCCGGCGGACATCATCAGCGATCTAGTAGAGCCACTGAAGATCCTGGAGAAAGGATACCGCATCGTATTCGAGCCGGATGCGATCGCTTTCGAGGAAACCACGGAGAAGACGACCGAGGAATTCAGCATGCGCGTGCGCGTCATCACCCGTGGTATGCGTGGACTCATGTACGCGAGGAATCTGCTTAACCCGTTTAGCCACGGCTTCGTCTCGTTTCAACTCCTGTCACACAAGATAATGCGGTGGGCGATACCGTTTTTCCTCGTGGTTCTTTTTGTGTCGAATATTTGGTTGGCCGGTGCTTCACTGTTCTATGGGATCCTTTTCGGAGCGCAGGTGGTGTTCTATGCTGCTGCGCTCGCCGGGTTCCTGGCCGAGCGTCGGCAGTCCGTGCCGAAATTACTTTCCATCCCACTCTATTTCGTGACAGTGAATGTGGCGGCGGTCGTCGCCCTGTTCCGCGTCTGCAGGGGATATCGCGCAATAACTTGGGAAACGGTTCGAACATGAGCCCCAGCCAAATGATTGTAATGCTCGGGCAATTCAAGACTGGCAAAGTGCGTACGGTTCCAAATTGGAAGGACGATGTAGGGTGCTTCACTCTCCTAACGGTGAATGAGGTCGCTGAGTTCGAACACCGGGATTGTCAACTGTTATGAGCAAGGCAGGTCTCTTCCTTCCGCCATCCAATGTGCCTGGAGCGACAGCAGGGTTGATTCGTATCGTCTTCATGATCGATCGGGTCGTATCCGATGCCGGCGGCACAGAGAACCAATTGTTGAAGCTCATTCGTGGCTTGTCACGAGAGAAGCTGGAGATTCATCTGGTCTGCCTCGAAAAAAGTGACTGGCTCGACAGAAACATCGACAACGTAGGGTGTCCCACACAGGTAATCGACGTCAATCGCTTCAAGAACCCTGCCACCTACATCAATATCTTGCGGCTGACGCGCCTCCTGAGAAGGTTGGATCCCGATATCGTCCACACCTTCTTCCCAGTCGGGAACATCCTCGGCGTGCTGGCAGCGCGGCTTGCGGGCGTACCGCGCTTGATCTCCAGCCGGCGAGACTACGGAGAATGGATGTCCCGGCGCTACCTGTGGGCGACGCGCTTCGCGAACCGTTTCGTCGACGCGATAGTCACCAATTCGCAGGAAGTCCAGTTGCTGACGGCCAGAATGGAGGGTATGCCTCTCGATCGCATCAGAATATTGTGGAATGGCATCGATCTGAAGCCGTTTATGGATTTCGAGCCGGATGAAGATCTCAGGCGATCTCTCGGAATCGAGCCTGGAAAGCGGGTGGTCGGGCTCGTTGCCAATTTACGCCCGATGAAACGCCACGAGACCTTCATTGCAGCGGCACGTGAGATCCTACGGCAGCGGCAGGATGTCGAGTTCGTGCTTGTCGGCGCTGAAATGAAGGGCCGAAGGGCGCAGCTCGAGGCGCTCGCAAAGTCATTCGGCGTGCATACGCATTTCCATTTCCTTGGAGTGCGATCGGACGTTCCGCGATTGCTCTCGATCATGGACGTCGGCGTCAACTGCTCGCAGGGTGAGGGGCTGTCCAACGCTGTGATGGAATACATGGCGGCGAGGGTACCCTGTATTGTCGCCAACAGCGGAGGCAACCCCGACCTGATCACTCGGGATGTGACTGGTGCGATGTTCGAGCTGGACGACTGTAACGGCCTGGCCAACGGGATACTCCGATTGCTCGACGACCCGCGACGCGCCTCGGAGCTGGCACGGAACGCCCGCCGGCGTATCGAAGCGGAAATGAGTCTGCCAGCCATGCTAGCGGCACACGAGCGTTTCTACGAGGAACTGGCCGGGGCTCGCGCGCATCGCGCGAGCGGGTCTGTGAACGTCGTGCGCCACCAGCCCCCACAATTGCGATCTTGACCGGGCAAGTCATGCCGCGACAACTCTCGCTATATTGCTCCCGGTACAAAGATTGCGTTGAGGAGTTGATTGAGTTTCGCAATGTTCATCGCGACATCCAGCGGGATCGTCGGTACTTCGAATGGCGCTATTTGGAGCGTCCCTGCGCGATTGAACCCACCGTTGTATGGGCAGAGCACGAAGGCAGGCGCGTTGGCGCGCTAACGGTATTCGCTCATGACTATTTCGTGCTCGATGGCGAGCACGCCGTTGGAATCCTTGGCGACATCTCGGTGCGCAAGAAGTGCAGGGGCCTTGGCATCGCCGGTGCGATGTTTAGCTTCCTGCCGCAAGTTGATACGGTACGGCAGCTCCGCAGGTGGCTGGTACTCCCGAATGAGGAGGCGGCGGCACCGCTTCGGAAGGCGGGTTGGCATGAAATCGAGCGTATCGGACGAGCGGTGAAGGTGCTCGATATTGGCCCTCGGCTGCGGGCTTCTCTCGGTGGAAGTGAGTTGGTCGGCGCTGCAGCGGCCCCCCTCAATCGCTTGGCCCGCAGATTGTCGTGGGAGGGATGGTACCGGGGAGGGAGCTACCGGGGTGCGCTGGTGCCTGTGATCGACGACCGCTTTGACGAATTGTGGCAAAGGGCCGAGAAACAGGGGAGAATTATCGGCGTGCGCAACGCGCGCTATCTGCGATGGCGCTACCAGGACCACCCAACCACGAGGTATCGCATGCTTGCCGTCAGCGAAGGCGACGCTTTATGCGGATACGTGATGTACCGTATCACTCATAACCTCTGCCAAGTAGACGACGCATTTTGCATTTACCCGGCTCGACATGGGGCGCACATCGTAGGTCAACTGCTGGCACACGTGCGGAACAATGAGTCCGTGTCAACCGTGTCTCTCGGGATCAATCGCAGCTTTCTCGATCTACCCTGGGGCAAATTCGGGTTCGTTCGACGGTCGGACTATCAATCGGTGATGGTTTCAGGGAGCCAGCCTTCCGCTGGCGGAGCATGGTCCGGCGCGTCGGGGGCGAAATGGCACCTGATGGCGGGAGACAAGGACGTCTGAGGGCCGCGCCCCGTCACGATGGGCTGGACGTGATCGAGTACAGGAGCAGCTCGAACCTTTCTGTCACCTGTTCCCATGAGTATCGTTCCACGACGTTCGCGCGGGCGGCCACACCCAGCCGCGACCGGAGTTCGGCATCGCCGAGTAAGCGGAGTACCGATGCGGAGGAGTCTTTGGCGCTTGTTGCCAGAATGATGTCGTGTTCGGGATGACACTGGAGACCGCGACTGGCGAGCGCGGTCTCCACCACGGGCTGTCCGAACGCCCAGGCTCCAGGATCTTGTTTTTGATGCCGGACCCGGAAACCATCGGCACAATCGACACTTCCGCCTGTAGCACGTGGTCGCGAATGTCCGGTACGAAGCCGAGCACGCGGACGTTGGGGGAGCGTTCCCATTCCTTCACTTGGGCGGCGTTGCCCCACTTTCCGATGACCGTCAGCCTGAACCGCCCCGGCTTTCTCGGAGGCTCCAACCTTTGAGAGTATGGAGCCATGAAGACATCGACAAACTTTTCACCGGAAGTCAGGGAGCGAGCCGTT
>Ga0209607_1002105_pt1 | contig 16146 bp, 14 predicted proteins | sample AD_UKC117_MetaG_FD_184413 | JGI IMG/M metagenome (GOLD analysis project Ga0209607, IMG submission 184413) | Active sludge microbial communities of municipal wastewater-treating anaerobic digesters from Hong Kong - AD_UKC117_MetaG (SPAdes)... | ecosystem: Engineered > Bioreactor > Anaerobic >... | reverse complement strand
CCCGCATCGGACGCAGAGTTCGATGGCTCGCGGGTCGATCGAGATCGTTATCTTCGTCTCTATCTTCCTCTCGATCTTCGTCACCTTCTTCGAATCCCCCGACCCGGTCATCCCTCGCCTCCTGGGGACGGACCGTCGTCGAGGGCGAGCTTTCCGGGGTTGAGGGTCCCCTTCGGGTCGAGGGCCCGTTTTATCGCCCGCATCACCGAGATGGCGGCGGAGCCGAGCTGCTCGGTCATGTACGCAGCCCGGGCCGCCCCGATCCCGTGCTCGGAGCTGACCGTCCCCCCGAGCCGGATCGCCGCCCGGTGGATGGCGTCGGCTGCGGCGAGGAGCCTCGTCCACTCGTCCACGTTCAGAACGTCGATGAAGAGGGCGACGTGGAGGTTTCCGTCTCCGATGTGGCCGTACTTCATCGCCGGAAGACCGAACCGCTCGGTGATCGAGCATATCTCTCGGATCAAGGCCGGGATCTCCTTCATGGGGACGCCGACGTCCTCGCCGACGTAGATCCGGCTCTTGGATGGGTCGAGGCGGGAGACGGCCGCCCCGACTAGCCTTCTGGCCGCCCAGATCTCCTCCATCTCATCCTCGCCCGACGCGATCTCCACCCGCCGGGCCGTCGGCGAGCAGACGGTGGCGATCTCGGCCGCCAGCTCGGCGGTCGACTCCGCCGTCCCGTCCACCTCGAACAATATGACGTCGCCGTCGGGAGGCAGGGCGATGCCAGGGTCGCACCGCCGGAGGACCTCGATCGTCGTCCGGTCCAGGATCTCGCAGGCGGAAGGAACGATCCCGGCGGCGAAGGTTCTGGTCACCGCCCGCCCGGCCGCCTCGGCGTCCTCGAAGGAGGCGATGACCAGCCTTCGGGCTTTGGGCAGGGGAGCCACCCGGAGGACGGCCTGGGTGATGATCCCCAGGGTCCCCTCCGAGCCGATGAATAGGCGGGTCAGATCGTAGCCCGCCGCCGACTTGAGGGTCCGGGAGCCGGTTCTGACCACCCGGCCGTCGGCGAGGACCACCTCCAGGTCCAGGACGTAGCTCCTGGTCGTCCCGTACTTGACGCACCTCATCCCGGAACCGTTGTTGGCGATGAGGCCGCCGATGGTGCAGAAGTTTGAGCTTCCGGGGTCGGGCGGGAAAAAGAAGCCGGAGGGCTTCAGCGCCTCGTTCAATCGGGCCTGGACGACCCCCGGCTCGACGACGACGGCTAAATTCGATAAATCCATCTCGACGATCCGGTTCATCCCCGACATGTCCAGGACGATCCCGCCCCGGACCGCCACCGCCCCGCCCGCAAGCCCCGTCCCCGCCCCCCGGGCGGTGACCGGGACGCCTTCGGTGGCGGCCAGGCCGACGACGGCGGAGACCTCCCCAGTGGTCAGGGGGCGGACTACGTAGTCCGGGGTGCCCCTCACCTGGGAGGCGTCGGAGGAGTAGCAGAGCCTCTCCGAGGGGGCGGCCGAGATCCTATCGCCGACGATCTCTCGGAGCTTGTCGATCAGATCCATGGAAGACCTCATAATCGTGAGAATATGCGCCAAAACGGCGGGCGAAGTCGGAGGAGGAATTCCGTTGGGGGGATATAATAGGGTGTCGATAGAGCCGATTCGATTATCTGCAGTCACGACCAAATGATGTTCATGGGTGCATTCGATTGAATCAAACTCATGAAAATCAGTGTCGAACACAGAGTTTTGTGGAATTATATCGAATAGACAGCAATTTTTAATGGTACGAAGTCACAATATAAATGACTCTATGCGAAGGTGCTGTGTTGAATATTGTTTAAATTCCATCACTACTATTATTTGGAGGGGATAGTAGCGATGAAGGGAAATGGAGCATCAAAAGGGCGCAATTGGCAGGAATACAACGAGTCTCTCGTTAAGCGAGGCGAGATGTATTTAACCTTCGACTTTCTGGAGAGCTGGGAACGAGATCTGTAGGAGCTTAATCGCGGGAAGCTGGGAAGAAAGTATGCCTATCCTTGGGCCTTTATCGAGCTTTTGATGCAGATTCATATAATCTTCCATCTCCCATATCGGCAGCTAGAAGGGTTCTTGAGAAAGCTATCGGATTCGATTCCCGAAGTCAAACCTACCGACTACACTAACATTTGGATACGTGGTACCCAGCTGAAGCTCGACCTTTCTGAGACAATATCGTCTAGCGATGAACCTGTTGTGATAGCTGTAGATTCAACGGGGATCAAAGTAACCAATCGTGGCGAGTGGATGCGAGAGAAATGGAAGATCCATCGAGGCTGGATAAAGGTCCATCTGGCAGTTGATGTCAAGACGAAAGAGATAGTAGCAATCGAAGTCACAGATGAGCGAGTATCTGATGGAAGCAAGTTCAACTCGCTTATTGACCAGGCAGAAGAGAACCTTTCCGGCCGGAAGATCGAGGAGGTGCTTAGCGATGGGGAATATGATAGGCGAGAGATCTTCAACCATCTCCAGGAGAAGGGAATTCAACCTGTCATAAAGACCAGATCAAACGCAAGTACAAAAGCAAGAGGATCTCCTGCGAGAGCCAAAGCGGTAAGAGAGGTGAAATATTTGGGTTATCAGGATTGGAAGCAGAAATACAGCTACGGGCGGCGATGGGCTGCTGAAACTGCCTTTTCAGCAGTAATAAGAATATCTGGAGAGCATGTGGCGGCAACAAAAACAGAAAATATGATGCAAGAGGTAACTCTAAAGTTTGCATTTTATAATATGATAATGCATTAAAACATACGAAAAGCTATCGGACAAGACGATCACATGAGGAACTCAGAGGATTTATTCAACACAGCATGCGAAGGTTAACATAGGATATTTGTGCATTGGTCATCGGTTAAGAGAAGAACTGCGATGAGGCAGCGATCTCGGTAGCAAGTCCAGTGAGATTGGCTTGGTCAAAGAGGCTACAACAAGTCAATCTTGAACTCAGATCAAATCCAAGTAACGCGTAATTCGTGAGAAAAATGGACAGATTCTGTAGCTTAAACTCCTTAAACGATGACCCATGGATCTTTGTTAATCAATGAATATGTAGTAGCGCTCCAGGCGGCAAATCGAGTGCGACAGATTTATAAATGATATCGATTTTGCATTAGATATGAAACATCCAAGAACTGAATATAATGAAACAAGGGAACGTGTAAAACAAATATTAGGTACACATAATGCATCTCGAATAGATAATATAAGGACACAAATGGAAGATTTCTGGTCAAATAAGAAGATCCAAGGATATTTTACTTTGCATGATGCGTCCCACAGTGCTGGTGTTGAGTATTCTTTATACAAATTAATCCCATTGCAGAACAAAATTGTTCCAATGGATGGTAAATCTCAATTCGATTCGCAGGATTGGTTCTATTTAGTCGCAGCCGCGTGGCTTCATGATGTCGGCATGGTTCCAAATATCCTAAGAAACGATCCTATAACTGGTGTAAGTTTGGATGATTTTGAAAAAGCAAGGAAAAGCCATAATCTGCGATCGAAGCAATATATAAATGAAAATTATAAATTAATAGGATTAACTGAGACCGAGCGGGATAATCTAGGCGTAATTTGCGAATTCCATCGCAAATCTATGGATATTAATAAATGTCCAAAAGCGTTTAATGCAAATTTACAGCTATTAGCCGCATATCTTCGATTAGCTGACGGAATCCATATTAACTATGAAAGAATCGATGAGAATTTGCTTGGATTATTCGAATTAATAGGCATGCCTGAAGAAAGCAGGTTCCATTGGATCAAGAGCAAGTTAACTCATGATGTAGTTCCTGATCCTAATAATTTGACTATATCTATACCCCTTAAGTTCTCTAAACACGATAATAAATTTAGCCATCTGGTTAGCAACTCAATAAGAGAGGATGTCAAGAATGAACTTAGTTCTGTCAGAGATATTCTAATTAGGGGTGGGATTACTTATTACCTTGATGTACAAGTAATTGAATCTGAAATTGAAGCAGATCAAAATATAAAAGAAGAATTGCAGCAAATGATTAACAATATACAGCTCAACACTTGGGCCTCTGCAAGTGATGTGTTTGAAAGCATAGTAAGTTCTATTCTATATTTAAACACATTTGATGATAAAGATAAAGCAATGTTTATCTTAGGTAAATACCAAGAAAGAATTATTACAGAGAATTTAAAGATTAGGTCTTGTCATATAATGTTAGATAAAATCTTTAATATAGTAAGTATTAGTTTGGCTGCTGCTGATACAATTGACTCCCATAAAATATTGGATAATCTAAAAAGTGAGGTGCTTAACATTAAAGCCGACCGCGATAAAGCTATTGAAAAAATCGCGGAAAATGCAAAACCTGTGCTTAGCGATGGAGAGCCGATTCTGTTATTCGGTCATAGTAAAATCGTTATTGAAGCCTTGGATCGAATAGATGAAGGTATAAAAAAGATTACGAATATTTATGTCCTTGAAGGTAGAAATTCAGGGCGATATAGCTATTCAAACGAAATAGAATATTGTGATGGTCTGGAATATTCGATAGCGGTTAAGGAAAAAGGCTTCCCCAATGTATTTTTAGTTCCAGATATATTGGTAGGGAACCTACTTGTGAGGACTAAGGATAAAGTTCGAAAAATAGTTTTTGGCGCAAATGGAATTGATATAAATGAAATATCGTTTGGCCATACAGCAGGGCATTTGGCGATAGCCAAATTGGGTAAACTTTTAAATGTTCCTATTTATGTATTAGCAGATTGCTTTAAGTTTGGAGAATTAAAGTTTAAGGAGGACATAGAGAGAAAAAACGCATGGCTTATGGGAGAGGGGTCGATAAACTATTCAAGAATAGATGGAATAAAAATATTTAATCCTAGAGAAGACAAAGTAAATAATGATGATATAACATATTTGATCACGGAACTAGGAATGTTTCCCCCACATCAGCTACCTGAAATAGTCAAAAATAGATATTCCCAATTTATGCAGAGATTGGACGAATTGAAAACACAAAAATGAATTTTGATGAATTCAATTGTGGAGAAGTAATAGAATTTTGCGGAGGGGGCAAAAAATGGAGATTAGCGAAGCAAGGGATATTACTGATCAATTAGTGGATGCTTTTAAACATCTTATTCCTCAACTGTCAGTATCTTGTGCGATACCTAGCAAAACTGAATTGCAAGAAATTGTGAATTCTGCTAATATAATTCTGTTTTTAGCTATAGAAGATAGCAGAATAGTTGGTACTTTATCGCTCGTTGTTTTCCGCATTCCAACAGGAACAAGAGCTTGGATCGAAGATATTGTTGTGGACGAGGCAGTACGTAGACAAGGTATTGGCACATCATTAATCACTAAAGCTCTTCATCGTGCAAAAAAAATGGGCGCGAAGACGGTGGACCTAACATCACGTCCTGAGCGGAAAGCTGCCAATAGGCTTTACAAGAATATGGGATTTCTGCCTCGGCAAACTAACGTTTATAGGTACACTATATTGAAGTAAGAATTAATGTTCTGGTTACTTAGAGTATAGAGCTGTTATTAAATGTTAATAAATACTATTAAAAGTCGTACGTTCCTACACCTCTGAATAGCTGGAGTCTATTGTCTGGTCAACAAGATATAAATAGGGAAAGAACTGCCTCTGCCGATCTCATTACAGAAGACTGGACAGTATCGAAAGCCCTGCCTAAAATAGGTATCCAGGTTTGCCTTCACGGTGGCCAGCCACTCGGGGACTAGTAAAAACACGATAAGTCTTCCCCCTCGGCGTAGGATTCGATGGACCATCGATCTCTCGCAGGTCCGCGAGGAAATTCTCATTGATCTGACGGCCAAGCCATACGTCGCCGGAGCCCACCTCTAAGACGCCAGATACTCTTCATTCATAGAACCCTCCTCAACACCGGAATCCGCCTCAGCACCAGCTCGCTCGCCACGAAGCACAGCGGCACCGCCACCGCCGCCGCCACGACGAACTTGGCAAACGGATGCCACGCGAACCCCCGCAGGGCCAGCGTGACCAGGATCAGGATCGGCGGATGGAAGACATAGACGGAGAAGCTGTTGTCGGACATGAACCGGGCGAACTCCCGCCCGAGTTGAACCTCTCCCGGAATAAGACCACGATGCCGAGGATGGCGCCCAGGCCGAAGAAGGACTCCCAGAGGGCGTAAGCCGCGCTCTGCCAGTACAGGCCGCCGTAGACCTTCGAGATGTCGCCCTCCGGCCCGATCCCGACGACGAAGATCCCAAGCCACAGAATCGTCCCGCCGATGAGGGCGGCCTTCAGCCACGCCATCCCGAATGGGTACGGGATGCGGAGGAGCCAGCGCCTCCGGCGGGCGACGATCCCGACGGCGAAGAGGGCGACGTAGGAGGCGAAGAAGGGAAGCTGCATGTTCAGGACCGCCGTCCCGATCGGCTGGACGAGGCGGATGGTGAAGGCTGCGGCTGCGATGACGAGACCGAGTTTGACGACGTCCCGGTGGCCGGGGAGCTCTCCGTCTCCTTCTCCGCGCCCTTCGCCCTCTTTTGGGTCGGGGAGAAAAAGCCTCGCCGCGGCGTAAGCGGCGGAGAAGATCAGGAGGGCCAGGGCAAACCACATCGGCCCCGAGCCGCCGATGAAGTTGAGGCCGAGGACGTATCTGAGGTAAAACCCTCCAGGAGGCGGCAGAGGGGCCTCCGCCTCCAGGGCCATCACGTAATATTCTAGGGCCGGGTTGATGAAGAGCATGTAGATCAGGGCGGGGATGCCGAGGCGGACGGCCCGATCCCTCAGGAACTTCCGGGCGCCCTTCCGGTCGAAGGAGGCGGGGACGAAGTATCCTGCAATGAGGAAGAGGAGGCCCATGGAGTATGCCTGGGTGAAGGAGAGGATGATCCCGAAGGCGAGGCCCGAGAGGGGGCCGAGCTCTGCAGGCTCGATGTAGTACCACTTCCCCAGGTTCGAGTAGGTCACGGCGGCGTGGAGGACGACCACCTGGACTATCACGAACCATCGGATGTTATCAGCGAAATACAGCCTTGCGGGTCTGGTGGTGCTTTCCGGCATGATTCTCCCCGAGCCTCTCACAGAACTCTTCGGTAATTTATCGAGTTCTGATGAAATATTATTTAATTCGCATTATCCTGCGTTGCCTCGTGACTACTCCGATCACCTTTCCGGCCCTCCCACTCTCCTGAAATAGAGCGCCAACATCAGCATCGACCCCGGCGCGGTGACGACCCACGGAAGGCCCAGGAGGAGGAGCCGGGTTGAGAAATGCGGATAAAAATATACTATAACAAAAAGAGGGATGATCAGGCCGTTGGCGAGGAAGAACCGCCGAACCCACCTCTCTAGCCCTTTCCTCTCGAAGAGGGGGATCGCAAACAGGGTCGCAAAACCGAGGGCTATGTATCCGAGGGCGTCCACCGTCCAGAATAGAGAGTGAGGCGTCTGGATCAGGACCGGGTCGGGATCTTCGTAGGGGAGGACGGCCGTCAGCTGAACGGCGTAGTTCAGGGTGACGTATACGACGTAGATCACGGCAAAGATGACGGCGGCGGAGCTCCAGAACCTCCTGTCGTCTGGCGTCACCTGGTGGAGGGCGAGGAGTGCAAGCATAAACGGCGTCGCTATCAGAAGCGAAGATCCGTATATGAGAATCTCATCCCATGGGCTGCCGAGAAGTCCGACGATCTGGAGGATCTGGAAGACGGAGTAGCCGGCGGCGGCGATGAAGGCGACCAGCGCCGTCTAGAATCCCATTCTATATATCGTTTTATCCATTTTGCTTTCTCCCTCATCTTCAACCTTTTCTTTAGCCATTTTAAGCATATGAACTATATCAAATTATTGCCTCACCTTCTTTCTGGCTGCCCGCGGATTGCGGCGCCGCCCGAGCGGGTCGCTGTCCCAGCAGTAGGGCGTGGTCGAGTCCGGGATCTGCTACGTGGCGATCTCCGACTTGGACGGGGAATGCCCACAGCAAAAACTGCACCATGTGGGACCCTGAGAGCCGGTTGAGCTGAGTTCTGGTTGAAGGATTCAAAATTCGTGGCTCAGGATTCTGGGAAGCGGTTCAATTTTACCCATCCGATGTTGGGCATTGATGCAGATATCTTCGTTTTCAGGACCGAACCGAAAGGTCATTGATGCTCACAACAGCTCATCTATACACATCCGTCCATCTAATCTGATCTTAGTAACCTATATATAGTAATGCCACGTTACTTGCTGTGTACAATTTCAGCGATCGTCGAAAACGATCCAGGAGATGTATAACAAAATGGCAAGATTGGGATTGGTAACCTTGGAGCTGATGCTGGCAGAGCTGAGAAGGCCGGTCTACGCCGGGGACGTCCCCGTCAAGATGGACCTGGAAAAAGACCCTTCCGAGGCGGTATACGGCAGCGGCGAGGGCAGCTATGATTATGCAGGCGGCGCGGGCCCCGATGAAGATGACGACGGCTGCGGCTGTGGCGGCGACGGCTGTGGTGACGGTGGCTGCGGCGGCGGCTGCGGTGGAGGCTGTGGTGGCGGCTGCGGCGCCGAGATGACTCCGGCAATGACAATTGCGCCGGAATCCGTACCCGCAGCCGGACCGGCACCGGCCCAGGGACCGACGGCCGGACCTGCAGACTTTTGGCTTGGTGCCCCTGTAGTCGCCGACCCCGTCGGGGATCGAGACAGAACCAGAGACAGATCCCCAAGGCCCGACCGAAAGAAGCTCCCCTGGTCCTTCGCCCCCCGAGCGAGGATAGCGAGCTAGCTTTCGCCCATTTCTCCTTTTCGTCGGGCAGGCATATTTTATCCTCGATCGAGATCTCTAATTCGAGATCTCTAATTGACAGTTTTAAGGCCTTTTGTGAGTCGTCGTCCATCACTCGGATCCTTCAGAGCCTTCGGCCTCGGCCATCGCCTGCATGTACTGCCGAGCCAGGTTGCACCGCAGAAGCCCTGAGATGAAGACCCCCGCGAGCAGAGCCTCCTCTTTCGACATGTCTTTCAGGGCATCCCTGAGCCGACCGACGGCCTCCTCCTCGCTTTCGACGCCCGGATCGAAGACGCTCTTCTTGATCACTTCGCCGATCTTTATCATCTCATCTTCCGATATTCCCAGAAAGCCGCAGACGATCCCCAGGACTGCCGACTCCTCTTCAGGTTCGAACATGAACGGACTAGATCGGTGCCTGATGAAAAGGTTTGGCATCCCCCAGCCTCAGGATCGACCACCCACCTCCTCTTCCTCCTCCTCACCATCATCCCATCTGTCCCATCCAGCCTTCCTCGTACATCTTTGCGCCTTCTGCCTTTGCCTCCAGCCTCCGCCATTTTTTGTCATCGCCAAATTTATATCGGCTCCAGCGTCTTGGCAGATCTGGTGAGAACACTGCAGTCGTTGAACGAGCTTGGGTTAGAGGTATTCGAGGAGATGCTGGACTACGCCGACGAGCTCCAGGTTGGGGTGGTGGAGCTGGATAACGGGACGGTGGTCGCCGACGCCGGGGTGGAGGCTCAGGGAGGGTTTGGGGCCGGGATCTACCTCTCCAGGCTCTGTATGGCCGACCTCGCCGACATCCAGCCGACCCCCATCGAGATCGACGGGACGACCATCCCAGGGGTCCAGGTGGCGACCGACCACCCCGCCATCTCCTGCATGGCCTCCCAGTGCGCCATGTGGCAGGTGAAGGCCGGCAAGTACTTCGGGATGGGCTCCGGCCCCGCCCGAGCCCTGGCCCGGAAGACAAAGGAGCTCTACGACGCCCTGGGGTTTGAGGAGTACGCCGACGTCGGGGTCCTCTTCCTGGAGTCGGAGACCCTCCCCGACGAGGAGGCCGCAGGCAAGATCGCCGAAGCCTGCGGGATCGATCCCGCCGACCTCCGCCTCGCCGTCGCCCCCACCGACTCGGTGGCCGGGCTCGTCCAGGTCTCGGCCCGAGTCGTGGAGACCGGCCTTCACAAGCTCTTCACCATGGGCTTTGACATCAGGACGATCAAGACCGGCTGGGGCCGGGCCCCGATAGCCCCCGTCGTCGGCAAGGCCACAAAGTGCATGGGAGCCTCCAACGACGCCATCATCTACGGCGGCGAGACCTACTACACCGTCGACTACGAGCCCTTCGACGAGCTTCTCGGCTACCTGAAGGCGACACCCTCCGATACGTCCAGAGACTACGGCGCGCCCTTCTACAAGACCTTCAAAGAGTGCGGCTTCGATTTCTTCAAGGTGGACCACAACGTCTTCGCCCCCGCCAAGGTCGTCATGAACGACCTGAAGTCGAGGAGGACCCTGGTGACTGGAAGGCTCAACCCCGACGTCCTCAAGGAGTCCTTCGGCTTTGAGATCGTAAACAAGGAGAGCTGAAGGACGGGGGGATGGGAAGAAGACAAGAGAAGACAAGGGTGGGAAAAAGGAAGACGGAATGGTGTTACCTGGCGTCTCTCCCCACCATTCATCCCCACCACCCATCCCCACCATTCTCAGCCATTCTCAGATCAGGGTCCCTGAAGTGATCGAGATCATCTCGGCGGGAGAGCGGAGGACGTTGGTGGTCGCCGGGATCCAGACGGATCTGTAGTCGTCGCTGTAAAGGAAGAACTCTTTTTCCGGCTCATCGGCCGTGATCGCCTCGATGATCATGGTGTGGGGATCGGTGATCTTCTTCCCTGATATCCTGTGGTCTCCTGGGGCCACCCCAGCCGAGATATCGGCGTCCTCGGCGGTGCAGTTTCCGTTCCAGGGGAAGTCGTGAAACTCGCATCCGGTTACAAATTCTCCGTCGATGAGGTACTCCTGGTCGGCGACCCCTCCGAAATAGTCCAGCTCGCACCCCAGGACCGATAATCGCGCCTCCTGGACGGCGCAGTCGGGGACCGCCAGCGTCAGGTCGAAGTCGGCTCCGAAGGAGTAGCTTATGGCGTGGTATACCCCGGGATCTGTTGCGTAGTAGAGGGCGGCGTTGAGAGCCTCCGACCTGTCGTAGAGGGAGACGTTCGCCCCCGACGCCTCAATTATGTCCATCACCCTCGCGAGGTCTTCGACGAGGGCGTCTTTGGTCGAGAGGCTGAAGGGGTGAAGGCTTGCGACGACGATGGTGCCGTCGTCGGATAGGAAGGCCCAGTCCCTGGCGCAGTTGCAGCTGAAATCAGAGAACCTCCAGACGATGACCGAGTCGTTCTCCATCTCCACCTGGTGGACGGGGATTATCTTCTCCTTTGCGGCGCTGAAGTTGAAGGGGATATCCAGCTTCATCGAGGCTCCGGACCGTAGCTCTGCGACGTCCAGGCGCGCCCCCTCGATGGGGAGGCGGTCGACAAATCCGCTCCTCCTCTTGAAGGCGACCTCAGATCCGGACCCGCTCCCGCCCCCTCCCAGCTCGAAGACGCCCGGTGTCTGGGAGGAGACGGCAAAAGTTGTCGACCAGCTCTCACCGGCCGATATATCCCCCGCCTCCCAGGTGAGGAACCTCCCGTCCTCCTCCAGGGTCTCGTCCTCCGGCGGGGTCGAGTAGCCGGAAGCCTCGATCTCCGGTGGGAGGATATAGGTGACCACGACCTCTCTACCCAGGAGGTTTGTCACCTCCTCGCCGATGGCCTGGTAGATCGACTCGAGGGCCGAGGCGTTGCAGGCGTCGAAGTATCTGCCGCCGGTCGTCTCGGCCATCTCCGTCAGGCTCTTTTCGGCGGAGGTGCCCGCGACCATCAGCCCTATGGTGTAGATGACGATCCCCTCGTCCTTCGCCCGATCTGTCTCGGAGCCGGCCCTCCCGCACTTTGTGTAGTCCCCGTCGCCGTCGGAGAGGATGATCACAAACCTCGCCCGCTCATCGGGATTGGCGGTCGAGTTGGCGGCCAAAAGGTCGATCGCCTCTCCGAGGCCCCGGTCCAAGTTCGTTCCTCCGTCGCTGTCCACCCCTCCGATCGTCTCAAGAACGTGGGCGAACTCTCCAGTCGGGGGGATTGAGAAGTCGACGTCGTCGTCGAAGCTCACAAGCCCCGCCCTGTCCCGGCTGGGGTCCATCTTGATGACGAAGCTTCTCGCGGCGTCGAGCCTCATCTCCGATGGGTCGGTCTCGGTCATGCTGGCGGAGCTGTCGATGGCCAGGATCACGTCGATGGGCATCGTCCTGTTCTGCCCCTCCCCGACGACCGTCAGGGTCACCGTCCCGGAGGTCGGCCCTCTCACCGAGGTCGCCGGCCAGATCTGGTCTGGGGAGACCTGATTTGAGACGGTCAGGTTCGCCTGGCCGGGGCCGGCGGCGAGGGCCAGGATCAGGGCTGCCAGGAGGATTGGCTTTGTGATCATGGTGGTGGGTCCTCTTTCTGGTAGAGGCGACTTGATTGCGTAAAAGGGTATTCTTGGAACGGGTGTCATGGGATCGATAACTTGCGGCTCAAGAGAGCAGCACCACAAAATCGCCTTCATCGGCGATCGCCTTCAGATGATCTATGCGCCGGGCCTGCTTCTCGCGTTCGATCATCTCTTCGAGGAGCTGGCTGAAGGTCTCTCCCGGCCTCTTGAGATCCGATAGCTCTGACCATACGGCCTCGGTTACTGCTAAGCGTTTCGTCGCAATCATGGCGACATTGTAAAGGTTGTAAAGGAGATATAATTTGTGGCCGTCCCTATCTTCACCATACCTTCCCCGCCAGGCAGTACCTGACAAGAAGCTTCAGAAGAGGCGCGTACTTCGGCTTCGCGATCCTCGGATGCAAAAGGCCTCGCCAAACCAGCCAGGGGCTTGCGCTGAACTTGAGGCCGGGGAAGACCAGGCCGTCCATGGCCGATCCGAGCCTCGACAGCTCATCATTTGAGAGGGACGCCAGGACGTCTCTCGCCTTCAGGTGGAGGTCGGAGGCGACGAAGTCTCTTCTCATCCTCGATTCGTACTCGATCGTCTTCGTCTCGCCCCGGAGGAAACGGTCGATGGCCTCGGCGGCGATTCTGGCCGACCGGGCCGCTGGGTAGAGGCCGCCGCCGGTGAAGGGGTTTGTGAGCCCGCCGGCGTCCCCGATGAGGACGGCCCGTCCCCGCTGGAGCCGTTCGGCGACGCCCAGGGGTATGGCGCCCCCGTTCTTCTCGACGATCTCCCCCTCGATTTTGTACTTGGATATGAACCTCTCTAGGGTCGGGACCGTCCCGAAGCAGCCGACGTTGGCGGTGCCCCTCTCGTTTTTGGGGAAGATCCAGCAGGAGTACGGCTCGGAGGGGAGGCCGCGGTCGATGTATGCGTATATGGCGTCGTCCTCGGGCCAGGTCATCTCCACCTGAGCCGCGGGGACGAGCCGGTTTCTTGTGCCCATCGCCCTTCCGACCCTCGACGCCGGGCCGTCGGCGCCGACGATCGCCTCGGCCCTGATCGTCTCGCCCCCCCGGAGATGGAGTTCGCCTGATTCTGTGTCGATCTCCTCGACCTTGCTCCCGAGGGCGACTTCGGCCCCCGCCCGCTCCGCCAGCTTCAATAGATGCTGGTCGAAGCGGGGCCGATCGAGCATCAACACGTCCCCCCTCACCCTGTAGCTAGTTTGGTTCGGGAAGACGACCTCAAGGTAGTGGGCCTTGCCTGTGACGAAGTCGCCAACCGCGGTCGAGAACTCCGGAAAGCAGGCGGCGAAGAGCCCCTCGGCGCACTGCTTGGGGACTCCCACCACCTCCTTTCGATCGATGAGAACGACTTCGTGGCCCATCTCCGACAAAAAGCGGGCTGCGGTGCTTCCGGCAGGACCCGCACCCACCACCGCTGCTGAATACACGTTAGTGGCTTCTTTTCCAAAAGGGATCAAACTTTCGATTCGACGGCGGGACCCGAAGAGTTTATCGTCTGAAAGTTCGTCCCGAGAATTATGAGCATCGCCCGTCTCCTCAGATCGAAGCCCAAGCCGAGAATAGCCGAGAGCCCTCCGGTGAACATCCTGGAGCTGAAGAAGGACCCCTACTACATCGTCGCCTCCGTGGAGGTGGGCAACAGCACCACAAAATGCATCCTCACCGCCACCAACATGAAGAACGGCCAGACCCGGATCGTCAACAAGACGGTGAAGATGACCCGAGACGTCCGAAAGCCGAAGATCGGCGAGGACGTCTTCGCAAAGACCCTCTGCGGCACCCCCCTCACCCGGGAGTCGGTCTCGGAGCTCGTCCGTGACACGCTGCTGGAGAGCCACGCCAAGGCGAGGCTCTCCATCAAAGACGACCTGAACTTCGTCGTCCGATCGACGGGAGTCGTCGCCGGCTTCTCCTCCCCCGACGAGGTGGGAACCTTCATCCAGGCCCTCGCCGACGGCTGCCTCATAGCCGGCGTCCCCCCGAGGCTGATGACCCCGGCGATGGCGATCTACAACATCCCCGATCGGTTTCGGCCCTACAGCCTGATGGAGAAGATCGTCTTCAACGGCCCCGTCGCCTCGGTCTTCCCCCCAAAGGGCTCGACCGGCGTTGAGATCGTCGCAAACGAGATGGAGGGCGAGCTTGCTACCGCCGGGATAAAGGAGGGGTCGAAGTGGACCGACGTCGACTTTCGAAACCCGTGCCTGTCTCTAGACTTCGGGACGACCCTCGACGGCAGGATCACCTCTGCGGAGCTCCCCTACTCGAACACCATAGGAAACTTCTGCGGCCTGGCGGGAGCGATCCCCGACGCCCTGATCCAGGGGACGGGGCTCGTCGATCCCCAGACCGGAACGACCCTCGACCTCTTTTCCGGAAAGAACGTCAAGATCGACAAGACCGCCCGGGAGTACGCGAGGGTGATCGATGAGCAGATAAGGATCGAGAAGGTCCCCCTCGGCAGGACCAGGTACGGCAGCGTCCCCGTCGATCCCGCCGCCGCAGAGAAGATCGGGGTCGTTCTAATAGGCTGCGACGTCGGCGAGAACGGAAGCCAGCTCAACCGTCTCGCCCAGATCGGACGGGAGATCCACCAGGATAAGGGGCTGAAGACCCTCTTTGGGGCTATAGACGTCGCCGCGGCCATGACCGCCCGGCGTCTCGTGAAGGCGGCGATCGACGCGGGCCTGGTCACCAAAGATACGGCGATAGGGATCACCGGGAGGGCGGGGATCAGCGGAAACAAGCCGGAGCTTATCCTGGAGGAGATAGGTCAGCTAGGCCTCTACGACCAGCCGGAGAAGAACATCGTCTTCGTCGACGACGGCCTCGCCCGGGGCGCTGCGGTGATGGCGAGGTGCATGAACTCCATGGGAACCCCCAAGCACCCTCTGGGGGGCCTCCGGGGCGGAGGCTGCATCCTCAAAAAGAGGATCGATTACGAGACGAGGACCTGATCGTCAGCTTATCGTCGTCTGATCATCAGGACGGTTCGACCTGACCTGACCGGATGCGGTTGCTGGCGGGATGCGAAATTGTGATGAGGAAACGCGGGAGATCGGATCGGGGATCGTCGAGATGAAGGAATCCGTCGAGATGAAGGGACCTGGAGAAGGCGGCGAGGATCAACCTCTGAGGAAGGTCGAAGATAGAGAGTCCCGGCACGAGCCCCTCCAGAACTGTGGCGACGATAAGAGGTTGACGGGGCTGTACCCCAAGCCCCTGGAGGGCGAGAAGATACCGATATCCTTCCTCAGCTCGGAGAAGAGGAGGATCGGCTGGTCGCCGGAGGAGGGAAAGAGCGTCCCGATCGATGGCGACACCGACGCCTCCGCCCTCAAGCGGGTGAGGGATATAAACGAGGTCCAGATCTTCAACTGGCTTTCAGGGAGGGAGGGGCTGATCGAGCTCTCCGACCAGGAGATGGAAGGGCTGCTCGCGATCATCGAGGCGAAGAACGGCGAGCAGCTCGTCTATTCGCGGGAGAAGGTGAAGGGGAAGTACAAGCCGAAGTTCGACCTCGAAGAGGGAAAAGAGCCCCGAAGATGGCTTTTGTCGGAGCGGCTGAAAGAGTAGGTTGGTAGATCTGATCCATCTCTATCTCCGGAGATGCTCGGGCTTGAGGCCGGAAAAGGTTTATCTCCTATAAGCCGAGAGGGGCTCGGGTCCGGAATGTGGCCCACGTGGCCGAACCGGACTGAGGTGAAGCGATTGAAGTCATTTTATGCATACATTCGTGACGCGTGGAAGACTCCCAGCGATAGCTACGTCGGCGAGCTGAGACAGGAGAGGCTCGTAGGGTGGAGGAGGGAGAGCTCCGTCCAGAAGATAGACCGCCCCACCAGGCTCGATC
>Ga0209607_1002103_pt1 | contig 16148 bp, 10 predicted proteins | sample AD_UKC117_MetaG_FD_184413 | JGI IMG/M metagenome (GOLD analysis project Ga0209607, IMG submission 184413) | Active sludge microbial communities of municipal wastewater-treating anaerobic digesters from Hong Kong - AD_UKC117_MetaG (SPAdes)... | ecosystem: Engineered > Bioreactor > Anaerobic >... | reverse complement strand
CGCGATATCACCCTGGGCTTCCAGGGCCACTACTCCCGCTTCTCCAATATGGCGACCAATGCCGGGTTCTGATTGTCGAGATGGGTCCTACTTTTCATAAACCGCCACCTATGTTTCATAGGAGGGTTTGCGGCGTGTCTCCTTGTCAGATCGTGATTTCTGCGCTAGGCGGCGCGAGAGGGGAAGGTCTACGCTCAACGCACTAGACAAACGTCGAGGGCGCCCCGTTGCAGCGGAGCGCCCTCGTAAGACAAGTACCTGACCCGGGTGAGGAGACAGGAGGTGTCGTCATGCCCAGTGTAGGGCTACGGCCCGTCGGTGCCCAAGTGGGTGAAGCGACGTGGTCGTTTCGGTGTGCTGGGGGTTCGCGATCCGAGTGGTCATGGGTGGCGGGGCCGCCCGATCCGCGCAACTTGCAGCCGGTGCGGGAGACAAAGTCTGGCCGACTGTCGAGAAACATCCCGGTGCAGGCGATGTCGACGACGACGGGTGGGTGGCTGTTCCTCGAGTCTGGTCTTGAGCACGAGCTCGCGACATGGTTGGACCATCAACGTGATGTGACGTGGCTGGTCGGTCAACCCGTGTTGTTGCGCTGGGAGGACGGAACGAAGCACATCCCCGACGTGTTGAGCGCGCACCGGGACGGTTCGGTGACCATCTGGGATGTCCGCGCCCCGGAAGAACGCGACGACACGTTCATGGTGATGTCGACGCGTACTCAGGCGGCCTGCGCGAAGGTCGGCTGGCGTTACGAGCTGTTCGGTGGTCTGGACCCGGTGGCGTCGTTGAACCTCCGCTGGATCGCGTCGGCGCGCCGAGCCCCGGAGTGGGTGATGCCTGCCAAGGCGATCCTGCAGGGTGTCCTGACCGACGGTGACGGCACTGTCGGTGATGTCATCGCGGCCGATGACGATCGAGGGTTCCTCACGTCAGCCATGTGGCACCTGGTCTGGTCCGGCGAGATCGAGATGGACCTCAACGCCCCTTGGGATCAGCGCTCGCGCCTCGCGTGGGCAACCGATGCGGCGCGGACATGAACGCCCGAGTGACGCTCTACGAGGGCGCCACCATCCTCTTCCCGGAGGGACCCCGAGTGGTGGTCGCAGTCGGCCCGTTCGGGTACACGGTCCGCGACGTCACCGGCGGAGTCGACGAGGTGTCGTGGACCGACGTCCAACCGGCACGCGCCATCGTCCACGGGCGGGTGGACGCGGTGGCCGAGTCATTGATGGCCGTCTTGTCCGGGCTCAGCGATGACGCTGTCCAAGAGTCGCTGGACAAGCTGGAGGTCGTTCTGACCATTCGCACGGGCTTCGCCCGTGGGCACCCCGCTCTCGCACGACCAGGGGAGCCGTACTCGCTGTTCAGCCCGGCCCGAAAGGTCTCGGACAGCAAGAGATGCGAGGCGATGGCCAAGATCCTTGCCCGGGAGGCTCTGCTCGATCGGCGTCGTCAACGCAACATGGAGGCGGGCAAAGTCACACCTCGAGCGAGGGTTGGCGCGGTCTCACAGCGTCAGCTGATGAACTGGCTGTCCGACTTCGACCGCCCGATCAACGGCGGCCTCCTGGCCTTGGTGGACAAGCGCCGTGTTCGCCGGCATTCCGCCTTCGGAGGTCTCGATCCTGAGGTGCGACGCGTCGCCGACGACATCGCCGCCCGCATCGATGGGACACAAGCGGTTCGCTCGATCGATGAACTTCTCCGCCGCACGCTGTTGGCGCTCAAAGCCGAGGGTTTGGACTCGCTCGACCCACCGGAGTCGACCCTGCGGACCTACCTGACGCAGGCTGCTCAAGCCGCTGGCCGCACAACTCGTTCCCACACGACCAAGAAGCTTCGCGGTGTCCTGGCCTTGACCGCCTACCCCGCCCTTCGACCGGGCCAAGTCGTCGCGATCGACGTGACCCGCAGCGACACCTTCTGCGTCGACCCGTGGACAGGCAAACCCAAGGTGATGGCCACCCTGGCTGCGACCACGTCCAGCCAGTCAGCTCGCGATCGGCTCCGGCGCCTGGAGTCGCTCATGGCCGAGGTCGAACTCGCCCTCTGGCGGAACTGGCCCCCGCGGTTCGACGGGGAAACGCAGCTATGGAGAACTCGTGCGGTGCGCTGGGTCGACCGGAACGTCATCACCGGCCGGTACACGATCGCTCGTCCGCCCTCGATTACCGCCACCCTGCTCACCCTGACCTGGGATGCATCGGCCGATCGAGCCACCGCAGAAGCGATGCTCGATGACATCGCCATCATGGCCGACCCGTGGGATCCCGATGCCCAAGAGATGCCGGACTGGCGCAACGCACTCGACGCTCGAGACGGTCTACTCGACCTACTGGAGAACCTCGGCATTCAGGCACGCCACGTCCCCAGCATCCTGCGCTTGACCGATGACCCGATCATCCTTCCTGAACACCACCGCACCCACCGAACCGCCGAAGCCCTCGCCCTGACCGCCCTAGCCAGCCAAGCCCACGGCACCCCAATGACGATCGCCGCAGCCGCCTCCCTCCACGCAGCCGACTCCTCTTCCCGCGCCCAACGCGTCGCAACACGGCTGCTCGACAACACACATGCGCTCCGCCGACTCGCCGTGCATGCCGACCGACTGCACTCCGCAGGCCTGCTTGACCGGGCTCAAGCCCGTGCAGAACTGCGCGGAATCCAACGTCTCCCGTCCAGCGCCCTCCGAGATATCCCGCGAGGCGGCGGCGAACGCATCGATCGCGAGGTCGCGGCTGCCTGGGTGTGGCTCGACGCCACCGTGGGCCGGCCTGCCGGTGGGCCCCACCCAAGCCGAGCAACCGCCGACATCATGGACTTCGATACCGCCCTCGACCCCGAAACGAAACTCCACCTGCGCGCCTGGTGGCAGGACCGGCTCGCCAGCAGCAGCGACCTGGTCACGGCCGACGAATCCGCCTCGCCAGCTGATGCAACCGAGGAGAGTCGAGATGCTGGCTGACAACGCCGACACCTACCTGCCGACCCTCGTCGACCTCGCTCCCGGCGAGGCCCTCGATGCCTACCTCGAACGCGTTGCTGACGCCAACTACCTCACGACGGCTCGCCTGATGGAGCTGGTGCGGGCCGGGCACGACACCACCACTGCGTACCTCATGCTCGCCCCCACACCGGTGACCCTTGAGCGGATCGCCCGCCTCACCGGAGCAGACACCGCCGCCCTGCAGAACGCGACCCTGGCGGCATTTGACGGAACGAGCCTCGACCTGCGCGGGCTCGACCCCGCCCGCCAGACCAGCTTCCGCACCATCTCCGCCCGCGGCTGGATCCCCGGCCACGGCACCCAGATCTGCCCGGCATGCCTCGCCGACGACGGCGTCTGGCGCACCACCTGGCGTCTGCCCACCACGACCGTATGCCGCACCCACGGCACCTACCTGCTCGCCACCTGCCCCGGCTGCCAGCGCCCCTTCCGCGACCAGCGCCACTCACCCCTGCGCGTCGTTGGTCCCCAGACCGTGTGCGGCAACCCTCTCGGCCAAGGCCCACACAAGCAATGCCGCGTCGACCTCACCACCCTCACCGCCGAGCTGGCCGATGAAGACTGCCTCCAACGCCAAGCCCGGCAAGACGCCGCCGACGCCGGCGGGACCGTCCCCACCTTCGCCGGCCAGCTCGACGCGTCCGAGTTCACCACCACCCTCCGATCCTTGACCGCCCTCCTCCTGCACCTCGCCGCAGCGACCCGAACGCCCCACGAACTCCCTTCCTGGACATGTGACGTCGCAGATGCCGACACGGATCGTGTTCGGCGCTGGAGCATCCGCCCACCCCAAGACCCCGCACTCCGCTCACGCGCCCTTACCGCCGCAGACCACATCCTCGCCGCCGAGGACATCGACACCGCCGCGACCCGACTCGGGTCCTGGCTCCAGCACATCCCCGGCGTCCCCGAGGGCCGGCTCGGGTGGCTCGCCGACCACACCCGCATAACCCCGACGCTCACGCGGCTCGTCATGGCCGCCCACGCACCGCGGCGTCGCCTGTCCCATCTCCTCGACCAGCAACCACCGCTCACCGCCTCGACCCGGCAGATCCCGCAAGTCCTCCCCTCACGCCTCGTCGACGAACACCTCGCCGGGCTCTTCCACTCCCGCCCCACGACCGTCGGCCTCTTCGCATCCCTCTGTCTCGCCAGAACCCACCCGCACATCCACTCCTGGGCCGATGCAGCCTGCGAACTCGGGCTGCCACCCGAACTCGGCGAACGCACCGCCCGTGCCTGCTCCGCGTCGATGACCGCATCGCCCGCCGACGTCGTAACCGCCCTCGGCGCAGCGAGCGGTGAGATGGACGTCGACCACCGGGAGCTCGAAGACCGTGTCCGGCACCTGGCCCGCACCACCCGCTGGTTCACTCAGTGGGCTCGCATCCACCGACCCGGCACTCACCCCGCCAGCCATGGGTGCGCAGTCCTCTGGATCTGGCTGGAAGTAGTTCACGGGCAAGCAGGGACGGCTCCGGCCGGGGCTTCACGGAGCGCATTCCGGAAGTTTGTTCGATCACTAGGGCCCGCGCGGGCTGGGGCCCTGTCCATGACGGTGCGGACGCTACCGACTACCCAAAGGAGGACTTTTGAACCCAAACGTTGAGGACGAGAGTGAGCCGACCGATCCCGAAGGCATGAAAGGTACGAGACAGCCCTCGGCCGCCCCTGCTTCGCCAGGTCCACCCGAGGTTCTCGCTTCTTTCACTGACCGTGAATGGCATCCGGTCACAGCAGGCGCCAACGCAGCCGAAGAGGATCGGGCCAGTGCTGGACGTGTGCGGGCAGGACTGGGCGAGGAACTCGGAAACATCCTGAACGCCGAAACCCTGGTGGTGCTGGCAGGCTTGGGAACCTCGCTTGGAATTCGACAGACCGACGGATCGAAGGATGCGCCAACCATGGCGGCGCTATGGGACGACGTGGCCACGCTGGCCGAGTTCCAAGCCGCTACCCCCCAACTAGGTGCCGACCTCGTCGCGCGCCAGAACCTCGAGCACGTCCTCTCAGACGCGCAGGCTCGCAACGCCCTCGCTCCCACCCCGGAACTGGGAGCGTTCATCGTCGCAGCGGAGCGAGTGGTTCTCAACCGATGCTCGTTCGTTGTCCAAGACACTGACGTCAGTGCACACGAACTATTCCTGCGAAAGGTCGCACGCCGCTCCGTGCGGCTGCAGCGCATGCAACTGTTCACGACCAACTACGACCTCGCCTTCGAAGCGGCTGCTCGGCGCGCCCGATTCAACGTCATCGACGGATTCGGGTACGGCGGCCTCGAGTTCGACGGCGGATCCTTCGACCTGGACTACGTCCGTCGACGACCTCACGAGCAACTTGCACTCGAACCGAGCGTGTTCCACTTGCTCAAACTGCACGGATCGGTTGACTGGTCCCTGACCGGGAGGACGGTGGTCAAGACAGCACAACGGCCCGCAACTCCGGTTTTGATCTATCCGTCGGTCGCCAAGTACCAGCTCTCGTATCAGCAGCCGTACTTGGAGTTTATGTCGCGGTTCCAGATCGCCCTTCGTCAATCGGACGTCGGCCTCATCGTCGTCGGGTTCGGCTTCAACGACGAACACATCAACGCGCCCATCGAGGCGGCTTTGAGGAGCAACGTCGGCCTTCGTGCCGTCGTCGTCACGCCCGGAGCGCGGGCCGAACGGCGTAGCAAACCGATAGCCTGGATCGAGAGTTTGATCGAACAGGGTGACCGTCGCCTGAGCATGTTTACGGGTACGTTCGATGACCTCGTACAACACCTCCCGGATGCGCCAGCCAGAGAAGAGCGCGAGGAACACGTGCAACGGATCACGAGCGTTCTAGGTGGTTCGTCTCGATGAGACTTCACCCCTTCACACCTGAGCGGCAGATCGGAGTTGTCCAGCAGGTCGAAGGTCTGTTCGCCGACGTGACCTTCAGCGCGGCGACCAAGTTACCCCGGGCTCACTTCGGGGAACGCCTGGCTCGCGGCGAGGTGGGGGAGTTTGTGGTCATCGATGTCGGGGGGGCTGCCGCCTTTGGCCGACTGCTCCGCGTCGGCGCTATGACCAACAGCATCGAGTCGCTCACAGACGAAAGCCGTCGCGTCACCGTCGATGGCCGGATCCAGCTCCTCTCGACGCTTCAGTTGAGTGGGCGCGCAACGCGTGGGGTGCTCAAGTACCCGAGGGTCGGGGACCCGGTTTATGCAGCAAGCACCGAGGCCATCCTGACCGTCCTTGACAGCACTGTCACAGATAGTGCCGCCTCCGTGGCGCTTGGACGCCTGTCGGTGGATGAGTCAGTCGAGGTTGGTGTACCGCTTGGTCGGCTGTTCGGCCGTCACCTGGCGATCGTCGGCGCAACAGGCTCCGGGAAGAGCTGGACGCTTGCCCACCTCGCCGAGGCCGTTGACGGCCATCGCGGCAAGATGATCCTGATCGACGCGACCGGCGAGTACCACACCCTGGGAGAGCGGGCTCGGCACTTGGCGTTCGGCTCGACCTGCGATGAACCCCCGGGGACCGTCCTGGTTGGCATTCCTCACCACATGATGAGGGAGACGGACCGCAACGCGTTCCTGAGCCCTTCGAGCGGCACCCAACTCCCCAAGCTGCGCGACGCGATCCGGTCGCTTCGACTCGCCCACGAGATCAAGACCGAGACGCATCCGGATGCGGCTCACCTCGCACTCATCGGGGAGGACGGAACGATACAGAAGGCGGGTCGTGAGATTGCCGAGTATGGGCGGGCCGCACGGGCATACACGACCACCATGGAAGACCCTCATGCGCCTTTCGACCTGAGGGCTGTCGCGAGGCAGATCCAATGGGAGTGCGTCTGGCCCACCACCAGCAAGGCCGTCGGTTGCTACGGCGATCTCAACTACCAGGAGATCGGCTACGTCAGCACGCTCGTGAGCCGGATCAATGACCTCGTGCAGACGCCTGAGGTTATGGGAGTCATAGACCCATCCAAGGGGACAGAGGACGCGTTGGCCGCCATCGCAGCTTGGCTCGGCGACCCGAAGGCGCACCTCCTACGTCTTTCACTCCGGAACCTGACGTTCGCTAACCACCTCCGCGAGATCGTGGTCAACATCATCGGTAGGGCATTGCTTGAGCGAGCTCGCAACAACGAGTTCAGAACCGTCCCGTTGGTGGTCGCGATCGATGAGGCCCACCAGTTCTTCGATGTCACCGTCGGAGACGAGTTCGCCAACACGCGCCTCAACGCCTTCGACGCGATCGCCAAGGAGGGCCGGAAGTACGGCCTTACCGTGTGCGTGGCGACCCAGAGACCAGGAGACCTGCCGGTCGGAGTTCTCAGCCAAGTGGGGATGACCATCGTTCACCGACTAGCCGATGGACGAGACCGGCAACGCGTCGAACAGGCCGCGGCTGAACTCGACCACTCCGCCACCAGGCTGCTGCCCGGACTCGTCCCCGGTGAAGCCATCCTGATGGGCGTGGACTTCCCCGTGCCCGTTAGCGTTCGCATCACTCCGCCCACCGCTAGGCCAGCATCCGATGGGCCACGCTACGAGAACTGGGGGGAGCAATCGACGGCAACGCCCAAGGGCTCTGGCGGCCCTTCGGACGCGACGAAGCGCTGACCGCAGCCGCAGACACGTACTCATATCTCACCTTGGAGGGTTAATGTCAGTTCGCTCCGTAGTTGGCCAGCTCAATCTGGCTGATGCTGTCAGGCGCGAGCTCGCGCTCCACAACCGACTTCTCCCACCGCGCTGGGACCACCTGGCCCTGGTCCCAGAGCACGAGCGCGTGGAGGCTGCGCTTCGACCACTTCTGCGGCGAGGTCCTTCGGGTGTAAGGGCGGACATTGTCTATTGCAACAAGGGTTGGCGCGGCGTACGTCCGCTGCACGTCATGCCGCTAGGTGACCGCATCTTGTACCGAGCACTGGTCGACAAGATTGCTAAGGCGCTGCCCGAGCATCTTCAGGCACGCGAGCCGGTGGGGGACTTCCGAGTGGCTCCGATCGAACACCCGGGAGTCAGCCATATCAGCCAGACGGATGTTGCCGCCTACTACGAGTTTATCGACCACGAGATACTTGCCAACGAGCTTGTCGGACAGACGGGTGAGGAGCCCACCGTCGAGGTCCTCATGGATCTGCTTTGCGGAACAATGGGTCGTCGGGTCGGCATCCCGCAGGTGCACACCGCAAGTGACCGGCTGGGCGACACCTACATCGACCGAGCCCGACGCCGCCTCGTCAGGGCCGGGTACGCGACCTGGACCTACGCCGACGATTTTCGTATCGCATCAACCTCTCTCGGCCAGGCGCGCGAGGCGCTAGAGGCGTGCTCCCGCGAGGTCCGCGAACTGGGCTTGGTCTTGAACGAGCGCAAGACCTTCACCTACGGCGAGGGCCGCTACCTGAAGTCGCTGACCTCCTTCGCCGACGCCGAGAGGGAACTCTTCGCCCAGGGCGCTACTGAGGGCGCAAGCGACAGCCTGGGTTTTCTTGACCAGGACTACACCGATGCCGACGAGCCGATCGCCACTTTGGGTGCCGAACCGCTCGACCAGGGAGTCGACGATGATGAGGTGGTCTCGGAAGACCTCACTCCCAATGCTGAACTTGACCATCGCCGTGTGGCAGCAGCGTCGCGAGCTTGGGATCTCTGGCTCGATGAAGACGAATCCGAACAGGTGCAGGCAGGGCAAGAGGCCGCCATCACGCAGTCCCTCCTGGGCCGCGCGTTGCCCACGTTGGGTCTGGCCGGCGAGGAAGCTCCACTTGAGCATGTCGATGACATCCTGCGGTTCGAGCCCGCACTCACACCCCAGGTGATGACGTACCTAACCAACCTCGCCGCCACTGGTTCCGAAGCACGGTCACGAATCCGCAGGAGCCTAGATGTCCTCGTCGCGGAGGACATCTACAGCCCATGGCAATGCATGTGGCTCGCCCAGACTGCTGGAAGCTTCCGACGCTCGGGTTCCCGGCACCGATACGAAGACTGGCTCGCCGAATGCGTCGCATCGAGCCCACATGACGGGCTGGCGGCAACAGCAGCGGCCGCCCTTGGACGAATCGGACGCGGCGATCCGACATTCGTCATGGCCGCAGTTGATCGCGTCAGCCCTGGATGGCGCACGCTGGCCTTCTGGGGACTTATCGGTCTTGACCGCGCTAAAGCACAGGACGTAGCCGACGACAAGCTCGATCGGCTCTTGCTCGAGGTCACCGAGCAATGACCCAGCCGGTCGTGTCCGCTCGCGCGGAGGCGGCGTCCGCCCTGCTGTTCCACACACTCGGCGCACACCGGGTCACGGTCGCGGCTATGCGAACCCGACGTGCAAGTCGCCTCGCTATGGCGGCGCCTCTCGATGCCGAACAGATTCAATGTCAGGCAACACTTGTCCGGCTTCTCTCCATCACAGAGTCCTTCACCGCCGAGTTGATGACGACGGCTGTCGATTCTGCGGTCTCGCGAGCAGCCAGCGCGGCGGTCAACAATATCTGGGAAGACGCAGCCATCAGGGGGACCGACAGCTGGAATGCGCAGCGAGACGCCTATAGGAAGTGGCTCGGTGTCACCGTGGACTGGAGTGCCGCCGAGCGGCTCGCTGAGGCACGAAATGCTGTGGCGCATGGGCTTGGGTCGCTGACGCGTCGACAACTTCGCAATGAGCAGGGAGTCAAGGCCAGGCTCCAGGCAGCCGGGATCGATGTTCAGGGGGACAGCCTGGTCCTCTCCGACGCAGCCTTGGCTTCGGCCGCGGCCGCGTGTCGTGACCTCATCCATCGAGTCGACCGGGCTACTCAGAGCCGCCCGACCGAGTTCCGGTAACGGTGTGCGCGTGCTCGCTCTGAAGGCCCCTGTCACTGGACTACCTCAAAGCCGCCTCCTCCATCCGGCAGGGGGGCTCATTACAGGCCAGGGATGGGGCGCTCGGCGGGTGCCTGGCATCGCGCGAGGCCTCCCAATGATTGAGGGGCGAGCCCTCGGGGCGCCCCACCGGTCAGCTGGGACAGGACCGCCTCCGTCGCCAAGAACTGTCAGTGGTCATTGCCAGCATGGGCCCATGCGCATGCACCGCTCCGAACTCGTCGTTGCGAACCGGGTTGGCTCCGTGCCCCCCGAGCAACTATGGGTGGATGCGCTGTGGCGTGGTGCCGGCGCCGCCTTCGCATCCCGGGCGTGGGCCCAGAGGGCTCTCAACCGGGCCAACGCTGGGATGGCCGAGCTCGAAGCCACCGCCGAGCGAGCGCAGGTGGCTCAGCATTGGTTGGCGAGGCGATCGTCACGGCTGAGACCCTTGCCGCCGCAGCTGAGTTTTTGGTTGCTGGCCTGCAGGTGCCGGCAAAGATCCATCCTGAGCCCGCGCGATGCTCCGGCGGATCCGAGGCAGTCAGGAGGGCATGAATATGGCAACTGGCATTGAGGGCGACGTCGCTCGGATCGAGGCTGCTTTGGGCACTCCTACGCTGAAGCTCCTTGACCGGAAGAGCGCGGTCATCGCGCTTCCGATCTTCGCGGCGCTGTTTCCGGACAATGCCGAGCCCATGCCCGTCGAGCGTTTCCACACGAAGGTGGACGCCTTGCTAGACGAGCTGCGCGCCTCAGGCCACCAGGTGCCGTCCAGTTCCGGAAAGGCGCTTGCCATGCAATGGGTGCGCGAGCGATGGCTGTACCGCGACCCCGGCCAGGGCCAGGAGACGTACCGTCCCACCGGCGATGCCGAACAGGCGATGGACTACGTCACCCGGGCCACCCGGACCCAACTTAACCTCTCGCTCTCTCGGATCGAGACGATGCGCCGGGTCGTCAGCGAGGCCGCGTTGGCAGCTCACCCGGACCGCGAGGAGCGCCTGCGGCGGCTATCCGAGGAGATCGCCAGGCTCTCTGCGGAGCACGACCGGCTCAGGGCTGGAGGAGAGCTCGCGGTCGCGAGCGAGTCCGAACTGATCGAGCAGTTCGCCAACGTGCTGCGCGAGCTCGATGGCTTGCCGTCGGACTTCCGCCGCGTCGAGGAGGCGATGCGCGAGATGCACCGCAGCATCGCCTCGCGCTTCCGCCAGGACGACAGTCCCATCGGCGAGGTGCTCGACGACTACCTGGAGCAGTCGAGCCAGTTGCTGACCGCTACGCCAGAGGGCCGAGCCTTCCAAGGAGCCCTGGAGCTGCTGCGCAATCCTGACTGGCTCGGCAGCCTGCGCACCGACCTGGGGACCATCCTCGCCCACCCGATCGCCGGCATGATGCTGCCCGACGAGACCAAGCAACTGCGCGGGACCGTAGCCGTGATCCGTCGGGGCATCGAGGACGTGAACGGCCAACAGAGCCGGCTGACCACCACGCTGACCGAGCACATCCTCAATTACGACCACGTCCGCAACCGCGAGCTGGACGAGGTGCTCAAGGGCATCGACGCCTCGATGCGCACCTGGATGCAGACTGCGCGCCCGCGTGACCACGTCGAGGTCGAGCTGATCCCAGCCCATCTGGAGATCGACGCTCTCAAGCTGCGTGTCTTCGACCCTGACAGCGAGAGACCACCCGAGAAGCTGGTTGATACCTCCGACGACGAGCCCGAAGCGTTGTCCTTGGAGGACATCCGCAAGCAGGGGGGTCCCGCGCTGGAGGAGCTGACTCGGCTGGTTGACGAGGCTCTTGGGAACAGCGGTGTCATCGAATCAGCGGCTGCACTGTTCAACGTCCAACCCGACGCACTGCGCCGGCCCGTCGAGGTCCTCGGCCTGATGCACCTACTTGCCAGGCTCGATGCCGTGGTCGATCCTTCCCAGCCCGAGCAGGTCAACACCCTGCGCCCGGACGGCAGCACACGTTCGTTCCTCATGCCCGCCACATCGCTGCAAGGCGACGCACAACAGCAGGAGGCTGCCTCATGACGGACCAGTCGCTCGAGCACGACGTCGAGCACGACGACCGCTACGCAGAGCTCGATGACGATGGGTTCGCCGCGAACTCCGAGGACGAGGAAGAGCGACTGTCGCTGGCAATGTTCGAGGGTGACACCTCGACCCTGTTCCCGCAGCAGCGGCTGTGCCTGCACGCGCTCTTGAAGCACCGGTACATCTCCGCTGATCGCCACCCCGAGCACTGGGCCGTGCTCATGGACCACGAGCGGACCATCACATCCCGGCTGCACGACCTGTTCCTGGATCTGCACGTCGACCGCGAGCACCAGATCGCCTTCAAGCGCGCTGCCTCCTCCCACGACGAGCAACCGCTGCCGTCGTTGCTTCGCAACGTCTCGCACAACAAGGAGGAGACGATCATGATGGTCTCCCTGCGTCGGCGCTTCTTCGCCCAGCGGCAGGAGGGAGACGACGCGGTCTTCGTCGACCGGCAGACAATCCTCGACGAGGTGGCCGACCATAGACCAGACGCGGCAACCAACCGGGCCATCGACCACAAGCGCGCCAACAACGCCATCGACGCGCTGCTGGCTGCAGGGGTACTGCTGCGGACCGGCGATCCCGACCGATTCCAGATCTCGCCGATCATCGAGGTCCTACTCCCCATCGAGAAGCTACGTGCTCTGTGGACCTGGCTCTTGGACCGCAACGGCAGCGACCAAGAGGCGGCCCGGAACGAAGACGACAACGGCTACGACCAGGCCGCCTCAGCTGACTCATTGTTCGACACGGACGCAGCGGAGGAATCGTGACTGCCGAACTGACCCTGCCGATCGTCGCTCCATCGAGTGCGGCTCAGCCCAACGATCACGCCCAATGGCGCATCGACTCCATCCAGATGGTGAACTGGGGCGGCTTCCACGGGGCCCACCAGGTGCGCTTCCACCACGGCTCGACGCTCATGTCCGGCGCATCGGGCTCCGGCAAGAGCACTGTGCTCGATGCGTACATCGCCCTGATGATGCCTTCGGACACACCGTTCAATGGCGCGTCGAACGACGCCGCCGGTCGGGCCCGCTCCGCCGAGCAGCGCAACCTACTCACGTACCTGCGCGGGAAAATGGACAGCGCCCGGGTCGACGGCTCGAGCGAGCTGCGCGACCACGTCCTGCGCGGAGGGAACGGCGAGCACATCTGGGGAGCCCTCGCTGCGACCTTCCTCAACGACAACGGGCGCCGCTTCACGGTGGTGCGCATCTACTTCGTGAAGGCCGGCTCCACGACCGGCGGCGACGTCGTCACCTCTTACGCAACCTTCGATGGCCACTTCGACCTCGCCCGGCTCGAACCGTTGGCTGCGACCCGCTTCGACAAGCGGTCGCTGCGCAGCATTGGCCTGCTCCCGTTCAACACGTTCCGGGAGTTCGAGGACACGCTCCACACGCGTCTGGGCATCGGTGGGGGCGACGGAGGCCGCAAGGCGATGCGCCTGCTGGCCAGGGTCCAAGCGGGCATGGAGGTCAAACGGGTCGATACCCTCTACAAGTCGATGGTCTTGGAACAGCCGATCACCTTCGAGAAGGCTGACGACGCCATCGAGCACTTCGCCAACCTCGACGCGTCGTACAACAAGATGCTCGACGAGGCCGACAAGGTGAAGGCGCTGCAGCGACTGCCTGACCTGCAGCACGAGCTCGCGCAGGCGGAGTCGACCGCTGCTCTCATCGAGGCGTTCGGCGTCGACCGTGAAGGCCCCACTCCATTCCAACTGTGGCGCCTGCGCACCGAGCGCGAACTGCTCGATGTGGCCGTTGCGACGAACAGGAGCGAGCACGGCACCACCAAGACTCGCTTCGAGCAGGCCAAGGACGACGAACAGCGCCACGCCGATCGGCTCAAGCAGATCGCCCAGGAGAAGCGTGCCAACGGGGGCGACGCGATCGACGCCCGCAAGCGCGAGATCGACGGCCTCGTGGGGCGCCAGGATGCCGTCTACGCCGCCAATCTGAAGTTCCAGGCAAGCACCGGGGCCATCAACCTGCTCGTCCCCGAGACCTTCGAGGAGTTCGGTCAGGCCCAGGCAGAGGCCGCCGAGTTCATCGCCGGCTTCGATGCGCGCGCGAGCGAACTGCGCGACCAAGCGGACGCCATCCGCGATGACGACCTGTCGCCCCTGACGTCCAAGAAGCGAGAACTGCTGGACGAGAAGGGGTCCTTGACCGGTCGCGCCGGCATGGTTCCGCGGCGCCTGCACGAGGCTCGGGTCAAGATGGCCCAAGCTGCTGGGCTGGACCCCATGATCGATTTGCCCTTCGTCGCCGAGCTGATCGACGTTCTCCCCGATCAGGAGCGCTGGCGCAAGGCCGTCGAGACGACCTTGGGCGGAATCGCACGAACCGTCCTCGTCGATCGGTATGCGCGCCAACAGCTCTCGGCTGCCATCGATCCGATCAAGATCACGCCACGGATCCGCTTCCAAGGCGTTGACCTGGCTGCCCACGAGGAGTTCCCCTGCGACGAGGCCTATGTCTCGGGCAAGCTCGCCTTCAAGGAGTCGCCCTTCTCTGCCTGGGTCCAGGACAGGGTCACCGCGCACGGCACCGACCACCGGTGCGTTGAGAACGCCAGCCAGCTCGACGCCCGCGAGCCGATGGTCACCCTCACGGGGCAGACGCGCGACGGCGACAAGGGCGCCCACGGCGAGTCCTACGACGGAAACATCATCGGCTTCTCCAACGAGCGCCGCCTGAAGGACATCGAAGCTGAGCTCGATGCCCTCGAACCCGCGATCAGGGCTGTGCACGGCCGGATCGAGCAGCTCCGTGCTCGCTCGGCCAGCCTGCAGTCCCAGAAGGAGGCCCACACCTACGTCGCCAACGCCAGTTGGGCCGACATCGACCACCTCGGGCTCGCTCGCCGAATCGAGGACCTGGAAGCCGAGATCGCGAAGCTGCGGGCGGCCAACTCGATCCTCGACGCGCTCCAGGCCGAGGAGGAACGGGTCAGCCTGCTGCACAGGGAGGCCAACCGCATCAAGATCCTCGACGACGAAAGGCTGGCCGTGCTGGCCAAGCAGCACGGCGACCTCGCCTCCGAGCAGGACGCCGTGCAGGACGCTATCGATGCGATCGACGACGCCCAGTCGGCTCACGTGACCGATGAGCAGCAGAACTATCTCGACGAGCTGTTCGCCGCCAACTGGGACGTCACCAGTCTGGGGTCCTTCCACGCGAACATGCGCGCCCTGGGCAAGCGACTGCGCGAGGAGAGCGCAACTGCTCGGCAGAGCCGCGACCGCACCGTGCGCGCCATGGAGTCGATGTTCGAGCAGTACAAGGCGCGCTGGACCGAGAACAACCTCGGCACGAGCATCGCGTCGACCGACGGCTATCGCGAGATCCTCGACCGGATCCAGACCGGGGGACTGCACGAGCGCCGGAACAAGTGGCGTCTGGAGTTCGCCAAGTGGTCCAGCAACGACCTGCTCACACTCAACGAGGCGTTTGACACAGCGATGGAGGACATCGAGGACCGGCTCGTGCCGATCAACGCGATCCTGGCGACGCTGCCTTTCGGCGGCAAGGGTCACCTCCAGATCAAACACCGCCGGATGATCAGCGAGGACGTCTCCAACTTCAAGCGCGACCTGCGCAAGCTGTCCTCGGGGGTTGCTCTCGAACTGACCGACGCGGAGGTCGAGTCGCGCTTCAAGAGGCTGCGCGAGTTCATGACCAAGATCAGCATCCCGCCCGGTCACACCAAGAAATCGACGTCGATGCGCGACGGCTACCTCGATGTCCGCCAGCACGTGGTCATCAACGCCGTGTGCGTCGACCAGCACGGCCATGAGATCGCGACCTACGACTCGCTGGGCGGCAAGTCCGGCGGCGAGACCCAGGAGCTAGTGGCCTTCATCGTCGGCGCTGCGCTGCGCTACCAACTGGGCGACGAGTCGCGCAGCAGGCCCCGGTTCGCGCCAGTCTTCCTGGACGAGGGCTTCATCAAGTCCGACAGCGAGTTTGCTGGGCGTGCGGTGACGGCCTGGCAGAACCTCGGCTTCCAACTCATCATCGGCGCCCCTCTTGGCCAGGTCACCGCGCTGGAGCCGCACATGGATCTGCTGCTCACCGTGACCAAGAGCCCCAAGGGCTACTCGTTCGTGCGCGAGCTGAGCGATGCTCGGCAGGAGGGCTCGTCGTGAAGACGCCTGCAGCGGTCACCAAGGACATAGAGCGCCGGCTGGGCAGCTACTGGCATACGGAGATCGTCAGCGCTCCAGAAGGTGCCGAGCCGGCGTTCC
>Ga0209607_1002101_pt1 | contig 16150 bp, 20 predicted proteins | sample AD_UKC117_MetaG_FD_184413 | JGI IMG/M metagenome (GOLD analysis project Ga0209607, IMG submission 184413) | Active sludge microbial communities of municipal wastewater-treating anaerobic digesters from Hong Kong - AD_UKC117_MetaG (SPAdes)... | ecosystem: Engineered > Bioreactor > Anaerobic >... | reverse complement strand
AGATGTCTGCTAACCGCTTCACGACAGGACAACCCGTTTGGCTTAAAATATCAGCGCTCTGGTGGCCTCCCGAAAAGAGGATGCAGTGGATGCCCATCTGGTTTGCCACATGATAATCGTGAAGGGTATCCCCGATCAGGACCATCTTCTGGGGTGACAAATAATGGGTTCGAATGAATTCCAGACCGATTTCAACCTTCCCCTTGGCGTAGATATCCTCAAGTCCCAGGATATGATTCATATAAGGGGTCAGACCGAACCGGTCTAACATCCTTTTCAGCTGGGCTGTGCTGCTGGCACTGAGAACGCCTTGGCTCAGCCCCATTTGGCGAACCCGTTTCAGATTGTCCATCGTGCCGTCAAAGACCCTTAAATCCTTTTCCATGTCGTAATAACCCGCCATCCACTCATTGGCGATGGCTGTGAACGCCTCATCCGTCTCAATGATTCCCACCCGTTTATAATATTCAATCACCGGAAAAGTGAAGACATCTCGGTATGTAGTCAAATCGATGGGGGGCTTGCGGTATTTTTTCAGCAGGGTATTCATGTTTTGCAGGCAAACGGCCACATCGTTGACCAGTGTGCCGTTGAAGTCCCATAAAACGTATTGAATCATCTCTTAGCACCTGTCCTTTAAATATAACACCATCAGGTCGTGGTCGTAAAAACGGTTGTTGTAGAACATGGCCCTCTGATCCACGCCGTAGGTTTCAAAACCGAAGGATGTGTATAGCGCTTTGGCCGTTTGATTGGAACTGACCACCGTTAGGTAGACCTGCTGAACCTGCGTCCGCCTTCTGGCGGCTTGTAAAACGTGTTCGATCAGCATGCGTCCCACGCCTTTGCCCCTGTTTGGGGGTTCCACATACATGGAAAAAATCTCCGCCCGATGCTTCATTTTTTGCCTAGGCTGAAAGCTGATGTTGCAGATCCCACCCAAATCTTCCCCTTTAAAAGCGCCGAAAGTCAGACTTTTTGGGTTGGACAGTCGATGACTGAAGCGAGAGAGATCAAATGCGGCTTCCTCGTCAAAAGAAGAGCCGAAGGCTTCCGGATTATTTAGCAACGCATTCAGCCGGATCGTACGGTATGCTTGGGTATCCGTTTCGTTCAACACTCGGATATACACGATATCACCTCAAGATATTTTAACGTATTTTATGTCTAAAATGAACCCAGATAAAATGAATCGCATTTTTTATCGCGAACGCATGCGACAAGGACAGCGCATTCGTTGTATAATACACTATCCTGTTAAAGAAAGGGGAATAACCATGAAGATAAAACCCATGATCATGATGCTGCTGATAGCGATGATACTTATGAGTTCCACAGCTTGCAGAGTTTCTGCCGGTACTGGAAACCAAAACCCGCAGCCACCGGACATCAGTCCTCAAGATGATCTCATCTTTATCCATCACTCTTGCGGTCAGAACTGGTTAAACAACAGCCTTCATGCGGCACTCCTGGCAAAAGACTATATCGATGAACGAAACGACATCACCTATGGCACGACCCTCAATCCGGATAACGGAAGGAATGCCACATTGGGCGGGACACCTGGGGACAACACGGATATGAACCACTGGATATTGTGGTTCAACGACTATTTGAATGGTATTTTGAATCACGGCTGCGCCAACGGCGAGAACAAAATCGTCATGTTCAAAAGCTGCTACCCGGCCAACGCCATCACCGGCCAAGGGGTTGGGGGTGATCCTTTTTCCGGAGAAAAGACCTCCAGAAACTACCGGGCGGTTTTTACCTACGCCGATGGCGCCACGCCATACACCTTTAACGGCAAACAATACCAGCCTCTTGAAATCATCTTCTCCCAACACCCCAATACCCTGTTCATCTTTGTGACGGCACCACCTCTGTGCTGGTCAGACACCAACACCGTCGAAGCCTCCAATGCCCGAAAATTCTACACCTGGCTGAAAGACGACTGGCTGGTATCCTACAACACAGCCAATCCCGGTCTCAACAACGTCGCCATATACGACTGGTTTGACTTTCTGGCCTATGACAACGACCACGCCACACACCCGAATATGCTCAAAAACGAGTACGGCGGCAATTCAGGCGACAGCCATCCCAATGCCCTGGCGAACCAGCAGTCCACCATTGACTTCTGCACGGGTTTCGGGAATTTTCTGGATGCGGTCTGGGAGGCCTTTACAGATATGTAAACACGACCAACAGGCCGTGAACGGTTGCAAAGACTATCGTGATAAAAGCCATGGTTTTATGTGCTTTAAAACTGAATTTAATCTTTTTTCTGACCTTCAAGACCTGCAGTAAAGCGGTTAGGAATAAAACAGCATATGTCACAATGCCCAGCCAGGCGATCATGGGTATCCCCAGAAAGGTCGTATAGGCAAATCTTAAGATGGCGTCCATGTCAGAACACCAATTCCACGGAGCCTGTGAAATTGTGTTTTCTCCACAGGACATCAGTTGATGACGAATAGGCGATGATGACTTTCGTCTTTTCTCCCAGTTTGATGGCTTTGTCATCTGCTTGAGAAGTATTGAGGGGCATGATGAATTCGACAAACGTCCAGCCATCGGATTCAGTCCCGGCAAAGGTCTTGATTTCGTTTTCTTTATCCTGCCGGTGTCCGGTGGCGGATGTACCATAATGGTCTTCAAGCGTGACTTTTCCGTCCACGATATTGGCGATTTTGATATCCACATCCTTCATCATAAAGGAAGGGGAAAAGCCGACCGCAACCCATCCGGTGGTTTTTGCTCGGATGGCCATGTAAATGTCTTTCTCACTGATGACTTTCCAATACAGTTCATAGGTACCCGAAGGGTGTTTATAAACCTCCATTTGACCATCCAGTGTTCCCTCGATTGTGGGATTTGCGCCAAACAATGAAATTGAACTAATAATCATTATCAGTATTAAAAAAATCTTTTGCATTTGATTGCCTCCTTTTCAATGTCGAATCACTTGATTGATTTGAAACCTCTTAAAAAATAGACGCATCCATCGATCATTTCTATTACAAAAAAAATAGACAAGCGAACATCAATCAATCAGGCTATTCGCTATTGGATGTGATAGAAGCCGATTATCACTCATATAGCTAACAAATGACCATACAGGGCCATCACATCCATAATCATTTAGTGATCGGCATTTACCAATGATTTCACGATAAATGAAACACGGCAAGGGGGTGTGGTTATATGTCAGCTCGCTTTGTTTTTGCACTCTCTATTGCAATTGCCCGCTCATAGAGTTTGTGATAAACCGGGATAATTTCAGCTTCACCGCTTTTAGCATCGATTTCCTCAACGTTTATCCATGCCACATTCGAATTTTCTCCCGGCCGGATACTTAAAGCCTCATCCTCGCCGGCAATCAACACGTACGCTGCAGACAAATGAAGGTGTGTACTGATATATATCCCGTTTTTATAGTGCCCCTTTACGGTCAGAATATCCAGTGACAGCATCTTATTGGTCAAGGGGACTACAGTCTGAATACCGGTTTCTTCTTTGGCTTCTTTTATGGCTATTTCTAAGAGATCGGCATCGCCATCCGCATGCCCGCCTGTCCAAGCCCAGGTTTGATAGATATTGTGATGAACCATGAGCGTTTTTGTCATGGAGGGATTCAAAATGAATCCCGATGAGGTGATATGCGCCAATTGGCTTTTCCGATAAAGAATCTCATCTCCAATCAGTTTGATATAGTCTTGAATAATCTGTTTGTCACTTTTTTCTCCATCCGTAATCGCTTGAAATTCGTTAATCTGCCTTGTATAGTTCATCTTTACTCCTTTATCCCCAGTCATTTGATTCAACTCCAGTATACCATTCCTTTTTTCCGATTTCACCTCCTTTTTTTCTCTTCTACTCCAGTTGGACATGAATGTAACAAAGCATTTTACAATCCGGATATTCAAATTTATGTTATAATAGCGAACGGATGTTTAACAGATTGAGTTTTGCTCTTTATGGAGGGAGATAGCGATGACAAAAGCGTTAATGGACATTGTCAAACAGTTTGAAGCCAAATGCGGTAAAGATTGGCTGAAGGAAGTATCCGATTTGAATTCAATGGATGCACTGAAAAGGAAAGCCGAGGAATGGGATATCGAATTGAGCGATGAGCTGCTTCAAGAGGCCTTTGGCTTGTTAACGGAAAAGGGTGTTGACGAAATGTCTGAAGAACAACTGACCGCCATTGCCGGTGGAGCAAAAGGGATCATTATCTAATTGAGCCGTCTGGCAAAAGGGAGGTTCACCTCATCATTTCGGAACCGTTATTGACCATACAAAAATACGATACAGATAACGCCCTGGCGTTTATTATCTACGCATCGATTTACCACAATGGTGAGGTTAAACGGATGATCTACCATCTTTACCGGGGCGTCATTTTCATCTTGGGATTGGAGGTCGACAAAGAGCCTGCGGGTTTTCTTGTCGTGGAAAGGCGAGATGAAGCCCATTATGTGTGTACTACCCTGTACATTCAACCCAATGCCAGAAACAAAGGGCTTGAAAAAGTCCTGTTGGAGAGGGCATTGGATGAAACCAAAGATGAAGGTGCTTCTCATTTCTATATCAGTTACTTTATAAATCATGAAGATGCTGACTTTTTGAAAGAACTGTATCAAGGCCTTGGTTTTACCCCTTCCGGATACGAGCGGCATACCTTTGTCATGAAACGGGAAGAAATTGGTGAGGCGATCAATCAGATTGCAATCAAATACAACCGGTATCTGAATTCTTACCGAACAAAAACCAAAACATTTCGACAGTTAGAACCTGAAATTTTCAAGCGTGTTTTTTCACAGAAGGGAAATGAGATCCCACGCAATTTCTATCCTTTTACACAGGGTTATTCTTCTGAATACTCTGCCATGATCTGCCGAGATGGTGATCCGGCTGGCTGGATTGTCTTTGAACCCAACGGTAAAACAGCCCTTTATATCAATCAACTGTTTCTCAAAGAAAAGTATCGCAACACAGGTTTATTTGTGCCCTTGTTGACCTTTGCCTATCAGCAAATACCAAAAACGGTTAAACATTTTTTCTTCTACGTCAACGGAGACAACGTCAAAATGCTGGGACTCATGAGATTGTTTGCTAACTGCCACATCAAGCGTAACATCATGGTGGAGATGACCCGAAGCGTTTAACCGTTTTCCATTCAAGCCCCTACCAATCTCGCATGACCTGTTTTTCGCTACCCCCAACGTTTATGCCCTCCTATTCAGCCTTTAAAAAAAATATCTAATTTTGGCTTTATCATTTAAAAAAGTTATAATAAACCAAGAAAATGGCGGGCGGGTGAGTGTTATCTTGCATAAAATAATGATAAAAAAAGGGATTCAAATCAAAAAGATAGGAGCCATTCATTTCATCATCAAAGACGGAAAGGTTCAAAAACACAAACCATGGCTAGGGGACTTGTTTACTTTCAGTTATGACTTTCTAATGGAAAAAAACGTCTTTCCCAAAAAATTAACTGCGAATATGGCGGATCATCTAAAAAAAAACCAGGATGTGCTAAACGGCTTGAGGGAAAAGAACATTCTGGAATTGGGAACCGGTTCAGGCAGTATTTGCTCGATGATTGATCCATCCAACCATTATGTAGGCATTGATGTGAGTAAGGGGCTTTTAAATAAAGCCGGAAAACGCTTGATCAACCTGAATTTTCAAGACTTTAGCCTGTTTTTGGCCAGTGCCGAAGATTTACCCTTTTCTGACGGTTTGTTCGATTGGATCATTTGCAACTTATCCTTTAACTTTTTTAACGATGCACAACAGGTCGTCAATGAAATCAAACGGGTATTGAACCGAAAGGGCCAATTCTTCTGCAGTGTGCCCATTCCAGAAAGAAATACTAAAAAGACGCAAATCCACGGCGTTTTACGCTCAAAAGAAGAACTGAAAAGCCTTTTTCAAGCCAATGAGTTTGGCTTTACCGAAATACCCCCCCATAATGGGGCGATCTTTTATTTTATGGCATCTAAAAAAGAAGTAGAAGGGACTAGAGGTTGATAAGCTCTAAGCAGATTGGATGCCATTTTTTTTCGAATAGACTGAAAAGACAACGATCATGGCAAATACCCCAACAAACATCACAAACGGCACAAAATAGCCCACATTCAGCCCAACACTGGAGCTGAGTGATCCGATGATGAACGCCGTCAGCGTTGAGCCTGCTGATGCGGAAAAAGAAAAGAGGGACATGGCCAAACCGATATTTTTCTTGACTTTGTCCACCAGGATAGACTGCAGGGTGGGAAAGATGGATGCATGAATCAGACCGGACAGAAAGATAAATACGGCCAAAAACACAAAAGAATCCAATGGCAGTTGAGCGAGAAGGGTTATGGGAAGGCCCACACAAGCGATGATCAGCAGCCATTTCGTTTTCCCGACCCGATCCACCAGCAAAGCCGAAGAAAAGCGCCCGATGAACAAACCGATCCAAAACAGCGAGGGAAGGAGACTGGACAGTTCTTTGCTGTATGAGCGAAAGTCCGCCGAATAGGTGGGAGCCCACGAAGAAATGCTGCCTTCAGAACCCACATAGAAAAAGATAGCCATGATGATGATCCAAAAATATTTATTTTTAAACAATGTCAAATAATCCGAATTGTTTTCACCAACGTCTTTTTTCACCCTTTTGGGAATGTGTGTTTGCAACTGTGTTGAAAAATAAAAGGGGACACAGGTGTAACCGGCGATGATAAACAAAAAAGCCATTGTCGGCAGACCCTGTGCAATCATTAAAGAGGCGATAAATGGACTGATCATAGCGCCAAGAGCGTAAAAGGAATGAACCAGATTTAACAGTTTGCCGCTTTTACCCTTAAAAGAAGCACTCAGAGGAGGAACGGCTATCTCAATGATTGCAGATCCCAAGCCAATCAACAGATGCCCGATAATCAATCCAGGCGCTGTTTTGGACAAGGCAAAGATGAGGATGCCCATCGGTATGGAGATATACGCAATCAACAGGGGTTTTTTCGTTCCGATAAAATCAATCAAAATTCCGACAACAAGGCTCCGGTTAGGTAACCGACAGACTTGGCACCGAAAATCATGCCCACTTGTGCATACGAGAGGGACAAGGATTCCCTGATCAGTGGCATGACAGCGGAAATATAAGTCGCAGCCGCCCCCATGGTCAAAAATGAATGATAGCCCATCCCTTTGTAACAAGACAAATTGTTCATGTCTTCCCCCTTTTCGTCAGGAAACCTTATTTGTCATCTCTGATTCTATCATATCCAAGGCGAAATCAAGTTGAAAAAAACAAGACAAACACCAGCATCCTTTTTGTGAATAATATGGATTCGATCCTTTGAAAGATAGAACAGATGGGGAAGCACCACAACAGAATTTCATTTAGGCCTTTTTCATCCATTTTTTTAACCCGATCACCATCATCAACGGCAAGCATGAGATTAAAATAAGCACCTCATTTGCCAATAAACTCCCCTTTACCGGTTTAAACTTTAATCGGCTCCAGAAATTACCTGCGGCTATTCCCAAGGCATTTCCCATCATGATCATTCGGGTGGCTGCCAGAATTCCCAGCGCCTTTTTTTCACCGTAGGTTTTCGACAATTGTTCCCACTCTTCATCTGAATAAGACCCGCCATTTTCAGCGTAACGCCTGCCAAAAAGCATCGCCTCTGTATCATCGTCAAGGTCGATGACAAACCCGGAACTGATTGTGTTGATTTCTTCTTCATCCAGGCCTATTTTTTGGGCATGCTGAGTATGATATACCCGGCACATTTCACATCCGTTGACTTCGGTAACCGCCAGCATAATCTTTGTTTGAAGTGGATCGTCCATCAAACCGTTATGCCGGGCGTATTTAAAAGCAGGCATGGATTCAAAAGCCTTGTCCATTATTTTGCAAAACTGGATCACATTAAACCCTGTTCCGGATCGTTTTTTCATGAGGGGTCTCCTTTTGGGCTTTTTTTCTCCCTTGTAAATCCTATCAATGATAACTGAATCATCGTCCTATTTGCAAATACAAAGAATTATGCTATAATGAATCGAATTTGAACAAAGGAGGCGGTACATATGAGGAAAATAATGAATGAAACGTTAGATCAAGTGAATAGTTGCATTTTTTGTATCGCCGGTGCTCAATAGACTAATAAACGAATTTTTTGAAACAAATCTTACCGAACTATTTTAGAATAACGATTATCTTCTGGGCTGTGGTGATATCATCACAGCCCGTTTTTTATTTTACCGGCAGAAAAGTGCATAGGAACATGAACAAAGAGATCTTTTCATCATCGGAAAGGAGTGATGGCGTATGAGGGAAACCACATCCATTGTAAAAGAAAGCGCTGGTTATTCAGACAATCATTATTTGAAAAAAAGGAGAACAACATTGTTCGATATAAGTAAAATAGGCTGGAATCAATATTTTTCACAACAGTATGAGATGTACAAAAAACAGCGATGCAAACAAAAAAAATACTATGAAACCAGACAATTTGACGTGGCACGTGTGATGTCGCAACAGAAAAATCATTACTCACTCATGAACGAAAGGGGTGAGATAAGAGGGATATTAAGAAAAGTATTCCTGAACGAGGTCACGCAGCGATCAGACTTGCCTGCCGTTGGGGATTGGGTGGTACTGATTAAGGCTGAAAATTCGGATGATTGGCTTATTGACGGCGTTTTGGAAAGAAAAAGCAAATTGTCCAGAATTGCAGCCGGGACACCGGGTGCCTTTGATCCACTAAATGCCAAAAATCAGTATGCCAAGTTGGACAAGGGAGAGCAGGTTCTGTGCGCCAACATCGATACGGCCTTCATCGTCAGCTCGCTGAATCAGGATTTTAACCTGAGGCGTTTGGAACGCTATTTGGCTATGGTCTGGGATGGGGGCATCATTCCCTGTATTCTGCTGACAAAGTCAGACTTATGCAGTCCGGAGGAAATTGAAGACAGAATCGACGAATTGTCCTCGATTGCCTATGGTGTTCCCTGTCATGTGCTCAGTTCCATTGATGGAACGGGAATGGATCAGCTGAACGAGTATCTGAAAACCAATCAAACCATGGTTTTGATTGGCTCTTCGGGTGTGGGTAAATCCACCTTGATCAACACCCTCCTGGGGTATGAGAAAATGACGGTTAAAGATATCACCCGCTATAAGGATAAAGGACAGCACACCACCACCCACAAAGAAATGATTTTTATGGAACAAGGCGGCATGATCATCGACACACCCGGTATGCGTGAATTGAGATTAACCGGGGAAGAAGCCGGTCTCAAAAATGCCTTTGGCGACGTGTTGGAAGAAATCGAAGCCCTCTCTCAAAACTGTAAATTCAAGGATTGCCAACATACGGTAGAACCCGGATGTGCAGTGAAAGAGGCTTTGGAAACCGGTGAATTGTCCCAGGAGCGTTGGCACTCGTATCAAAAACTGTTGAAGGAAATCAAATTTCAGGAAAAGAAGCAAAAAACAGAGGCGGTCAAAAACAGTCTTCAAAACGGTAAAAAATACAACAAAAGGAGAGGAAAAAATGCCATTAGACTGGATGAATATTGATGATACCCCTTTTCAAGTCATGCTGTTATTGGAAGATTTTCAAATCGATTATCTGACGCAGTCAAATGATCAGACCGAGGCCTTATACATTGCTCTGAAGGCCAACCGGGACGTTGAATGGGTTTTCAGAAGAAAAAGCCCGCTCTTTGACACCTGGTTTGATGCCGTTGAACAGGAGTTATCCGGGTTAAAACCCTCACTCAGTGTAAGAGATGCCGAAAAACAACTTCTCAGGACCTTTAATGATTGGATCGTCTACGTTTGTGATCCAAAGATCTATGATAATCTCTCATTGACCAAATGGGATAAGAAAGAATTACTGGATATAACTGATTTCCACAACAAACGGGTTATCGACATCGGCCCGGGTACGGGCATTCAAACCTTTCCGGCGGCAGAGGTTGCAAGGGTTGTTTATACCGTTGAACCCGTGAAAACATTACGGGATTATCTCAGAAAAAAAGCGAAAACAAGGGGATTTACAAACATCCATGTCACAGAAGGCTTGATGGCGCAACTCCCCTTTGAAAATGATTTCGCAGATATCGTCATGTCCGGCCATGTCTTTGGAGATGCACCAAAAGAAGAATACGAAGAAATGCTTCGCGTGTGTAAACCCAACGGGTTGATCATCCTCTGTCCGGGTAATAGTGATCAAGATGATGAACGCCACGAATTTCTCGTTCAAAAAGGTTTTTCCTGGGGAAGATTTGAGGAACCCGGTGACGGGATGAAAAGAAAATACTGGAAAACGGTTACCGGTTAGAATATAGGGGCTGAACAACTCAACAAACTCCCCCTCAAAACGGGGGGGAGTTCTAACACTCAAACAGGTCTGACTGATTGACGGGATTTAGGCATTCGCACAGCTTTGACACAAACTGATTGTAACTGTAAAAAACTTCAAGACATGTTTTCCGGTTCCGAGTTGTTCTGAGAATTATTTCTAAAAAGAAAACACTTCATATTTGATTTCTTTTCCCCAGTCAAGTCTGACCATATCCGTATGTTTCAACCACATGTCTCTCAGGCTTTTTCTCGATATTGTCTCGTCAAGGAAAGGCAAAATGGCCTTATAGGTCCCGCCATGGCCGATCAGGAGTAAGGTATCCTCCGGTTGAAAGGATTCTCTTAACTGATTCAAAAAGGATTGAACCCTGTCAACAACATCGGTTAAACTTTCACCGCCTTCAATCCTGTAAGCGTCGTTTTCATTCAAAAACCACTCATCCCAGAGCCGTTTAAACTGAAACCAATCTTCTTCAGAAGAATGGCCTTCAAGAACCCCAACGCTGAATTCGATCAATTCGGGCGCTTTTTCATATGGCAGGCACAACCCTTCGGCAATCATCTCAGCCGTTTCTGCCGCTCTTTTAAGGGGACTGGAAAAAATGGCTTTTGGCTGGATCCCTTGACTTTTTAGTTGGTTTAACATCAAAAATGCTTGCTGGCGACCTTTGGATGTTAACCCATGCCGATAGCCGGTATTGGAAAAAACGTTCAATAAGTTGGCTTCACTTTCGCCGTGCCGGATTAAATAAATGGTTATACCATCACCCCTTTGTTTTATTTAATGATAACAGAATGCCACTCAACTCTTGATCAAACATGTTTTTTCAGAAAAAGAGAACAATCGGCCCTTAACTTTATCTCATTTGGCCGGATTTGGTATAAGCCCAGATACCATAGAATAGGGCGATGAATAAAACAGACCACCCTAAAATCTGAAAGCCGGTTTCAAGTCCTACCCATTCAACAAAAAAGCCTCCGAAAAAAGACCCCAAAATAAAGCCTACCCCCGTTATACACATCCAAAAAACCGCCTGTGCTTTGTTGATAGCATTTGCAGGCATATGATAATGGATAAAGTGATAGATAGAATAGTAAACGACAATATATCCCCATCCATGAAGCAGGCTGACGAGCAGGAGTTGAAAGAAATTTTGGGCATAAAAGGATAAAACAAGCCGTATCCCGCAAACAAAGACACCTGAAGCCAGGACGAGCAATTCACCGAATCTTTTGATCAGCTTTTGGGAAAAAATGAGGAATGGAATTTCGGAGAGTGCAAATACAAAAAAACTGATGCCGGTAAATGATACCGGATAACCCTTCAAATCAATATAGACCGGTAAAAAAGTGACGTAAAATATTGCACTGGAAATCGAAAGAACACCGCTGAACAGCATGATCCCATAAACAAACCAGTTCCCTTTGGAATCTGTCATGTGGGTTTGTCTTGTTCTCGGTTTGTTCTGTTTCACTTTGAAACTGAATAAGAGTACGGAGAATAAAAAAACCGAAAACAGCAAAAACAGCATAAAAAAACCAATATTAAACAACAATCCGGCGATAAAGGCAGTGATGGAAAAACCAATCGACCCGAGTAAACGAGAAGGATTAAATGTCAGGCCCTTGTTCATTAAAGAACTCACAACTTTTCCTTCTATGAGTGGCATCACGACAGCAAGAAAAAAGCCGCTGATGATCATGAACAATAGTTTGCCGTTGAAATCAGGCATCAAGTAGATCCCCCAAATACTCATTAGAGGAACTAAAGTGACGAGCGGAATGATTTTATTGATGCCATAAAGGGTTTTCATTTTAAACCAAAAAGGATTGGCGACGAGTGACATGATACGCCCCACACTAACGGCAATACCAATCTGAACCGGTGTGAACCCCTCACTTTCATAATATTGGCTTAAAAGATTCATTAATGCCTGTATGCTGTAGACAAACCATTCGGTAATTCCTTCATAAAACACGCTTAGCCAGTCCTCTCGAAAGGAAATATGTTTTATCATTATAACATATACATTTCATTGGAATCAATCTCCTGAGCGGTTTTTAAGCAAAGGGTACATCAAGAAATTGCATGAGATGGACCACAAACCATCCGCTTGTTTGCAGTTGAACGTGATGATCGATTTGACAAGAGTAAAAATATTGGCGTATAATCTCTTTCATTAAAGAAGAATGTCTTAAGCATTGAATTTAACCGTCAAAATCTGTTTCAGAAACGGCTTGCCCGATGTGGTTTGCTCTCTTGGATCCGCTTGATTGTCGGGGGGATTGCTGTTTTGGTATTTCTTTAGAAAAAGGAGGAAAAGTGGTGAAAAAAATCATGTTACTGAGCATCTTCGCTTTTTTGTGGCTGTCAGCTTTTTCCGGGTCATCGTCCAACCCTTCGACATTTTTGCTTCAACAGTATGATTTGAATGCGGGAAAAGGGCCTGTCTATGGGCAGAGTTGGTCTCCGGACGGTCTTTGGCTGGTCACTGCTGATTATAATCAGATTCGTGTGTGGGACATGAATTCCGGCCAAGAGGTCATTTCCATGAAAGGACATACCGATTATATTTGGGGATTGGCTTGGTCACCGAATGGTGAAGTTGTTGCATCGGCAAGCAAAGACAGGTCTGTCAGGCTTTGGGAAATGAGCGGTTATTCCCAGGTTTTTCAATTACAAACGGGTTGGGCGTTTTGCGTTTCCTGGTCTCCCGATGGATCAAAGATAGCAGTAGGAACGGATTCGGGAAGCGTTCAGATTTGGGATTCAGGAAGTGGAAGGCTTCTTGAATCCTTTAAAGGAAGATACTTCTCCCATGTCATATGCCTTTCTTGGTCACCCGATGGAAAAACCATTGCTGTTGGCCGGTTGGGAGGAGAGGTCGAGTTGTTCGATGCTGACACAGGTCTTGTACAGCTAACCATAAGTAGATATACTTCAGCACGTTGCGATGTAAACGGGTTGGCTTGGTCTCCGAATGGAGCACTATTAGCTACGGCTCATCAAGACCAAAAGGTGAGAATATGGGATGGAAAAACCGGGCAGCTTCTACACACAATCATTGCACATACTGGATGGGTAAGGGGGTTGGCTTGGTCACCAGATGGGCAATGGCTCGCTTCAGCAGGCGAAGATAAAAAAATAATCTTATGGGATACAAAAACCTGGGAACGCACTGTATGGCATCAGCACACTTTACCCATTTGGAGTGTTGCCTGGTCCCCGGACGGAACAATGATTGCTTCAGGTTCCGGGAGATATAATGTCCCCCATACTGGAACGACCATCGTGTGGAAGGTTCCTAAATAACCGTTGGTGCTGCTGGAGTAGAATTTCTTGTAAATATTTATAGAACGGATTAAACATGAAATTCTTGAGAACATCATGATCAAAACAGGAGGTATTCAAATGAAAAGGCGTTATGGTTTTCTCATCTTTCTTTTTCTATCGGTGGTATCATCCAGTTTACTGAGTGCAAATGGAGCATTTGTCCCCACAATTGGCATCTATTCGGGATCCGGTGCTGATCATTATCTTCAAGCAATTGCACATCGAATGTTTCGCTGGATGGAATTGAACACCGTCTCGATCAATGCGCATCAGATCAATCAGAACGATTTCGAGGGGATTCAAATGCTGTATTTTCCAGGAGGCTCAACCCCTCCAATACGAAGAGAGATCACAGAAACCGGACGGGAGCATCTGCGAACTTTTGTGCGTACAGGGGGAGGGTATATGGGTACCTGTGCAGGCGCATTAATGGCCTGTGAGAAGAATATCTGGAGAGGAAATGACGATAACTACGGATTATTCAATTTGATCGCTGCAACCGGTATCGGCCCGATACCGGAACTGGATGACGGCGATGGTGTGATGATGGCGGAATTGAAAGTGAATCAGTCTTCAATGATCGGTCTTTCTCACCCTGAAACTGCTTGGGTGCTTTCGATCAACAGCCCCTACTTTGAAGTACAGCCAGACCGTTCGATTATCGTCATAGCAGAATATGCCGCAAATAAAAAACCCGCTTACATTGCATCAACCTACGGGGAAGGAAGGATTTTTTTAACCGGACCTCACCCAGAATTTGAAGAAGACAACAACCGTGATGGTAATTCGTATTTCGATTCTTTTGATGACCAAGGAAGTGACTGGGACTTGGTGAAATCAGCTGTGTACTGGTGTTTAGAAAAACTGATGGACTCTCTTCCAAAACCATGAGCGTCAAAAGCCTCAGGATTACTTAACGGGTAAACTCCAAGTTTATCTAAAAACAATCGGATAGGGTTTCAAAAAGTAGGCTTTATTCCGCCCCTGTCCTTGTAAACCTTTTTAGGTTCACCTAAGTCTGTCCTCCTGTTTTGCTTTTCTTTTTCAATTATTTATTTAAAATATTTTGTAAAGTCCCCAGTTCCAGAAGATTGAATATCAACTGAAATCATTTTACCGATATCATCAAAACTCAACTTCTTCATATCGATAAGTCTTCTTTCCGGGTTGAAAAATGAAGTCCATTCAATAACGAGATTTTTAAGGTCAAAACAGACCGTCCAGTCAGTAGCCGAATCGGAAGCGATTGTTCCTTCAAACTGCCTGGCGGATTCCATGACAAAAAAACCATCATCAAAGGATATATTACCCTTTTTCATTGCTTCTAATGAATAATATGTTGCACGTACCAGTCGGACATCGGATGTTCTTTTCACACTGGAATCCGGAATGGGGTTGTCTCCTCCGAAAGGTTCATATTGGTACAGAATAAAAGCATTCACTTCATAAAATTCGTTTGTTGTGGTTTTATAAAGCGGTGTGTGAATCATCATTCTTCCCTTGGATTGTGGGGGGAATTCGATAATAAAACATTTGCCATCTCTATCTATAATGAAGTAATGGAATGTGACTTGAATATCATTAAGTGTCAAAGGTAAAATATCAATATTTGACAGCATATCGAGGGCTTCATCTGCTGTTTTGCATGTGTCAAGCAAAAGTCTAACAATATCAAGGCAAGTGACGACCGGATTTCCAGAAGGCTTCGGACAAATCATGTCATCTGCAAACAAGGTCCCTACATATAGTCCCGCCTCATTCATTCCTCCACCCGGACTGTTTAGAGTACCCATCTCGGGAATAGGCGCCAAAAGATCGAATGTAATACTGCCATATTCGGATTGCCAGGTTAAGGGTGTTAATTCTTCGGGAACAAAGATGGCCGTTTTTTTGACCCCTTTCGGGTTCATAACAACCAATCCGGCCGATTCAGGCCAATCCATGTTTCTTGCCACTATTAAACTGTCTTCGTCTTCAAGAGCAGTGACAGAACAAGCATTTCCCGTGACAAAAGATAGTAAAAAAACACAAGAAAAGAGAAAAAAGACAAACTTAATTTTATTTTCATTGATCATTAAATCACTCCTTCTGGATAATTCTATGAATCCTTTTGAATGAAATACGGCAAATTTTTGAATCACTTTAGTTTATCACAGAGCACCTCAAACATAAAGAGGTTGATACAAAAGGCGTAGAAGGAAGGAACAGAGGTGGCCGGATAGCCGGTTCTATTACACCAATGTTTTCTAGATTTGCATTATATATTATAGTATAATAGACGGGCAAGGAAAAAGTTTGGGGATTCAATTATAAGAGAATAAAATGTTTGATTTAATATTGAAATAATGAACCAAGCAACGTATGTCTATTATTAAAAATGGGGTCGAAGTTATGAAAAAAATACTGATAATCGGTTCAGCGTTATGTGTTGTCTTGATTTTATCTTC
>Ga0209607_1002100_pt1 | contig 16170 bp, 10 predicted proteins | sample AD_UKC117_MetaG_FD_184413 | JGI IMG/M metagenome (GOLD analysis project Ga0209607, IMG submission 184413) | Active sludge microbial communities of municipal wastewater-treating anaerobic digesters from Hong Kong - AD_UKC117_MetaG (SPAdes)... | ecosystem: Engineered > Bioreactor > Anaerobic >... | reverse complement strand
GGAAGTGTCTCCGGTCGTCCCAGCGCAACCGGGTCCCGTCGGCAAGCTTGAGGAAGGCCTCATGGACAAGGGCCGAGGTCTGCAGGGTCAGACTGCCTCCCCGCAGCCTGAGATGACGTCGGGCGAGCCTGCGCAGGTCGTCGTAGAGGAGCGTGACCAGGGGCTGGAACGCCGAACGGTCGCCGGCATCCAGATCAAGCAGCAGCGACGTCACATCGGCACGTTTCTGCATGGCGCCGGTTCCTCGGACGATCCGCTTGGAGGTGAATCAGTGAAGTCTGAACCCGCTTCATGATAACGGGTTTGCGCCGCGTCCGCACATACCGCCGGAATCTCCCCAATCCCGTCTGTCCGGTTTCCCTTCCCATTCGCGTATCTCTATCTGCGCCCTGTATCCGCGCCCGCCGGCGCCAAACCGTCATCGGGAGGTCCCTTCGTGCAGCTTCGTTCATCCATCGTCCTGGCCCTGACCCTCACCGTCCTGGCCGGTTGCGGCGACGACGGCACCGCGCCCACGCCGAACCCGCCGCAACCGGAGCTCGCATGCAGCACCGACGGCTATCCCTGCACGCTGGCCGACGTGCCGCCTGAAGTGCTGAACGGCACCCTCTCCACGCTGACCCTCGCGACGGCGCTGCCGCAGCTGGCGGACCCGGACTCCATGCTCGCCTGGCTGGCATCGCGTCCCGACATTGCGGAAGCCCAGGCCGAGGACGGCGCTGTGCGGTTCCGGCTCGCCGACGGCGCGCCGGCTTGGATCCTGGACCTGACCGGCACCCTGCCGCCCGAGCCCACGGTTCCGCGTGGGGGCAAGTCCGTGGTGGGCGAAGACACCGACGGCAACGCCACGGTGGACAACCGCGATGCCAAACGCGCCCTCGTGCTCGCGCCCTTCCTCTGGCAGTTCCATCCCTACGACGAATCCGACCTCCTTTCCGGTCAGATCCGCGGTCTGCGGGGCTACGCCGACGACGTCGTGTTCCACGGGAACGAGACCGAGTCAAGCCGGACCGTGATCTACTCCGACTTCCTGGGCTGGGACGGCTACGACCTGGTCTACCTCTCCACCCACGGCGGCCGCGTCCGCCTGCGCGATGGAACGCGGACGTCGGTGGTTATCGACACCGGCATCCCCTGGGACCTGCGCGACGACGCCGTATCCACCATGCCGGGCGTGGTGCCGCTGGGGCTGGTGGACCGGCGCGGCGGCTTCTCGAACGCCGTGGTGCGGGTGGGGCTCACCGAAGACTTCTTCCGGACGGTCTACCCCGACGGACTCGACGACGCCCTGGTCGTCTTCTCGGCCTGCAAGTCGGGCGCCGCCGCCGGCAACGCCCTGGCCGAGGCCTTGGCCGGGCCCCGCTTCGTCATGCTGGGCTGGTCGGAGACCGTCCCGTCCGTCGACGCCTTCCAGGCCGCGGGCCTGTTGATGGAGAAGCTGGGCCAGGGCCTCGCCGTCGGGACCGCCCTGAGGATGGTGACCGACGCCGGCCTGAACGACATCACCAACTCCGCTGGCCTCATCACCACCCTTCAGCGTTTCGCTCCGGACGGCGGCGATGTGCGCCTCTTCGAGATTCCCCGCCTTCTGACCCACGGCGGCGCAGCCCTCGCCGACGGCGCCTCGCTGGTTCCCTACCTCATCGGCACCCCCGGCGACGGCGCGACGGACCAGCTTCAGCTCGTGCTGGAGGTGGACGGCGTGACGGCGACGGATCTGGCCGACTTCAGCGCCCGCTACGAGTTCGCCGGCGTCCAGTTGGCCGCGGACCACCCTCTGGCGGGGGGCGTCTACACGGATCAGTACAGCTATCGGGTGAGCCACCTGGTGGATCTGGGATTCGACGTCGCGGCCGGCGCGTCGGTCCCCCTGGCGGTGGCCGTGGATTTGCCTGAAGGAGGCGCTTCTCGCTTCCGCGTGAACGTGGCCGTTCCGGATCTTCCCGGCGACGGCGGCCACGACTGCACCCCCTACACCCCCACGCCGGTGGCCAACACCGTGGACGGCCAGTGGCAGGATCCGGGCGACGACGGCTTCGCCCAGCTCGGCACCCCCGGCGATCCGGGCGGTGGCTACTGGCTCGTGACCGCTGCCACGGACGAGCCGGCGGTCGGCCAGCTCAGCATCACGGACGGTCCCTCCGGCGCCGTGTTCTCGGGCTCCAATCTGGGCGAACCCGACCCCCAGACCCTCAACATGGCCTTCGAGGCCGCGCCGGGTCGCACCTACACGGCCCGCTGGTTCGAATTCTCGTCGGCCCCCGCGGAGCTCCACCCCTTCACCTGGAATGTCTCGTACACCTTCATGAGCGTGATGGACTGCTACGAGCCCAACCAGTCCAGCCTGCAGGCCAAACGGCTGCCCCTGGACGTCGGTACGGTCACGGCCTACATGATCGCCGGCTACCGAGACAACGCCCTCCACGCCGAGGACTACGAGGACTGGTACCGGTTCGTGGTGGCGTCGCCGACGGACCTGAGCGTGGAGCTGGTGCAGTCTCCGTCCGACATGAGGTTGCGCCTGCGCCTGTGGAGCTCAGGCCTGAGCCAGCTGGAGAACGTCACCGGCACGGGCCCCGGCGACCTGGTCGCGTTCACGCACACGCTCCAGCCGGGCGTCTACTACCTGAGTGCCGAGGCCGCCGACTTCAACACCGGTGCGGCCAACCTGGACATCGACGAGCTGCCTGATCACCTGGTCACACCCTACCAGCTGCAGATATCGAACACGCCGGCGAGCGAAGTCCCGATCCCCAGGTGACCGCACCGGCGGCGCTGCCGCTGGACGTCGACGGACCAGCACGTGACGACGCCGAAGGCCGCAGCCTTCGGCGTCGTCGTCTTCACGGCGATGATCCCGCCTACTTGGCCAGCATCACCTTCCGCGTCTCCACCCCCGCATCCGTGGCCAGACGCACGAAGTACACCCCCGAACCGGCGCGCCGGCCCTGCGCGTCCACGCCGTCCCAGCGCACCTCGTGACGGCCCGACGCATGCGCGCCCGCCGCCAGGGTCCGCACGCGGCGGCCCAGCGCGTCGTGCACCGTCAGCTCCACCCGCCCCGGCGCCGCCAGCTCGAAGGCGATCACCGTGGCCGGGTTGAAGGGATTGGGCGACGCGCTCAGGGCGCGGCCGCCGAGCAGGGACGGGGCCTGGCCCTCGTCCTCGGTGGCCACCGTCTGGGCGGTGCGGTAGACGGTCACGCCGTCATAGGTGTTCCACACGTAGACGTGGTCGCCCTCGGCCGTGATGTCGCCGCTGTATGGACCGATGTCCTTGCACTCCACCTGGGCGGGAGCGAGCGGATCCGCGAGATCGTACACGCGGACCGTGCCGTCGTTGTACAGCGTGAGATGGGAGCCGCCCACGGCGTGCAAGGACTTCTTCGGCCCGTCCACCGCCGTCAGACCCGCCACCACGGGATGCATGGGATCGCGCACGTCGAGCACGCCGATGCCGATCAGTTCCACGTTGACGTAGGCGTAGCCGCCGGCCATGGCGATGGCGCGCTCGAGGCCGCCCATGTCGATGGGCCCCACGAGCCCCGGCGCCGACGGATCGGTCATGTCGAAGACCAGCACGCCGCTGTTGATCATGGCCAACGTGCGGCCCTCGGCCGACAGGTGAGAACCCGTGACCCCGTAGGTGTTCAGCAGCGCCGGTGCCGCGGGATCCGACACGTCGATGATGCGCAGGCCGACGTCCAGCTCCATCACGTAGGCCAGGCCGTCGGCCACGGCGAGCTCGTAGACGTTGCCGCCGAAGGCCATGTGCCCGATCTGGACCGGGGCCTCCGGATCGCTCACGTCCACGATCACCAGGCCGCTGCTCAGGACGATGGCGTAGAGCATGTCCCCTTCCATGACCATGTCGCGGACGACCCAGTCCGCTTCCAGCCGCGCGGCGCTGACCGGCGCCGAGGGATCGTGCACGTCCAGCACGCGCAGGCCGCCGTCGACGGCTCCTGCGAAGAGGTAGCCGTCCTTCGCGAGGAGCCTGCCTTCGAGGGCCTGCGAGGGGTCGTGCCGGATCGGCGTCGGGTTCAGCAGATCCGCGGCGTCGAAGACCGTCACGCCCTGCTCCCAGTCCGCGATGGCGATGCGCTGCGCATCCAGCGCGAGCTGCATCCACTGGAAGCCCGGACGGGCCAGGACCGGTTCGAGCGACGCGCCGCCGGCGTCCCACGCCAGACGGCTCAGCCCGGACCACGGGCTCTGGATCAGGATCTCGCCCTGGAACGACTCCACGGCCGCCGGGCCGTCGTCCACCACGGCCGAATCCAGCAGGGCCCAGGCGGCGGGAGCGGTGATGTCGTAGCGGTAGACCTGACCCGAGCCGCCCACGCCCACGGCCTCGTCGCCCGTCAGCACGACGTCGACCAGGGAGCCTGCCAGCTCCTGGGCGCCCAGATCCACCATGAGGTCGATGTCGGAGATGTCCACCACGCTCACGTACTCGTCGGCGTAGACCACGGCCGCCAGGCCGTCCTGGACCGCCAGCCGGTACGCGCCCGAGTAGAGATGGACGAACGACGCCACCCGCGGGTGGTACGGGTCCGCCAGGTCCACAGCATGCATCAGCCCGTCGCGCTGCACGGTGAAGAGCGTGGAGCCCACGAACTCCAGACCCACGAGGACGTCGCTGATGGGCAGCGAGGCCGCGATCACGGGAGCCTGCGGCGCCGCGGCGTCCACCACGACCAGGCCGTCGTCCACGTACGCCGCCACCGTCGCGCCGGAGACCTCCAGAGAGCGGACGCGGCCGCCCAGGTCCAGCTCGGCCAGCGCGGGCGCCGCGTTCAGGTCCGAGATGATGAGATGATCGCCGCTGCCCTGGTACACGCGCTCGCCGGCCAGCGCCACGGCGCCGGCGTTGCCGTAGTGCCAGCTCCCCACTTCGGTCATCGTCCCGCACTGGGCCAGGACCGGCGCCGCGCCGGCCAGGACCAGGAGCAGGACGACGGCTCCCGTTTTGCATTTCCGTTGGATAAGCATGGTTTTCTCCTCTTTGGATGCAGGGATTCCGGCTGGGATGGTGCAGGGACGGCCTCAACGTAAGGACGTTTTCAAGACGGATCAACTCGCCTGCACCCATGAAAAAGGCCGGCCCCTCCTGCGAGGGGCCGGCCGTCGTCGGACCGCGGAGCTGCGGAGCCTAGTACTTGTAATCGTCCGTCTTGAACGGCCCCTCCACGGGCACGTTCAGGTACTTGGACTGCTCCGTCGTCATCCTGGTGATCACGCCGCCGAAGCCGCGCACCATCTCCGCCGCCACCTCTTCGTCCAGCTTCTTGGGCAGGACGGTCACGGTGATGGGCGCGCTCTTGGTGTCCGCCCACTTCTTCTCGTACAGGTGCATCTGCGCGAGCACCTGGTTGGCGAAGGAGCCGTCCATCACCCGCGAGGGGTGGCCGGTGGCGTTGCCCAGGTTGACCAGGCGGCCCTCGCTGAGCAGCAGGATGAAGTCGTCGTCGTTCTTGTCGTCGCGGTGGATCTTGTGGACCTGGGGCTTGATCTCGGTCCACTTGTAGCGCTTGCGCAGGCCGGCCGTGTCGATCTCGTTGTCGAAGTGGCCGATGTTGCACACCACGGCGCCGCTCTTCACCGCCGCCATCATGTGGATGTCGCACACGTTGGTGTTGCCGGTGGTGGTGACGATGAGGTCCGTGTTGGCCAGCAGCGCCGTGTTCAGGCCCTCCGGCGTGCCGGTGTTGACGCCGTCCTTGTAGGGCGAGACCACCTCGTAGCCGTCCATGCAGGCCTGCATGGCGCAGATGGGGTCGATCTCGCTCACGCGCACGATCATGCCCTCCTGCCGCAGGCTCTGGGCCGAGCCCTTGCCCACGTCGCCGTAGCCGATGACCAGGGCCTTCTTGCCCGCCATCAGGATGTCGGTGCCGCGCTTGATGGCGTCGTTGAGGCTGTGACGGCAGCCGTACTTGTTGTCGTTCTTGCTCTTGGTCACCGAGTCGTTGACGTTGATGGCGGGCACCTTCAGCTCGCCCTTCTTGACCATGTCCTGCAGGCGGTGCACGCCCGTGGTGGTCTCCTCGGTGATGCCGTGGATGCGGTCCAGCATGGCCGGGTACTTGTCATGGACCATGGCGGTCAGGTCGCCGCCGTCGTCCAGGATCATGTTGGCGTCCCAGGGCTTGCCGTCCTTGAGGATGGTCTGCTCGATGCACCACTCGCCCTCCTCCACCGTCTGCCCCTTCCAGGCGTACACGGCGGTGCCGGCGGCGGCGATGGCCGCGGCGGCGTGGTCCTGCGTCGAGAAGATGTTGCAGCTGGACCAGCGCACCTCGGCGCCCAGCTCCACCAGGGTCTCGATCAGCACGGCGGTCTGGATGGTCATGTGGATGCAGCCCAGGATCTTGGCGCCGGCCAGGGGCTTCTCGCCGCTGTACTTGCGGCGCAGGGCCATCAGGGCGGGCATCTCCTTCTCGGCCAGGGCGATCTCGCGGCGGCCGAAGTCGGCCAGGCCGATGTCGGCGACCTTGTAGTCCACGGTCTTGGTGTTCTCGGTCATGCGGTGGTCCTCCACAGGCTCTCGTGCACGCAAACGTTCAACCGCTCTCAAACCCCATTTCAAGAGCCGCAGAAACCCGAACTGTTCAGGGATCGGCCGGATCCCGGCCGATCTGGAGAGGAGAAATCTAGCATCAACCGGCCCGCGGCGCCAACCGCCGCCGGGATCAGAGCTTGGCGGCGATGTCGCGCACCACCGGCCCCAGCCCGTCCAGGATGAGCTGCACGGCGATCACCGTGACCAGCAGGCCCATGAGCTTCTCCACGATGCGCATGCCCGTGTTGCCCAGCCGCCGGAGCACGCGGTCGGCCCCGGCCAGGATGGCGGCGGTGGCCGCCAGGATGATGAGCACGGCCACGCTGACCAGCAGCGTCCCCTCCACGCCCTCGCCCTGGGACTGCAGGATCATCACCGTGGTGATGGACCCCGGCCCCGCGATGAGCGGGATGGCCAGGGGCGTGACCGACGGATCCTCGTGCTCCTCGTGCTCCGGCCCGGGCACCCGCGCCTCCTGGCCGATGCCCGTGCGCCAGCGCCGCGGCCGGCTCTGGAGCATGTCCAGACCGATCCCGAAGAAGATCACCCCGCCCGCGATGCGGAAGGCGTGCACCGTGATCCCGAACAGCTCCAGGAGCTGATGCCCGAACCACGTGAACGCCAGCAGCACGCAGAACGCCACGGCCAGGGCCCGCGCCAGGGTGCGGCGCTTGCGGCGGGCGTCCATGCCGGCGGTGAGGCCGCTGTAGAAGGGGATGCAGCCCAGGGGGTCGATGACCGCGAAGAGCGAGGAGATCGAAAGCGCGAGGAACGAGAACATGGGGGGCCACCTCCAACGGGCCAAGCCGCGGAAGATAGCCCCCCAGGGGCGGAAGGCAAGGTCAGTCCTCGACCAGCCCCAGCTCCCCGCTCAGATCCCGCGGCGGCATGGGCCCGTCCACGGGATTGCGGTCCATCAGGTACCAGTCGAACCAGTCCAGGGTGCGCGTGGCCAGGTCCATGCGCCCGAAGCGCTTGCTGTTCCCGTGGCCCTCCCCCGGATACCACACCAGGCGCACGGCGGGGTGGCCGGCCACCTTCAGGGCGCGGTAGAGCTCCTGGCTCTGGCTGGGGTGCACGCGGGTGTCGCTGTCGCCGTGCATGATGAGCAGCGGCGTGCGGCTCTTGGCCGCGTGGGCGATGGGGCTGCGCTCGCGCATGAGGTCCCAGCTCTGGTCCACCGTGGCGCCCATGTGGACCAGCTCGTCCTCCAGGGGGATGTCCGTGAGGTAGCGCTTGCTGACCAGGTCGCTCACGCCCACGAAGCCGGCGCCGGCGGCGAAGCGGTCCGAGTAGTAGGTGCTCAGCCAGTAGGTGGCGTAGCCGCCGTAGGAGCCGCCGGTCACGCCCACGCGGTCGCGGTCCGCCACGCCCAGCGCCACCAAGTGGTCCACGCCGTCCACGATGTCGTCGAACTCCTTGCCGGCCGGATCGCCGAAGCTGCTGGCCGCGAACGCCAGGCCGCGGCCCGTGCTGCCCCGGTAGTTGGGCATGAGCACGGCGTAGCCGCGGGCGGCCGCGGCCTGGCCCAGCTCGGCGTAGCGGCTCACCCAGCCGTTGGCCAGGTGCGACTCGGGACCGCCGTGCACGTCCACGATCAGGGGCGCGGGGCCGTCGCCGTGCAGCGGGTGGATCAGGATGCCCTCGATCTCCAGGCCGTCGCGGGCGGTCCAGCGCACCACCTCCTGGCGGGCCAGGTCCACGTCGGCCAGCCAGGGGTTGTGGTGCGTGAGACGGAGCAGATCGTTCCCGCCGCGCCAGGCGTAGAGCTCGCGGGGAGTGGCGGGGTCGTGGGCCACAAGGACGGCGGTCTTGGCGCCGGGACGCACGGCGGGCATGGCCACGATGGCGGGGCCGTCGTACACGGTCTTGCGGGCGGACCAGTCGCGGTCCGCGCGCACCTCGGCCAGCACGGTGGCCGTGCCCTGGTCCGCCTGCACCAGCAGGGTGCGGCCGTCGCGCCAGGCCACGTGGCGCAGGTGGCCCTGGTAGTCGTCGGGGGTCAGGTCGCGGGTCCCGCCGGTGGCCACGTCGGTGAGCCAGAGGGTGCTGGTGCTGTGGTCGTTCACGGTGGCGGCGCCGGTCCAGGCCAGCTTGGCGCCGTCGGGGCTGAGGCGCAGGTCGCCCAGCTTGCCGGGCACGTCCACCACGCGGCGGTAGGAGCCGTCGGCCAGATCCAGCACGTAGGCGTCCTGCTGCATGTAGCGGGCGTCCACCAGGTTGCGCTCGCTGGCGCCGAAGACCAGGCGCCCGCCGTCCGCGGCGGCGTGGAGCTGCCACACGGCCAGGCCGTCCACCAGGGTCTCGGGCGCCGGGATCTCCCCGCCGCGGGTGAAGGCCACGCGGCGCAGCGGCCGCGCGCGCAGGTCCTCCTCGAACCAGCGCGGGAGCTGCTTCTTCTCGCGCAGCCCCTCGTAGTGCTCCGGCTCGGGCTCGGTGTCCACGTAGAAGAGCGACGCGCCGTCGGCGCTCCAGCAGTAGGCGCCCACGCCGGTGGGGCTGGCCGTGGCCGGCAGCGCCTCGCCGCCGTGCACGGGGATGACCCACACCTGGGTCTCGGCATCCTGGCCGCGCTTCATGGTGAAGGCCAGGAACCGGCCGTCGGGCGAGAAGGATGGATCGCCCACGCTCACCTCGCCGGTCACGAACGGACGCGGCTCGCTCCTGCCGTCGGTGGCCACCACCCAGAGCCGGCTCCAGGCGCCGCCGGCGGGTTCGTCCAGGGCCCGGTTCACGCTCACGGTGTAGGCGGCCAGCCGGCCGTCGGGCGAGAGGTCGCAGGCGCGGACCTGCTCGATGTCCAGGAGCTTCTCGATGGTCAGCGGCGCGGCGGCGGCCAGGGCCGCGCAGCCCAGCAGGCCGAGGGCGAAGATCAGGGCACGGCGCATGGGGTCCTCCGGGTCGGGGTGACGGTTCCTTGGTCCACCCAGGCTAGAAATCCGCGGCGGATTCGTCAATTGCAGGCGGGAACTCGCATCGGCGCAATGAGATCCCGATGTCATTAGACATGTCTAACATTCCCCTTGCCCCTCCGTTCGGCAACGCCTAGCTTCGCGCTGGGAGTCCCTCTCCCCCCGCCAGATCCCGCAACCTCAGATCCGGAGGACCCGGCATGAGCCCGATCCATCGCCTCGCCCTGATCTCCAGCCTCTGCTCCCTGGCGGCCGTCGCTCTCGCGTCCGACCGCCCCGCCGTGCCCGGCGGCATCGACGACAAGCCCTACCTGGGCCGCGGCGGCGCCTCCGTCGTCATCGGCGGCTACATGGACCACGAGTTCGAATGGCTGGAGGACGGAGGCAACACCTTCGACCAGCACCGCTTCGTGCCCTTCCTGACCGCCCACGTCTCCGACCGCGTGAGCGTGTCCATGGAGCTGGAGCTGGAGCACGGCGGCAACCCGGACGCCGGCGGCGAGATCAAGCTGGAGTACGGCGTGATGGACTACCGCCTGCGCGACGGCCTCAGCTTCCGCGGCGGCGTGATCCTCTCGCCCCTGGGCCTGTTCAACCTGCGGCACGATTCGCCCCTGAACGACCTCACGGAGCGCCCCACCGTCAACCGCCAGATCATGCCCTCCACGTTGAGCGAGTCCGGCATGGGCTTCTTCGGCACGTTCTATCCGTCCGACGACGCCGTGCTGAGCTACGAGATCTATCTGGTCAACGGCTTCGACGAGGGCGTGCTCTCCGGCAACGACGGCGGCAAGAAGCTGCGCGTGCGCGACGGCCGCGGCAGCCAGAAGTCGGACAACAACGAGAACAAGGCCCTGGCCGGCCGCCTGGGCTGGAGCCCGGCCCTGGGGCTGGACTTCGGCGCCAGCGTGCACACGGGCAAGTACGACGACCTGGGCGAGAAGAACCTGAGCATCGTGGGCCTGGACGGCACCGCGCGCCTGGGGAATCTGGACCTGCGCGGCGAGCTGGGCCTTGTGAGCGCCGACGTGGACCGGACCGCCGAGCCCGCCCTGGCCGAGTCCCAGCGCGGCCACTACCTGGAGGCCGCCTACCACGTGCTCCACGACCGCTTCCTGGCGGGCTCCGTGGTCACCCTGGTGGTGCGCCACGACCTGGTGGACTACGACACCGACGTGGACGGCGACCAGGAGCAGGGCCTCACCCTGGGCGCGAACTTCCGCCCCACGGAGGAGACCGCCTTCAAGCTGGACTGGACGCGCACCTGGTCCACCGCCCGCGGCGCCACCGAGAAGGACGACGGCCGCGACCGCGTGTTCTTCTCCTTCGCCACCTACTTCTAGGCGGGGACGGGCATGAGGACCGCAGGGATCATCCTCACGGCGGCGGCCGGGCTCCTGCTCGCCGCCGCCGCTCCGGCCGAGACGCCCGCCTGGCGCCAGATCACGGTGTTCCGCCCCCACGACCAGGCGGTGGCCGAGGCCTTCGCCGCCGCCGACACCGCCTGGGCCGAGACCTGGCATCCCGACGACGCGGAGCGCCTCGCCCTGGCCGACGCCCTCGGCGATGCCGTGCCGGAGCCCGAGTTCACCTTCCACCGCGCCTCCGGTGACGGCCACGATCTGGGCTGGGTCCTGATCCTGGACGAGCTCGGGCTGCACGAGCCCATCACCCACCTGATCAAGGTGGGGCCCGACCGGCGCGTGGAGGAGGTGCAGGTGCTGGTGTTCCGCGAGACGCGGGGCGATCAGATCAAGCGGCCCCGGTTCCTGAAGCAGTTCCGGGGCCGGCAGGCGGGCGATCGTCTGGAGGTGGGCCGCGACGTGGACGGCGTGACCGGCGCCACGTACAGCTCCCGGGCCATCGCGCGGGGCGTGCGCAAGGCCCTGGCCCTGGTGGAGGCGCGGTATCCGCGCCCCAGGGACCTGGCCGCGGATCAGCGGTAGCGGCGCTTCAACGTGCTCCAGTCCAGGGCCTCGTTGGCCACGAACTGCTCGCAGTCCGGGGCGATGCGGAAGGCCACCAGGCCGTCCTCCTGGCTGTGCGGCGCCAGAGGCCAGGCCTGGTAGAGGCGCGCGAAGCCGTCGTAGGTGTAGCCGCCCTGGGTGGACGGAGTGAGCCGCACCATGACCTCGGCGTCGGGGTCGGGCAGCAGCACCTCCACGGAGGCCAGGTGGATCACGTCGGAATCGTTGGGCGTCAGGGCGCCCTGCGCGTTGGTGATGCTCACGTTGAGCTCGTCGTCCGGCAAGAGGTCCATGCCGTCGACGAGCTGGGTGCTCAGCAGCGTGCCGCCGTCCACCAGCACGGCGCCGGCGTTCCAGCTCAGCACGGCCCGGCCGGTGGGATGGAGGATCACCAGATGCAGCGTCACCGTGAGGAGGCTGTCCGTGTTGGCGTAGCACGTGGGCGCGGGCTCGCCCAGCTTGACGGCCGGCACGAAGGTGATGATGTCCGAAGTCTGGGCCGCGGACGGGACGGCGATCAGACCGAGCAGCGCGGCGACGAGGATCTTGCGGGTCATGGCACGACCTTCCGTGGGTGCGACGGGCGAGTCCAAGCCGTGATATAGGCGCACGCCGACGATCCGTCAAGCCTGCACATGGAACGTCCGCACGTGCTGGGGAGCGTCGTCGCCCCGGGGGAAATCCAGGGGCGGGCTCCACTCGGCCACGCGCGGGAACACGGCCTCCAGCTCGCGGCGGTAGCGGACGTGGTCGCCGCCCCGGTGGTTGTTGGCGAAGACCGCCCGGCCGCCCGGCCCCAGCAGGGCCGCCACGCCGCCGGCCATGGCCGCCCACTCCTGCTCCACCTGGAAGCGGCCGCCCTCCCGGCTCGACGCGAACACCGGCGGATCGCAGACCACCAGATCCAGGGGCGCGTGGTCCGCGGGCCGCTCCCCCTTGCGACGGAGCTGGCGCTCCAGCCAGCGGCGCACGTCCTCCCGCACGAACTTGCCGCGCCCGCCGGCCTCCAGCCCGTTGGCCGCGAAGTTGCGCTTGCCGGTCTCCAGGGCCGCCTTGGCCAGGTCCACGGAGAAAGCCACCTCCGCCCCGCCGGCCACCGCCGCCACGCTGAACGAGCAGGTGTAGCTGAAGAGGTTGGCCACGCGCAGCCCCGCCGCCAGAAGCTGCACGCGGCGGCGGGCGTCGCGCTGGTCCAGGAAGAGTCCGGTGTGCTGGGTCTCGGTCAGGCTGATCTCGTAGGCCAGGCCGTGCTCGCGGACGGCGAAGCGCGCGGGCGGCGGCTCGCCGAAGACCGTCACCTCGGTCACCAGGCCGCGCCGGTGCGGGTTGCGGCGATGGGTGCGCAGGGTGCCGCCGCGCACGCCGTGGTCGCGGGCCAGGCGGTCCAGCACGGGGTCCAGAGCGGCGCGGGCGGCGTCGGCGTCGGCGTCCTCGTCGAACCACACGGCGTCGGCCCAGGGGCCGTACACGTCCACGGCGGCGGGCAGGTCCGGCAGCTCGTCGCGGTGGACGGCGCGCCAGGCGTCGGTCACCGCGGGCAGCCAGCCGACACGGCGCTCCAGGGCCAGGGCGGGGTCGTCGGGGCGCGGGTCGTCGAACCAGACGGGCGCCGGGTCGCGCAGCGGCGCGGCGATCTCCGGCCAGCGCACTTCCGCGCAGTGCAGGGCCAGCCGCGGCCAGGGCGCGCCGCCGCGCTCCGCATCGCCCAGCAGGGGCACGCCCGCGGCGGCGGCGTGGCGGCGGATCTGATGGGTGCGGCCGCGGCGGATCTCGGCGCGGTAGCGATGGAAGGCGCCGGCGGGTCCCAGCGGCGCGAAGGCGGTGGCGGCGGGCTTGCCGTCCAGGGGAGTCTGATCGAGCCAGGGCTCGGGGCGGGCGTGGGCCGACAGGAACTCGTAGACCTTCACCGCGCCGCCGTCCTCGTGCACGCGCTGGGCGCGGGCCGACGCCGCCGCGTCCTTGGCCAGCAGCAACACGCCGCTGGTGCCGCGGTCCAGGCGCGAGACCACGTGCACGGGCCGGTCCAGGTGCAGCTCCAGCCACTCCACGGCGCCCAGCTCGCCCTCGCGCGGCGCGTGGGTGGCCAGACCGGAGGGTTTGGCCACGGCCAGCCAGGCCTGGTCTTCGTGCAGGATCACCGCACGCGCTCCCCGCCCACCAGCAGGGCGGTGGGCCGGGCCTCGAGCCAGGCGCGCGGATCGGCGATGCGGCGCGGGTCCGTGTCCAGCACCGTGAGGTCGCAGAGCATGCCGGGGCGCAGCACGCCCAGATCGTTGCCGCGGTCCACGGCCACGGCGGCGCCGGTGGTGAAGGCGGCCACCGCCTCCTCCCAGGTCAGGCGCTGCTCCGGATACCAGCCGCCGTCCGGACGGCCGTCGGCGTCCTGGCGGGTGATCGCGGCGTGGAGGCCGGCCAGGGGATTCCAGTGCTCCACCGGCGCGTCGCTCCCGAAGGCCAGGGGCACGCCCATGTCCAGCAGGGTGCGCCAGGCGTAGGCGCCGCGCACGCGATCGGGGCCGAGCCGGGCCTCGGCCCAGGCCATGTCGCTGGTGGCGTGGGTGGGCTGCATGCTGGCGATCACGCCCAGCGTGGCGAAGCGTCCCATGTCCCCGGGATGGATGACCTGCGCGTGCTCGATGCGGTGGCGGCGGCCGCCGCGGCCCGTGGCCCCCGCGGCCTGCACCGCGTCCAGGGACGCCCGCACCCCGGCGTCGCCGATGGCGTGGATCGCGCACTGGAACCCGCGCCGCTGCACGTTGGCCACCTGCCGCGCCAGCTCCTGGGGCGCGGTCACGAAGAGGCCGCGGCGGCCGGGCTCGTCGGCGTAGTCCTCCAGCAGGGCGGCGCCGCGGCTGCCCAGGGCCCCGTCGGCATAGAACTTCATGCCCATCACGGTGAAGCGGTCGGTGGCGTCGTAGAGGTTCAGCACCTCCATGGAGCCGGGGTGCGAGCCCTCCAGGTAGACGAAGAGGCGGATGGGCAGCCGTCCCTCGCGCGCCAGCCGCTGCGCGATGTTGGCGGTGGCCGGCGCCTGGCCCATGTCGTGCACGGCGGCCAGGCCCGCGTCCGCCAGGGCGTTCAGGCCGGCCAGGAGCCAGCGCTCGCGCTCGGCGTCGGTGGGCTCGGGCAGCACGGGGTCCAGCAGATCCACGGCGTTGTCGATGAGGATGCCCGTGGGCGCGCCGGACGCGTCGCGCAGGATGCGGCCGCCGTCGGGATCGGGCGTCTTGGCGTCGATGCCCGCCAGCGCGAGCATGGCGTGGTTCACCCACGCGGCGTGCCCGTCCACGCGGCGCAGCACCATGGGGCGCGGATCCAGCCCGTCCAGGTCCGTGGCCGCCGGGTACGCGCCGCCGGGCCAGCGCGTCTGGTCCCAGCCGCGGCCGCGCACCACCTGGGCCTCGGGGTGACCGGCGGTCCAGGCCTGGACGCGGCGCATGACCTCCGGCACCGACGCGCTGCCCTCCAGCCGCACCTCCTCCGCCAGGCGCCCCACGCCGGACACGTGCAGGTGGGCGTCGTGGAGGCCGGGCAGGGCCAGCTCGCCCGGCAGCACGATGGTGGGCCACGGCATCCCCCGCGGCTTCACGTTGTAGACCTCGACGATGCGCCCGTCCTGATCCACGGCCAGGGCCTCGGCCTCGGGCTGGTCCGGGTTGCCGGTCCAGAAGACGGGGCCGGTGAGCAGGCGGATGGCGACGTCGGAGGAATCGGGGTCCACCGTGCGCGAGGCCCAGGGCTGGGCGGCGGTCGCCGCCACGCCCAAGGCCAGCACGAGGCAGCCGGTCAGTCCCATGCGGAATGCGTTCACGCCGCGCGCTCCTCTCGCCTAGTAGGGCAGGTCGTTGGTCACCGAGTCCGCGGGCGCCTGCCGCAGCAGGAACCGCTCCGGCCGCGTCGCGACCACCGCGCGCAGCCAGCCCTCGGGATAGCCCACCTCCGCGGCCCCGTCGTCGCCGCGCACGTAGCCGTCGTTGTACTTCACGAAGAGCTCGCCGGCCAGGTCGCGCCAGCGCGCGGCCACCCGCTCGCCGGCCGCGGTGCTGTAGGTGGTGAGGTAGTCGGCGGCCAGCTCGGGATCCTGCCGGTGGAGGTCCGCCGCCGCCTGCTCCACCGCCGGCTGCATGGCCAGGAAGCGTCCCTCCAACTCCTGCTGCGCGCCGCGGATGTCCGTGATCATGCGTTCGTACTTCAGGGACGCGTAGTTGGCCACCACGTTGAACACCCACCAGGCCGAGTCCCAGCTGAAGGTGCCCAGGCTGCCCCGGGTGTACGACTCCGGCAGCGCCGTCACCCCGGCATACAGCGGGAACCACACGGTCGTGGCGGTGTCGTCCACGCCGTACCACTGGCAGCCGCCCACCGGGTCCGGCAGGTCCGCCCGGCACTGGGCGATCATGCTGAAGCCCGTCTGCTGCGTGGAGATGGGGCGCTCCCAGGAGTAGGTCTCGCCGTCCAGCTCCCAGGCCATGGGCCGCCAGCGGTTGGGGCAGCCGAAGGCGCCGGCGTCCAGGCCGGCGGTCATGTCGTAGTCCGTGCCCTCGTAGTGGTCGCGCATGAGCGCCATCACGTCGGCCAGGGCCAGCTTATGGTCGGGGCGGATCCAGAGGGGATAGCGCTCGGCGTCGGGATCGCCGCGGTGGTAGGCCGGATCGAAGGAATCCGCCTGCGACGGCGCCGCGCGCCGGAACAGGCTCCACACGCGCGTGGCGGTGTAGCGGCGCTTC
>Ga0209607_1002099_pt1 | contig 16172 bp, 15 predicted proteins | sample AD_UKC117_MetaG_FD_184413 | JGI IMG/M metagenome (GOLD analysis project Ga0209607, IMG submission 184413) | Active sludge microbial communities of municipal wastewater-treating anaerobic digesters from Hong Kong - AD_UKC117_MetaG (SPAdes)... | ecosystem: Engineered > Bioreactor > Anaerobic >... | reverse complement strand
GGTACCCAGTAACGGCAGAAAGTCTTCTGTGGTCTGGGTGGAGTTTTTGGTCAATGTTTCTACGCTCATGTTAGTTTGATTTATAAGCCAATTAGCCGATTTTACTTACGTTTTGATGTCGATATTATCTTATTGATTATTTTATTGATGCTTATTATTTGATCTAAAAGTGTGTCATCAGAAGGATATCCTTCAGAAAGCTTACAAAGTTTTAGCCAGTATAAAGTTTCATCTCCTTCTTTTCCTGCAATTTTCATTTTGTGGATGAAATCTGCTTTACTTTCAGCGTTTTGTGATTCCTGCACAAGCGCTCCTATTGATGTCCCACTTCTCCACAATTGATCGGCCATACGAAATCGTTTAGCCTCTTGCAGCTTATCACAAAAACGCATGACATTTAATGAAAAATCAAATGTCAGCTGAAGGATCAGGTTTTCATTCTGATAAACACTCATATGTAAAGAACTTTTGGGTTAAGGAAAATCTTACTTCTATGGTCAATCGGCTAATCAGCTAATCGGCAGATCGGCTAATTATTCAAGCCAACTCAGATAATACCCCTCATCCTCAATTCCCATTGCTGCTTCTGTGAGTTGTAATGGTCTGAACGGATCGATCATGACCGCCAGTTCTTTGGTTTCGGCTTTGCCGATACTTCCTTCATAGGTACCCGGATGTGGTCCGTGCGGAATACCACCCGGATGCAATGTGATCTGCCCGCGTTCCACACTCTTGCGGCTCATGAAGTCGCCATCCACATAGTATAACACCTCGTCGCTGTCAATATTGCTGTGGTTGTAAGGTGCAGGTATGGCCAGCGGATGATAGTCATACATCCTCGGTACAAATGAACAGACTACAAAATTATGTGCTTCAAAGGTCTGGTGAATGGGAGGCGGCATATGCACCCGTCCGGTGATCGGTTCAAAGTTGTGAATACTGAAGGCATATGGATATACATAACCGTCCCAACCGATCAGGTCGAACGGATGATGCATATAATGATACGGATACATGATGCCCTGCTTCTTGATGTAGAAGAGGAAGTCGCCGGTCTCATCATGCGTTTGCAGGTTGACAGGCAGCTTGATGTCACGCTCACAGAATGGCGAATGTTCCAGCAACTGCCCCACCTTGTTCATATACCTCTTCGGGAAGTCGATCGGAGAAAAACTCTCCACTATAAGCAGGCGGTTGTTCTCATCGTTGAAATGGAGCTGATAAACAGTTCCTCTGGGTATGATGACATAATCGCCGTATTCAAAGCTCACTTCACCATAAGCACTCAGCAGTTTACCGCTGCCTTCATGTATGAAGATCATCTCATCGGCATCGGTGTTCTTGTAGAAATAATCTGTCATGCTCTTCTTCGGAGCTGCAAGAGATATGTGGAGGTCGTTGTTGACCAGTACGGCTTTTCTGCTTTTCAGGTAATCATCTTCCGGCTGAATGTTGAACCCCTTCAGGCTTCTGGGCTTCAGCTGTTTGCTCAGCACCACTTTCGGCTCGACAGAGAATGGCTCACCTACCTGCCTGATCCTGGTGGGCGGGTACAGATGGTACAGAAGTGAATACACATTGCTGAATCCTTCTGTGCTGAACAGTTCTTCATGGTACAGACTGCCGTCCGGTTTCCTGTATTGAATATGGCGTTTGGGAGGGATAGCCCCCAGCGTATGATAAAATGGCATGGGTACGAATTTGTACCTGTAAAATTAACCCAATGAGAAGGGAGGGTGGTGGTGATTTTTGTCAATGACTTTTTGCCCCTGAGATGATCCTACAGCCCCCTGCGCTTGATCTCCTTGTTGATCAGACTCAGCTCGCGGCTCATGCTGCCGGCTACACTGGTGTTCTCCTGTGCACGCCTGATCAGATAGGGAATGACATCCTTGACAGGCCCGTAGGGAAGGTACTTACTGGCATTGAAACCAGCCTTGGCAAGGTTGAATGTGATGTGATCGCTCATGCCATACAGCTGCGAGAAGTGGATATGTGAGTTACCCGGTTCTATTCCTCTTTTGATCGCTTCCGTAGCAAGGAACATGGAGCTCTTTTCATTATGCGTGGCAGCACAAACCGCTACTTTATCGAGGTGATCAAGTGCGAACGCCAGCACTGCATCATAATCGCGGTCGGTGCTCACCTTATCAGGCTGAATGGGCGAAGGATATCCAAGCTCAGCTGCCCGCCTGCGTTCCTTGTCCATGTAGGCACCACGTACCGGTTTCAGACCCAATATGTAGTTGTTGGTCACGGCATCTTCGTATGCTTTTTTACACCAGTTTAACCGGTCGTGCCGGTACATCTGTGGAGTAGCATAGACCACAGCTCGATCTTTATTATAGGTGCGCATAAGCTCAAAGGTGAGCTGGTCAATAGCATCCTGGATCCATGTTTCTTCAGCATCAATGTACAGGCCAATGCCGGCATCTTTGGCTGTGGAAGCGATCTGGTGCATTCGCTCAAACAACTTATCCCGGTCTGCCTGATCGGTAGTAGAAAGCGGTTGTTGCGCACTCAGTTTCTCAAGCAAATCAAAGCGGGTAATGCCTGTCACCTTGCAACTGATGAACGGCGCATTGGGCTGTGTGCCTGCAAACCGGATGGTCTGGATCAACTGATCGGTAGTACGTTGAAAATCTTCTTCGTTTTCCTTTCCCTCTACCCCATAGTCCAGAATGGCATGCACACCTGAATGGTGCAGGGCTTCCAGTACTTTTCCTGTCTGCCTGATGGTTTCTCCGCCACAGAACTGCTGGTAGATCGTTTTCCTGATCAGACCTCTTACCGGCAGATGCATGCGCAATGCCAGTGTTGCCAGCCGGGTGCCAATGCGCACCAGATTCCCGTTGTTCATCAGTCGGAAAAGACGGTATTCCCTTTTCAGGGCTGCATCATTCTTGCTGGAGAAGGCGATGGATGTATCGTCAAAGGAGATCTTCTGATTGGGTTCCACCTGAACTGGATTTGCACAAAAATAATCAAGTAAAGTTTGTGCAAAGTCTTTAACATGTGGTCAAATTGAAACAACTTTATCGGCATGAAAATGCTGTTGATTTCAGGTCTCATGATTGCCTCTTCAGTAATGGGCCAGTCTTATACTTCATATTTGACGGGCGATTCCTCAGATGTGGTTACCAATCCTGCTCCGGGGCTCGTTCTGATGGGTGGCGGTGGCGAAAATGACCAGGCTATGACCTGGTTTCTGAACCGGGCAGACGGGGGTGATGTCCTGGTGATCAGGGCTTCAGGTGCCGATGGCTACAACGACTATCTGTTCAGTGAACTGGGAGTCTCCGTGAATTCGGTAGAAACCATTGTTTTTAATGAAGCTTCTGCTGCCGAAGACCCCTATGTACTGTCAAGAATTACACAGGCTGAAGCACTGTGGATCGCGGGGGGAGATCAGTGGGACTATATCAGCTACTGGAAGGATAATGCCGTGGAAGACGCGATCAATTACCTCATAGAAGAAAAAAAGATCACTGTAGGTGGTATCAGCGCCGGAATGGCCATCATGGGCGATGCTTATTTTTCAGCTCAGACAGGCACTGTAACCTCCGATGAAGCACTGAACAACCCGTACGATGAACAGGTGCAATTGGGGTGGAATGATTTCATCAGAAATCCTGCCATGACCGGCACCATAACGGATACCCATTTTGATTCTCCTGACCGGAAAGGAAGACTGATCACCTTCATGGCAAGATTATTTACAGACTATGGTTTCCTGCCGGTGGGTATTGCCTGCGAAGAATACACAGCCGTTTGCATAGATACAGCAGGCATAGCAACAGTATATGGCGAGTATCCTGACTATGAAGACCTGGTGTATTTTCTTCAGGTCAACTGTCAGGAACCCAATTCACCACAACAATGCATTCCGGGGCAGCCTCTTCAGTGGCAGCTGGACGAACTCACCGTGCATGCAACAGTGTTGGCCGGTACACCTTCAGGTACATCTTCTATTGATCTGTATGATATGGAGAATATTACCGGGCCGGTTTTTGCTTTTCAGAACTGGCAGGTGAACAGCGGAACACTGGAAGTGTTACCATTCGAAGAAGCATACACATGCGATTCCCTGATCAGCTATGTGAACGAAATGATCCTGCCGGTCTCCTTGTACCCCAATCCCGCTTCTGAAGCAATTGTATTTCAGGCTGCCCCCGGTATCTACCGTATTTTCCGGGCAGACGGACAGGAAGTAGAACAGTTTTACAGTGACGGGAGTGAGGTGCTCCTGCAGATCAGTCTGTATCCGGCAGGTTACTATGTTATATCCGGACAGGGTTTTGCCTGTCCTTTTATGAAATTCGACTAATTTCGTTTTGTTATCATTGAACGTCCGGGTATAAACGCCTGTTTCTATGCGCCATCAGGTGCCATACGAAAGCCGTGAACTTATCAGCCGCCCTGCTGTTCAATTTGTAACCCAATACCATGAAACTACAGCTCTGGAAACTCGTACTCTCTGTATTGTTGTGCATCACCATTGGAGCCATTGGTGGGTTTTTTACAAGCGGCGAGATCGACACATGGTATGCAGCCCTCGAGAAACCGCCACTTAATCCGCCTGACTGGATCTTCGCCCCGGTATGGACCACCCTCTATATTCTGATGGGCATTTCTCTGGCACTTTACTGGTCTGCAGAATATGGCAACTCCAAACGCACCGGGTTCATGGTATTTTTGATTCAACTGGGTCTCAATCTGCTGTGGTCACTGTTGTTTTTTAAACTGCATTCTCCGCTTCTGGCGTTGATAGACATCGTTTGCCTGATCGGGTTCATCCTGACCAACATGTACTTTTTTGCCAGGGTGAGCCGGCAAAGTGCCCTGCTGCTTCTGCCTTATCTGGCCTGGGTTTCTTTTGCCACTTATCTGAATCTCTCTGTTCTGCAATTGAACTAAGCAGAGAGGCTGGATTTACTATCTTTACCTCATGCAGCAATTTGTGGTTTCGGCACGTAAATACCGCCCGCTTTCGTGGGATGAGGTGGTAGGGCAGGATCACATTGTCTCCACACTTCGCAATGCCATCAAAAGTGACCATCTGGCGCAAAGCTTTCTGTTTTGTGGCCCAAGAGGTGTTGGGAAGACCACCTGCGCCCGCATCCTGGCCAAGACCATCAATTGTGAAAACCTGAGTCCGGAAGGAGATGCCTGCAATGAGTGCGAAAGTTGTCTGTCATTTACGCAAAATGCTTCTTTCAATATCCATGAGATAGATGCAGCATCCAATAACTCGGTTGATGATATCAGGAGCCTGGTTGACCAGGTTCGGTATGCACCCCAGAGCGGCAAATACAAGGTCTATATCATAGATGAGGTGCACATGCTCTCTGCCCAGGCTTTCAATGCCTTTCTGAAAACCCTGGAAGAACCTCCTTCCTATGTGAAATTCATCCTGGCTACCACAGAGAAGTATAAGATCATCCCCACCATATTAAGCCGTTGCCAGATCTTTGACTTCAACCGGATCACGATCAGGGATATGATCCGCCAGCTGAAGAAGATCTGCGGAAATGAAGGCATTGTGGCCGATGATGAGGCCTTTCACTTTATCGCCCAGAAGGCCGATGGCGCCATGCGTGATGCCTTGTCCATCTTTGACCGCATCACCACCTTTGCCGGAAAGAATATCACTGCTGCAGATGTAATAGAGAACCTCAATATTCTGGATTACGATTACTACTTCAAAGTGGTCGAAATGATCGCAGAAGAAAATGCAGCCGGCATTCTGCTGTTGTTCAATGAGGTGACTGCAAAAGGATTTGACGGCGATACTTTCCTGATCGGGTTGGCTGAGCACCTGCGAAATCTGCTGGTATGTATGGACCCCTCTACGGTGTCTTTGCTGGAAACCAGCGAAGCTGTTGCGGCCAGATATAAAGAACAGGCAGCTTCTGCAGATGCTTCCTTCCTGCTGAGTGCTCTGAATGTGCTCAATCAGGCAGACATTCAATACCGTGTAGCGAAGAATAAACACTTACATGTGGAGCTTGCTCTGATGAAATTATGCTACATCAGACATGCTGTCAGAACACCCGGCCTGGAATCCTCCCCTGAAAAAAAAACGGCTGACCTGACCAATAAGCCTCCTGTTGTGCAGAGAAAAGAGGTTCAGGAAGAACTGAAAACCTCTCCCATGGAAGAAGAGGCTGAAAATAAACCACCACTATCCAGGCAGGAACAGGAAAAAAAGCCCGAATCAACCGGACCGGTGGTCACCCCAAGTATCCGCCTGGGTGGTAAAAAGAAGGAAAAGGAAACCACTGAGCAACCAGAGGTAAGTCCACTTGAAGAACGCAGGGAAATTTCTCCGGAACTGTTCTTCATGGCCTGGAAACAGTATGCTGATCTGATCAGAAAGGATAAGGTGAATATGGCCATGATGATGGATCACGCCAGGGTAAAACTGGATGCCGGTAATGTGATTCAGATACAGCTGGATTCTCAGGTGGAAGTGAATATGTTTCGCGATGCCACACAAGACCTCCGCCAGTTTCTGGCAGATGCCATGAGCAATCATCAGTTCGACCTGGAATTCAGTGTGGTCGAGGCAGAGAAGGTAGTACAAAGGCCTTATACCATTCCTGAAAAATACAAGAAGATGGAAGAGATCAATCCTGCCATCCGCGACCTTAAGGAACAACTTGGACTGGAACTTGATATATAGAAACTAACATATGAAAAGAGTACAAATATTTATGATGCTGTGCATAGTATCATGCATCAGCCTGATGGCGCAAACACCGCCTTCCTCATCTTCGTCAACCTATGGTCAGCAAAACCAGCAGGTCAACCCCCAGAATCCGCCCAACAACCAGAATCAGCCACAGGTATCTTCCGGCTCAATAATAGTTCCGGGAACAGTGGGAGGGTACACAGATCCCCTGCAGCTTTACAGCACTCCTTCTTCTTCAAGTAAGGTCAACTACGCAGCCAAGAATGACATACCGGTCATGGTCTTTAAAAATGACCCTACCGGCACCCGCATGTACCGCCTGCAGAACGGGCTGACTGTATATCTGTCTAAGAATACGCTGGAGCCCCGCATTCAAACCTTTATTGCGGTACGAGCAGGTTCTAAAAATGACCCGGCAGAAACTACAGGTTTAGCGCATTACCTGGAGCATATGATGTTCAAGGGAACCGATCATATTGGCACGACCAACTGGGAGCGTGAACGGATCATGCTGGAAAGTATAGCGCAACTCTATGAACAACACCGCAACGAAAAGAACGAAGACAAGAAGAAAGAGATCTATGCAGAGATCGATCGCCTGTCTGGAGAAGCAGCTAAACTGGCCATCCCAAACGAGTATGACAAGATGATCGGTTCGCTGGGTGCCAAGGGTACCAATGCCTGGACCAGTTTGGAAGAAACTGTGTATGTAAATGATATTCCTTCAGCTGAACTGGAGCGATGGCTGATCGTGGAAAGTGAGAGATTCCATCGGCTGGTGCTGCGTCTCTTCCACACAGAACTGGAAGCAGTTTATGAAGAGTATAATATGGGGCAGGACCGCGACGGCAGCAAGATGTGGAAAGAGTTCTATAAGCAGCTTTTCCCCACCAATACCTATGGCACACAGACCACTATTGGTGAAGGAGAACACTTGAAGAACCCCAGTATGTATAATATCATCAACTACTTTACTACTTACTATGTACCCAATAATATGGCGATCTGTATGTCCGGCGATCTGGACTACGATAAGACCATCGCCATGATCAATAAGTATTTTGGAGGCTATGAACCAAGGGTGGTTCCTGCTTACAGACCTAAAAAAGAGTCTCCTATTACCAGTGTGAAACGCAGTGAAGTATGGGGGCAGGAAGCTGAATATCTGTTTATCGGTTATCGTCTCCCAGGCAGCAATACCGATGACCTGAAAAAGGCAAAGGTCATTGCTGAACTCCTCTCCAATGGCAGTGCCGGCCTGCTGGATCTTGATCTGAACCAGCAGCAACTGGTGTTGGAATCGGGCGCATTTGTTGACGAAATGAGAGATTATGCTGTGCTGGTTCTGTATGCAAATCCCAAAGAAGGACAGTCTCTCGAAGATTGCGAACAGCTCCTGCTCAAAGAGATGGAGAAGATCCGGCAGGGTGACTATGCTGACTGGCTGATGGACGCAGTTATTGACAATATGCGCCTCCAGCAGACCCGGAATTTTGAATCGAACAGGGGAAGAGCAGGTGCACACGTTCAGTCTTTCATTCTTGGAAAAGACTGGCAAAGCCTGGTTGATGAATTGGATGTGATGGATGCTTTTTCACGTTCACAGCTGACTGATTTTGCCGTGTCCAACCTGCGTAACAACAATTACGTGGTGGTGTATAAAAGGCAGGGCGAAGACAATAATGTGGTCAAGGTAGATAAACCCCAGATCACTCCGGTAGAAGCCAATCGAGAAAGTTCTTCTGACTTTCTCAGGAAGTTCATGGACATTCCGTCATTGGCCACAGAACCTGAATTCGTTCAGTATGACAAGGCCATTCAGACCTCTACCCTGGAGTCAGGCATACAGTTCGATTATATCAACAACAAACTGAATGACCTCTTTAACCTGTATTACATCTTTGATATGGGAAGCGACAACGACCTCCTGTTGTCACTGGCGGTTAACTACCTGCCTTACCTTGGTACCGACAAGTATTCAGCAGCTGAAATACAGGAAATGTTCTTCCGCTACGGACTCAGTTTCAATGTCTCTACCAGTCGCGATCAAACTTATGTAAGCCTCTCAGGTCTGGAAAAGAACATGGAGCAGGGCATTGCCTTGTTTGAAGAGATCCTGAATAGTGTAAAGGCTGACAAAGGCAAGTATGAAGAATTGGTCAACATCATGCTGAAAGATATGGATGATGCCAAGTCCAATAAGAATGCCATTCTCTTTCAGGCATTATTCTCTTATGGACAGTATGGTGAATCTTCACCTTTCAAGAATCAGCTGTTTGAGAAACAACTGCGCAGCGTGAACCCCAATGACCTGACAGATAAGATTCACCAGCTTGAATCTTATCCGCACAAGATCTTCTACTACGGCTCAGCAGATCGTGACAAAACTGCAGCACTGATCGATCAGTATCATGTGCTGCCTAAAAAACAGAGAAGCATACCGCCGGCAACTGCATTCACCGAACAGCCTACAGACAAGAACCGTGTGCTGTTTGTTCAGTATGATATGGTTCAGGCGCAAATACTCCGCATTTCAAAAGACGAACCTTTTAATAGTAAGTTGTATCCTGCCGCAGTATCGTTCAACGAATACTTTGGAAGCGGCTTGTCTTCCATAGTTTTTCAGGAGATCAGAGAAACCAGGGCATTAGCCTATTCTGCATGGGCCAACTATACCATTCCGGGTAAGGCCAATGAATCTCACTATGTGCGCAGCTATGTAGCTACCCAGGCAGACAAGATGCAACTGGCCATAGAAGCAATGAATGAGATCATGAATGAGATGCCGCAGGCTGAAGAGCAGTTTATCCAGAGCCTGGATGCCAGCAGAAAGAAAATTGAAAGTGAAAGGATCACACGAACAGGAATTTACTGGAGCAGGGAAGCTGCAGCAAAACGCGGACTGAATTACGACATTAGACAGGACGCCTACGAAGCCCTCAGCGGTATGAGCCTCTATGACCTCAACAGGTTCTTTGAAGAGCATATTGCTGACAGAACCTATACCTATCTGGTTATTGGCGACAAAAACAAACTGGACATGGACTATCTGCGCAGTCTGGGTGAATTCAAAGAACTGACCCTGGAAGAGATCTTCGGATACTGAACAATGAATTGATCATTTTAAAGCCTCCCGGAAGGGGGGCTTTTTTGTTAATCCTGTAACACAAAACCAATTCCGATCAGTCCTGCTCCGATCACATAACTCGGAATGTGCAGCCATCCAACAAACTGCCCAAGCATGATGCACTCTATGGTTACAAAGCCAACCAGGATGAACCCCTGAAGCAATGCCCAGTAAGAATACTGCATAGCACCCTTGAATGTGATCCAGGCAATGAACAGGCTCAGCAAGCCATTAGACAGCAACAGGATTATACCCGGCCACGTGTAATTATGAAAAGGAGCCTCTTTCAGCCATTCCAGAGGTAAGTGAACGGATGCTCCGGTCGGATCCATGATCATCATGACACCGCCAACAGTGGCAGCCAGACCGTTAAGCAGCAACAGGATGAACAATATAAGCTGCAATCTATACATAACAGCGGTTTAGGTTCAGGTGAGTTGAAATTACCAAATTGCTGCACATTCTTCATGAACAAGCGTTGAAAAGCCTTGTTTATTGTGGGCTTGTGTGGATTCTGACAGAGATATCAGATGTTGGCAAATCCCGCACAGGTCCGTAATTTCGCAGTTCAAAAGAGAAGAAATCAGATGGCAGAAGTGATCAGAATGCCCCGTATGAGCGATACCATGACCGAAGGTGTATTTGTGGAGTGGCATAAGAAGGTGGGTGATAAGGTAAAAAGTGGCGATGTGCTGGCTGAAGTGGAAACTGATAAAGCCACCATGGAACTGGAAAGCTATAACAACGGTGTGCTGCTGTACATTGGAGTGGAAGCCGGAAAGGCCGCCCCGGTTGACAGCGTCATTGCCATTATTGGTAAAGAAGGAGAGGCATTTCAGGAATTGCTGGATGCAGCACAAAAAGAAGCCCCTGCTGCCGAAAAGTCTGCAGAAGAGCCTGTAAAGGAAGAACCAAAAAAAGAAACTCCGGCACCCAGGCCGGAGCCTGTGCAGGAGACCATCACATTTCAAGAAAATGGCGACGGACGGGTCAAGGCATCTCCTTTGGCCAAGAAGATGGCAGCAGAGAAAGGTATCGCCCTGACCCAGGTGAGCGGCTCCGGCGATGGTGGCCGCATCGTGCGCCGTGATATCGAAAATTTTGTACCGGGCACTGAAACCAGCGAAGTTGCACCGGTCATCAATATTCCTGCCTATATAGGTGAAGAATCTTTTGAAGAGGTAGCTGTTTCTCAGATGCGAAAGACCATCGCAGGCAGGTTATCTCAAAGTAAATTCACTGCTCCGCACTTCTATCTGACCATCAGCGTTGATATGTCCAATGCTATGGATGCACGCAAACGGATGAATGAGAACAGTCCGGTCAAGATATCCTTCAATGACATCATTGTAAAAGCATCAGCCCTGGCATTACGCAGGCATCCGGGAGTGAACAGCAGTTGGCTGGGCGATAAGATCCGCATCAACCACCATGTACATATCGGAGTGGCCGTGGCCATCAATGACGGACTGGTAGTACCGGTCATTCGTTTCGCCGATGGCAAATCACTGTCAGCTATCAGCGCCGAAACTGGTGATCTCGCTAAACGTGCCCGCGACCGTAAGCTGCAGCCGCAAGACTGGGAAGGAAATACGTTCACCATCTCCAACCTGGGCATGATGGGAATAGAAGAATTTACCGCTATCATCAATCCGCCTGATGCCTGTATCCTGGCAGTGGGCGGTATCAGTGAAGTGCCGGTAGTGAAGAACGGACAGATCGTTCCGGGTCATGTCATGAAGATGACCATGAGCTGCGACCATCGGGTGGTAGATGGTGCCACCGGTGCGGCATTCCTCCAGACACTGAAAGGATTCCTGGAGAATCCGGTCAGCATGCTGGTCTGACCCCTCAGGGAAGGATCACATCATGTATGCACCAGATGGGCAGGTGAACCCCGCCTTTTAACAGCACGTAGTGTTCAGTAGTGGCCCAGATGGTGGTTTCTACCTGGCAAAGTCCTTCTATGGTCTCAAAAATGATCCTGACCTTAGAGTGATAAGTATTGCCCAGTATCATAGCCTGAAACAGCAATTGCCTGCGTTTATCATGAAACTCAGGGTTTGGAGGTAAGACCTCGGAACGTGAAAAGTGAAGTGCAGGAATAGCTTCTTTTTCTACATGTTGCAGGGTGTGGTGGTCCATAGGTTGTCTGTTTGGAACAAGAATGTATTCAGGTATGTTTTGCAAATTAGAGCAGTACAAAATGAATAGCAATATGTCAGACATATTTGCAGGAAAAACCCTGGTGTTGGGGGCGTCACCAAAACCTCATCGGTATGCCAACAAGGCCATCAGGAAACTGAGAGAATACGGGCATGAAGTGGTGGCTGTTGCTAAAAGAAAAGACACTGCCTGGGGGGTGGAGATAGTCACAGGCATGCCTGATATGAAAGATATTGACACCGTGACCATGTACCTGGGGCAGGAAAATCAGAAGGAATACTATTCCTATATCATAGCGTTGCATCCAAATCGGATCATTTTCAATCCGGGTGCAGAGAATCCTGAGCTTGCTGCAATGGCTACCGAAGCCGGTATCGAAGTTATTGATGCCTGTACCTTAGTTTTGCTGGCAACCGGCCAATACTGATTTGTCCAGACCATCGCATACCGTAGAGAACTACCTCAAATGCATCTTCTCCCTGGGGCAGGGAAAGGATGAGCGTATTCCCACCAATGCCATCGCAGAGAAACTGGGAACTACGGCTGCTTCAGTAACTGACATGATCAAAAAGCTTTCTGCCAATGGTTATGTGCACTATGAAAGATACCACGGTGTCACACTGACCAGAACTGGCAGACAGATCGCTGTGGCCCTGATCCGAAGACATCGTCTGTGGGAAACTTTCCTGGTTGACAAACTGGGTTTCCAGTGGGATGAAGTACATGATCTTGCCGAAGAACTGGAGCATATCAACAACGATCTCCTGTCTGAAAGACTGGATGCTTTTCTGGGTAATCCAACGGTCGATCCGCATGGCGATCCCATTCCGGACAAGGACGGCAACATTCAATACCATGAGGATGTGTCACTGGATCAACTGGAGGCCGGGCAACAGGGCATCATTGTCGGGGTAACCGACCACAGCACCGATTTCCTGCAATACCTCGAAAAAAATGGCCTGGTTATCAGGGCAGTCGTAAAAGTCATGCAGGTAGAAGCATATGATCAGTCCAAGCGTCTTGAACTGGACAAGGGAAAACAATTGAATGTCTCACACAAGGTTGCTGCCAATCTGCTTGTCAGGAAAATGCGCTGATCTGCATACGTTTGCCTCGTGACACTGCCAGTGCCACGATGAACAGCACACCCAGTACAACGACCATACTGCCGGAGATCGAAGCGTTGAGCCATAGTGCCAGGTAGTATCCCAGAATGGATGAAGTGATCCCGATGAGTGTGGCCAGCAGCAACATGGTCTTCAGCTTGTGTGTCAGGAGATAAGCTGTTGCCGCCGGAATGATCAGGAAGGCTACCACCAGAATGGCACCCACACTTTCGAAGGTAAAAACCGTCGTAACAGAGACACTGCTCATGAGCAAATAGTGCCATCCGGCAACTGAAATACCAAGGGTGGTGGCATACTCCGGATCGAAGGTGGTGATGAACAATCCCTTATATCCAAGACCGATCATCGCCAGAATAAAGATCAGTAAAACGCCCAGGGTCCACACGGCAACCGGAATTCCCAGCCAGGTCTCAAATCCCACGAAAGCGATCTCTCCATATAGAACGCATTCCTGATCCAGATCTACCTTGTCAGCAAAGAAGGTGATCAGAATGACCCCGATGGCAAATAACCAGGTGAAGGAGATGCCAATGGCTGCATCTTCCTGTACTCTTGCCCGCTTGCTGAACACTTCTATCAATACCGTGCAGAACAGACCGAACGCAGCCGCCCCCAGTAACATGGGAACACTACTGCGACTTCCGCTGATCAGAAATGCGATGGCAATTCCAGGCAGCACGGCATGCGATATGGCATCACCTACCAGTGCCATTTTGCGCAGCACCAGAAAGCATCCCAGTAAACCGCTGGTGGCAGCTACCAATGATCCGGTCAGTATGATCCAGAAGGCATCACTCATTACCATGGGATCTCTTTATTGTGTGGATCCTTTTCCGGATAGTCCAGCAACGCTGCCAGTCTTTCTTCCAGTTCAGGTGTAATGATGTGTTCGATAGCTTCGGCATCTTCATGTACATGATCGCTGGCAATATTCATTTTCTCTGTCAGGTACATTTCCCATAACCTGTGGATACGAACTATGCGCTTGCCTTCGGTCATGCCTTCCGGTGTAACAGCATATTTGTTCTGTGATTGTTCTATCATCCCATTGCGCTGCAACTGTCTTAGCTGACCTGCCAGAGCATCAGAGAGGTCTGGTCTTTTCTCCATGATCTCAGGCAGGCCGAACCATTGCTTGCCGGGGGTGGCTTCTTCCAGGTGATACAAAGCTTTGAGCAAATTCTCCCGCTGCACTTTGTTGCGGTATTGCCTTTTTTTCCACCACCTGGAGAACACGCCTTTTCCCGGTGCGAACAGGATGCTGGCAACCACGAGCAGCGAGGTCATGGTAACTACCCAGGGGCCGGTGGGCATTTTGTTGTTGGCAAATGAAACATATGCACCCAGAATTCCACCTGCTACACCAAACAATACTGACAACAATATCATGACCCCCAGTTTGTTGGTCCAGAATCGGGCTGCTGCAGGTGGGGTGATCAGCATGGCTGCCATCAGTACCACACCCACTGCCTGAATGCCTGCCGCTACTGCAAGTACGGTCAGCGTGGTGAGCAGGGTCTCATAGAATCGAACAGGCATGCCGGTTGCTTTGGCAAAATCCGGGTCGAATGAGAGTAGGCGGAATGGTTGAAAGAACACAGCAACTGTGCCCACGATGACGATGGATACCAGACTCATGGTGCGAATGTCTTCCGGTGCCATGGCAGCAGCTTTCCCCAGCAGAAAATTGTTGAGTCCGCTCTGCCCGGGTAATCCTGTCTGCTGGATATAGGTGAGCAGCACAATGCCGATGGCAAAGAAAAAACTCAGCGCAATGCCAATGGCTGCGTCTGGTTTTATTCGGCTCTTACTGGTGATCAGATCCACGAACAGGATAGACAACCATCCGGTTACAAACGCTCCGCCAAGAAGAACCCAGAGGTTTCTTGTCTGAAAGATCAGGAAGGCCAGACATACTCCTGGTAAAACGGAGTGCGCCACTGCATCTCCGGTAAGAGATCTTTTGCGCAGAAAGGCAAAGGTGCCGATAGTGGAAGAGGCAATACCCAGCAACACCATGCCTGCCAGCACGAACCGCACATTGGGGTCCTGAAGGGAGAAGAAGCGAGTGAAAGTATTGGCGTCCATGTCATTTTTCGGTTTGTATGCGCCAGGAGATTCCGGTACCACTGAACCAATAGTCAGTAAGTATATCACGTCCGTAAGAAATGTCCAGCTGCAGATGGTCATGAACCAGCCAGGTCATTCCACCATCAATGATATGTTGAAGCGGAGATCCTTCAGACCGGATATCAACTGCAGATTCCAGAAACAATCCCAGCCGGCAGGGAAGTGAAAGACCTGCAGAAACGCTGACCGGATAGTGGACCTGTACTTCACCAGAAAAAGAAAATCCGGCATTGACACCCAGTGAAAGATAATTTCCCAGATCTCTCGCTGCCAGCATTTGTAAGCTGACAGGCGGATGCATGGTTTGGAATGATTCACCAACCAGGAATGGCAGGCCAATCGTGCAAAGTAATCCAAGATCCATCCCGTAATGAGCCTGTTCAAGCAGGCCGGTTTTTATTCCCAGTTCAAGCGCTTCCAGCTGCAGTTGCTCCTGGTTGTCAGTCACAGACAGGGAAGGTGCAAATTCTGCCCGGAACTCCCAGTGGTCGGTAACTCCCAATCGGAATAGTGTTCCTGCCAGATTGAATGTATTCAGTTGATCAATACCCATTCCAGATTCCAGTTGAACAACGCCGGATCCAACAGTGACGGCACTTTCAGTGATATCGGGCCTGTCTGTAACGATCGTATTCTGCGCTGTGGTTGTCTGAACAAGCAGAAGCAATATGTATCCTGCGGCTTGCCTCATTCCTGTTCCCTTTGAGGGGCATTCAAAGAAGATAATAACTCGCCTACCTGTGTCAACATATTCAACTTACCTCCATAGGTCTTTTTCAGATACTCCGGAATGAATATCTCATTGCAAGGTCCGCTGGCTACCAGGTGGGTGTTCAGCAGGATGATCCAGTCAAAATACTGATAGGCACTCTGCAGATCATGGTGCACCACTAATATGGTCTTTCCTTCATCACGCAACTTGCCGAGC
>Ga0209607_1002096_pt1 | contig 16182 bp, 17 predicted proteins | sample AD_UKC117_MetaG_FD_184413 | JGI IMG/M metagenome (GOLD analysis project Ga0209607, IMG submission 184413) | Active sludge microbial communities of municipal wastewater-treating anaerobic digesters from Hong Kong - AD_UKC117_MetaG (SPAdes)... | ecosystem: Engineered > Bioreactor > Anaerobic >... | reverse complement strand
GGTCCGCCGCGCATCCCCCAACTCTAACCCCTCAAACTCCTGTGCTGCCCAACTCATGTCCCACTCCCACTCCCTCACAAAAATTTATGTCTTATACAATGAGTTGGAAGTTATGGGTAATCGGGTGCGTTATAGCCCAGACACCCCGCCGCCGCCGCCAGTTGTGGCGTTGCCGCCAGCACGCCCGCAAACATCAATGTCGTTATTGCTGCATGAAATCGCATCGCTCCCTCCTTAATGAAATGAAATTCGCTAAGACCCGTTACTGATATCATAGTCGATACAGCATCCGACGGTCCATTTTCCGCTCGACAACAAAAAGGCGAGCTAACACGCTCGCCTTCCTATTTTAGCTTAACTCTGCGAGATGGTGCTCGCTGCATCAAACAGCGTCTATTTCCTCAAGAAGGAGGAGGAGGAGTCGGGGCGCAGGTCCAGTTGGCAACGATCTCTGCATCCTCGTGATTAGCACTATTTTCAACCTTGATGACTACTTGGTCATTAGCAGCAAGGTTAACCTCCGCAGTACTGGGTCCACAGGACTTACCACCTGAGTTCTGGTCAATGGTGCAATTTATCGTACTATCCGAGCCATTGATGAGCAGTGACACCTTAATGGAGTCACCTGCCTCCAGTGGAAAATCATCATTATGGCTATAAGGGGGGGTGCTATCATGATAATGACCATCAGTATTCACTGCCCACGCTGACAACCCGGTCGCGGTGCAGGCCACCGGTATCCGCATTTCCGACTCGTCTATATCGTCTTCATCATGCACTCCTGACGCTCCAGAGGGCACAAAATAGCGGGTTTTACCATGATCCACTCGATCGGTGCTACGGGCCATAAACGCCAATGGCCCGCCGCCGCCGCCCGCCGGCGCCCCCGCCACGGTCAGGAACGCCGAACCATTGGTGGTGGGCGCACCACCACCGAAGGTGTTGTACCACAACTCAACCCTATAATCGCCCGGCGCCAGCAGGCCATTTGTCGTCACAATGATCTGATTACTGCCGTTGTTCTGGACGTTCCCGGCCGGCACTTGCACCATGGTGCCATTCTGCTGGCCTAGATACACGATACTCACCAGGTTGTAGCAACTGCCGTCCAAAGTGATTTCGGTGTTCCCTCCGTTTTCCGCCGCTTCCGCATGGGTCGTCTTGACATCGTTATAGCCCAGACACCCCGCCGCCGCCGCCAGTTGTGGCGTTGCCGCCAGCACGCCCGCAAACATCAATGTCGTTACTGCTGCATTAAATCGCATCGCTTCCTCCTCCCGTATTTGAGATGTGAGCCGTACATAGAAGTACGGCAAGCGCTCTAACACGACTCATTGAGTCCGTTCGAAGCGGCTGCAAATATTAAGCCGACCCTGAATCAGATCAGACAGTTCGCCACTAACTCTTTGTCTTATAAATAAACACCAATTTTATATGTCATATTTAATATCGAGTTATCTACTAGGAATTCATATCGTTTCTGATAATTTTTTTGTCAAAAATGGACAACTAACGTCATAGAATGACTAAAAAACAAAAAGTCGGGTCAATTTGACCCGACTTTTTGTTTTCAACAACAGATTGTGCTAAGCCAATCAGCACCCCAAGCCCGGTCAAGGAGCAGGAGGAGTCGGAGCACAAGACCAACTGGTTACGACATCCGCTTTATCACCATCAGAATTAGCGGTCATTGTAGCTTCAAAAACAATCCTATTTCCCGCCTGAATAGTAAATGGCCCGGTGGCGGTGCAAGGGTTTGTTGTACCGATGGTGATGGTACAACTAAGAGCTTCAACATTATTAGCCAGCAGCCTTACCAGAATACTTTCACCGCTTGTTAGGCCGTTGGTGTTTTCAGCCCACGCCGACAAACCTGATGCTTCACAGTCGACTGGCATTCTCATTCCCACTTTTTGCGCATCACTATCTTTTACGGATTTATCTTGCCCAGATGGAGAGAACCAGAATGGGTTTTCACTCTGCTTTCCTTTAACCTCATCACCACGAGCAATAAACAGCTCTGGCGCGCCGCCGCCCGCCGGCGCCGCCGCCGCCGCCACGGTCAGGAACGCCGAACCATTGGCGGTGGGCGCACCACCACCGAAGGTGTTGTACCACAACTCAATCCTATAATCGCCCGGCGCCAGCAGGCCATTTGTCGTCACAATGATCTGATTGCTGCCGTTGTTCTGGACATTCCCGGCTGGCACTTTCACCATGGTGCCATTCTGCTGGCCTAGATACACGATACTCACCAGGTTGTAGCAACTGCCGTCCAAAGTGATTTCGGTGTTCCCTCCGTTTTCCGCCGCTTCCGCATGGGTCGTCTTGACATCGTTATAGCCCAGACACCCCGCCGCCGCCGCCAGTTGTGGCGTTGCCGCCAGCACGCCCGCAAACATCAATGTCGTTACTGCTGCATTAAATCGCATCGCTTTCTCCCCTTACATCCGACATGTGAGCCGTACGCAAAATACGGGCAAGTGATCTAAACACACCCCAGACACACCTTATTTTTTTTGCAAAAATCAGACCAAAAAAATAATCCAGACAAATTACCCCCAACAACTTGTTTTTAATATAAATTTATTTTATGTAAAGTATTCAATTTAAGAGTTTCACTCGGAACCTTATCTTTCCTAAATAATTTTTTGTCGAAAAAGACGATTTCCGTCACAAATTGACCATAAAAATCGGATCGATTTGACCCGATTTTTGTTTTCAAGAAGTCTACAAAATTAGTTAGTTAAGCGAAACCAAACTTAAGCTCATGCGCCAATATCGCGTTTAATCCATGCCCTCTAAACTGGCAACATCGGACGATCCTTCATTCATCCGCCTTATCGCCCAGTTTCAGCGCCGCCGAATTGATACAATAGCGCTGGCCGGTCGGGGCTGGGCCATCGTCAAACACATGACCCAGATGCGCCCCGCAGTCCGCGCACAGCACCTCGGTGCGGCGCATGAACAAACCGCGATCCTCGGCGGTAGCCACCTTCTCCGCCTCCACCGGCTCCCAGAAACTCGGCCAACCGGTACCGGAGTCGAACTTGGCCTCAGCATCGAACAGCGGGGTACCGCAGCATACGCAGCGATAAACACCCGGTTCGTGACAATCATGATAATCGCCGGTGAAGGCCGGTTCCGTCCCCTTCTGACGGCAGATTCGATATTGCTCCGGGGTCAACTGTGCCCGCCACTCGGCATCGGATTTGCTGATCTTGTAGCTCATGGCTACTCCTCATATGGGTTGGGATCTACACCCGATAGACCATGACTGCTCGAATTGGTGTCAAACTAGCCGTTCAGTCCCGCCGGCCAGCCTGTTTTTCCAAGGCTTCCCAAACATGCTCGGCCAAACCCACGCCGACCTCGTTGAACGCCAGAAACGTCATGTCGGCACCCGCCGCCTTCAATGCCTTCTCCTCCTCGGGATAGCTGCTGATCGCGCCGATCACTCCCTCGAAGCCATGCCGCCGCAACTGGCGAGTGGCGATGCTCTTGGCCTCCGGGTCCGGCATTGCCAGCACCACCGCCTTGAGACCGTCCAACCGCAAGCGATGCCAGAATCCCGGGTCCTCGGCATCGGCGTAGACCACCCGTCGGCCTTCATGGAGATGCCGTTCGACCTTGACCAGATCCGAGTCGATGCCGGACACCATCCGCACCTTGGGTTGACCCGGAACATGCTGGCGCTTCTTCAGAAAATCGTAGGCGGAAGTACCGGCATGGCCCATGCCGAGAATCAGAATCTGGGTGCTGCCCAGCGACACCGGTTGTTCGTCGGGATGGCGGTCGGTCCGCTCGAACCGCGCCAACCGGTGTTCCAAGCGCTCGTACAGGATGTGGGCAAAGCGGTTGAATGGCGCGGCGATGGCAAAGGACAGCGCCACGGTTAGTGCCAGCAACACCAACCATTCGGAACCCAATTGGCCGTTGCCAACCATGAATTTCACCACGATCAGCGCGAACTCGCTGTAGCTGGCCAGCGCCAGCGCGGTCAGAAAGGCGGTACGGGCACGCAGTCGAAAGGCGGTCAGGATGAAGAAAAACAGCGCCGCCTTGAGCGGCAACAGCAGTGCCAGCAACAATGCCCCGCCCAGCGTGGCCAGACTGGGCCAACCTTCCAACCCGATTTGCAGGAAAAAACCGACCAGCAGCACTTCCTTGAGCGACCATAAGGCCTTGGAGAGTTCCACCGCCCGGGAATGACCCGCCAGCAAAACCCCCAACAGCAGCGCGCCCAACTCCGAACTCAGGCCCAGATGTTCGAAACCCAGGCCACCGACCAACAACACCAGCGCCAGTCCATACAACACCAGCAATTCGTCATGGCCGCTCCAATCCAACAACTTCATCACCAACGGCTGCAATAACGGCAATCCCAGCACCAGCAGCGCCCACAGTGACGGTGCCCCCACGCCCGCCACCGTCATCAATACCAACGCCGCCAAATCCTGAATGATCAGAATGCCGATCGCCACCCGGCCGTGAAAAGCGCGCAGTTCCGCCTTTTCCTCCAGGCTCTTGGCCGCCAGCACCGTGCTGGAAAAGCCTAGGGTGATCGCCAGCAGCAACGCCTGTCCCGGTGGCAGCGCCAAAACCGCGAGCAGCCCCCCCAGCAACACGCCGCTGATCGCTAGATGCAACAGCCCGCCACCCCAAACCTCGGGACGAGTCAGACTTTTGATCCGCAGCTTGAGGCCGACACTGAACAGCAGCAGTAATACCCCGGCATGGGCGATCTGTTCGAGCAGCTCGCTGCCTCTCTGACCCAGGGCATTCAGCACGAACCCCGCCGCCAGATAGCCGACTAGCGCCGGCAAGCCCAAATAGCGAAACAGCAATCCCAGAAAAAACGCAAGCGCAATCCAGAAAGCATCCATTGGTCGGCAAAACTCCCAGATCGGAATCCGATGAAAACACAGGCGGGACCGGCACGATACCGTCTCGTCCGGCGTCAGGCGGGACCGGTTGCGTCGTTTTCCAGCAACCGGAATCGAGGCATTACAAAACCTCAGGCTTTCTTGAGCACTTGCACCACGTACAACAAGACCATGGCGCCCACCGTGGCGGTGATGAGCTGGCCGATCAGGCCGACCGCGGCAAAACCGAGCAAGCGGAACAGAAAGCCGCCGACGAAGGCACCGATCACGCCGATCACCAGATTGCCGCCCAGTCCCATACTGCCGCCGCGCATGAAGGTGCTCGCGATCCAGCCCGCGATCAGGCCAATAATCAGAAATCCAATCAAACTCATAACGTTATCCTGTATAATAGTGGCTTGTGATCCTATCGATCATAGCGCATGAAAGCTACAGACCCAATAGACTTCACATGTGAACAAGGCCAAAATGCGCTTCGATCATTGCATGTCTGTCGGCACTCCCACCATGCTCGCGATTCTTCCGCTCCTCGTCGCCCTGCTGTATGCCGCCGCCGCGCCCGACGCTCCACCCGAATACGTCGTGCTGGAAAAAATCGCCAGGCATCGGGGTGTTGGAGTGTGGGGTATCCCGATAGGCAACTGGCCAGGGCATTGAATCGCCCACGCTCAATCTTCCAGCAGCTTTCCGGATTGGCGGTAACTCAAGGGTTCCCGTCCCGCCACCTTGCAAAATTTCTGTCCGGGTCGCGCCAGCCGCTCGCCCATGCGGGCAAACAAGAGACCGCTGGTTGCGGCACGGACCGTCAAACGAGCCGCGCCGAGCGGTTCGCCGAGCGGGTCCACCAGCTCCGCCACCACCTCGCCGGCCGATACCGCATCACCCAGGCGTTTGCGATAGACCAGTACACCGGCAACCGGCGCGGTTAGCACGTCCACCCCATTCAGCGGGGTCGGCTGACAACGCGATTCCGGCAGCGGTCCTGGCTCACCTGCGATCACGCCACACCGCCGTAAGAACCGCAGTAGCGCCGCCGCGTCGGCCGCCGCGTATTCATCGCTTACATCCATCTGCCCACGCAGTTCCACCGTGGTCGCGAAACAGGCCAGCGGCACTGGGCCTTCCGTCGCCAGCGCCGCGCGCAGTTTCCACCACGGACCGGCGCAGGCTTCGTCGAATGGATTACCGCCTGGCTCCTCTTCCAGCAAAATCGCCGCCGCGCCCAATTCCGCGCCCAGCGCCCGCGCCTCGTCCGCCTGCCAGCGCGATGCATACAGGTGCAATAGCGCCTCGCCGTCGCAGTGCAGGTCGAAGACGAAATCGGCGTCGATCGCCTGCCCCAACAACGCCAGCTTGAGCGCGTCCGCCTCCCGCGCCGCTCGTTGTTCGGCCAGCACCGTCCGCAAGGTTGCGCGGATCAATGCCACATTGTCGGCAGGATCGGCGTGCAACCGTCCTCGCAATCGCTCCAGCGCGAGCGGCGCCAGATCGGGAAAGCCACGATTGAAATTGCCGGTGCCCTCGCCATCGAAGCGGCCCAACAAACGGCCGTTGAAATGTTGGCTCAAGCCGATTGGATTGGCGACCGGAACGACCACCACCTCTCCCACCATCCGGCCTTGTTCCTGAACCTGCTCCAGCCCGCGCAGCAGGTGCTGCGCCACCAACAGACCCGGTATTTCGTCGGCATGCAAGGCGGCCTGGAAATAGGCTTTGGGCCGCGCGCCGGGCCTGCCGTAGCGATGGACCCGCAGCGTCCGCCGCGTGCCGGGCGCCGGGGCGGGCAAGTCGAGGTGATCGGTGGCGGTGGGCATCAAGCGTTCTCCTGCATCCAGCGATTCGGTGAATCAAGGTGATCGCGTTAGCCGGGAGATCGACAAACAGGCGAAACGAGCGATTGGCTGGACACGAATCGGACGGGTGAAGCGCCGAGCCATCGCCGAATCGAATCCACCCGACGCGCTATTGCCGCTCCCTGCCTCCCGTCAACCCAATTCCGCCAGCAGTCGGTCGATCATGTGCTCGGCCTGGGTGCGGTAGCCGCCGCCGAACAGGTTGAGATGGTTGAGCACATGGTACAGGTTATACAGCATCCGCCGTTGCGGGTAACCCACATCCAGCGGCAGCGCTTCCCGGTAAGCGGCATAAAAGCGTTCAGGAAAACCGCCGAACAACTCGGTCATCGCCAGATCCGCCTCGCGGTCGCCGTAGTAGCAGGCCGGGTCGAAGATGACCGGCTCCCCTTCCACGGTGCAGCCGACGTTGCCGCCCCACAAATCGCCGTGCAGCAGCGCCGGCACCAGCCGGTAACCGGCGAACAGCTCCGCGAACCGCGCCAGCAGTTGCTCGCCCCGCCGTCGCAGTTCACCACCATGGCCGTTGCGGGCGGCTAAATCCAACTGAAAGCCAAGCCGCCGCTCGCGCCAGAAGGCGATCCAATCATCGCCACGCTCATTGGGCTGGGGGGTCGATCCGATGGTGTTGTCCCGATGCCAACCGAAAAACGGTTGGGGAATGCGGTGCAGCGCGGCCAACCGGTGGCCCAGCATCTCCAGCGCCTGCGTTCCACCTCCGCCCAGCGGTAGGTACTCCAATATCAGAAAAGCCAGACCGGCGGCGGTACCATGCCCGACCGGCAAGGGAACCTTCACGGTCTTCGTCGCGGCCAGTTCCGTCAGACCGGCGGCCTCCGCCTCGAACATGGTCTGGGTAACGACCGCGCTATTGGTCTTAACGAAAAAATCCCGTTCGCCGTCCCCGACTCGCCAAGCCTGGTTAATGCAGCCGCCACCGAGTGGCTGGCGCTGCCGAGCGACAAAGCGCTGGCCGGTCACCGCACCGATACGTTGCCCCAACACATTCCAGAAACGTTCTGAATTCAAGGCAATGAAGGCCGTTGGAAAATCTCAGGGGAGCGAGTGCAATTCTCTGCTCCGATCCTTATCTTCTGGCTCCCTTACCCTGCATTCTTCCGGCAATCGCACCTCCATGGCGATCGGCAGATGATCCGAAAAAACGTGATTCAACACCTCCACCCGTTCGACCGCGATGGACGGCGATACCAGAATATGGTCCAGATGCCGGTCTGGCTGCCAACTGGGAAAGGTTTGCAGTCCGGGTGCCGGCTCGCACAGACGGGCCGTCGCCAACAATGTCCCCATTTCCGGACTATCCGACCGGCAATTGAGGTCACCCATCAGAATAATATGCCGGTAATCGCGCACCAAAGTGGCCAGAAACTCGATTTGCAACAGTCGGCCGCGCCGGCCCAGCGCCATATGGACGATCAGCACGTGCAAAGCGTCCTCCCCCGCGCCGAACCGGACTTCCAGCACGCCTCGGCCTGGAATCAGCCCCGGCAACTTGTGCTCGGTGATGGCGGTCGGCCGGATGTGACTGAGCACCGCATTGCCGTGCTGCGAAATCATACCGATCCGACGATTGGACTGATCGAACACGTACTCGAAGCCGGCATAATCCGCCAAATATTTTACTTGATTGACGAAGCCACTACGCAGGCTGCCGGCGTCCACTTCCTGCAAACCCACGAGGTCGTAGTCGGTCAACACCCGGGCGATACCGTCCAGGTTGCTCATCCGCGATGGCACCGGCACCAGATGTTTCCAACTGCGGGTAAAATACTGGGAATATTTGCGGGTGGTCAACCCGCTTTGGATGTTGTAGCTGAGCAGCCGCAAGCGGCATGATTCGCCCTGGTCGCTCATCGTGCGCCGCTAGCCTCCGGGCGCGGCAGCTTCCTGCGCGATCAGGAAATCCACGACCTCGAACATGCGCGGCGAGCGCACGTCGTACTTGCCGTTGACGAGCACCGCCGGGACACCTCGCACCCCATAACGCTGCGCCAGCTGGTTGCCGCGACGCAATTGAGTCTCGGTCTGGAACGAGGAGTAGGCCTTGCGGAAGGCATCCTGATCGACCCCGTGTTCGGCGAAGAACACCGCCAATTCGTCTTCGTTGCTCAGCTTGCGCTTCTCTTGATGAATGGCGTCGAACAACGGCTGATGAATCCGGTCCAGCACACCCAAAGCCTCGGCGGCATAGTAGGCACGGGCACCAGGCTCCCAGTTGGCCCCGAACGCGACCGGAATCCGCACGAAGGCGACGTTGTCGGGCTTGTGTTTCAGCCATTCCCGCACACTCGGTTCCAGCTCGAAACAGTGCGGGCAACCGTACCAGAACATCTCGATTACTTCGATTTTGTCGGGCGTGTCTGTCGGTACCGGTGTCGACAGACGCACATAATCCTTACCCTCCGCAAACGGCGGCGTGGCCGGATCGGTAGCGTGGGCGACGGCCAGCGGCAACGCGCAGGTCAGCACGATCAGTAACAGGCAACGAAATGGGTTTGGCATCGCGGAAACTCTCTCGATTTCGGTTGGCGGAAACGAGGCGGCGGACCGGCTTTACAGCGTGCCGTAGGAGTGCAGCCCCGACAGAAACATGTTGACCCCCAGAAAAGCGAACAAGGTCACGAGCAGGCCGATCACCGCCCACCAAGCCATCGGCGTGCCGCGCCAGCCCTTGGTCAACCGCAGATGCAGCCAGGCCGCATAGTTCAGCCAGACGATCAGTGCCCAGGTTTCCTTGGGATCCCAGGACCAGTAGCCACCCCAGGCCTCGGCCGCCCACAGCGCGCCGAGAATGGTGGCGATGGTGAAGGCGGCGAAACCCAGCGCGATGGCCTTGTACATGACATCGTCCAGCAACTCAAGCGGCGGCAGCACCCGCGCCAGCAGGCCATCCGGCCAACGCGCCTCGACGCCGGACCGCAGCAGGTAGGCCACCCCGAGCATCGCCGCCAAGGAAAACGCGCCATAACCGATGAAGTTGGCCGGCACATGGATCTTCATCCAGTAGCTCTGCAAGGCCGGAATCAGCGGTTGAATGTGCTGGGCCTCGCGGTCGAAGGTATACCACAACAGGAAGGCCACGGCTCCGCTGATCGCCAGTAGGGCGAAACCGCCCATGGCGCGGGTGCGGTGGCGGTCTTCGTAAAAGAGATAGAGCAGCGCGGTAATCAACGCAAACAGGATGAATACTTCATACAGATTGCTGACCGGGATGTGCCCGATGTCGGCCCCCAGCAGATAGGATTCGCGCCAACGCACCAGCAGGCCAGTCGCGCCCATGAGCGTTGCTGTCCAGGTCAGGGTGGTCGCGGTCTTACCGACAAATTCGGAACGGCTGAACAGCGCGACGAAATAGGTGACGGTGGCCAGCACGTACAAGGCGCTCATCCACATGAACGCGACCTGACTTTCCAGAAAGTATTTGAGCCAGAAATCGCTCTGGCGCAAGGAATAATCCGCGCCGTAGCGCCACAGCGCCAGCACCGTCAGCAGCGCCACTGCCAGAGCAAACAATCGCACCGGTTTCCAGTACAGCCCCCAAGCGATCAACGCCAGGGTACTACCGGCCTGGATGGCGATCTCGTAGCCATCCATGTACGAGCGATAGAGCCACCAGACCAGGATCGAGCCGGTCGCCGCCAGCAGCATCCACAGACCGTCCTCGATCGTCAAACAGCGCCAAAAGGCCGGCTGCTCCCACTGCTCCAACAGCGCTTCGCGCGTTACCGCCATTGCCATTCCACTCCTATCATCGCTATCACTACTTCGCCCCGACATCCGCTGCCGGCACGTCCGGGGACGGGATAGCGGACGGAGCGAATCGTTCTTCCTCGGATGGTCCCAGCCGCCGCTCGAACATCGTCCGCAACCCGGCGAATTCGTGGGCAAATTCGGCTTGGCGGCGGTTGCCGGTCCCGGCCAGAATCAGCCGGGTCATCCCCTCCTCGATCGCCAGCCAGGCCCACACCCGACGATGCGAAGTATAAAACATGATAAAGACACCGATGACCAATAAAGCAAAGCCGGTGTAGACCACGCTGACTCCACCGCTGTGGGTAACCTGCAAGCCGGAAGCCTCCACCTGTTGAAAACCGCTCAGTTGCAGGTAGAAGGGCGAGGCATAGCTCGGCAGCGCGGACAGTGCCGACACGGCGTCGTTGAAAAACGTCTCCTCGCGTTCGCCGACGCCGTGCTCGACGTCGACCCCCTCCTCGCGCAGCACCTCGATGAAAATTTGAGCCAAGGTATCACGCAGAATATTGAGATACAGCGCACCCGCCTCCCGCAGCCGTTCAGCCGGCACCACCGCCTTGGCTCGCTCCGCCACTGCGGCGGTTCCGCCCTGGGCGAACAGTTCGACCAAGCTCAACCGCACTCGTTCGAGGTCGCGGCGGTATTCCGGACTTTCGTCCGCTGCCGGCATGGAGCGGGCCAGAACACCACGCACCCAGTCGGAATCGCGCAAGTGGGCATTGAAGCGCAGGAAACGTTCGGGGCTGTTGTTCGGGTCCGCCGGAATATGCAGATAGGTGAACGGCTCGCCGGGCTGAGCCCGCATGCCGCTGATGAAAAACCAGCGGCCCTCCAACCGCACCGGCGCCATGTAATTAAAGTACTCCCGGGCCTCGCCAGCCGCGTCGCGCAGCTTGAAGCCAATGCTGGGGCCAAAGTTGCGGAACTTGCGCTCGCCGGGTCGAGCGTCAGGCTCCGGCAGCAGGTTGAACAGGCGGAAATCATCCAGCTCCAGGGTCAGCGATCCATTCGAGCCGCCCACTTTCAGGGAACTGCCCACCGTACCCTTGGCTTCGGTTGGCTCCAGCCGGGCCACGGTCAACGGCCAGGCACGCAGATCCAGCTTGGAGCCGCCATCGCCGAAGTCGGACTGGTAAATCGAATAACCGCGATAAGTGAGCGGGTGGTTGACGCGGATGGTCGCTTCCATGGGCTGCTCGCCCAGATGCTCCCGATCATGGATAAGCACTTGGCTGACGAAAGATTTCGGCTGACCGGTATCGTAGTAGGCGACTTGGAAATCCTTTAGTTCGATGGCGAACGGCAGTTCCTGTAGCACAAAACCATCGCGCGCGCGAACGAACACGAAATTGGCCGCGGCACCCTCGGGTAGCATCACGTTGCCGCGAAACGCCGGCACCGCACCGGGTGCCAGCCGGCTGGCCGGAGGGATGTCGCGGGCGGCCAGGTCGCGGGTTTCCAGCACGATCTCGCCGCGCCACTCCTTCATTTTCAGCCACAGATTGCCATCCAGCAGGCCACCGATGCCGATCATCACCACTGCGGCGTGTGTGAACAGATAACCGAGACGGTTGTAGCGGCCTTTCATCGCCGCCACCACCCGATGATCGCCACTATCGTGGGCGCGCCAGCGGTAGCCTCGCGCCCGCAGCACCTCGGTCACCGCGCTCTGCGTGGCGTCGAGGCCGCGATCCGACAGCCGCCACTCGGCGTGCTGGTGGAAACCGCGCAGCGAACGAGCCTGGACGTTGCCTCGGAACCGCAGCATCTCTCGCAGCATCCCCGGCACCTGACGGTACAGACAAACACTGGTGGACAAAATCAGGAACGCCAGGATACCGACGAACCAGCCAGCGCCGTAGATATCGTACAACCCCAGCCGCCGGAACACCTCGAACCAGAATGGCCCAAATTTGAGCACATAATCCGGATAAGCTTGGTTCTGCTGCAAAACCGTGCCGATCGCCGAGGCGACCGCCACCACCACCAGCAGGGTGATCGCCAGGTTCATGGAACCGAAAAATTCCAGCAACACCCAGCCCAGGGTACGGCGGTGATCGGATTGATGCGCGGCGGTTTCGTTCACGGTATGGTTCGGGAAAACGTGCGGGAAGCCTGTTCGACCCGACAGGACGGCATCGGTTCAGGCATTCCGAACCGGTTTGAAGCTGATCGCTGTCGAGGTCGGACGGCGTGACAGAAAAAAGGGTGGCCAAACGACCACCCTCATGCGAAACCGGCGGATATCCGGCTCGGCTCACCCAAGACTTATTGCAGGCCCTGCACGTAGGACGAAACCGCCTTGATTTGCGGGTCGGTCAATTTCGCCGCGATGACGCGCATCATCTGACCGGCGTCGTTGGAACGCTCCATGGCGCGGAAGGCTTTCAACTGAATCTCGGCGTATTCCGCATGCTGGCCGGCCAGCGCCGGAAATTTGGCGGCCGGATTGCCGGCACCGGTGGCACCGTGGCAAGCCGCGCAAGCCGGAACGCCGCTATTGAGATCCCCACCACGGAACAGCGCCTCGCCCACCGGCGCCAGAGCCGGATCGGCCGCGGCGCGAGTGACCTGCTGGGACGCGAAATAAGCCGACAGATCCTCCATATCCTGTGGGCTCAATGGCGCGACCATGCCGGCCATGATCGGGTTGGCGCGGGCTCCGCTCTTGAATTCCTGCAATTGCTTGAGCAGATAGTCGGTGCTTTGTCCCGCCAGTTTTGGATACTGGGGATTGGTGCTGTTGCCGTCCGGACTATGGCAAGCCGCGCAGGTGGCGGACTTGGCCTTACCGGCGGTGGCGTCGCCAGCGGCCAACACGGCGGTTGTGGAACCGAGCAATGCGCAGGTCGCGGCGATCACAACGAGTTTTTTCATTTTTGGAAGGCTCCTGTACGATGACGGTATTCGGTTCAGGCGACCTGCCGCCGGCGCGGAACAGAGCAACGCGGGCCGGTGGCCAAGCCTCGCTCGGCGGTGACGGAACTGGTGTTTGCCTGAATCGGTCCCGTCCCGAAAGCGGCAGTTTTATATATCAGTTTCGGCCTTTGAGTTCAATGAGAAACCCCAACGATACTACTTATATCTCCACCCGGGCCGCATCGACCGACGGCCGCTGGCGCGGCGTCCGTTTTCTGTATAGCGTTAACGCCCTGACCCAGCTTCCGCCCGATACCGGCCGGGAAGTGGCCTTCGCCGGCCGCTCCAACGCCGGCAAATCCAGCGCGATCAACCTTCTCGCTGGCCAGCGGCAGTTGGCCCGAGTCAGCAAAACGCCCGGCCGGACCCAACTGCTCAACTTTTTTCTGGTGGAGCCGGATCGCTACTTGGTCGATCTGCCGGGTTACGGTTATGCCCGGGTTCCCGACTCGATTCGCCGGCACTGGGGAGAACTGCTGGAACGCTATTTGACCGGGCGCGCGGCGCTGCGCGGCCTGCTGCTGCTGATGGATATCCGCCATCCGCTGACCGACATGGATCGCCAACTGCTGGACGGCTGCGCCGCCCGCGAACTGCCGGCGCACATTCTGTTGACCAAGGCGGACAAACTCAGCCGGGGCGCGGCGCTGGCGGCGCTGGCTCAGTTGAAACGGCGGCTAGCAACGAATTATCCGGGCGCCAGCGCCCAGTTGTTCTCGGCGCTGACCAGCCAGGGTATCGGCGAAGCCCACGCGCGACTGGATGGCTGGTTGGGGTATCGGGAAGAACCGTGAAAGCGCCTTAGCCCTCATGCGCCGAGGATGGGTCGGACCGTGCCCGCCATCCGTCGGCCAACAAACGCGCCCCCAGCGCCCGACTGACCAGTTCGCCGGCTCGCCCCAGAAACAGCGTACCGGCGCCGGGATGGAAGCGCTGCTCGTCCCAACTACCCAGTGCCAGTAACCCTCGCCACCGACCATCGCCCAAGGGCACCAGCGCCGCCGAAGCCACTTGCGGCGCGCAATCGCCGAACAGGGCGGTGGCCTGCTCCGGACGCAAGCGACCGCAGCGCGATTTGCCAACCTGCAGCAAGCCTTCGAACAGGGCGAGCGCCTCCGGGCGCAGGAATTCCGCCGCTCCCGAGTCGGCGACGAGCGCGGCTTCCAGACACAGGGCGACGCAATCGGCGTTGAATGCGTCCCGTAGTACCGCCTTTATGCGATACAGCAGCCCGTCCAATTCGTTCGGCGCGTCCAGCAGGTCCAAGGCCAGCCGCTGGACCCGTTCCGCCAGCCGGTCGTTGTCGCGGGCGATGGCGACCAGTTCCAACAATTTGCCATGCAGGCGCTGGCCACGCTCCCGCAACAAACGGTTCTGGTACTCCAGCAACGACACCGCCGGCTCGCAGGGATGAGGCACCCGCAGGCTCTCCACCAGGTCGGGATGACGGATGAAAAACTCGGGATGCTCGCGCAACCAGTTGACCACGACGCGCTCGATTTCCGTTGGACCCGGTACCGCCTGTTCGTCGCTCATCGTTCGATCCACCTTGCGGTTGGCCGCCTCGTGCTCATGGCTCGATCCAGCCTTCGAATACCGTTACCGCCGGTCCGGTCATGGTCACCGGCTCACCCTCGCCCGCCCAGTGGATATCCAACGCGCCGCCGGGCAGCTCGACTCGCACGCTGGGCCACAGCAGACCCCACAACCGGCCGGCGACCACCGCCGCGCAGGCGCCGCTGCCACAAGCCAGCGTTTCGCCGACACCGCGTTCGTAGACCCGTAGCCGAACCTGATCAGGCGCGACCACCTGCATGAACCCAATGTTGGCGCGTTGGGGAAAGCGGCCGTGCCGTTCCAGCAATGGCCCCAGATGCGCCACCGGCGCATGCTCCACATCGTCCACTCGCAGTACCGCGTGTGGGTTGCCCATGGACACCACGCCGATTTCCAGTTCGATGCCGTCGGCGGCGATCGGATAGAGCGGCGCGCGCTCGGTGGCGAAAAAGGGCACGTCGGCCGGGTCGAGCCACGGCTGACCCATGTCCACCGTCACCCGGTCGTCCGCTTGGATCGTCAAGCGCAGTAGGCCAGTCGCGGTCGCCACGCACAGGTCGTTCTTGTCGCTCAGCCCCCGATCGCGCACGAAACGGGCGAAACAACGGGCACCGTTACCGCACTGCTCTACCTCTCCACCGTCGGCGTTGAAGATCCGGTAGCGAAAATCGGCGTCTTCCCGATCGGAAGGCTCGACCAACAGCAGCTGATCGCAACCAACGCCAAAGTGGCGATTCGCGAGCCGGCGGATGTGCTCCGGCGTCAATGCCACGGGTTGGCTGACGCCGTCAATCACCACGAAATCGTTGCCAAGTCCTTGCATCTTGGTGAAGTGCAGTTTCATCGCCTCGACTCCGACCAGATCAAGCGAATGTATTTTTATGATTCACAACATCAACTCCTCCCCGTCCATGCGATCTTGTACAAATCCAGTCGCCGGTCGCGGAAGTTGCGCACGCTGCCATGCATGCGCATCTCCTTGAGATTGTCCAGATCCAGATCGACGATCAGCGTCATTTCGGTGTTCGGCGTGGCCTCGGCAGCAATGGCGTCGTGCGGGAAAGCGAAATCGGACGGGGTGAACACCGCCGCCTGAGAGTACTGCATGTCCATGTTCTCCACTCGCGGCAGGTTGCCGACACTGCCGGAAATCACGACGTAGCATTCGTTCTCGATGGCTCGGGCCTGCGCGCAAC